>Ga0209118_1000435_pt1 | contig 23220 bp, 19 predicted proteins | sample BlaSpr_A8_Ref_M1_FD_187988 | JGI IMG/M metagenome (GOLD analysis project Ga0209118, IMG submission 187988) | Forest soil microbial communities from Thunder Bay, Ontario, Canada - Black Spruce, Ontario site 2_A8_Ref_M1 (SPAdes) (version 2) | ecosystem: Environmental > Terrestrial > Soil > Boreal...
CGAGAGTCGCGTTTACCTCGAATACCTGCGCCTCATCACCGATCCGGTCTTTCGCGGAGTGGAGATCCCGCCCGGCCTCGGCAAGCCTGTGATGCTCATCCCGGGCTTCCTCGCCGGAGACTGGACGCTCCACACGCCATTCCAGTGGCTGAAGCGCACCGGATACCGGCCGAAGGTGGCGGGCGTTGCGTTCAACGTCATGTACTCGGAGGTCATGCTCAGGCCGCTGATCGATGCCCTGCTCGACCTGCGGCGCAAGACCGGTGCGCGCGTCTCGCTCGTTGGACACAGCCGCGGCGGCGTTCTCGCCAAGGTGCTGTCACATCGCAAACCGGACCTCGTTGAGCAGGTGATCACCCTCGGCTCTCCGCTGAGCGATCCCTTCGACATCCATCCGCTGACGATGGCCGGAGTCCAGGCAGCGCACATCTACAACGTGTTCCGGTACGGGCATCCGGCCTCGGTCGAAGCGCGGTTCATGCGAGACCTTGCGGCCGCGCCGCGCGTCCCGACGACGTCGATCTACTCCCGTTCCGACGGCGTCGTCAACTGGAAGGCATGCCTGCGCCCCGACGTCAATGCGATCGAAGTGAACGGCAGCCACATCGGTCTGGCGCTCAACCCGAACGTCTACCGCATCCTGGCCTACCTGCTCCCCGCCCCCTGGCGCGAGTCGTAAAGCCGGGTAAGATCGCTCACTAGCGGGAGCTCGTAAGCCCCACGAACTCGGAGGCTTCGCCGTGAGTTCGCGGGGACCCCTGTTAAGGGCGGGCTGAGAGGGCGCCGTGACGCCGACCGCATGAACCTGAACTGGGTAATGCCAGCGGAGGGAGATACATGAGGGATGTCGCCGTTCAGGCGGTGGATTCGGACTCGTTCGGCAAGGTCGAGAGCCACGGCATCGACTCGATACCCGCCGCCGAGAGGCACGGCGCCCCCCGCGAGCTTGCATTCCTGTGGGCCGGCGCTTTCGTCAACTACGCGAGCCTTTTCACAGCCAGCCTCCTGACGACGTACTACGGCCTCGGCGTATGGGACGGCCTGCTCGCGACCGCGCTGGGAACCGTCGCCGCCGCGGTGATCCTGGGACTGTTGAGCAACACCGGTCCGCGCTCGGGTCAGCCGCAGATCGTTTTCACGCGCCGGATCTTCGGGCTGCGCGGCTCCTACCTCGGCGCCGGACTCACGCTGTTCCTCGCGATCGGCTGGTTCGCGGTCGACTGCGTGATCGCCGCACAGGCCGGCGCCCAGCTTTTCGGCGGTGGCAACCGCTGGGTGACGTTCAGCCTCGTCATCCTGATCGCCGCGATCAGCGTCGCGGTCGCGATCTTCGGTCACCAGACAATCAAGGTGCTCGAGACATACGGCGCGATCACGTTCGCGGCTCTCTCGTTGGCGCTTTTTCTCTTGCTCGCCCCGCAGTTCCACTGGAGCCAGGGGCCGACGGCATCCGGCTCCGACTATCCCGGCGCCTTCGTCCTCGGATTCATGACCTGCTTCGCACTGGTCGCGTCGTGGTACCCCTTCGCGAGCGACTATTCGCGCTATCTGCCGGCCACCAGTCGCACGCGGTCGGTCACGTTGTGGCCACTGGTCGGAATCGCGCTGCCGATGCTGTTGCTGGGGCTGTTTGGCCTGCTCCTGCCGACCATCGACGCCAAGCTCGCCGCCGGTCAGGGCGTGCTCGCCGTCATCAGCGCGCACGCGCCCGCGTGGGTCGCGATCCCGTTTTTCATCTTCGTCATGGTCGGCGAGATCTGGGCGAACTATCTCGATGTATACACAGCCGGGCTGGTCTCGCTCGCGATGGGGATACGGTTGCAGCGCTGGCAGACCGCGCTGGCCTGCGGTGTCCTCGGGACTGCACTCGCCGCCTACGCGGTCCTGGTCAGTGACTTTCACCTCGCCTACGAAGACTTTCTCATCCTCACGTACCTGTGGGCGCCCGCGTGGGCTGCCGTCGTCCTGCTCAGCTTCTTTCTGTTCGATCAGCGACCGGGACCGCGGCTCGCGCTGCTCGCGTGGCTGGCGGGAACAGTCACGAGCCTCGTGTTCGTGAACTACGCGAACCTGTTCAGCAACCTCGTCACCACCCCTCGCTTCTTCAACGACGGCCTCGTCGCGCTGTTGCATGGCGCCGATATCAGCGGCCTGGTGAGCATCGCGGTCGCAGCTGCCGTTTACTGGACTGGACACAGGCTGAGGTCCGCGTGAAGCTGCCGGTCGCCCTCACGATCGCGGGTTCCGACTCCGGGGGTGGTGCCGGAGTGCAGGCCGACCTGAAGACTTTCGCCGCGCTGGGCGTCCACGGTACATCGGCCATCACGGCGATCACGGCGCAGAACACCCTCGGCGTCACAGAAATCCTCGAGGTGCCGCCTGGCTTGGTGCGCGCGCAGATCGAGGCGGTCATGGCCGACATCGGCGCGGCAGCCGCAAAGACGGGCATGTTGTCCAGCGCGCAGATCATCGAGGTGGTGTGCGCTGCGATCGTTCAACACAACATCAGGAACCTGGTCGTCGACCCGGTGATGGTCGCCAAGGGCGGCGCTCGGCTGCTGCGCGACGACGCGGTGGATGCGCTGCGCACGCGGCTCCTTCCGCTTGCCGCCGTGGTCACGCCTAACCTTCCCGAGGCTGAGGTGCTGCTCGGCCGGCCCATTCGCACGCTCGCTGAGCGCCGCCAGGCCGCGCAAGACCTCGTCGCGCTTGGTGCGCGTGCCACGGTCCTCAAAGGTGGCCACGCAGACGACGAGCTCGCCATCGACCACTATTTCGACGGCGTCCAGCTCGTCGAGCTTCAGTCGCCTCGAATCAACACGACGAACACCCACGGAAGTGGCTGCGTCTTCTCTGCGGCGATCGCCGCGGCGCTGGCCAAGGGCAGTGACTCCCTGGCCGCCGTGCACGAAGCGAAGGAGTTCATCACGGGGGCGATCGAGCGCTCGCTCGACGTGGGCCGCGGGCACGGTCCGGTCAACCCAATGTTCAGGATCCTGAGTTGAGGCAGTGCCCGGCATGGACGTTCGCTTAGAGAAAGCTGAGGGTCCCGGGGCGGGTTAAGCTGTGGCGTCATGAGCAAGCGCAAGCGAGCCAGCCTAGGCAAAACTTCAACCGGCGCCGACCAGCCCGCGACCGAAGGGGAGTCGACCTCGGCCGACGACGCCGCAGTCAAGGAGGACATGGCGCATGTCAGTTCCGACGTGCTCGCCGGCAGCCCCGACATCTTCGCCCCCAAGTGGACAGACGACTCTTCGAAGGTCGTAAGCGAACCGGTCCCCGACAAGAAGCCATCGGACATGATCGAGACGCCGGCTGGAAGCATGGAGCCTTCGGCTGCCCCGCCCGCCGCGTCCGCTCCGGTGCTGGCACCAGAGGCCGCCCCGCCGCCGCCACCCCCACCGGTGACGTATGCGTCGCATCCCTCGCGTGCGCGTGGCGGAGGATCGAGCGCCGCGCTTGGCGTCGTCCTCGTCGTGGTCGGCCTGTTCGCCCTCGGCGTCGTCCTGTTCGGCGTCGACCTGACGCAGTACGGCTGGCCCTTGTTCGTGATCATCCCGGGCCTGACTCTCCTGGTGGTCGGCTTTCTCGGCGGCGGCGTCGGCGCTTCGGTGCCCGGGGGCATCGTGACGATGCTCGGCCTTGTGCTCGCTTACCAGAGCAGCACCGGCGACTGGGCGAGCTGGGCCTTCGCCTGGGCGCTGATCGCGCCCGGCGGCGTCGGACTCGGCCTGTATCTTCAGGCGCTTCGCGACCGCGACCCAGCAGGGCTGCGCCGTGGGCGGACGTTGATGTTTGTCGGCGTGCTGATCTTCATGATCGGGTTCGTCCTGTTCGAATCGATCCTCGGGATCAGTGGGATGGAGTACGGCGTGTTCGGCAAGGCGGCGCTGCCGGCCCTGCTGATCGTGATCGGGCTCATCCTGCTCGTCCGTAGCATCCAGCGCAGCCGAGCCCGAGCCTAGCTACCCGTCAGTAGCGAGGCAGAAACAAGGCTTAGCCAGCATCGCGATGGCAGCCGGGTTCACCCCGGCTGCGACTTTGTTCCTTTGGCTCCCAGGCATGGCTCGGCGTGACAATTCCAAAAATCGCATCCACTTCGGAGGATGAGCCATGAGAAGGAACCATCTGGGTTCCTTTTCATACTCCTGCGAGAGCGTCGCGGCTGATCTGGTATTCCGTTTCGGTTCGGTACTGCTTGAAGCCGAGCTTCTTGTTGATCGCCAGCATTGGCGCGTTCGAGCCGGCGTTATCCGTCGCGACCCACTGGATCTCCGGGTGGATCTCGCGCAGGCGCGTCAGCATCTCGGCCTTGATCCATTTCCCGAGGCCGCGGCCGCGCGCATCACCCCGCACGCCGGTGAACCGCTGCTCGATGATCGTGGGCCGGTACGGCGCCCACGTGGTGTCGGTCATCGCCGAGATCACGCCGTCCGGTTCTCTGATCAAAACCATGTACTGAAGCTCACCACCAATCTCCAATCGCGCATACCAGTCGCGTATGTGGTCCGGGGTGACAAGGATCTCGCCCATGTCGAGGTCTTCGAACGGGACGGTTTTGAGCATGATGGTGAGCTGAGGCGCGAAGTCGTCCAACATCTGCTCAGGCAGACGGCCTGCATAGAATTCCAGCCTCGCCCGCGGAGAGCGCCGCTGACCTTCATCAATCCACCGCTGGGCCATGCTCCAATCTACGTCCGCTAGCTTGAGCCGATTTTCTGCGCTGGACAGCTTGGGCTCAGCGCCCAGCCACTTCAAGAAGGCGTGCCCTGAATTTTCTTCGGCGCCGATTCCTGCCAGTGTGCAGCCGTGCCGGTCCATGATCTCGACCATCACGGGCACCCACGAGGCGCCCATTCGGTGCCGGCGGTGGTCCGGCCGAACATACAGATCGGCCCAGAAGAGGTGCTTGTTCGTCGCGTAAGTCGCGGTCCCAGGCCTTGCGGTCGAACCGGAGAACCAGCTCAGCAAGACCCCGTCTTCGGCGACCTCATATCGATACTCGATGTCAAACGGGCTCTCGCGCTTCAGCCGCTGTTCCTCGATGTCATCGGGGCGAAGTGGATCGTCCGGTCGGGATTCCATCTGCCTCAGCCGGCGATAAACGTGGTAGCGCTTCCAGAAATCTACATCGGCAGATTTGAAATCAACACGCACCGGCGCGACCCCACCCACCACCGACCGATAATCTCACAACAATGAACGCTGGCCGTCGCTTCAAAGTCGGCGTCACCATCCACCCGCAGCAGAGCACCATCCAGGAACTTCGTGACGCCTGGCGCCGCGCCGATGAGCTCGGCGTTGACAGCATATGGTTCTGGGATCACTTCTTTCCGCTTTACGGAGATCCCGAGGGAAACCAGTTCGAGTGCTGGTCGCTGCTGGCCGCCGCAGCTCTCGAGACCCGTGCGCCTCAGATCGGACCCATGGTCACGTGCATCGGATATCGCAATCCGGATCTGCTCGCATACATGGCGGGAACGGTCGACCAGCTGTCAGGCGGACGGCTCGTGCTTGGCCTGGGCGCCGGTTGGTTTGAGCGCGACTACCAGGAGTACGGCTACGTGTTCGGTGAGGCGCGCGACCGGGTCCGGGACCTGAAGGAGGCGCTGCCCCGCATCAAGGCTCGCATCGCGAGGCTGAAGCCAGGGCCCACCGGCCCGCTGCCCATCCTCATCGGCGGTGGGGGCGAAAAGGTCGTTTTGAGGCTCGTCGCCGAGCACGCTCAGATGTGGAATGGAATGGGTCGGCCGGAAGAGTACGCGCGCAAGTCGGCGATCCTCGACGAATGGTGCCACCACGTCGGCAGGGATCCCAGGGCGGTCGAGCGCACTGCCAACGTTGGCACGACCACTCCGAAGCTGGTCGAGGAGTGGTTGAAGGCCGGGCTGCAGCACTTCGTGCTCCGGCTGGCGCATCCCTTCGACACCAACGCCCTCGAGCGACTGATCAAGCTTCGGGATGCGTGACCGGCGGCGCGTCGCCCGGCCGCGGGCGCCGCAGCGGCGGGCCCTCGGCTTCCAGCGCGAGCCGCTGGCTGGACCGCATCGCCTGCATCAGCTGCTGCGTCGGGACCCCAAATGTGTTCCTGATGACCCCATCGAAGTAGTTCAGGCCCGTCAGTCGATCCGCCAGCGATTTCTTCGGTTGAACGAGCGCCCGATTGAACCGGTAGAAGATGACATTGGGCACGGTCTTCGGGTCCTGCCACTCGCCGCCTTCTGACATTCGCATAGCCCGGAACGGCCCGATATGGGCTCCCATGAAATCGGTTACATGAACCCACCGGACGGTGCGCGCGCCCAGGCGAAAGCCGTCGGTCGTGAGAGTCAGCTGCTCGCCCATGCCGTGCATCGCGGTGAAGTAGAAAGCGTTGAGGCTGACCATCAGGAGCACCGTCACCGGCGCCAGCCACGGGTACCTCAAGTCGGCAAAGAGCGCTAGCCCGAGCGCGAACGGAAAAGCGATCCATCCGGCCACGCGCAGAGTGCGGACACCACGAGGAAGAGTCGGAGCCGCCAGGACCACCTCGCCATTCCGCGGGTCGAGATCCGGGATGGTTCGTTTGCGCCGGCGCCAGGCGTCCCTCACCCCGATCGCAACTGCGGTCGAGCCCCCGATGCAGATCGTGTAGACCGTCAGCAGCGCCACCGTGAGCAGCAGCACGGCCCGGTCGTCCACGCCCGGCATTGTAGGGAGCACAAGGGGTTGGGCCGAAATTTTGTGGGCCGCCCACTAACGAATTGTGGGCCCGGCTCCTAGGATTCGAACCACCACACCCTCTTCGCGGCGCGCGCCTCCTGCCACCTGGCAGGAGGCGCGTTTTGTTTGTCGGGCGTTGCAGCGGCATCCCCTTGAAGGGGAGCGATCAGTGAGTCCCATCCTGCATGCGCCTGGCGCACAGGGATGGGGAGAGGGGCTTGGAAGCAGCTACGCCGCTTTGACCGCGCTCACCAGCTTGGTCAGCGAGTCCTTCGCGTCACCGAAGAACATCACCGTCTTGGCGTCGTACATCAGGTCGTTGTCGATCCCGGCAAAGCCCGGCCGCATCGAGCGCTTCATGAAGACGATGTTCTTGGCCTGGTCGGCGTTGAGGATGGGCATGCCGTAGATCGGGCTGCCCGGCGCATTGCGGGCCGACGGGTTGACCACGTCGTTGGCCCCGACGATCAGAGCGACGTCTGCGTTCTTGAACTCGTCGTTGATCTCGTCCATTTCCTTCAGCTGTTCGTACGGCACGTTCGCCTCCGCCAGCAGGACGTTCATGTGTCCCGGCATCCGGCCGGCCACCGGATGGATGGCATAGGTGACCTCGACCCCGCGTTTCTCGAGCAGCTCCGCGAGCTCGCGCGCTGCGTGCTGTGCCTGCGCGACGGCGAGTCCGTAGCCGGGCACGATGATCACGCGCTGCGAGTACGCGAGCAGCGTCCCGATGTCTTCCGCCGAGGCCGACCTCACGCTGCGACCTTCCTTACCGGCCGCTGCTGCCGCGCCGGCATGAGTCTGGCCGAACGCCCCGAACAGCACGTTGGCCAGCGAGCGGCCCATCGCGTCGCTCATGAGCTTGGTGAGAAGGCTGCCCGACGCCCCAACGAGGGTTCCCGCGACGATGAGGGCGAAGTTGTTGAGCGTGAACCCGCTGGCCGCAACCGCGAGGCCCGTGAATGCGTTCAGCAGTGAGATCACTACCGGCATGTCCGCGCCGCCGATCGGCAGGACAAACGCGACGCCCAGCACCAGCGCCAGGACCATGAGGGAGAGGAATGAGAACGGGATGGATGCGACCGCGAGCACCGCGATCACGAAGCCGAGGATCGCTGCGGCCAGGATCCCGTTGACGATCTGCTGTCCCGGGTAGGTGATCGGCGTACCGGTCATCAGCTCCTGGAGCTTGGCGAACGCGACCATGCTTCCGGCGAACGAGACCGACCCGATCACGATGCTGAAGACGCTGGGAAATGCTTCGGCAAAGGCCGGGTGCTGACCGAACCGAAGCAGCTCGGCCACCGCCACCAGCGCGGCCGCTCCTCCGCCCACGCCGTTGAAGAGGGCGACCATCTGGGGGATCGCGGTCATCTTCACCATGCGTGCGCCGACAGCACCGACCGCCCCGCCGATGACGATCCCGATCGCGATGATGATCAGGCCGGCCCGCGTGAAATGGAGCAGCGGCAGAGTGGCGACGAGCGCGATCACCATGCCCACCGCGGCAATGAAGTTGCCGTTGCGAGCTCCCTTCGGCGAGCTGAGCTGCTTCAGGCCGAGGATGAAGCAGACCGCCGCCACCAGGTAGGCGATCGCGATGACGGTATTCACTTCGTCGGCGTCACAGGCGCGGCAGGCTTGGGCGATTGATTTTGTTGTGCGCCCTGCGCGCGCCCGGCACGGCCTTTGAACATCTCGAGCATCCGGTCGGTGACCACAAAGCCACCGACCACGTTGGTGGTGGCGAGGGTCACAGCGACGAGTCCAAGGATGATCGTGACTGGCGAGCTCGCCCCGGCCGCGATCACGATCGCACCGACGAGGATGATGCCGTGGATCGCGTTCGTCCCAGACATCAGGGGCGTATGAAGAATGGTCGGCACCTTCGAGATGACCTCGATGCCGACGAAAATCGACAGCACGAAGAATGTCACCTCGTTGAGCAGCTCGTTGCTCATTTCGCTGCCGCCACGAGCTGCCTGGCACGCTCGTTGACGATCTCGCCGCCGTGCGTGACGCAGCTGCCCTTGGTTATTTCGTCGTCGAAATCCAGCGCGATCGCCCCGTCCTTGACCAGGTGCAGCAACAGGTTCATGACGTTGCGCGCGAACAGCTGGCTCGTTCCGAGCGGCATTGTGGACGGCACGTTGCGGGTGCCGATGATGGTGACGCCGGCGACATCGACGTCCTTTCCCTCTTGTGTCAGCTCCACGTTGCCCCCGGTTTCCGCGGCGAGATCGACGATCACCGAACCCGGGCGCATGGCCTTCACCATGTCCCCGGTCACCAGCAGTGGAGCGCGACGGCCGGGCACCGCGGCGGTGGTGATCACCACGTCGGACTTGGCCACGTGCTCGCCGATCAGCTCACGCTGCTTGCGGAGAAACTCCTCGGACTGCTCACGCGCATAACCACCTTCCCCTTGCTGGCTCTCGAGCTCCAGCTCGATAAAGGTCGCCCCAAGTGAATGGACCTCGTCTTTTACCGCTGGGCGAACGTCATACGCGGAGACGACCGCGCCCAACCTGCGCGCGGTCGCGATCGCCTGCAGACCGGCGACGCCTGCGCCCATGACGAGCACCCGCGCCGGGGCCACAGTGCCGGCCGCGGTCATCATCATCGGAAAGAACTTGCCGAGGCGTCCTGCCGCTATCAACACCGCTTTGTAGCCGGCGGCCGACGCTTGCGACGACAGGGCGTCCATCGACTGCGCACGCGAGATGCGCGGCACGAGTTCGAGGCTGAAAGCCGTCACGCCGCGCTGCGCGAGCGCCTTGACGATGTCGGCCTGCGTCGCGGGCTGCAAGAAGCTGATCAGCACGGATCCGCTCTTCAACAAGCCGACCTCGGTGACCGCCGGAGCCTGGACCTTGAGCACGGCGCCGGCGTCGGCGAGCAGCGCCTCGGCACCCTTGACGACCTTGACCCCCGCCTTCTCGTACGCGTCATCGGGGATAAAAGCGCCGGCGCCCGCACCGGACTCGACGCTAACCTCGAGCGCCGCCGCGATCAGCTTGGCCGCCGTGTCGGGAACCAGGGCCACCCGGCGCTCGTCCGGAGCACGTTCCTTGGGAATGGCGACCTTCACAGAAACGTGACTCTAAGCAATTGGGGCTTGGTCCTGCAGACGCGTAAAATCCTTTGTCCGCGGCGAAAAGAGACAAATTGACCCAGCAGATCATCAACGACCTAACCATCCAGGCCGCTACCGTCAATGGCTCCGGGAGCCAGACGGCCAACTTGATTTTGACCAGGGCCATCTTCCACATGGGCATCCCGGTGGCTCCGAAAAACGTCTTCCCCTCCAACATCGAAGGCCTGCCCACGTGGTACCAGCTGCGCGTCACCCCCGAGGGCCACATGGCCCGATCCGACAAGGTCGACATCCTCGTCGCGTTCAACGTCGCGACCTGGCACCAGGACCTCAAAACCGTTCGCCCGGGCGGCGTCGTGATCCACGAGGAGGTCTTCTCGACGGCCGACGTGCGCTCCGACGTCACCTACTACCCGGTCCCATTCTCGAAGCTCGCGAAGTCCAAGATCCAGAACGACACGCTGCGCAAGCAGCTCGCCAACATGATCTATGTCGGGGTCGTCGCCGGCGTGCTCGGCATCCCGATGGAGGCCCTGGAGCACGGCGTGAAGCGCCAGTTCCTGACCAAGCCGAAGGCGGTGCAGCTCAACGTCGACGCGATCAAGGTGGGCTACGACTACTGGCAGGACAACTTCTCCAAGCAGGATCCGTACCGGCTCGAGCCGATGACCGGAATGGTCGAAGGCAAGGTGCTGGTTGAGGGCAACCAGGCGGCCGCGCTTGGTGCTCTGATGGGAGGCGTCACGGTCGCGGCGTGGTATCCGATCACGCCCTCTTCGTCCGTGTGCGAAAACCTCATCGCATATTCCGAAAGGTTCCGCACCGACCCGAAGACCGGCGAGAAGCTCATCTCGATCGTCCAGGCCGAGGACGAGCTGGCCGCGGTCGGGATGGCGATCGGCGCTGGTTGGGCCGGCGCCCGGGCGATGACCTCCACGTCAGGACCGGGCATCTCGCTGATGGCCGAGTTCGCCGGGCTGGCCTACTACGCCGAGGTGCCGGTCGTGATCTTCGACATCCAGCGCATCGGTCCCTCGACCGGCCTGCCCACGCGCACGTCGCAGGCGGACGTCGCCTTCGCCTTCACCCTCTCGCACGGCGACACGAGGCACATCGTGCTGCTCCCCGGCACGGTCGAGGAGTGCTACGAGTTCGCGCGGGACGCGTTCGACTACTCGGACCGCTTCCAGACCCCCGTCTTCATGCTGTCCGACCTCGACCTGGGAATGAACCTCTGGATGACCCCCGAGTTCAAGTACCCGGACAAGCCCTTTGACCGCGGTAAGGTACTTTCGAAGGAAGACCTCGAGCGGCTGGCGGGTCAATGGGGGCGCTATCAAGACGTCGACAGTGACGGCGTGCCCTATCGCACGCTGCCAGGCACCGACCACCCCGCGGCCGGCTACTTCACGCGTGGCTCGGGCCACGACGAGTTCGCACGGTACACAGAGAACGCCGATGCCTACGCGCGGAACATGGACCGGCTCGGGCGCAAGCTCGAGACCGCCCGCCAGATGCTGCCGGCGCCTCTGATCGACGAGAGCACGAAGTCTCCGGTCGGCCTCATCGCCTTCGGTTCGACACATGCCGCGGTGGTCGAGGCGCGAGAAGCGCTGGCGGCGGCGGGCAAGCCGGTTGACTACATGCGCGTGCGAGCGCTTCCGCTTTCGGACGAGGTCGCGGCATTCGTCTCACGACATGAGCGCGTCTACGTCGTCGAACAGAACCGCGACGGCCAGGTTTACGACCTCGTGCGCCTAGCGCTGCCCGCGGACCTCGTCGCGCGGGTCCACTCCATCCGCCACTACAACGGCCAGCCGATCCCGGCCGTGGCCATAACCGAACCGCTGCAGCAAATGGAGGCCGTGCCCGCATGAGCGCAACCCTGTACTCACCCCACGAAATCTTCGATTTCGCGGGGACCCCGAGGTTTTCTTCGTGAGCACCACTGTGAATCGGGTCGGATTGCCGCGCGACGCCTATAAGGGGGCGGCCACGACCCTGTGCGCGGGATGCGGCCACAACTCGATCACGAACCACATGATCAAGGCGCTGTACGAGCTTGGGGTCGAGCCTCATCGGCTGGCCAAGATGTCGGGCATCGGCTGCTCTTCGAAGACGCCGGCGTACTTCGTCGAGTCGGCGCACGGGTTCAACGGTGTGCACGGCCGCATGCCGTCGCTGACCACCGGAGCCCAGCTCGCCAACCGCCAGCTGATCATGCTCGGCGTCTCAGGCGACGGGGACTCCGCGTCGATCGGCCTGGGTCAGTTCATGCACATGATCCGGCGCAACATCGACTGCACGTACATCATCGAAGACAACGGCACCTACGGCCTGACCAAAGGCCAGTTCTCGGCTACCGCGGACCTCGGCTCCGTGCAGAAGAAGGGTGCGGTCAACACGTTCCAGCCCATCGATCCCTGCGCGGTAGCGCTGACGCTGGGCTGCTCGTTCATCGCCCGCTCCTTCAGCGGCGACGGCAAGCAGGTCGTCCCGCTCATCAAGGCCGCAATCGCCCACCGCGGGACGGCCATCATCGACATCATCTCGCCGTGCGTGACCTTCAACGACCACGACGGATCGACCAAGAGCTACAGCTGGGTCAAGGACCACGAGGAGTCGATCGCCGACGTCTCGTTCATCCCGTTCTTCGAAGAGGTCCACGTCGACTACGAGCCCGGAACCACCCGCGACGTCGAGCTGCATGACGGGTCGCACATCATCCTCAAGAAGCTGGGTGAGGATCACGACCCGTCAGACCGCCGCGCCGCGATGCGGGTGATCGAGGAGGGACGCGCGGCAGGCCACCTGGTGACCGGCCTCCTGTACCTCGACACGACCATGGCGGACTTCGCCACCACCGAGAACATCCCGCAGCGCCCGCTGAGGGACCTTGGCGAAGCCGAGCTGCGGCTGTCGCGCGACGATTTCGCACAGTTCATGTCCGAGTTCGCCTGAGCTCCAGCAGCGTCCTGCCGGACCTGGCGCGCGGCACCCGGCTTGTCGCTCGGCGCGACCCCGCCATGGCGCGTGTGATCAAAGCGGTCGGCCCACTCACGCTGCGCGATCCACTTGACGACAGCTTTGCCGCGCTGGTGCGTTCGATCACCTACCAGCAGCTCGCCGGCGCGGCTGCGGCCGCGATCCTCGGGCGGTTCCTGAAGCTGTTCGCCGGCGCCCTCTCTCCGGCCGCGGTTCTGGCGCTCCCGGAGGTCACTCTGCGGTCGGCCGGCCTCAGCACGTCGAAGGCTGCGGCGATCACCGACCTCGCGCGGAAGGTGAAGGACGGCACGGTGCCACTGCATGACGTCGAGGCCCTCTCCGACGACGAGCTGGTCGCGAGACTGGTCCAGGTTCGAGGCATCGGGCGGTGGACCGCCGAGATGTTCCTGATCTTTCAGCTGCGACGGCTTGACGTCTGGCCGGTCGACGACTTCGCGATCCGCAAGGGCTGGGCGATCGCGCACAAGCTCAAAGACCTGCCCACGCCGCGCTCTCTCCAGGCCGAGGGCGACGTATTCCGGCCCTACCGGACCGTTGCCGCGTGGTACTGCTGGCGCGCCACTGACACGGTCCTCCCGGCCTAGGCTCAGCGGCCGTACCTCCGGCGCAGGCGTTCGATCTCAGCGTCGGTCATTGGCGGAGCGCCGTACGCATCGAGAAACTCGCGCGCGAACCCGGCGCCGAAGTTGTAATTAAGCGCCCAGACGCCGGCTGCGAGGTCATCGCGCGGATCGCCCAGCCCGGCGCGGCCGACGTCGATCAACGCGCTCAACATTGGAGGGGCGCCCTGCGCGCGCCCGGCCCCGCCGGTGACAAGGACGTTCGGCAGGCAGTAGTCCCCATGGATGAGGACATGACCTGGCTTTGACGTGCCAAAGGGGCAGCCCGTCGCGTCGGTCCGGTGAATTCCGCGGAGGATCTCGCCAAGTAGGCTCGCCACACGAGCCGGCGGCAATCCGACGGAGGGATCGGAAAGGGGGACGCCTGGCACCTCGCGGGTCAGCAGCCAATCGTCGCCCGCCGCACGGTAGAAGCCGATGACCTCGGGCACCGGCCAGCGCCCGGCCAGCCAGGCGAGACGGTCGCGCTCGTCCACCAGGTGTGCCGCGCGCTTGACGTAGACGGCACGCGATTCTCCACCGAGCCGCCAGACCGTGCCCGCCCAGCTCATCCAGGCGAATTCGCTGCTGAGGCGAGACCCGCCGACGGCTGCCTGGGCCGCGGCGCGCACGCGGCGGGGCAGTCGCAAAGTGGCCGATGAAGACTCCATCAACTGTCCTCTGTACCATGAGGTCGTACACACGAGCGGGGGGTGAGGTGTGGTGCTGACTCTTCCGGAAACTCCGGATGCTTTCAAGGATGCGACATGGGAGGACGTCCTCCCCTACTTCGAGGCGTTGGCCACGCGCCCGCTCGATGGCTCGAACGTGGAAGCCTGGCTGGCGGACTGGTCTGCTTTCGAGTCGCTCCTCTCGGAGGCCGGCGCCCTGGCGAGCTTCGCTTATACATGCGACACGTCGGATCCGGCTCGCGAACAGGCACAGCTGAGGTTCGGAACTCAGATTTCACCCAAGGCCCGCGAACAGCGCGTTCGGCTGCAGGAACGCCTGGTCGAGCTCGATTACGAACGCCCAGGTCTCGAAACGACCGTGCAGCGGTTCCGCAACCAGATGGAGCTCTTCAGCGCGGCCAACGTCCCGCTCTTTGCTCAGCTCTCCAAGCTCGAGACGGAGTGGTCGAAGATCAACGGGGCGATGACCGTCGACTGGGACGGCGAGGAGAAAACGCCTTCGCAGCTCCTGCCCTTCCTCCAGTCCAACGACAGGGCGCTTCGCGAGCGTGCATTCAAGCTGCGGGCCAGGCCGTACATCGAGCAGCGCGACCCGCTCGCGGACATTTTCAATCGGATGTACGACCTGCGCCAGCAGGTGGCGCGGAATGCGGGTTTCGAGAACTTCCGAGACTTTACCCACCGCGAGAAGAACCGCTTCGACTACACGCCGGAGGACTGCCTCCGTTTTCACGAAGCTGTCGAGACCGCGGTGCTGCCCGCTGTGAAACGAATCATGGAAAGGCGTCGGCGCCAGATGGGACTTGACAGTCTTCGCCCGTGGGACGTAACCGCTGACACCATTGGGCGCCCCGCGTTGAAACCATTCGAAGACATCCCCACGTTCATCGACCGGGCCGGCGCCGTGTTCGGTCGGGTCGATCCCGACTTCCGGACCTACTACCGCAGCATGGCCGATGCGCAGCTGCTCGACCTCGACAACCGCAAAGGCAAAGCGCCCGGCGCTTACTGCCAGACCCTTGCATTCAGAAAGATGCCGCTCATCTTCATGAATGCCGTGGGTGTCGACCGCGACGTGAGCACGCTGCTGCACGAGTCCGGCCACGCCTTCCACTCAATCGAGGCGTCGAGGCTTCCTCTGCTCTTCCAGCGGCATCCGGGGTCGGAGATGGCCGAGGTCGCATCGATGTCAATGGAGCTTCTTGCCGCGCCTTTCATCGGCCGCGACAGCGGCGGCTACTACAGCGAGGAGGACTCGCGCCGGTCGCGAGCCGAGCTGCTGGAAGGAATCGTGCTGTTCTTCCCGCACTGCGCATCAGTCGATGCGTTTCAGCACTGGATCTACCTGGACCGAGATGGCCGCGACGCTGGTGCGCGCGATCGGAAGTGGCTCGAGCTGCGCCGGCGATTTGAGGGTCCTTCCGTGGACTGGAATGGCCTCGACGCTGAGCGAATCGCCCGCTGGTATCAGCAGCCTCACTTTTTCAGCAGCCCGTTCTACTACATCGAATACGGGATCGCCCAGCTCGGCGCCCTTCAGGTCTGGCGCAACAGCGTGCGGGACCGAGGACAGGCGGTCCGCAAGTATCGCGAGGCGCTTGCGCTCGGGGCGACGCGACCGCTGCCCGAGCTGTTCCAGGCAGCCGGCGCAAGGTTGATCTTCGACAGCGACGGCATGGGCGAGCTGATCTCTCTGGTCGAGCAGGAGCTGGCGCTGCTCGACGGCTGAGTAGCGCGCCGCTGGCGTCTAACGTGCGGAATCAGAAGCCAGACCCGCACCGTTAGCGCCAAGCGTGCGGAATTGAGCCGGGTGCGGTTCAGTTGTTGGCAATGTCCCGGAGCGGCTTATGCGGGCCGAAACGCGGCGCCCCGATCCCCGCGATCGTCAGCAGGCGGATCACGCGGGCCCGGTGCCCGCGGTAGGGGTGGAGCAGCTCGAGCATCCGCTCGTCGGTCGAGCGCGACGCTCCCTCGAGCGCGTAGCCGATGGTGTGAGGCAGGTGGTAGTCGCCCACCTCCACCGCGTCGGGGTCGCCCAGCGCGACGAGGGCCACCTTGGCCGCGGTCCAAGGTCCGACGCCAGGAAAGGCGTTGAGCCGCCGATGCGCGTTGACCAGGTCCATCGACGTGGTCTCCTCGAGGCGCTTGGCGCTCCTCGCGGCCAGGATGATGACCTCGGCGCGGCGGCGCTCGACGCCAAAGCGGTGGAAGGTCCAGTACGGGGTCCTTGCGAGTACCTGCGACGAGGGCGGGACCTTCAACCTGACCGGACCGGGAGCCGGCTCACCAAGCGCATCCACCAGCGCTCGGTACCCGGCCTTCGCCTCGATCGTGGTCACCTTCTGCTCCAGGACTGCCAGGACCAGGGCCTCGAACACGGCTTGAGTCCTGGGAAGTCGAAGTCCGGGGTTGCGACGGTGGAGGTCAGCGATCAGCCGGTGGTGAGGCCGGAAGCCCGTGGCGTCGTCATGCTCGCCGCAGAGCATCGGGGCTTGCGCCGCCGCCCACGCTGCGCCTGGCCCCCAGGATTCGACCTGGACCGAGGCGCCGGCTTGCCGCAGATGGATGGTCGCCGGCCCGTCTGGGGTTCGAGTCGCACGCCATGCGTCAGCGCCGTCCACGCGCATAGCGGGACCGAAGCCGATCGGCGCGAGGGTTGAGAAAAGGTCCAGCGGGCGGTTCGTTTCGAATGCCGTCCGAACCTGGGGTTCCACCGACAGCAGGCTAACGCTTGAGCGGGACCGCGAGAGTGAACGTGCTGCCGCGACCCACGACGGACTGGACCGTCAGATCTCCGTCATGCATTCGAGCGATCTCTCGCGAGAGCCACAGCCCGAGCCCGGTGCCCTGGACGTGCTGCGTCGTCTTGACGCGGCCGAAACGGGTAAACAGGCTGGCCTGGTCTTCGAGGCTGATGCCGACGCCATGGTCGATGACTGACACGGTGGCCATTTCGTCGTGGCGCTCAATGCGAACAAGGATGTCCGAGCCGGGCGGCGAGTATTTGGCCGCGTTGCTGAGCAGGTTTCTGACCACCATTTGAAAGCGATCCGGGTCGATGTCGGCTTCCAGCGGCTCTGGGGGTTCGTCGAGCTTGAGGTCATGGCCTCTCAGCAGAAACTTCACCCCTTCGATTGCCATGTCGGTGATCTCGACGACGTCACCGCGTTGCTGGTTGAGCTCCAGCCGTCCCTCCTCCAGGCGCGACGTCTCCACCATCTGCTCGAGCATCCAGGTGATCTCGTCGGACTTCGAAACGAGGAGTGGCAGCACCGAGCTGGCCCTGGGCGACAGCTCACCCAGAGCGCCCGCATCGAGCATCGTCAGATAGCCCTTGATGATGGTCATCGGTCCGCGAAGCTCATGCGAGGCGATGTTCAAGAAGTCGCTCTTGGCTTTCTCGAGCGCGTGAATCCGCGAGTTCAGCGTCACGCGGTCGAGGCCGGCGGTGACGCTGCTCGCGTACTGCACGAGGCGGCTCATCTCGTCGTCTCCGAAGACCGGCGTCAGGCGGCCGGAGATGATCACCATGGCCCCGCGACCTTTCTGGAGATCCAGCGGGACCACCAGCATGTGCTCGTTGCGCCAAGGCTCGTCTTCCCGGCCGGAAGCCGACAGCAAGTCGTGGCGCTGCGCGATCTCCGCCGCTCGTTCTGCGGCCACTCCTTCAGTCGCCAGGATCGAGCGATCGGAATCGATGACGAATGCGCTCTCGCCGCCGACCAGACGCTGTGCCCAAACCACGGCGCGCTGGGCCAGAGTCTGGCGATCCGGGCTGTGCACAAGGAGGTCGTGGAGCGCGCTCCGAAACTGGTCTTCCTCCGGCTGCCTCCAGACGCGCCTGAGCCAGGTGGGCGGGGCAAAGCTGGCGTAGAGGATGGGAACGACAGCCAGCGCGATAACGTCGGTCAGCAGCGTCCACGCCGCACCCAGGCCGGCGGCCAGCGTTCCGATGATCACCACCAGGAGGATGCCGGCATAACCCGCGCTGAGCGCTCGCAGGCGCGCGGCCTCGACGGCCCGCCGCTCCCTTGCCGCCAGCGAGAACCGGATTGTGGGCTCGATGATGCACAGTGCCCAGGCGATGAGGACCGCCGCCAGAGCGACCGACTGCAGCGCTGAATGCGAACCCTGCGGGTCGGAGGGCAGCTGCACGGCAATCCCGAAGGGGGCGATCAGCGCCAGGGCGGCGGTCAGGGCCCAGCGCGTGTGTCGCGCGAAGGGCAGGAACGAGTCTCGGAACATGAGGAGGGCATAGCCGGAGAAGAGGAACAGGACGAGAACGACGTCCGTCATTGCCTGCGCCTCGGCGCCGCCGCCTCCGAGCAGAGGTGCGATCAGGATCAACAGAGCAAGCGAGCCCATGGCGAGCGCCAGAAAGCCGTGGCGGCGGTCCGTCTCGCGGATCCAGCTGACGGCACTCCTGACTGCCAGGGCACCGAAGGAGAGCGCAATGGCCAGCTGGAGGACCAAGAGAAGCTCGGTCATCCGGCCGAGGATAACCTAAACGAAGATATTTCAACGACATGCAGACGGAAGGTTGGCCGGGGTTACGCCGCCGGAGTGACCTCGATGCCGTTGGGGTCCGTGCGCGCACCCCCGAGTCGCCTCACTTCAAAGCTTTGAAGGCCGCGCACACCTGCTTCGACCGGCGCCGCGCCGGAGCCTTCGAGCAGGTTGATCCCCAGGTGATGGTGGTAGCCGTCCCAGCTCAAAAAGCGCATGACCCGGCCCGCTTCGGCCATCAGCTCCATGCCCATCGACTCGTAGAAGGCCTGTGACGCGTCCAGGTCCGCGACGTTGAGGTGCATGTGACCGAGCACAGTGCCGTTCGAGAACTTCTCCTGAGGCTTGTCGGCGATACGCAGCAGCCGCTGGAAGTCCAGGTGGTCGGTACCGATGTTCAACCGGCCGTTTGGATACTGCCACTCGCTTCGAGGACGATCGGCGTAAACCTCGATGCCGTTCCCCTCCGGGTCATCGAAATAGAGGGCCTGGCTGACGAAGTGGTCGGCGGTGCCGGTCAGGGGAAGCCGCTGCTCGAGGGAGCGCTGGAGGAGGCCGCCAAGCTCCTCTTCACGCGGCAGCAGGATCGCGAAGTGAAACAGGCCGGCCGTGTGCCGCGGTCGCTCGCTACCACCTGGCAGCGCCCGAAGGCGAAGCAGCGGTTTTCCGCCGGCTCCCAGCGTCGCAGTGCCGTCGGCAGCGTCCAGTCGTGTCAGGCCGAACCGTTCATAGAAGGCGGCCTCACGTTCGAGGTCGAGGACTTTGAGCTCAACCGCCCCGAGCGGCCAATCACTTTGCATACCGGTTCAATCTACCCAGCGAGGCACCGATTTGTAACCCAGATCGCCCGTGTGCGCTACGTGCAGCCGTTGGCGGGGAAGCCCGGGAACGTCGCGATCTTCGTCAGGCCCTGCCCAGATTGGTATAGATAGATGGCGCTTCCCCCAAGCCAGATGCCATACGAGTCACTTATGCCGAGGCCCTCGCGGCCGGTGCGGTACCAAGGGTCGCTCTGGAGGTCCGCATCGACTCCGGCGCTGGCCTTCGCCGGGGTGGCTGGGCGGGACACCAACCAGACTTCGTAGGGCACCTTGCCTGTGCTCCATCTGGGGTCGTTGGCGTCGACCAGGTAGATGAGCACTGCAGGGGCGCCACCGTAGACGCCGAGCAGCTCGAAACCCGACGCATTGAGAGGCCGCCGCAGCCACTCCACGTCCTGACCCGTTTTTACATCGCGACGCAGCAGAACGTTGAGCGCTGGCAATTTTGCGTTGCCCTCCCCACCTGGCATCGGCGACGTCGGGTGCAGATCTTGCTCGTTAGCGGCGAGCCAAGCTTCGCCATTGGACATCGCGAGGACATAGCCGTCCTGAAATACTTGACGGGTCGCTCCCGAGTCTGCATTGAGGAGCCAGAGGCCGGCACTCTGCGCGTACGGCCCATAAGTGAAGTAGATGCCGTCGGCGCTGAAGTCGAAGATCTCGTACTCTGCCGCGGGCAGATTGAGCGTTCGATCGCTGCCGGTGCCAACATCGACCACGTGGATCTGGCCATACGCATACAGGCCGCCCTGGGTGTAGTCCATGTACGCATAGCGCCGCCCGTCGGGAGAGACCTGCGCCCGTGGGACCGGAACGAAGCGTTTGAAGGCCGAGTCGTAATAACCAACGGGCCCGGTGCCGCGCAGCACGGGCGCTGCGGAGGAGTGCCAGCCGAACCCGTCATCGACACGCGTAAATTCGTCCGTCGCGTTCGCGGAGATCACACCGTTGGGGTACGAAACATAGTGTGCCTGGACGCCGATTGATGGCAGTTTGACGTCGCCGCTGGTACCCGGTTGGTACCACGAGACCACCGGCAGGCTGCACCTGGTTAGAGCCGAGCCCGAGGCTGATGCACTCTGCCCTTGTTGAGCTTGCTGGGAGCAAGCCATGACAAGGATGGCCAGTAGGGCAAAGCAGCGCGTCATGCACTTGGAACGAAACGTTCGCTCTGAAGTTACGGGGTGGCTGGGGAGGAAGGATTCGAACCTTCAACCTTCTGATCCAGAGTCAGCTGCGCTATCGCCGCCGCGCAAGTCGAATTCAACGACCGCGTCTGATTTGTGGATTGCGCGGTACCGTCGCGTCTGACACCTGAGCGCAAAAACGGCGTAAAGACGGCGCGAAGTTCGCATTCGTCGTGCCGTCGACGTTCTTTGTTGAGGCCGCCAAAGCCGCTGAGGCGACTAGCTCCCCACGACGGGCTCCGCATGCGGAACTGTCCCGGCCGCCGGTCGGCCCGCAGGCGAGGGGACCGATTCCCAAGCCGAGTCCGGCATCACAAGGAGGCGGAAGCCGATCGCTGCCAGCCCCACCACGAGCATGGCGTCGACCATGAACTCCTGAATGTCGCTGTTCAGGGGATTGAAAAAGGCCCCCACGGTCGCGATCGAGATGAGAGGGCCGGCCCAGCGATAGCCAAATCCAGAACGCCAGACAGCCAGGCCGATTAGAAAGTAGCCGAGCCCTTCCAGGAAGAGCCCGAGAAACGTCGCCGAGACAGGACTGGCGTCGATGAGCGCCTTCTGGATCAGGGCGGTCATCGCGCTCGAGTCCAGCCCAGGTGATCCCATCACAGCAACCATGAGACTGGCGCCTTCGCTGACGAACGTGAAGAGCACGACACCCACGAGGGCGAGAGCCACGCCGATATGAGCCAGGATCACGCCGCGACCACGGACGACGTGGACGATCGCAAAGAAGGCGGGAATGAACAGGATCCCGGCAAGAATGTCGAGATATGCAGCTTCCACAAAACGGCCGTGCTGCTGGGACGCCGTCGCAAGCCAATCGCTCGCCGTCCGGTTGTTGCCGACACCGATCCAATGCTCGGTGGCGAAGTGCAGAAGGGGCGCAACGATAAGGCACAGCGCGCCAAGCGTCCGCCGGAAATTCGCCGCATTCCAAATCTTCAGCATCCCGGCCTCCATTCGAATAGTCGAGCTCCGTTCGGCCCGCTGGCGAGCAGGCTAGGGATCACGCGCAGCCTGCAACATCCGGGCAGGCTCAAAACCTGTTGTGGCCACTGTTGCGGATTACCGCAGTCCGTTTTCCGGCCTACCTCCGCGACAGGAGGCCGCAGGAGTTCGAATATTGCACCGTGGCCGGTCGCTGGCTCCGCGTCGCCTTCCTTCTCCCGGGTGCCGCCGCGCTGGCGGCGTTTCTGGTGGAGCTCGCCGTCAGCGGCAACCTTGTGGGTAATGCCGGTGCCATTGTCATCAATACCGTCTGGTACCTCATCGGCACAGTCGCATTCCTCTTCGCGACTGACAACCGGGCGGCCAGGCGTCTGCTGGCTGCGACCTCACTCGTGGTAATCGGCTATGCCGTCGGCTATGGCCTGACCGCCCATGCCAATGCCGATTGGGCTGTCGTAATCCTCCTGCAGACCCTCGGCTGGACGTTTGAGTGCTCAGTGCTCGCCCTTTTCGCGGTCTTCCCCGACGGCATTTACCAGCGGTCGTACGAACGCCGCATCGTTATCGCGGCGCTTGTGCTCCAGGTGCCGCTGCAAATCATCCAGCTGGCCGGATCTAACAGCCTCGGACAGCCAATCTTCGCGTCGACAGCGTTGCGTGTGCCAGACCCATTCTTCGTGATCCAGCTGCGATCTCTCGGCCCAGCGGCGACAGCCTTGATAAACGGCTTCCTCGCGCTGTCGGCGGGAGGTGCTCTGGCTCTGCTGATCCTGCGCTACCGGCGCTTTGGATCCCAGCAGCGACACCAGATCCGGTGGCCTTTCTATGGGATAGCGGTCGCCGTCGCCTGGGGCGGCCGGAACCAACGCCGGTTGCGCTAGCGGGCATGGAACCGGGCGAGGGCGCAGCGGCTGTGTTGACCGCGCCGTTGGTTCACGCGAACCAGGTCGTAGGCCGGATCGATTGCGGGCCAAAACTAGAAGGCGCCTATGTCCCCGCCGACCAGGAGCTCTTGACCACGCTGGGGCGGCAAGCGGCCCTTTCGATCCGCACTCTGAGCTCACAGCTGAGCTGTCCGACCGTCTCGAGGAGCTGGCGGCATCGAGGATGCGGCTGGTGCAGGCAGACGACGCCGCCCGCCGCCGGCTCGAGCGGGACCTGCACGACGGCGTCCAGCAGCAGCTCGTTGGCCTGCTCGCACGCCTGGGTCTGGCACGCAACCAGCTTCGCCGCGACCCCGAGCTGGCCGGCTCGACCTTGCGCGACGCCTCTCTCGACGCTCAGCGCGCCCTTGAGAACGTGCAGGAACTTGCGAGGGGCATCCACCCGGCGGTACTCACCGACCGTGGCCTGGTCGAAGCCGTCCGGGAGCGCGCCGCGCGGATGACGGTCCCCGTTACGGTCCGAATCGACGGTGTAGTGCCCGGTGCCCGGTTCGGATCAGACCTGGAAGGAGCCGCCTATTTCTTCGTGTCGGAAGCGCTGGCCAACGTCCTGAAGCACGCTCAAGCGGACCGTGTCGAGGTCCGTCTTGCAAGCAAGCACGAGCGACTCTTGGTAGAGGTGGAGGACGACGGTTGCGGATTCGACGCCAGCCGCGCGAAGCGCTCCGGATTGCGCGGGCTGCAAGATCGCATCGAGACGCTCGGTGGCCGATTG
>Ga0209118_1000436_pt1 | contig 23160 bp, 14 predicted proteins | sample BlaSpr_A8_Ref_M1_FD_187988 | JGI IMG/M metagenome (GOLD analysis project Ga0209118, IMG submission 187988) | Forest soil microbial communities from Thunder Bay, Ontario, Canada - Black Spruce, Ontario site 2_A8_Ref_M1 (SPAdes) (version 2) | ecosystem: Environmental > Terrestrial > Soil > Boreal...
CCCGCCGGTCCTGGGCGGCCGGGAGGGCCCGGAGCCCCCGGGGCGCCGGGGCTGCGGCCTGCGGAGGGCGGGGCTTGAGCCTCGTGACGCCTGGCCTGCGGCTCCCCGAGGGCGGCGCGTGAGCATCTCGACGCCGTTCATCGAGCGGCCGATCGCCACCACCCTGTTGACCGTGGCGGTGGCGCTAGCGGGCGGCATCGCCTACCAGTTCCTGCCGGTGTCGCCCTTGCCGCAGGTCGATTTTCCGACCATCAACGTCTCGTCGAACCTGCCGGGCGCCAGCCCGGAGACCATGGCCTCGTCGGTGGCGACGCCGCTCGAGCGCCAGTTCGGGCGCATCGCCGGCGTCACCGAGATGACCTCGACGAGCTCGCTCGGCTCGACCAACGTCACCCTGCAGTTCGATCTCAACCGCAACATCTACGCCGCCGGCCGCGACGTGCAGGCGGCGATCAACGCGGCGCGCGGCCAGCTGCCGGCCAACCTGCCGAGCAACCCGAACTATCGCAAGGTGAACCCGGCCGACGCGCCGATCATGCTGATGGCGCTGACCTCCGATCTCGTCGACCGTGCCAGGATCTACGACCTGGCGTCGTCGATCCTGCAGCAGAAGCTCGCCCAGGTCTCCGGGGTCGGACAGGTCATCGTCGGCGGCGGCTCGCTGCCGGCGGTGCGAGTCGACGTCAACCCGGCGGCGATCAACTACCAGGGATTGAGCCTCGAGGACGTGCGGGCCGCGCTTGGCGCCGCCAACGCCAACCGGCCCAAGGGCGAGCTGGGCGACGTCCAGCACACCTGGGCGCTCTCCACCACCGACCAGCTGCTGCTGGCCGCGGAGTACCGGACGCAGGTCATCAGCTACAACCGGCAGAACGGCGCCGCCGTGCGCCTGGGCGACGTCGCCGACGTCACCGATTCGCTCGAGGACATCCGCACCGGCGGCCTCACCAACGGCAAGCCGGCGGTGATGCTGATCATCTTCCGCCAGCCGGGCGCCAACATCATCAAGACCGTCGACGCCGTCCGCGCTGTCATCCCGCAGCTCGCGGCGTCGATCCCGCCAATCATCAAGCTCGACGTGATCATCGACGCCACCCGCACCATCCGCTCCTCGGTGCGCGACGTCGAGATCACGCTGGTGATCTCGATCCTGCTGGTCATCGGCGTGGTCTTCGTCTTCCTCCGCAGCGTGCGCGCCACCCTGATCCCGAGCGTCGCGGTGCCGGTCTCGCTGATCGGCACCTTCGGCGTCATGTATCTGTGCGGCTACAGCATCGACAACCTGTCGTTGATGGCGTTGACCATCGCCACCGGCTTCGTCGTGGACGATGCCATCGTGGTGATCGAGAACATCACCCGCCACCTCGAGAACGGCATGGCGCCCTACGATGCGGCGCTGCGCGGCGCCAAGGAGATCGGGTTCACCGTGATGTCGATCAGCATCTCTCTGATCGCGGTGTTCATCCCCATCCTGCTGATGGGCGGCATCGTCGGCCGCCTGTTCCGCGAGTTCGCGGTCACGCTCTCGGTCGCCATCGCCGTCTCGCTGGTCATCTCCTTGACCACCACGCCGATGATGTGCGCGCGGCTGCTCAAGCCGCACGGCGAAGAGCGGCACGGGCGCCTGTACGACGCCAGCGAGTCGGCGTTCGACGCCATCCTGCGCGGCTACCGCGGCGCGCTCTCCTGGGTGCTGCGGCACCAGGGACTGACCCTCTGCGTCACCCTGCTGACCATGGCCGCCACCGCCTGGCTCTACGTGGTGGTGCCGAAGGGCTTCTTCCCGCAACAGGACACCGGCCGCATGAACGGCTCCATCCAGGCCGATCAGGACACCTCTTTCCAGGCAATGAAGCGGCGCCTGGCGACCCTGGCGGCCATCCTCCAGAAAGACCCAGCCGTCGACTCGGCTTCCGCCTTCATCGGCGGCCAGGCGGTCAACACCGGCCGCGTCTTCGTCGGCCTCAAGCCGCAGGGCCAGCGCGGCAAGGGCAATCCCACCGCCGACCAGATCATCGCCCGACTGCGCCCGCAGCTGTCGCGCGTCCCCGGCGTCAGCCTCTTCCTGCAACCCATCCAGGACCTGCGGGTGGGCGGCCGAGGGAGCAATGCCCAGTACCAGTACACGCTGCAGGGTGACAACACCGCGGAGCTGCTGCAGTGGGCGCCCAGGGTCACGCAGCGCCTGCGGCAGATCCCGATCCTCGCCGACGTCAACAGTGACCAGCAGAACAAGGGGCTCGAGGCGACGCTGGCGATCGACCGCACCACCGCCTCGCGGCTGGGGATCACGCCGCAGGCAATCGACGACACGCTCTACGACGCCTTCGGCCAGCGGCCGGTGTCGACGATGTACCGGGCGCTCAACCAGTACCACGTGATCCTCGAGGTGCAGCCCCAGTACTGGCAGAACCCGGAAGGGCTGAAGGCCATCTACGTCAAGGCCACCAATCCCGCCAGCGCCAACTTCGGCAAGCTGGTGCCGCTCTCCGCCTTCACCCAGTTCACCGCCTCGACGGCGCCCCTGACCATCAACCACTCGGCGCAGTTCCCGTCGGTGACCATCTCGTTCAACCTGCCGCCCAACGTGGCGCTGGGCACCGCGGTGACCGAGATCGAGAAGGCCGAGCGGCAGATGGGCGTGCCGTCGGTCATCCATGGCAGCTTCCAGGGGACGGCACAGGCGTTCCAGGCGTCGCTGGCCAACGAGCCGCTGCTGATCGCGGCGGCGCTGATCGCGGTCTACATCGTGCTCGGCATGCTCTACGAGAGCATGGTCCACCCGGTGACCATTCTGTCGACCCTGCCCTCGGCGGGGGTCGGCGCCCTGCTGGCGCTGCTGATCACCAAGACCGAGCTCTCGGTGATCGCGCTCATCGGCATCATCCTGCTGATCGGCATCGTCAAGAAGAACGCCATCCTGATGATCGATTTCGCCATCGAGCTGGAGCGCAGCGAGGGCAAGTCGCCGGAGGAGTCGATCTTCCAGGCCTGCCTGCTGCGCTTCCGGCCGATCACCATGACCACCATGGCGGCGATGCTGGGCGGCCTGCCGCTGGCGATCGGCCTCGGCACCGGCTCCGAGTTGCGCCGGCCGCTGGGCATCGCCATCGTCGGCGGCCTGCTGTTCAGCCAGGCGCTGACGCTGTTCACGACGCCGGTGGTGTACCTCTATTTCGATCGGTTCCAGATCTGGTGGCGGCGGGTGCGCGGCCGCCAGCCCGAGCGGCGCGGGCCGGCGCCCCCGCTTGGAGCACCCGGCGCGTCCGGCGCCCCCGGCGCCCCAGCCCGGCCAGCGGGACAGGAGGCCTGAGAGGCGTGCATGGCATGACAGCGAACGGCAGCGAGATGACGAGGTCGACGGCGCGGGCGCCGGCGCGGGCTCGCCTGGCGCTACGGGCGGCGCGGGCTCGCCTGGCGATGCGGGCGGCGCAGGGGGGAGTTGCGGCGCTGGTGGTCATCAGCGCCGGCTGCATGGTGGGGCCGAATTACCAGCGACCGCCGGCGGCGTCGCCCGCCGCCTTCAAGGAGCCGCCGCCGCCGAACTGGAAGACGGCGACGCCGGCCGACGAGATCCCGCGCGGCAAGTGGTGGGAAGTCTTCGGCGACCCGCAACTCAACGCGTTCGAGGAGCAGGTCTCGGTCTCCAACCAGTCGATCGCCCAGGCCGAAGCGCAGTTCCGGGCCGCCCGGGCGGCGGCCGGAGTGGCGCGCGGCGGCCTCTTCCCGACGGTGACGGCGGGGGCGTCGGCGGCCCGATCGAGGCGCGGCGCGGGGACGGTGTTGACCAGTCCGACCGGCACGCCCGGCACACCGGTCACCGCGCCCGCAGGGTCCACCGCCTCCATCTACCAGGTGCCGGTCGACGTCGCTTACGAAGTGGATCTCTGGGGGCGGGTCCGCCGGATGATCGAGGCCAGCGTCGCCACCGCCCAGGCGAGCGCCGGCGACCTCGAGACGATGCGCCTGAGCCTGCAGGCCGAGCTGGCGGTCGACTACTTCGAGCTGCACGGCCTCGACGCCCAGCAGCAGCTGCTGAGCACGACCGCCGGCGCTTACCAGAAGGCGCTCGAGCTCACCACCAACCGCTACAACCAGGGGGTCGCGTCAGGGGTGGACGTGGCGCAGGCCCAGACGCAGCTCGAGACGACGCGCGCCCAGGCGATCGATCTCGGGGTGCAGCGGACCGCGCTCGAGCACGCCATCGCCGTGCTCACCGGCAAGCCGCCGGCCGAGCTGACCATCACGCAGGCGCCGGTCACCGTGCAGCCGCCGGCGGTGCCGGTGGCGCTGCCGTCGGAGCTGCTCGAGCGGCGCCCCGACATCGCCGCCGGCGAGCGGCGGATGGCGGCGGCCAATGCTCAGGTCGGCGTTCAGGTGGCCGCCTACTACCCGACGATCTCGCTGACCGCCGCGGGTGGCTTTCAAAATTCCAAGCTCGCCGACCTCTTCAACTGGCCGAGCCGCTTCTGGTCGCTCGGCGCCTCGGCGGTCGAGACGCTGTTCAACGGCGGCGCGCGGCGGGCCGCGACCGAGGAGGCAAGGGCCAACTACGACGCCGCCGTGGCCGTCTACCGGCAGACCGTGCTGACCGCCTTCCAGAACGTTGAGGACAACCTCTCGGCGTTGCGGGTGCTGGACGCGGAGGCGGCCCAGCAAGCGGTGGCGGTCAGTTCCGCCGAGCACTCGCTGGCGCTCTCCAACTACCGCTACCAGGGGGGCATCACCACCTATCTCGAGGTGATCACCGCGCAGGCCGTGGCGCTGGCCAACGAGCGCACCGCGGTCGACATCCTGACCCGCCGCATGACCGCCTCGGTCAACCTGGTCAAGGCCCTGGGCGGCGGCTGGCGCGACTCCGACCTGCCGTCAGGCAGCGCCATCCTGTCCCGGCGATGACCGGAGGCTGAGGCTGATTCGGAGGGTCCGGATCAACAGGTTGTTCCTTTCGTCCCCGGACGTCACCGATCCGGAGGAGAGCTCGCCGGCGCCTGGACCGGAGAGGCGCCAGCGGCGCCAGAGGGATCGCAAAACGCCCGCGCCACTTCAGCCAGGGCGTCGCGGCAGGCGAGGACCTCGTCGAGGCGCACGCGCTCGTGCGTGCTGTGCAGGCCCTCGCCTCCCGGGCCGAAGAGGACGGTGGGAATGCCCGCGTGGCCGAGGATGGCGGCGTCGGTCCAGAAGCTCACCCCGGCGCGGCGGGCGGGGCGGCCGAGCCGTCCGAGGGTGCCGGCGAGGAGGTCGGGCAGCGGATGGCCGGGCGGCGTCTCATAGGCGCGCCGGCTGAAGAGCTGCCGGACGGACACCTCGAGCTCGGGGTCTTCGGCTCGCAGGCCGCCGAGGAGGGCCTGCAGCTCGGCGAGCGGCGCGTCCTCCGGCTCGTCGAGCAGGGTGCGGCGCTCGAGCTTCAGGGTGCAGCGGTCGGGATAGGTGCTCAGCTCGCGCCCTCCCTCGATGAGCGAGGCGTGGAGCGAGGCGGTGCCGAGCAGCGGATGGGGCGGCCGCGATTGCAGGCCGCGGTCGAGCGCCTCGAGGCCCGCCAGCACCCGGCCCATGCGCAGGATGGCGTCGCGCCCCTCGGCCGGCCGGCTGCCGTGGGCGGCGCGGCCGCCGGTGACCACTTCGAGCCAGCAGAAGCCCTTGTGCCCGAGGCCGATCGCGAGGTCGGTGGGCTCGGTGACCACCGCGGCGTCGGCACGCCAGCCGCGGACCAGCGCCTCGGCGCCAGCGCTCTCGAACTCCTCGTCCACCACCGCCGCGACGATCAACCTCCCGGCGGCAAGCCCCCCCGATTCGGCGAGATGGCGGGCGGCGCCGATCATGGCGGCGACGCCGCCCTTCATGTCCTGCGAGCCGCGGCCATGCAGCCAGCCGTCCCGCTCGCGCGGGGTGAAGGGGCTCTCCATTCCCTCGACGGTCACGGTGTCGAGATGCCCGCAGAGGATCAGCGAGCGGCCGGCGCGGCGCCCTTCCAGGACGCCGATCGCGTTGGGCCTGCCCGGCAGCGCTTCCTGGAGCTCGACGTCGAGGCCGCCGGCCCGCATCTCGGCAGCGGCGAAGCGGGCGATCTCGCCTTCACCCGCCGCGCCGGCGCCGGGCCCGGCCAGCGAGGGGTTGACCGAGTCGATGGCGACGAGGTCGCAAAGGAGTTGAAGAGTAGAATCGCTCATGGTGAACTCCCGGCAAGGCCCGCTCAGCGCCGCCCCGGTCGGCTTGGCGCCGCCGCCCGGGCCCGCTCGGACGCCGGGTACGCGCTGCGGAAGCATAGCCGCAACGGGTCTGTGAGCATCAACCGGGAACCTGGTCAGAACCCCGGCAGGCGTTTCGGGGACTCACTGCCAGGGAACCGCCACAAATGCGGCCGGGCGAGCCCGGCAAGGAGCTCCGCCATGCGGCGAGGGATGGCGATCGTGCTGGTGTCGGTGATGGCGATCCAGGGATGCGCGAGCGGCGGCATGCCGAGGACTAGCGGCGGCGAGCCGAGCGGAGCGGATCGCTTCGCGGCGGTGAACCGCGAGCTCGAAGAACAACCGGCCATCGTCGAGCTCAAGCGCGGCGAAACCGTGCGCGACGTGGAAGAGGTGAAGATGACCGCGGAGTCCACTTCCTGGCGCGACGGCGACCGGGTGCGGACAGTGCCGACCTCCGAGGTGCGCCGGGTCATCCGACAGGTGCGGTTCCGAGCAGGGAAGGGACTGGGTTGGGGAGCTGCGGGCGGCGCGGTGGCGGGCTACTTCATCGCCGCCCACCAGCGGGACTCCACCAACCAGGTCCTGGGCTTCATCGTCATCGCCGTGGCGAGCGGGCTGGCAGGCATGTTCGTCACCGGCGTCATGAGGCAGCCGCCCGACCGGGTCGTGTACACGGCCCCGGGCGCCGGCGCACCCCCGGCAGGCGGCGCGCCCCCGGCCGGCGGCGGCTCGGCTCTCCTCGCTCCGGGCGGCGCCGGCGGCTCCCTGCGCTGCCGCCTGGCGGCGGGGGACGCCGCGCCGGGCTCCCCCGCCATCGTCTGCGGCCCGGCGACGCCTGCCGGGGGCGCGGCCGCGGCGTTACTCCGCTGACGTAACCTGAAGCCAGCCAGACGGCAAAGCGCCGCCGGCGCCGCCGCCCTGAGCCAAAGCGGGCTAGAATCCCGCCATCGAAGACCAGAGCCCACCTCCGAGCGTGCCGCGGGGGACGAGTGCCGCGCTCGCCCCGGCGGCGGCCGCCGCCACTGCCGGCGCTGCCGCCACCACCGCCGATACGCGAGGCGTTGCGTTCGCGCGGCGGCTCAACCTGTTCGACGCTACGATGATCGTGATCAGCGGCATCGTCGGCTCGGGCATCTTCATCAACCCCTACGTCGTGGCGCAGGCCGTGGGTACGCCGTTCCTGATCGTCGCGGTCTGGGTCGCCGGCGGGGCGATCGCGCTGCTGGGGGCCTTCGTCTTTGCCGAGCTCAGCACGGTGATGCCGCGGGTGGGCGGCCAGTACGCCTTCTTCCGCGAGGCGTTCCATCCGCTGGTGGCGTTCCTGCACGGCTGGTCGCTGCTGCTGATCATCCAGTCGGGAGCGACCGCGGCGGTGGCAGTGGCGTTCGCGCAATACGTCGCGCAACTGGTGGGCATGCCGCAGCCAATGGTGCCGTGGCTGGCTGCCGCCGTCATGCTGCTGCTGGCGGGATTCCACGCCCTCGGGGTGCGGCCCGGCGCCATGGTGATCAACGTCATCACCTTCGGCAAGGTGCTGGTGCTGGCGGCGCTGATCGTCTCGGTGTTCGTGGTCTCCCCACACTCCTCCGGGCTGACCTTCGAGCCGCTGGCCCCGCCGGGCCTCCATGGCCTGCTGCTGCTTTCGGCCTTCTTCGCCGGGCTGGTGCCGACGATGTTCTCCTACGGCGGCTGGCAGAACGTCAACTTCGTCGCCGAGGAGGTGCGCGAGCCGCAGCGCAACCTGCCGCGGGCGATCCTGCTGGGCGTGGTCTGCGTGATCGTGCTCTACGTCGGCGCCAACGTCGCCTACTTGCACGTGCTGACGGCGCCGGTGCTGGCGGCCAGCCGCACGCCGGCGGCGGACGCCGCGAGGATGGTCTTCGGCAACCTGGGCGGCCGCCTGATCGGCGCGCTGGTGGTCGTCTCCACGTTCGGCTTCCTCAACCTGGCGCTGCTCACGGCGCCGCGGGTCTACTACGCCATGGCAGCCGACGGCCTCTTCTTCCGCGCCCTGGCCCGCCTGAGCCCGCGCTTCCGAGTGCCGGTCGCGGCGATCCTGCTGCAGGGCTGCCTCGCCGCCGCCTTCGCGCTCACCCGCAGCTACGAGCGGCTGCTGGGCTACGCGGTGTTCGCCGATTGGATCTTCTTCGCGCTTGCCGGTGCGGCGCTGATCGTCTTCCGCCGCAAGCTGCCGGCGGCGCCGCGTCCCTTCCCCACTCCCGGCTATCCCTGGGTGCCGATCGTCTTCACCCTGGTCGGGGTGGGCATCGTCGCCAACCTCTTCGTCACCTCGACCCGCGACGCGCTGCTGGGAGCGGCGATCATCGCGGCCGGCGTCCCGGTCTACTTCCTCTGGCGGGCGGCCGGGCGGCGGCGGCAGGCGGACGCATGAGAGCTGGCGCGGCGCCTCGCGACGGTGCCGAGCAGGGCCGCGAGACCGCTCCCTGCCGCCGCAACCGCGCAGGCGGCCTGGGACGGGCCTGAGCGATGCGGGCCACGGGCAGCATCTACATGCACTGGGCCAAGCTGCACGCGGCGGCCCGCTTCAACCTGGCCAACAGCGGCCTGCTCGGCTGCACCACGGAGGACCTCGAGCCGGCGCCGGCGGACGTGCAGATCAACGGCCCCAACCACCTCGGCTACCAGCCGCTGATCGAGGCGATCGCGGCGCGCTACGGCGCGCGCCCGGAGCAGGTGGTGACGGCGGCCGGGACCTCGGGGGCGAACTTCCTCGCCTTCGCCGCCCTGGTCGAGCCGGGGGACGAGGTGCTCATCGAGCAGCCGACCTACGAGCCGCTGGTCGCCGCGCTGTCGTGGCTCGGAGCGCGCCTGCGCCGCTTCCAGCGCCGCTTCGAGGACGGCTACCGGTTCGACCCCGGCGAGGTGCGGGCCCAGCTCGCCGCCACCGCCGCCGGAGGCGGCCGAGGGGTCCGCCTGGTGGTGCTGACCAACCCGCACAATCCCAGCGGCGTGCTCGCGCCGGCCGCCGAAGTCGCGGAGGTGGGGCGTTTCGCCGCCGCCGCCGGCGCGCCGCTCCTAATCGACGAGGTCTACCGGGACAGCTGGGGGGAAGAGGGACCGCCCAGTCAACTTCACCTCGGGCCCAACCTCCTGACCACCGCCAGCCTGACCAAGTGCTACGGTCTGAGCGGCTTGCGTTGCGGCTGGGTGCTCGGCCCGCCGGAGCTGGTGGAGCGCATGCGGCGGGTCAACGACTTCATGGCCGCGACCGGCTCGATGCCGAGCGACTCCCTGGCCCTCGCCGCCTTCCGGCAGCTGCCGCGGTTCATGGCGCGCGCGCGGGCGATCCTCGAGCCCAGCCGGCAGCTGGTGCGAGACTTCCTCGCCACTCACCAGGAGTGGCTGGAAGCGGTGCTGCCCGCCCACTCGATGATGGTCTTCCCGCGCCTGCTGCGGGAGGACGACAGCCAAGTGCTTCACGACCGCCTGCGCCGCCGCGAGACCTCCATCGTCCCAGGGCGCTTCTTCGATCACCCGCGACATTTCCGCCTCGGCTTCGCCGTCCTCCACGACGACGTGGCCGAGGGGTTGCGCCGGCTGTCCGCGACGCTGCGCGAGGCCTGAGCCGCGCAGAAGCGCACCCGCCGGCGGCCCCGCTCCGCGGGGCGTAGAATCGCCCGCGTGACCCCAAACCTGCGGGAGCTGTGGGCGGCCGCGTGGGAGGCTCCCGACTCCCAGACGCGCGACTACGGGCGCGAGGGCGAGATCCTCTTCGCGCGGATACGGCTGGTGATCGTCGCCGTCATCGTCCTCATCCCGGTCAAGAGCATCCTGATCGACCGGGGCAACCCGGACAACTGGGTGGGCCTCGCGGTGGCGCTGGTCGCCGTGCTGCTGGGCACCATGGTGCTGGGGCTGGCGCGCCGGCCGGCGCCGCCGCGCTGGCTGGGTCTGTTCTCGAGCTTGCTGGACGTGACCCTGGTGAGCGCCGTCAACGTCGGTTTCCTGGTCGCGGGGCATCCGCTCACCGCCACCAACAGCCAGGTCGTCTACAGCATCTACTTCCTCTGCCTCACCGGCACCTGCCTGCGGCTCGACACCCGCCTCTGCCTGGCCGCGGGCGCCGCGGCGATCCTCGAGTACGGCGCGCTGGTGGCGTGGACCGCGGCGCATTGGAACCTCGCCGGGCCGGCCTTCGCCCACGACCGCTACGGCGCCTTCAGCTGGGACAACCAGGCCGGCCGCCTGCTGCTGCTCGGCCTCGCCACCGCGCTCGCCTGGATCATCGTGTCGCGGGCGGACCGTTACTGGCGCGATTCGATCTTCGACCGGCTCACCGGGCTGCCCAACCGGCGCTACATCGAGGGGCGGCTCGACCAGGCCATGGCCGCGGCGCGCCGCACCCGGCGGCCGCTGGTGCTCGCCCTCGCCGACCTCGACCACTTCAAGCAGATCAACGACCGCCACGGTCACGCGGTTGGCGACGAGGTGCTGTGCCATGCAGCATCGACCCTGAGCCGGGCTTTCCGGCGCAGCGACGTCATCGCGCGTTACGGCGGCGAGGAGTTCGTGATCCTGTTCCCCGAAGCCGAGCCGGCGGCGGCGGCGGCGCGCCTGGAGCAACTCCGGGCCGAAGTCGCCCAGGAGCCCGTCCCCGTTGCCGGCACCGAGGTGCCGATCACCCTCAGCGTCGGTCTGGCCGTGTTCCCCGACGACGGCGAGACGCCTGCCGACCTGCTGGCGCGCGCCGACCAGCGGCTCTACGCCGCCAAACGCGCCGGCCGCAATCGCGTGCAGGGACCGTGAGGCTGCCCCCCGGTAGGGGCGGACTGCACGCTCACGGCCGGCGATGCCTGAGCGCTTGGTCCGCGGCCCGGCGGGGCCTCGCCGCTGCCGTTTCATTCCTCGGGGTCGCCGCAGGAGGTGAGGACTCGAACGGAGTTATTCGTCGCCAGAACGCCATTGCCGACGCCTTCCTCGATATCCCTGTTGCAGTTTCGCCATTGAAATCGTAACATCGCCGGCAAAGAAGACGAGGCACCGCGGCGGCGGCGCGCCTGCCGCCCGCTCGGATAGCAAGGGAGCACCAGACCATGTCGGTTGATTTCGACGTCCCGCAGAACTGGCCCGAGATCCAGCCGGAGGACGCACCCCCGGCGGACATCGCCGCCACCGCCGCAGGCCCTGCCGCCTCGGCGGCCCCGGAGGCCATCGTCCCCGCCGCCGCCGCCGCGGCTCCCGCTTGGAGCCTGGCGCGGCGCATCGCCTTCCGCTTCTTCTTCTGCTACCTGCTGCTCTACAACCTGCTCTTCCCGCTCGAGTACCTTCCCATCCCCGGGCTCTCAGCGCTCTTCACTGCGTACTACAAGTTCTGGGATGCCGTCGTGCTCTGGACCGGCGCGCACGTCCTTCATCTGAGTCACCCGGTCGAGGTCATGCGCGGCAAGACCGGCAGCGGCGACACGACGTACGACTGGGTGCAGCTGCTCTGCTACGCGGTGTTCGCGGCGATCGGAGCGCTCACCTGGACACTGGCCGCCAGCAAGACCCGCGAGCATCGGCGCCTCCACGAGTGGCTGCGGATCTACGTGCGCTATGCCCTCGGCTCGATCCTGCTCGGCTACGGCTTGGCCAAGGTGATCAAGACGCAGTTTCCGTTCCCTTCGCAAGACCGGCTGCTCGAGCCGATCGGCGAGGCGTCGCCCATGGGACTGCTGTGGACCTTCATGGGAGTCTCGACGCCCTACACCGTCTTCGCGGGCGCCATGGAGACGCTCGGCGGCGTGCTGCTGTTCTTCCGCCGCACCACCACCCTGGGCGCCCTGGTCACCGTCGCGGTGATGACCAACGTGTTCGTGTTGAACATGTGCTACGACGTGCCGGTCAAGCAATTCTCGCTGCACCTGCTGCTGATGGCCGTCTTCCTGCTGGTCCCCGACCTGGGCCGGCTGGCCAACTTGCTGGTGCTCAACCGGCCCACCGAGCCGGCCAACCTCGGGCCGCCGCTGACCGCCCGCTGGGCCCGGATCGCCGGCCTGGCGCTGTGCGTGCTGTTTCTCGGGTACCAGCTCTTCACCAACATCCAGGGCAACCTCCAGCGGTCGAACCAGTTCGGCCCCGGGAGGGCACCGAAGCCGCCGGTCTATGGGGCCTTCGAGGTCGAGGAGTTCATCCGCAACGGCCAGTCCATGCCGCCGCTGCTCACCGACGCCGGCCGCTGGCGCCGCTTGACGGTGCTCTATCCCGAGATGCTCTCGGTGCGCTGGATGGACAACTCCCTGCACCGCTACTGGACGCAGTACGTCCCGGCGAAGCACAGCATCGCCTTTGCCGCCCTCGAGGCCAAGGACACCAGGCAGGGCGCGTTCACCTACACCATCCCCGACAACGACCACCTCGTCTTGCAAGGGACCCTGCTCAAGGACGCGATCACCGTCAAGCTGCGCAAGCTCGACCCATCGAAGTTCCTGCTGGTGAGCAGAGGCTTCCATTGGGTGAGCGAGTTCCCTTTCAACTACTGATCCGCGGCCGCCCGCGAGCGCGACAACCCGAATGCTCGGGAGGGCAAGGCCAGGGCCGGGTCCCCGGCGCGCCCTGGCATGCCGCATGCACATCGCCAGGGCTCGGAACCATCTCTCGCCATCCACCAGGAGGCGCCGCCTTGGAAGAAGAGGAAAGCCGGCAGCGGGACCCGACGTCGACTCGCCGCGATCCGCCGGTGAGCGCCGCGCGCCGGCGGCTCGCCATCTCGCTGCTGGTGATCGCCGTGACGGCCCAGGCGATGGGCTGCACCAGCACCGCGACCAAGCGTCGCATCTACCACTTCAACCACCCCGTCCCGCCGGAGGACGTCGCCTTCCGGCGCTCCCTGGACGGCTTCGGCAACGTCATGGTCAGGGGCAACAGCGCCGAGCTGCTGCAGAACGGCGACGCGATCTTCCCGGCCATGTTGCAGGCGATCGAGGGCGCCAAGCAGACGGTCAACCTCGAGTCCTACATCTTTAGCGACGACAAGGCAGGCGCCATGGTCACCAAGGCCCTGGTGGACGCCGCGCGGCGCGGCGTCGAGGTGCGGGTGCTGGTCGACGGCTCCGCCGGTCATCCCGGCAAGCTCGCCGACCAGATGAAGCAGGCGGGCATCGACCTCCGCGTCTATCACCCGATCCGGCCGTGGACCATCGTCCGCATCGGCCGGCGGACGCACCGCAAGATCCTGGTCGTGGACGGCATCATCTGCTTCACCGGCGGGCTCGGCATCGAGGACCGATGGCTGGGCAACGCCCGCAACCCGAACGAATGGCGGGACACCCAGGTGCGGGCGACGGGCCCGGTTTCGGCGCAGATGCAGGCGATCTTCGGCGAGAACTGGACCTACACCACCGGCGAGATCCTCGCCGGCAACAAGTTCTACCCGGCGATCGAGCCGGCGGGAGACGTCCAGGCCCAGGCGATGAAGGTCTCGCGGGACGACTCCTCCTCGCTGGCCAAGATGCTCTATTACATGTCGATCGAGTCGGCGGTCAAGACGATCCACATCCAGAACGCCTACTTCCTTCCCGACGCGCAGATCCGCGAAGCGCTGCTCAAAGCCGTGAAACGCGGCGTGGACGTGCGGATCATGGTCCCGGGCAAGAACATCGACGTGCCGCTCGTGCGCATGGCCTCGCGCCGCAGCTACGGCGAGCTGCTGCAGGGAGGGGTCAAGATCTACGAGTACCTCGACACCATGATGCACAGCAAGACCGCCGTCTTCGACGGCATCTTCGCCATCGTCGGCTCGATCAACTTCGACACCCGCTCGATGGACAAGAACGCCGAGGACAGCCTCACCTTCTACGACCGCGGCTTCGCGGCCAAGGTCGAGGAGGCGTTCGAAGAAGACCTGAAGCACTGCCGCGAGTTCAACTACGAGCGCTGGAAGCGGCGCGGCTTCGACAACCGCGTCCTCGAGCTCCTCTCGGGGCTGTTCTCGCCGTTCTATTGAGTCTATTGAGCCGGGGCCACCGCGGCGGTTGCGGTCCACAGCTGATAGACGCCAGAGCTGCCGCCGGCCCAGAAGATCCGGAAGCTGCCGTCCGCCGCCGTGGCCAGGCCGCTGTAGTCGCCGCCGAAAGGCCAGCGCGACGCGACGGCGCGGTCCTTGCCGGCGGCCGGGCATGACATCTCGTGCGTCACCCGGACCTCGGCGGGAAACGTCCTGCCGCCGTCCAGGGAAGCGCTGAAGTAGATGTCGAAGCATTCGCCCCGTGGGTCGCGCCGGGTGTCGTACCAGGCAAGGCCGACGACGCCGGCGGTGTTCACCGCGATCGCCGGCGTCTCGCGGCTGGCCGCGAGCGCCCCGCCGGCGACGGCCACCGCGCTCCCCCAGGACTCCCCGCCATCGTCCGAGCTGAGCACGCTCAGCGTGCCCGGCACGCCCGGCGTGCCCGGCGCCCCCTGCTGGCAACGGCCGCCTCTCCCGGGCGCCGGAGCGGTGCCGGCCGCGGGCGGCCCGGCGTCCGGCGGCCGGTCTCCCGCCACCGCCACCGCCGCCGCCGCCGCTAGATAGAGGCGATCGCGGTGGGCGCCCGAGCGGTCGGCGGCAAGCGGCAAGGGCATCAGCCTGTCCGGCGGCGCGAAGGGCACTGCCGAGATCGAGAACGAGCGGCCGCCGTCCGCCGAGCGGGCCGCCCAGGCCTGGCGGCGGGCCAGCGGGCGCTCGCGGGAGGCATAGTCCATGAACAGCAGCACCAGGCTGCCGTCGGCCAGCACCGCGGCGTCGAACGGCTGCTGGTTCAAGCCGTCATGGCGCAGGAAGACCGGCGCGGAGAAAGTCCGTCCGCCGTCCCTCGACGAGGCCATCGCGGTGCCGAAGCGCGGCTGCCGGCGAGGCGCCGCCGCCGGCAGCAGCTGTGCGAAGGCCACGTAGACGGTGCCGCCGCGCGGTCCCTGCGAACGGTCGACCGCCAGGATGGGATGGTCCGCGGAGCCGCCGCCGCCGGCAGGCAACCGCACCGGCCGCCGCCACGTCCGCCCGCCGTCCGGTGACCGGAAGACGGCGATGGCGCCGCCCCGCGCCAGGCAGGAGAGATAGACGTCGCGCTCCTTGCCGAAGCTCACCCAGGGATCCACCAGGCACTGGGAGAAGGTGATCCGCGTCCACGAGCGGCCGCCGTCGAGCGAGCGGAACCCGGCGACGGCGCTCGCCTCGATGCCGCCGCGGCGGCGATCGGCGTGCGGCAGGGTGACGGCGGCCCCGAAGAGCAGGTTCGGATCGGCCGGGTCCGCAGCCAGAACCGGCTCGACGTGAGCGACGCCGGGCCGGTCGCAGCTGACGCAGACCAGCTCGCCGGCGACGATCCTCGGCGCCCCATCGAGGCGGCCGAGACCGCCGGGCGCAAGCGCGATCAGCACCAGCACCGCCCGGAACCGCATCGGCCCCGATGATAAACCTCATGAGATCCAACGGGCGCCGGCGCGATCAGGCCTTGCGGCGGGTGCGGGGGCGGACCCGCTGATACTTGAGCGAGATGAGGCCCTTCGAGTAGGTCTTGTTCTCGAGCAGCCGGAAGTCGCGTTGGGGGAAGCCGCTCGGAAACAGCGGGATGCCCTCGCCAAGCAGAACTGGAACGATCCCGAGGTAGAGCTCGTCGATCAGGTCTGCCGCGAGGAACGCGCGCGCGGCCTCGCCGCCACCCATCATCCAGATGTGTTTGCCGGGGCTCCGGCGGATCCGCTCGACCAGGCCCGCCGGGGGCTCGCCGGTGACGACGACGCCGTCGCGCTCGCCGGCGGGCAGGGAACGCGAGAGGACGTAGAAGGCCATCGACCAGCCGTCGAAGGATCCGCCCATGCGCAGACCGGCCTCGAAGGTCTTGCGGCCCATGATGGCGGTATCGATGGTGGCGAAGAAGGGAGCCATCGAGTAGTCCTTGGGCATGAAAAGGAAGTCGACGGCACCGTCCGGACGCGCGATGCAGCCGTCCAGGCTGATGCCAAGTCCGAGGATCACCTTGCGCATGGGAAGGCCCTCCTGATCGCAACCGCCATGCTACTCCCCGCGCACCGCCCCAGGCCGCCTTCAGGACCGCAGCACGCGGCTCGGATCGACGCTGCTGGCGCGTTGCGCCGGCAGCCAGGTGGCGAGCAGGCAGGTGGCGAGCAGCAGCAAGGCGACGCCGGCGTAGATCAACGGATCGCCGGGGCGGACGCCATAGAGCACGGCGGCGAGCGCCCTCGTGGCGGGAAGCGCGGCGGCCACGCCGATGCCTACGCCAACCGCCGCCAGACCGGCTCCCTGGCCGATGATCATCGCCAGCAGATGCCGGCGGCGGGCGCCCAGCGCCATGCGGATGCCGATCTCGCGCTGGCGCTGCGCCACCGAGAAGGCGACGACGCCATAGACGCCGAGGGCGGCAATGACCAGCGCCAGCACCGCGAATACGCTGAACCACTGGCTCCACAGGCGAGGCAGCCAGAGCACGCGCGTGATCACGTCTTCCATGGTGTACAGGCGGTACACCGGCACCCCGGGACCGGCGGCCCGCACTTGAGCGCGAACTGCCCGCGCCAGAGCGGCTAGACGGCCGTTCGCCTGCACCACCAACGTCATGTCGGTGGCCGGGCTCATCGGGTACGGCACGTAGAGGTGGGCCGGCGGCACGGCGTCGACCCCGGCGAGATGGAACGAGCTGTCGACGTCTCCGGTGACGCCGATCACCCGCAGCCATGGACCCGCGCCGCCGGCGGCGCGGACGCGGCGCCCAAGCGGATTGGCTCCAGGCCAGAGCAGGCGCGCCAGCGAGGCGCTGACGAGGGCCACCGGCTGCCCGCCGTCGGCCTCCGCCGCCGTCAGGTCGCGCCCTTGCCGGATCGGGATCTGGACCGCTCGCAGGTAGCCGGCGGTCGCGGCATGACGAACCGCCACCGGCTCCTGGCCGTGTGGCCGCGGCCGGTCCGCGGCTTCCAGGCTGATGGTCGAGTAGTCGCCGTAGGGGATTGGCAGCGACTCGACAAGACCGGCCGCGCGGACTCCCGGCAGCGCCTCGACCCGCCGCAGCAGGTCGTGAAAGAAGACCCGTCGCCGGCTTGCGTTGCGGTACTCGTCGGTCGAAAGCGAGAGGCGCATCGTCAGCAGGTCGGCGCTGCCGTAGCCGCGCGGCGCCGACTGCAGATGAGCGAAACTCTTGACCATCAGCAGGGCGCCGATCAACACCACTGCCGACAGCGCCAGCTCGCCCACCACCAGGGCGCGCTGCAGGCGAGCCCCCGACGCGCCCGCCGAGCCCACCCCGCCCTCGCGCAACACCGGGAACGGGTCGCGGCGCGCCGCCCACCAGGCCGGCCCGACGCCGAACACCGCGGTCGCCAGCAGGGCCGCCAGCACCCCGAAGGCGGCGACGCGCAGGTCGAGCTCGAAATGGATCCAGAACGGGATCTTGACCGGCACACTCATTATCATCAGGCGCACCAGGCTGCCAGACACCGCCACCCCGACGGCCGCGGCCGCCGTCCCCAGCAGCAGGCTCTCGAGCAGCGACTGGCGCAGCAGGCTGGCGCGGGTCGCTCCCAGCGCGGCGCGCACCGCCATCTCGCTGGCGCGGCTGGTGCCCAGTACCAGCATCAGCGTCGCCACGTTGGCCGCGATGATGAGCAGCACGCAGACCACCGCCGCCAGCATCAGGTACATGCCGATGCGCGGGCCCTCCGGCATGTCCTCGTAGCGCAGCGGCCGCACCCGCGCCCCCCAGTGGGCGTTGGTGGCCGGGTACTGCGCGGCGAGGCGGCGGGCAATCCCGTCCATGGAGTGTTGCGCCTGAACCACCGTGACGCCGGGCCTGAGCCTCGCCAATCCGGCCAGCGATCGCATGTCGCGCGGCCCCGGATCGGCGCCGAGCGCTAGCGGCGTCCACAGCTCCGCGAGCTCCGGGAACCCGAACCGTTCCGGCATCACGCCGATGACCTGGTGGACCCGCCCGTCGATGCGCAACGTCCTGCCGAGCACCGCCGGGTCGCCGTGGAACTGCCGCAGCCAGAGGCGATACCCGAGCAGCGCCACGGCGGCGCCGTGCTGCTGCTCCTCCTCCGGCCGGAAGTCCCGGCCCAGCAGCGGCGCCACGCCGAGAGTCGAGAACAGGTTCGCCGACACCGCGCAGCCCGTGACCAGCTCGGGCTCCTCCGCCGTGCTGAGGTTGAAGCTCCGCCGCTCCAGCGCCGCCACCGCGGAGAAGACGCGGTTCTGCTCCCGCCAGTCCCGCAGGTCGGCGATCGAGACCGGCTCCCAGCCGGTGCCCGCCGTCTCGCGGGTCGAATGCAGCACCACCAGCCGATCGGCGTCCCGATAGGGCAGCGGCCGGATCAGCATCGCGTTGATGAAATTGAAGATTGCAGTATCGAGCCCGACGCCGAGTCCCAGGATCGCCACCACCGCCAGCGCGAATCCCGGCCGCGCCGCCAGCACCCGGAACGCATAACGCAACTGTCGCAGCATGGCTCGAACCCCCTGCCACACCTACGCGCCCGGCGCCACCGAGTTTCCGCTCTGCCAGGCGCCGCAAGCTCGGTCGACAGGCTTGGAACGGCCCTTGCTTGCCCTCCGGGTGCCCGAGGAGAGCCCCGATCGCACGGCAGCGCGCCGGCATGGCGCCCGGCCGCCGCGGGCCACGCCGCGCGCCGGCCGCGGGGCGTCGAGAGGCCGGTAACCGGCGGCGGCAACCGTCACCGTCAAGGAGGTGAGAAGTGGCGACTACGAGGACAACGATCCCCAGGCGGCTTTCCGATCTGCCGGCGGTGGATCGCAAGAGCGGCGGCGTGAACGCGATCATCGAGACGCCGAAACGCAGCCATGCGAAGTTCGATTACGACGAGAAGCTGGCGCTGTTCAAGCTCGGCGGCGTGCTGCCCGAGGGCTTATCCTTTCCCTTCAACTTCGGTTTCATCCCGTCGACCCTGGCCGAGGATGGCGATCCGCTCGACGTGCTGGTGCTGATGGAAGAGGCGGCGGTCACCGGCTGCCTGGTGCCGGTCCGCCTCGTCGGCGTGATCGAGGCCGAGCAGACGGAGGAGGACGGCACGACGACGCGCAACGACCGGCTCCTCGCCGTTGCCTCGCATTCCCGCGAGCATGCCGACGTGGAGACGCTCAAGACCCTCGCCCCGCACGCGATCGAGGAGATCGAGCACTTCTTCGTGTCCTACAACCAGGCTCGCGGCAAGGTGTTCAAGCCGCTCGGCCGGCACGGCGCGAAGCGGGCGCACAAGCTGCTGAAGCAGGCCCAGCGGCGCCGCAGCCGCAAGCAACCCCGGCGCGCCCGGAAGACCGGGAAGTCCGCGCGCGCCAAGGGCAGCTGAGCAGCCCGCTCCGGCGCCAACGCGGGCCGAGAGCCCGGTTCCTCCTCCAGCCGCCGCCGTCCGCCCCCCGGCCGCTCAGCGCCCTTCAGCGCCGCTCATCGCTGCTCAGCGTTGCTCAGAGCCAGGGCGCCGCCATCAGCGGCGGCACGCCGGCCGCTTCCAGGGCGCGATTGAAGGCGGCCAGGTCTCGCTCTGCGATCGCCCGCAACTCGCCGCGCAGCGCCGTCAGCTGCCCGTCGAGGTCGGCAAAGCGCCGCTCTTCGGCGGCCGTCGGCCTGGCGTCGGCGGTCGCCAGCACGCCGGCCAGCGCCGCGAACTGGAAGTCGAGCTTCGGCGTGTAGACCAGCGAGTCCTCGTCGGCCTGCAGCTCGGGGTTCCACAGCTTCTCGGCGACGCCGTCGAGCCTCGTGATGAGCTCACGGGCGGCCTCCCGGAAGGCGCCCGTCTTGCCCAGTTGGGCCGCGCGGTCGGCCTGGTCGCGAGCCCGGGTCTCGAGGTCGCGGATGCGGCGCACGAGATCATGGGTCTCGGCCAGGCGGCGGTGGATCTCGGCCAGCAGCCCCGACTGCCGCTCGAGGTCGGCCGTGGCGGCTTCGACCCGCGGGTTCGGCAGCACGCGGGCCTGCTCCTCGAGGGTCGTCTCCCCCACCCGCAGCCGCACGGTGTAGGCGCCCGGGGCCACCCTGGCGCCGGCCGGCGGATAGTCGTCGAAGACCAGCCTGGTCGTGATCAGCTTCGGCGTCTCCCTTCGCAGGTCCCAGACGAACCGGTTCAGGCCTGCCTTCGGCGTCAGGGCGGCGCCGCCGGCGTCTTCGTCCTCCTCCGGCTCCGGCGCGCCCTCGATCCTGCCGGCCTGCCGCTCGGGCGCCTGGTTCGAGACGCTGCGGATCACCTTGCCGCCGGCCAGGATCTCGATCGCCACCACCGCGGCCGGCTTGGGCTCCTCGGCGAGCCAGAAGTCGATCACCAGGCCCGGCTGCGGGTTCTGCCCCAGGCGGGCGCGCCGGGCGCCCTCGGCGTCGAGGGCCGCGCCGTCGCCGCGGGTGGCCGGCTGCGGCGGCAGCAGCAGGACCGGGCGGCCGGCCATCTCCGGCTGCCAGCGCCGCAAGGGAGTCAAGTCGTCGAGGACCCAGAACGCACGGCCCTGGGTGGCCACCACCAGGTCGCTCCCCGCCACCTGCAGATCGGTGATCGGCACCGCCGGCAGGTTGAGCTGGAACGTCTGCCAGGAGGCGCCGTCGTCGAGCGAGACATAGAGGCCCGCCTCGGTGCCGGCGTAGAGCAGACCGCGGCGCATCGGGTCTTCCCGCACCACCCGGGTGAAGGCGCCGGCCGGGATGCCGCCGTCGATCCTGCTCCAGCTCTTGCCGTAGTCGGTCGTCTTGTAGAGGTAGGGCCGCCGGTCCTCGAACTTGAACCGCGTCGCCGCGAGGTAGGCGGTGGCGCGATCATGCGGCGAGACCTCGAGGGCATTGATCTGGGTCCACTCCGGCAACCCCTTGGGCGTCACGTCCCGCCAGGTCTTGCCGCCGTCGCGGGTCAGGTGCACCAGGCCGTCGTCGCTTCCCGCCCAGAGCGTCGCCCCGTCGTGCGGCGACTCGGCGAGAGCGAAGATGGTGTCGTAGACCTCGACGCCGGTGATCTCGTAACCGATCGGTCCTCCCGAGAAGCCCTGCTTGCCGCGGTCGTTGCGCGTCAGGTCGGGGCTGATCTCTTGCCAGGTCTCGCCGCCGTCCGGGCTGCGCAGCAGGACCTGCGCGGCGTGGTAGAGGACGTGCGGCTCGTGGCGCGAGACCAGGATCGGCGCGTTCCAGTTCCAGCGGTAGCGGAGGTCCCTGACCGCCTGCCCGTCGATCTGCTGCGGCCACGCCACGATCTCGCGCGCCTGCCGCGTCCGGTGGTCGTAGCGCGTGATCTCGCCGCCGTAGCCGCCGGCGTAGACCACTTCGGGGTCGCGCGGGTCGGGCGCGACCCAGCCGCACTCGCCTCCCCCCGCCGGGTGCCAGTCGCCCGCCCCGATTCCCGGACCGGGGACGGCGCTCGGGATGGCGATCGTGGTCTTGTCCTGCTGCGCGCCGTAGAGCCAGTAAGGGACGCGACCGTCCGTGGCCACGCGGTAGATCTGCGCAGTCGGTTGATTGTCCTCGCTCGACCAGGTGCGGCCGCCGTTGAGGCTGACCCGGGCGCCGCCGTCGTTGCCCAGGATCATGCGCTCGGGGTCGTCGGGGTCGATCCACAGGTCGTGGTTGTCGCCGAAGCGCGGGCCGAGGTAGGTGAAGGTGCGGCCGCCGTCGATCGACTTGTTCAGCTCGACGTTCGGGAGGTAGACGGTGTCGGGCTGTCTGGGGTCGGCATACACCCAGCTGTAATACCAGGCGCGCTGGCGCAGCGCGTGCGCCGAGCTCACCCGCAACCAGCTGCCGCCGCCGTCGTCGCTGCGGAAGAGGCCGCCCTCCTTGGCTTCGACGATCGCCCATACCCGGTCGGCCCGCGCACCGGAGACCGCGACCCCGATGCGGCCGGCGATGCCCGTGGGCAGCCCGCCGGCGAGCTTGCTCCAGCTGTCGCCGCCGTCGTTCGATTTATAGAGACCGCTCGCCGGCCCACCGCTCTCGATGCTCCACGGCAGGCGCTGGAACTGCCAGAATGCCGCGAACAGGACGCGCGGATTGTGCGGATCCATCGCCAGGTCGGCGGCGCCGGTCCGGTCGTCGAGGAACAGCACCCGCCGCCAGCTGCGGCCGCCGTCTCGCGAGCGATAGATGCCGCGCTCCGGGTTCGGCCCCCAGGTGTGTCCGAGTGCCGCGACGTACACGACCTCGGGGTCGCGGGGATCGATCACGACGCGTGAGATGTGCTGCGTCGCGCGCAGCCCGACGTTGAGCCAGCTGCGCCCGGCGTCGGTGGATTTGTAGACGCCGTCGCCGGCCGCCACGTTGCCGCGCGGCTGCGACTCCCCGGTGCCCACGTAGATCACGTTGGCATCCGACGGCGCCACGGCGATGGCGCCCACCGAGCCGGTCGAGAAGTCGCGGTCCGAGATCGGGTCCCAGGTGGTCCCGGCATCGTCCGTCTTCCACACGCCACCGCCGGTGTTGCCGAAGTAGAAGGTCGCCGGCCGGCCCCGCACTCCGGTCACGGCGCACACCCGGCCGCCGCGGAAAGGACCGATGCTGCGGAAGCGCATGCCGCCCCTGCCGCCAAAGGTGGCAAGGGCCGCGCCCGTCGCCGCCCTGGCGCCAGCGCCGGCCGCGCCGGCCGCGCCGCCAACGCCGCCAGCGCCGCCCGCGGCTGGGAACAAGCAGCAGATGGTCAGGGCGACAACCGCGGCCCCGCGGCATCGCCGCCGGCAAGACGCGGGCGGTCGATCGCTCGCGGCGATCGCATCGTTCGCGTCACTCGCCGGGGTGTCCTGAGACTTCGACCAGGTCATGGCGGCCTCCCGATCAGGCGTTGGTGACGAATCCTATAGGATGACGTCCTCGGTCGCCGCGCTGGCTCGTCAGGCTCGTCAGGCTGTCAACCTCGTTAACCTTCTCATGGCTCATCGCTATCCCGAGAGCGCGCTGTTCTATCGCCGGTTGGACCGCGGCTTTCCACTGGCGGTGCGCGGCGAAGGGGTGTGGCTCGTCGACGAGACAGGGCGCCGCTATCTCGCCGCCTGCGGCGGCGCCATGGT
>Ga0209118_1000437_pt1 | contig 23128 bp, 19 predicted proteins | sample BlaSpr_A8_Ref_M1_FD_187988 | JGI IMG/M metagenome (GOLD analysis project Ga0209118, IMG submission 187988) | Forest soil microbial communities from Thunder Bay, Ontario, Canada - Black Spruce, Ontario site 2_A8_Ref_M1 (SPAdes) (version 2) | ecosystem: Environmental > Terrestrial > Soil > Boreal...
TAATCAGTGAAGTCCATAGCTGGAGCGATCGGCGGAAGGTGGTTCAGCTGCCGCTCTTCTCCTGCTATGCATTCGTGCACATGCGGCTCTTGCCTGAACTCTGGTACACGGTGACGCGGACCAACGGCGTGCTGGGATTCGTGGGTGCGCGCGGCGAAGGCATTCCCATCCCCGAACGCCAGATTGGAAGCCTTCGGGCACTTCTGGCGAGTGATGTTCCGTATACACTTTCTCCTTTCCTGCAAGTCGGTCAACGCGTCCGAATTCGTGGCGGCGCGCTCGACGGCATCGAAGGACTTCTGACCGCACGCAACGGAGACCGTACGCTCGTGATTTCCGTCGAACCCATTCAGCGGTCGATTGCAGTCCGAATTGACCAGTACCAGGTGGAAGCGATCTAGGCTGCTCCATTTGTCTTGGTGTTCCCGAAACAAGTCCCCTACTCCCCAATCGAACCAAATCTGAATGATGGTCGAGCCTGAGTCGACGGCTCGTTGATCGGAACCAGCCCCAGTTCCGGCAAACGTCTCGGCTGATTCCACTTCGGCCCTAGGTTGTTAAAGACCCCTCTTTATGGCGACACCGCGAATCGATCAAGCATATTCCGCCGCTCCAGTCGATTTCGAACTTTTCGAAGGTCGAGCCCCGAAAGCCGCGCCCTTTTCGAAGTGCAGCGGCGAACGTCGGTTGAGGCAAGTTCGCTTCGTTGTGGCGGACTTGATGGCGGTTTGGTTTAGTGCATCAGTCGCCTTATATCTTCGCTTTTCTGCTGTTTTGTTTAAAGAACCCGGCCTATCGGCCCACGCCAACAGCATAAGTATCGGTGGGCATATCGGCGTCCTACTGCTGTATTCAGGACTGATCGTACTTTTCTGTAACACACAGCGGCTCTATTGCGGCGTGCAGGCAAAATCTGCGAGCGAAGAAAGTTGGGATATTGGGAAGGCGGTTGGACTGGCAACCGTGTTGCAACTGGGCTGTATTTATTTGTCGGGCTTAAAGTTCATCTCTCGCTTCGTAGTTGTCTTCACCATGATGGTGAGTTTTCTTGCGCTCATGACGTGGCGCCGCATCCGGCGGCGCCGTTTGCAGACGAGTTTCGCGTTGGACTGCCGCAATGTGGTGATTGTCGGCCAGGGAGATCAGGCGCAAACACTGCACGATGAACTAAAAGAGAACCCGCAATTTGGCTACGTCGTCAAAGGCATCCTGGGATCCTTTGAAGGGCAACGGTGCCATCTGGAGGCGGATAAGGTACTCGGTTCCATTGAAACGCTGCAAGCAGTCGTACGCAGGCATTTCATTGACGAAATTCTCGTATGTCACCCTGATCGTGAAATCGTAAAGCAAGTTGCCGATGAGGCTCGAAGATGCGGGTTGGGAGTGCATATTATCCCCGATTTGTATGACGGGTTGGCCTGGGGAGCGCCGGTCGAGTACCTGGGACGCTTTCCTACCCTATACTTACCCCATCGGTCGAAGCCGGTCGTAGAATTGATGCTGAAGCGCTGGCTGGACGCCGTGTGTTCGATAGCCGCGCTGCTCATAGCGTCGCCACTGCTGCTGCTCATCGCGGCGGCGATTAAGCTGGACTCTCGCGGGCCGGTGATATACGGATCTACTCGCATCGGGAGGAAAGGCAAAATATTCTGCTGCTATAAGTTTCGTACCATGAATGCCAATGCTGAAGCATTGAAGGAGTCTCTGCAACATCTGAACGAGCGTGACGGAGTGTTATTCAAGATTACAAACGATCCGAGAATTACCAGGCTCGGACGCTTCCTGCGTAAATACAGCTTGGATGAGCTACCCCAATTCTGGAATGTGCTCAAAGGGGACATGAGCATGGTTGGTCCGCGTCCGCCTCTGGCAGATGAGGTCCAGCAGTATGAATTGGAACATCTCCGCCGCTTGGACGTGTTGCCGGGCATTACCGGATTGTGGCAGGTTGAATCCCGGTGTAACCCATCGTTCGCCAGTTACATCTCCCTCGACGTGCAGTACGTGGAACGTTGGCACTTGCTGCTGGATCTCAAGATTTTGTTGAAGACCATCGTAGTGGTTGTTGCGGGCAGCGGACAGTGACGCAGCCTGAGTAAACCCTATTCGAGTCGCATAGTCTGGCCATGGCACGCATTCTACTTGGTTGTGAATACACGACAACCTTCAACTCGCCGAGAACGCCGCGAACTCATACGCTGTTTCGTGTGAGAATGAGAGACCTGCGTCGTTTCTGGCGTCCACTCGATGCCGTGGCGATAGGGTGGCTGGCATCAGGCTTTGACCTGTTGCATACCTTTAACAGGATTCCCCTGACATCGAAGCCGTGGATTACCACTTTTGAGAGTATCGTTCCAAGAACAATTGGTGCTCGCCAGGAACTGCTCCGCGATTGCATTCGGGACCGCCTGCTGTTTCCGAACTGCAAAAGAATCATTGCGATGAGCCAGTACGCGGTTAGAAAAGCTCAGCTACACAATAGAGGGTGGCATAAGTGCAATTCCTTGATGCAAAAGATTTCTGTCATTCATCCAAACATCGCGTTGCGACCGAGGTATGGCAGCTATTTGGGTGGTGAGCTGTCGGTCGTCTTTGTCGGTAATGATTTCGCGAGAAAGGGCGGAATCTCGACTTTGCGCATGGCCAAGCAAGCGCTGAAGATGCGCTTGCCTGTGAAGTTTCATATTGTTTCGTCGCTCCAAAATGGCCCAGGTATTTGTACTGATTATCCCGACAAGATGGTTTACGCCGCCGATGTCGCCGAGCTGAAGCTGCTGGGTCTTCCAAATGTGCAGTTCCACGGTACGCTGCCCAACACTGCCGTTCTCGAACTCATGGCGCGCAGCCATTTTGTGCTCCTGCAAACCATGGATGACACCTATGGTTTCAGTGTTCTGGAAGGAATGGCCGCTGGAACCCCAGCTATCGTGAGCGCGGTTTGCGCCCTCCCGGAGTTCGTACACTCTGGAAAGAATGGGTTCACTCTGAAGCTTCCTGTAGACGAGAACGGCAACTGGACACATTGGAACCTTCGCGACCGGCACGAGATGCGGGATGCGTTGGACGATGCCTACACATCTCTCGCCTCGGACGGCCTGAAAGTCATCACCGACACGTTGGAACGGCCGGAATCGTGGCAGTGTCTTTCCCAGGGAGCGATCGAGCGCATCCGAACCCAGCACGATGCCGATACAAATGGAAGCCGCATTGAGCAAATGTATACGGAGGCATTAGACAGTTGATAAGTAGATCGTCAATCTATAGATGGACGACGTGGATCGCGCTTAACGTTGGGTTTTCCAAGTCTTCTTCGCTGGCCCGCAACACCGTACACATGTTGGCCGGGCAAAGCGCCAAGCTGGTTATCCAGGCAATGTATTTCGTGCTTATTGCCCGCAACCTTGGACCTCAGCAGTATGGCGCGTTTGTAGCTGTGACGGCTGCGGCGGCGATCGTCAGCCCCTTTGTCGGAAACGGTTGTGGCAGCTTGATGATTAAAAACGTCGCGCGGGATCGTAGCGTGTTTTCAGAATATTGGGGAAATTCGCTGCTGATGACTTTCGTTTCTGGTGTGATGCTGACTGTAGGGGTTTTGTTCGCATGTCTGGCATTGTTGCCAAATAGTATTCCTCCGCTAGTCGTGATAGTGGTAGTAGTTTCAGACGTGCTCGCGTACCGATTTGTTGAAGTCGCCGCTTGGGCATTTCAATCCGTCGAAATGCTAGCTGGAACCGCTTATTTGAACGCATTCGCGAGTTTTACGCGCTTAGGAGGGATTGCGGCCATCATTGCCCTCCACCGGCCAACGCTTACCGCATGGTCGGTTGCGTATCTGGTCACTTCGACTTTGTGTGCGCTCGTTGGGATCGGTTGTGTGCTTTGGCGCTTGGGCAAGCCTAAGCTGGCGTTATATCGGATCTGGCGAGAATTGCGGGAGGGTTTCTACTTTTCAAGTAGTCTGTCAGCGCAGACTGTTTATAACGACATTGACAAGACCATGCTGGCTCGGCTCGGCAGTCTCGACGCCACGGGCATATATGCCGCCGCTTATCGACTGATCGAGGTGGCGTTCATTCCGATTCGGTCGCTGTTGGCCGCCGCTTATCCTGGTTTCTTTCGTAGTGGAAATCATGGAATTGTTTCGAGTCTGGCATTTGCCAAGCGCTTGCTGCCACGCGCAATGGCATACGCAGCGGCGGTCGGAGTCGCGCTTATTATTGCAGCTCCTTTGGTTCCGAAGGTATTAGGATCCGAGTATGCCCGCACCATGGAGGCTCTGCGCTGGTTGGCCTTGCTGCCTCTACTGAGGACCTTCCATTATTTCATTGCTGACACGTTGACCGGTGCTGGCTACCAGGGCCTGCGCACGCTGGTACAAGTCGGGGTTGCCTTATTCAATGTCCTTGTCAATCTTTGGATAATTCCCGTTTTCTCCTGGCGCGGCGCGGCGTGGTCGAGTCTCGCGTCAGATGGATTGCTTGCAGCATCTCTCTGGTGCTGTGCCGTGTTCCTGCGCACCCGGCAAGAAGCAGCGATGGAGCCGGTACAAGCCACCGTTTAGTTATGCTAAAAATCGTTGAAAAGCTATTCGCAATGGCAATGCTGGCTTACGGATGCGGTGCATTCGCGTTGTTGTTAGTGGGCCCGGTTTCGGACACGCAGAGGCTAGCTCCAGAATGGAGCACAGCAGGCTTAGCCGCGCAGATCGGATTCCACTCCGTCGCTGCACTCTTTTATATCTTGCACGCCAAGAAAATTACCCTCGCTATCGCGCGGACGCCTTGGTGGATTCCCCTAGTACTCTTCGCGGTTTGTTCCTCTGCTTGGTCGCAGGACCCGATGCTGACGTTCCGGCGAGGCTTGATACTAATCGGCACATTCTTGTTTGGTTTGTATTTCGGGTCGCGCTTCGAACTGCAAGAACAAATTGACATCCTGGCGTGGATGTTCCTTCTGGTCTTAATGGCATGCGCCGTTGTGTCTATTGCGGCGCCACACTTAGGAGTAGAAAACGGCAAGCATTTGGGCGAATGGCGGGGATTACTCAGTCAGAAGAACACACTGGCCAGAGTCGCTGTGTTGGCCATTCTCGTGTTCTTTTTCTGGAGGCCCTCGGTTTGGCAGCTACGCTACTTCGCTCTTGTGTTTGCGACCATGATGCTGGGAATGACACGCTCCTCGACCGGACTTGTCGTATTGGTCGCGCTGTTAACCGTAAGGCCACTTTTCCGATTGGTTCTTACGCAAGCAAAACTTTTGGTTCCCGTTACTATGCTGACGCTCACAGCGGCAGCGGCGGTGATCACGGTCTTAGTTACGAATTCAGATGTTGCGTTAACCTTGCTAGGCCGGGACTCAACACTCACGGGGCGAACGCAATTATGGCACGAATGTATGGTTTCCATAATGAAGCGGCCCATGCTGGGCTACGGCTTCGATGCCTTTTGGCGCGGAATGATCGGTGAGTCGGCCAGGGTAACACTCGCAGTTCATTGGCTGGTTCCGACCGCTCACAACGGCGCTCTGCAGTTATGGTTGGACCTTGGAGCGATCGGTCTGGCATTATTCGTCCTTCCGTTCGCGGTCTATACAGGTAAATCTTTTCGTTTCTACTTGAGCCATGGAAGTCACTTGCGCGCATGGCCTTTGGCTTACTTGGCCTTCATTTTGTTTTACAACTTCACCGAGGTCACCGAATTGGACCAGAACAACCTCTTTACGATGCTCTTGGCAGCACTTGCAGCTACTGTAACGTTGTACACCTTCGAAACGAAAACTGATGAGAACGAATATCCTTCCACTTACGACTTTGAAGCCGAACCTATTTATCTATCGTGAGGCATTGCTGCCTGGATCCGAAACCTTCATCCTATCCCAAGGTGAATCGCTAAACGCTTTTCAAGCGATTTATGTCGGACTGCGAAGAGTTCCGGGTTTGAAGGTTCCCCAGGAACGATGCGTGCTGCTGGCGGAAGGCCACTACCGGCGTTTTAAAATCGCTCGGCTGAAACTTTTGGGGGCGAAGACGTCCGACTTGACTCGCTTGCGTGCCTTGCGGCCAATCTTAGTACATGCTCACTTCGGCATGGACGGCGTTGGTGCGATGCCCATTGTCCGTTCACTCGGCATTCCGTTGGTCGTAACGTTTCATGGGTGGGACGCGACGGTTCGCGACGATGTGTTCCGACGGCAATCGATCGTCCTAAATCTATACCTCAGACGCCGATCTGAGCTGGCACGTGCTGCCTCCCGTGTTCTGTGTGTATCAGAGTTCATCCGCCGGCAGGTTCTTGAGAAGGGATTCCCCCCCCATAAGACGATTGTGCATTACACGGGAATCGATCTTAGGAAGTTTGTCCCCGATCCATCGCTAAAGCGACAGCCGACTGTCTTGTTCGTAGGGAGGCTAGTAGAGAAGAAGGGTTGTGAATACGTTGTTCGCGCGATGCAGATGGTCCAATCCAAAGTTAAGAATGCGCATCTGGTTATCATTGGTGACGGCGTGTTGCGCCGAAGGTTAGAACTACAGGCTCAATCGACTTTACGGTCTTGCCGCTTCCTCGGTGCGTGCTCGATGGAGGTGATACGCGAATGGATGGGCCGGGCTAGCGTATTTAGTACACCTAGTATTGTCGCTGACTCAGGGGATGCTGAGGGTTTCGGGATGGTGTTTGCCGAGGCCCAAGCGATGGGCCTTCCTATAGCGAGTTTTGCGACTGGCGGCATTCCTGAAGCAGTCGAGCACGGTGTCACCGGACTGCTAGCAATAGAGCGAGACACGAACGCCTTGGCAAACAATATCGTCACACTGCTAACTGACAATTCCATGTGGCATAGGTTCAGCGCAGCTGGGCAGGAACGTGTTAAGAACTTGTTTGATCTTGAGAAACAAACGTCGAGGTTGGAAAAGATTTATCGCGAAGCATTGCAGGAGCATCGAACGACCGTTCCGGCTGCATGACTGCACTAATCACAAGCGAGTCCTCTCAATCAGCGGTCATTCTGAACCAAGTGGACACCTGCGCGGAACCTGCGACTGTGAAGCCAAGCCTATTCATCTATCGCGATGAGCTGTTGGATGGATCCGAAACGTTCATTCTTTCCCAGGGCGAATCGCTAGGCGCCTTTCGAGTGTTCTATCTGGGAACACAAAAGGTTCCAGGTTTGGAGTTGCCGAAAGATCGGTGCGTGCTATTGCCGTCAAGCCGCTATAGGCGATTCATCGGTGCACGAGTGAAATTGTCCGTGTCCGACTTAACCCGTTTGCGCGCCCTTCGGCCTGCGCTGATACATGCTCATTTTGCAATGGACGCAGACACCGCAATGCCCATTGTGCGTGCTCTTGGCCTACCACTGATTGTCACTCTTCACGGGTGGGATGCAACAGTTCGCGACGAGGTCTTCCGGCGGCATTCCATTGCTTTGAATCGTTATGTTGGACGCCGGCCCGAAGTAGCGCGCATGGCTGCCCGGGTAATGTGTACTTCGGAATTCGTTCGCGGACAGGCTCATAAAAAAGGATTTTCGCCAGATAAAACAGTGGTGCACTACATCGGAGTCGACACTCGAAAGTTTGTCCCAGATCCGGCGGTTGAGCGAAAGCCTATCGTTCTGTTCGCGGGAAGGCTGGTCGAAGAGAAGGGGTGCGAGTACCTTATTCGCGCCATGGAGATGGTGCAGTCAAAAGTTGGGAACGTGGAGATGGTAGTCCTCGGCGATGGCCCACTGCGGAAGCAACTCGCGCGCCAAGCTCGTTCGCGTCTGCGGTCATTTCGATTCGCCGGCTGGTGTGAACCTGCGATCGTGCGCCATTGGATGAACAAAGCCAGCGTATTCTGTACCCCGAGTATTGTCTCAAGGGCGGGCGATACTGAAACTTTTGGAATGGTATTTGCCGAGGCCCAAGCGATGGGTTTACCGGTGGCGAGTTTCGCGATCGGCGGCATTCCGGAGGCGGTGGAGCATGGTGTTACGGGATTGCTTGCGCCCGAACGCGACACAAATGCCTTGGCGAACAATATTGTAACCCTGCTAACTGACGGCGCGATGTGGCGGCGGTTCAGCGCTGCTGGACAGGAACGCGTCAAGAGGCTTTTCGATCTCGAGAAACAAACGGCGAAGCTGGAACAGATTTATCACGAAGTAATCCACGAGCATCAAGCGGACCTTGCGGCGTTATGACTGCACTTTTCAAAAACGGGTCTCTCGTGTCAGCAGTCATACCGACATGCAAACGCTCTTACACGCTGCCCAGTGCAATACAAAGCGCCCTTTCGCAAACGTACCGCGAAATTGAAGTGGTCGTAGTTATTGATGGTCCGGACGCGGAGACTTCGCAGGCCCTTGGCCTAATCCGTGATCCCAGGATCCGAATCATTCAGCTCGATTCCAACTGCGGACCAGGACAAGCGCGCAATGCCGGCGTGTCTGCAGCTCTTGGCGAGTGGATTGCGTTTTTAGACGATGATGATGAATGGTTACCCGAAAAACTCGAACGGCAGTTAGCAGCCTTGGCATCGGTGAATTGCGATGATCCCATCATTTCCTGCCGTTTTGCTGCACTCACTCCTTCTGGAGAATACGTTTGGCCAAAGCGATTTCCGCGTCCTTCGGAACCAATATCGGAATACCTGCTCGTTCGCGACGGCCTAAGCCATGATGACGGATTTATCGCAACCCCGACGATTTTGACCAGGCGTTCGTTGTTACAACGCATTCCGTTCCAGTCTGGGCTTAAAAAGCACGAGGACTGGGACTGGCTCCTCAGGGCAACCTTAGAATCCTCGGTCGGCGTATTTTTCTGCCCCGAGACCTTGGCTATTTGTCACATGGAAGCCAGCAATAGCGCAAGCAGAGAGGCCGACTGGGAGTTTTCTCTGGAATGGATTCGCGCAAATCGGGATCGTGTCACAGCGCGGGCATACTCGAGCTTCATTGCTACCCATGTTGGATGGCAGGCGGCGGCGCAGCGAACTTGGCGTGTTTTCGCTCTTCTCCTTTGGGACGCCTTCCGAAACGGTTCTCTGCGGTTTATCGACATTGCGCGTTACTGTGGGTATTGGTTCATTTCTTCGGCTCACCGTGGCGAAATAAAGCGTCGATGCGGATGCCGCTTGCGCCACACTCTGGGAGATGACCAGCGACCAATGTCTCCGCCCCTTCAATGCTTGGATAAGTAATATGCGACCATCTCTTACAGTCGGAATTCCTGTCTACAACGGAATGCCTTACCTCCCAGAGAGTTTGGAAAGCATCCTACGGCAGACGTATACAAATTTTGAGGTAATCGTAATTAACGATGGGTCGACAGACGATTCGCTAGAGTACTTGCAAAGTGTTCACGATCACCGCTTGCGAGTAGTTTCACAACCCAACCATGGCATTACCGCCGCACTAAACCGATTGTTAGCCGAAGCCCGTACACCGTGGCTTGTGCGACTGGACGCAGATGACATCGCATGCCCAAATCGCCTTGCGGTGCTAACCGAAGCGATTCAGCAATATCCAGACGCCGGCATGTTTTATAGCGAAGCTGAACACTATGGGCACGCACGCGCTATATCGAGGATACGCACAACCCGAGGCACACCAAAAGACTTGCGGTCCATTACTAAGAGTGGATACTTACTATCCATCTGCCATGTCACCGCTGCACTCAATATCACTAAGACTCAGGGCCTTGGCGGATATCGATTTAATCTTTGTGTAGAAGATCTCGACTTATGGTGGCGCATGGCGTTAGGACACGACATTGTCTTCCTACCAAGAGTGACCGTCTCCGTGCGCCTACATGACGCGAGTCTATGCGTTCGCAACTTACAAAACCTTTCATTGAATGCGCTATATGTGCAATATCTATTACTCTCGCACTTGTGGCACCTGTCACCGCTGGAGTATGACACAGTGGCTCCGTATTTGATGGAGACGGTAGATCCGCAGAGACTACGGTACCGACACCAAATGTGGCTTGCCGGGGGCGAATTGAGTTCTGGACAGTATTATCGAGCTTTGCCACACCTTGCGCGAGCTTTATTGAAATCGCCCAGGCATTTTGTAGATCGTGTATGTTTTGCCTTTCGCCCGACGGGAATGTTTCCACGCGGCGAAGACCCCGCTCAATTTCGTCACCGCCAGCAGTTACTATGGCATTCAGACACACACTCGTTAGGAGAAGCAATACGATGAAACCCATTCCCCTCCCGGTTGAAGGCGCCATTGTGTCATCCCGGGCGCTCGTCGGTGTGAGACGCCAATCCAACTCTGACCTGGACCAGTTTTCCTTGGCAGAACTCTGGCACATATTGAAACGTCGCCAGAGAAGCATCCTAGTATGCACACTTATCAGCACCCTACTAGCGCTAGTGGCCTCTCTTTATATGACAACCAAATATGAGGGCATCGCTATCATGGAGGTAAATAAAGAGACCTCTGATACGCTAGGATTAAGCTCCCTAGACAGATTCGGCACAGGTGCGGCCGCCGACAGTCTGGAAGAGATGATTACTCTCGAGACTGAGGCAAGTGCTCTGCAGAGCCCGTCATTGGCGTTTCAGGTAGTGCAGCAATTGGGTCTCGAAAAACGCAAGGAGTTTGCTTTGCATGCGGGCGAACTCCCGGGATGGTTCACGGGATGGTTTGGTGATGATGACCGAACCAATGCCGAACTCAAAATGCCACTGGAGCAAGCTCCGCTTCGTCGGCAGCGGATTCTCAAAACCTTCGAGAGAAACCTCAAAATTAAACCAATTGCAGGAACTCGGCTCATCGAAGTGCACTTTTTAAGTCCTGACCCTCAAGTAGCCGCTGATGTGCCCAACCTTCTGGTGAAGGATTTACAGGAACAGGACTTCCGTACTCGCTTTGCGGCTACTGCGCAAGTCTCTGACTGGCTTTCCAAGCAACTCTCGGATCTGAAGTCGGAAATAGCAGGGTCGCAGGAAAAACTCAATGATGTGCAGAAAGAAGCCGGCATTCTGGGTTCAGATGAGACTAACAATGTCGTAACGATAAAACTAGATACCTTGAACCGGCAGCTTACAGAAGCCGAGGCTAATCGCATTCTGAAGGAGGCAGTATACCAGCTTGCGAAATCCGGCAATCCCGAGACAATTTCCAGTATAGCCGGTACGAGCATGGTCAGCGGGGGAGCAGTGAATCCGAACTCGCTAGCGCTCTTAGATACTCTGCGGGGCCAGGAGGCTGAGCTCAAGGTGCGATATGCTCAAGCCTCAGCTAAGTTCGGCTCGGCATATCCATTACTTGGGCAGCTCCAGAAACAACTTTCACAGCTGAACGATACTATTCAATCCGAAATTGCAATCCTGGCGACGCGCGCCCAAAATGATTATCTTGCAGCCAAGAAATCTGAGGCCATGCTTCGCAGCTCCTTTGAAACCCAGAAAGCCGAAGCGAATCGACTCAACGACAAAGCAATTCAATACACAATCCTGAAACGGGAAGTTGAATCAAGCCGCACACTTTATGACGATTTACTGACCAAGCTTAAGGAGGGTGGACTCCTGGCCGGACTGCATTCTACTAATATAGTTGTGCTCGATCCGGCGCGCACCGGCGCTGAACCGGCACGTCCGATTTATTGGCTCAACCTTGGCTTGGGCATGCTGGTTGGCATGTTCGGGGGCATAGGTTTTGCGTTCGTCCTAGACAGCCTCGATAACACGTTACGCACTCCGGCAGATGTCGAAGCGACTGTGGCCGTCCCCTGTATCGGTATCGTCCCCGAACTCGCCAGCTGTGCAGACCTTCCACGAAGGCTGCGTCACAATAACACCAGCGTAATCGACTCGAGCAATTCCACGTTCCCCTCACCGCAACTCGATGAGGCCTATCGTGCGCTCCGAACCTGGCTTTTGCATTCCAGCGGCGAGGCTCCGCCAAAGGTGATCACGGTTACGAGCGCCTTGCCCCGAGAGGGAAAGACAACGACAAGTCTGAACACCGCAATTGCGCTCGCCCGCGACGGGTCGAAAGTGTTGCTTTTGGAGGCGGACCTGCGTCGTCCCTGCTTCCACGAATTGGTCACACCCAAATCTTCCGCGGGCCTCATAGGCCTCTTAACAAATCCAGATGGCTGCAAGACTGAGTTCATCGAGCATCCGCAGGTAGCTAACTTATTTGTTCTGCCTGCAGGTCTAGGAAAATCGAGTCCGGCTGAGTTGCTGGGCTCGTTGCGTATGAAGCAGTTTATTGATTTCGTCCGTGGAAAATTCGACTTCATTGTCATCGACACGCCACCGATTTTATCGTTTACCGATGCCACTATCGTGTCACGCAACGCCGACGCAGTTTTGTTTGTAATTCGCTCCAACCAGACTACAAAGCAAACGTGTTTGCGCGCACGCGAGGTGATGGAGCGCTCCTACATCCGCATCACGGGAATCCTGGTGAACGGAGTTGATGTCAATTCTGCTGATTACCAACACTACTACGGTTATGCCGTCGCACAATATAAACATTACTATGACGATATGCAGAGTGACAAAGCAATGAAGCTAAAGTCGAGAGGTGTTCAATGATCGGTTTTCATGCCGCTGCCGTTGCAGTTGTTCTTGGGGTTACTCTTACTTCGAGTTGGGCAATCGCCCAAGCCGGAGCGGATGGCAAAAAGCTGTCACCCCAAGCCACTTCGAATGTGTCCTTAGACGCCGACTCATCCAGAGTTCGCGTCGGACCGGGAGACCTGTTGGCAGTGAAGGTTTTTGATGTTGATGAACTTACTCAAGACGTACGCGTTAGTGACCGTGGAGACGCTGCACTGACTTTCGTGGGTCGGCTTCATCTCGCCGGGCTCACTACGGGCGAAGTACAGACTTTAGTTGAAAACCGTTTGCGAGATGGCAACTTCGTGCGCGAGCCCCAGGTCTCGGTCCTGATTGAGGAGTACGGGACTCAGGGCGTTTCGGTATTGGGGGAAGTGGCAAAGCCTGGCGTCTATCCCGTGCTCGGGCCTAGGAACTTGCTAGATGTGATTGCTCTTGCCAGCGGCCTAACCCCAATGGCGGCGCACGAAGCAACCATTAAGCGTCGCCAGGGAATTGAGGTTTTGACCGCCAGTTTGTCGTATAACCCGTCAGAACTCTTGGCCAGTAATATCGAACTTTGGCCCGGCGATACCGTCATTGTGCCCAAAGCTGGAATTGTGTACGTGATCGGTGACGTGGGCCGCCCGGGCGGATTTCTGATGGAAAACAACGGAAGAGTAAGCCTGTTGGAGGCGGTGGCTTTGGCTTCAGGTGTGAATCGCACGGCCGCACTAAGTAAAGTTCGAATCATACGCAAAACTCCCGCCGGATATGAAGATACGCCGATCGATTTGAAACGCATCCTCCAGGGTAAGACAGCCGACATCGCTTTGCAGCGGGAGGATATCGTCTACATTCCCTCAAGCGCCGCTCGTTCATTGCTCTTCCGCGCTCCGGAAGTGTTGCAAGCTGCTGCTGCTTCATCGGTCGTTTACACTGCCGTACCATAGTCGGACGCTGTCGTAACTGTGTGACCTGTACAGTTTTCGCAGATCCGAGATCATCAAGGGTGAGGGAATTAATCGCTTGATGAGATTTTGCTCAGATGCCCGGTTACGCAAAGATGCCCTCTCATGACGTGCTCTCGTGTCATCCTCGGCACGGTTCCGCCGCCAAACAGTTCACGGTTCCAAGCTACAAAACAGTTGGCCGCCTCGTAAAACTGGCAGGGAGCCTCGTCTGTTACGTCGCTACGATCCTTTGGAGAAAAATACGCCAACTTCAGGGCAAGCCAATTCCGGGAAGTTTGGTGGTTCTCTGCTACCATGCCGTCCCCCAAAGCCACCGCGGGCGATTTGCGCGGCAGATGGATCTCTTGCAGCAGTACGCCAAGCCGACGCAGGCTGGCGTCCAGCAGTTGTTGCTGACCGGCGAACACTATGCCGCCGTCACTTTTGACGATGTTTACCAAAGCGCGGTGCAGAATGCCCTTCCCGAGTTAAAAGCGAGAAACATCCCTTGCACACTGTTCGTCGTGAGCCACCTACAGGGGCAATCCCCCTGGTGGTCGGGTCAAGAGGGTTACGATCCCGAAGATGAGATCGTGACGGCGGAACAGCTTGTGAACTTACCTGGCGATCTTGTAACTATCGGGTCTCACAGCATGACGCATCCGGTTTTGCCCGCTCTTTCCGTGGATATGGCAAAGCGAGAACTGCTTGAGTCCCGGCAATTCTTGGAGCGAACAATAGAGCGGGACGTGCAGCTATTCGCTTTTCCGCATGGAGCATTCAGTAATACCCTCGTGACTTGGTGTCGCGAAGCAGGTTATCGACGCGTATTCTCGATCGAGCCGACGATGACGTTCTCTAATCTTCCAGAATACGTCACCGGGCGAGTGGTCGCCGATCCCTCTGATTGGGATCTTGAATTCCGTCTCAAAGTTCTAGGCGCTTACCGCTGGCTGCCCCTTATGTATCGAATGAAGCGGAAGGCTCGTGCAGTACTTAAACCGACATCAAGCAGCATCTCTAGAAACGAGGAGTGATCATGAAAAGCTCTCTCAAACGTATTGCTGGCAATTTTATGCAGGTCTTGCCCCAAAGCTTGCTCGTGTCATTCAAACACTCTCGGGAGCTAGCATTTTGGACGGCAAGGCACCAAGAAAGCGCAGGGTTACTGCGCAATACTCATTATGAGTACTTCTACACGTCGCACTTCGGGATTGAGAAGCAAGAGTATGCTGGCAAATCCATCCTCGACGTCGGCTGTGGCCCTAGGGGGAGCCTTGAATGGGCCGACAATGCAAAGGAAACAATTGGGTTGGACCCCTTGGTCGATCAATATCGAAAGCTGGGTATCAATTCCCATAAGATGAGATATGTTTGCGCGCCGTCGGAACAAATACCTTTCCCCGATGAATACTTTGACTTCGTAACCTCCTTCAACTCGCTCGATCATGTCGATGATGTTGACAGCACGTTGTCTGAGATGACTAGGGTGCTGAAGAGCGAGGGGACATTTCTGCTGATTACCGAAATAAACCACAGTCCAACGCCGACGGAACCCCATACGATTTCGGAAGATGTGATCGAGCAACTGTCCCCTAAGTGCTCTTCCGTGGTGGTCAACCTGATCTCAATTCGAGAGGATCACGATATCTATGAAAGTTTGCTTGATGCAAAACCATACACGCCGATCTTTAGAGAGAAGCCGGGCATTTTGTCAGCGCGGTTGAGAAAGAAGAGTGGTTGAACAGCGCAGCCTCGCTCCTCCGGAGAACCCTGCCATACATAGCTTCTCGACACAGGTGCTAAGTCTCACGGGAAGCTACGTTAGATCGTCTCGCAAACAATTTGCGCCCTATGTCAAACACGCTAGTCTCAGTCGTTATACCGACCCGAAATAGGCCAGAGCTCGTACTGCGCGCGGTGCGAAGCGCGTTCAACCAAACCTATAGGGATATTGAGGTCATCGTGGTAATTGATGGCCCGGATTCAGCCTCACATGAAACCTTAAGAACTATCCCCGACGCACGGCTGAAAATCATCGCGTTGAAACAGAGTGTCGGAGGATCCGACGCGCGCAACATCGGCGTGGAGAATGCCAATGGCGACTGGGTAGCTTTCCTGGATGATGATGACGAGTGGCTAACGACAAAGATCGTCAAGCAGATGGACTTGGCTCTTCACTCAAATAGTCTTTTTCCCGTCGTCACGTGTTATTTCATCGGACGGACTCCGCTCGGCGATTTCATAGGGCCGCGCAGGACGCCGGACCCCGAAGAACCACTTTGCGAGTATCTGTTTTCCAGGCGCGGTTTTTTCCCCCGCGAAGGTCAGCTTCAAACGACCCTGATTCTTACAAGCAGAGAATTGATGCGACGAGTGCCGTTTACGAGTGGCCTTCAGCGCCATCAGGACACGGATTGGTATCTCCGGATTGCCGCCGTGGCGGGTGTTGAAATCAAGTTTGTATGCGAGCCGCTTTCGATTTGGTACCTGGAAGACAACAGACCTAAAGTTAGTGGAGCTTCCGATTGGCGTTACTCTTTGGAATGGCTGCGCGGTGTGCGCAGCATTATTACGGCTAGGGCGTACGCGGGTTTCATAGCCACTCAGTTGGCGCCGGAAGCATCGCGACAGGGTGACTGGGCAGCATTCTTTCCGTTACTGCGAGAAGCCGTTGCGGAGGGAAGAGCTCTTCCAATCGACCTAATACTTTATCTTGGCACGTGGTTTATACCGCTTTCATTGCGACGTAATTTGCGACTTGCCCTACAAAGAGTGTGGCCAGTTCGGATTGAGGCTCCACTTTAATGCGGTGCTAGTTAGTAGACCACCAACGCGAATCAGACAACTTCCGTTGGTTCAAATTATCACGTCGCCGGATCTGGCGCTCGCCGACTTGAGTTAAAGAAAGTGGAACGAATGCCATTGACGCGGAGGGATTTCTTAGTTGGATCGGCCGCCGTCTGCGCTACGCTGCAGACGATGGTCGAACCAAGTGCGGGAGGGATCTCGGATTTTCCACAGTTTGACACGTCGAAGTCCCTGGGAGAACGCGCTGCGGCGAAGGGGATACTCTTTGGGACAGCATTAAATGGAACCGCCTTAAAGAATGACAGAGCCTATACCGATATTATCGCGAGTCAGTGCAGGATCGGAGTGCCCGAGAGTAGTTTGAAATGGAAGGCACTGCGCCCCGCGCCTAATCGATATGACTTCAGTCAAGGGGACTACCTCTATCAGTTTTTGAGCTCGTATGGGATGAAGTACCGGGGGCACACGCTTGTGTGGGAAGAGGCCTTGCCTTCTTGGTTTCACAACACGGTGAATCCCAGCAATGCGAAAGCCATGATGCTCGAACATATTCGGGTGGTGGTTCGTCACTATGCCGGAAAGATGCAATCGTGGGATGTGGTTAATGAGGCCATTGATCTGGACGACGGTCGTCCCGACGGACTCAAAAACACTCCTTGGCTCCAAATGATCGGTCCCGAGTATATCGAGATCGCTTTTCACGCCGCACACGAGGCGGATCCCAGGGCGAAGCTTGTGTATAACGACAACTGGATCGAACCCGAAGACCGCCCGACAGAAAAGAAGCGCCAAGCGACTTTGGCGCTGCTAACAGAGCTGAAGAAAAAAGGTGTGCCCATCCACGGATTGGGAGTTCAATCTCATCTCTTTGCTGAAACAATCGTGGGGGGCCCAATGTTCGCCCGCTTTCTCGATCAGGTTGCCGATCTCGGGCTAGAGGTTCTCATCACGGAAATGGACATCCGCGATCAAAACCTAAAGGGAAGCGTCGAAGCCCGCGACAAGGCGGTTGCTCAGAAATATTATGACTACCTGTCATTCATGCTGCAACGCAAGTCGGTGAAAGCTGTCCTGACATGGGGTCTCAGCAGCCGGTACACCTGGATCACGCAGCATAATCCGCGTCACGACGGATCGCCGGTGCGTCCCCTGCCCTACGACGCCGATCTCAAACCAACACTGGCATGGAATGCAATAGCCGCTGCGTTCGATCACGCCGCCGCACGATAATTTCTTAGCTGATTTAAACCCTCTCACCTAACATCGATTGCGAGTTTTGGGCTTACAGGAGCCTCACCTAATGAATGCCGGAAACTCAGAAACGACTCGGAATGGCAATATCGAACGACGGACGAATGACATTGCGTTCTTAACCCGACCGTTAAGCCAGGCGAGCCACAGCTCGTCCAAGAGACGATCGCAGTTGAAATTTCCAATGTGGAACCTGTTCGGTATCCGGGTCCAGGCCATCACCCGGCAAGACCTGCTGGGCATTATTTCCGAAGCTGTGCTGAATCAGGCGAAGTATGTAGTCACAAATCACAACATGCATAGCCTTTACATTTGGCATCATGACTCGAAAATGCGCGAGCTTTATGCTAGAGCCGACTTCACGCATATCGATGGGTTACCGCTGATCCCGCTGTTCCGATTGTTCGGAGCCCGGTTAAAGCCTAAACACCGCACCGCATATATGGAGTTATTGCCAGTTCTAGCCACCGAGGCTATCAAGCAAGGATGGCGAATTTATTACCTGGGGTCTGAACCCGACGTTGTCGGAAAAGGGGCAACCCGTCTTCGAGACAAGTACCAGGGATTGCAGATCCGCACTCACCATGGATACTTTGACACATATGGCCCCGAAAATGAGCTCGTTCTCGCAGATATTCGCGCTTACGCCCCGGACGTTCTTATGGTTGGTATGGGAATGCCTCGGCAAGAAGAATGGATCAATGCAAACCTGAACCAAATCGCAGCACGAACTATATTCTGCGCCGGATGCACCATGGACTACGTTGCGGGCAGAATCCCTTCCTGCCCGCGATGGCTGGGGGATATCGGCTTCGAATGGCTTTACCGTCTGGTCGTCGAACCCGCCCGATTATGGCGCCGTTATCTAGTCGAACCTTGGTTTGTTCTGGGTCAATTCGGCACCGCATACTTCAATCTTCGCCGGCGCTGTAATGCATCGACTTCCATTCTCGAGGACAGTAATAAGTAATTTATGCAAGACGGGTCGATCGCTGACCCGCTCGTCCGCTTGGCCCGAGCAGCGTATTATCAACCGTGCTGAGGCAATCGATGTTGCTTATCGTGAACGCTGATGATCTAGGAGCAAGCGAAGCGATCAATAATGAGACATTCGCATTGATGGAAGCCGGGCTCGTCACCTCCGCTACTTTGATGGCAAATGGACCTGCCTTTGAGGATGCTGTTAAACGAAGCAGACGGCTTCCAAATTGCTCTTTTGGCGTGCATCTGAATTTGACGTCTTTTGCTCCGTTGAGCAGGTCGCACGATCTCGCCGCCGCCTTACGCGGCGGCGAGTTATTCCCAGAATTACTTGCACCGCGGTTCTCTAGTGAACTGCGAAAGGCGCTCGAGCAGGAATTAGTGCTGCAAGTCCAAAGAGTTGTCGACGCAGGTGTTCCGGTGACCCACTTTGATTCTCACCATTTTGCTCACTCCAGCCAGTCACTGTTCTTCGCGGTCAAAGCGGCGCAAAGGCAATTTGGGATCCGCAAAGTTCGGTGCACCCTCGATGTATTTTCAGGGAGATCGATGCTTCATACAGCTAAGCGCAAAGTGTTTGATTACGCATTGCGGAATATCTACGCTACCGTAAGTCCTGATGGTTGGTGTGAGTTTCGCAGCTTTTATCCTGTCTTGGTTCACAATCAATTGCCGAGCCTTCGATGCGTCGAACTCTTAGTGCACCCTGGAACGAGTAATTGTGATTTTATAAAAGATATCACTCTGTTGAAATCGAACTGGCGAGAACTCCTTCCGCCAAATGTCACGGTCGGCAGTTACCATCTTCTGTAATGTTGGCTTTCTGAGAAACGCCTGTTTCTGAAGTGGGGCCGCCCACATTTCAACTAAACCTGATGCGAATGCATTAGTCACAAAAAAGCCCTCTTTTGCAATAATGTGTGGCAAGGCTGGACTGTAAAGTTCTCCGACTAATGCGGGAGGATCGATACGCGCGAAAGTGACTGTTTGCCTATGCTTAGCGGAGACCCAAACAACCAAGAAACGTCGTCACCAATAGTGCCGCTCTCGCACTTACCCGAGTCGTCGACGGACGACCAGGACACTCTGACTGCTGCTTGGGCGACTACGGTGAGAATAGAGACTAACGTCGTTCGACCTCACGTGGGTTCAGCGCGATGCCAGAATAAAGTTATTACTGTGCCGCCAGCCAACGCCGGGAGCTCCGAGATGAAGTCATGGGTGGATGTTATTCCGGACTCGTGTACAGGCCAGATCTTAACCTTATGGAGCAGACGGCTCGGGGACTTCTATCTGGCTCTATCTCTGGTTGTTGTCGTGTCGACCGTGATTTATTGGATGACCTGGATGAAATAACCCGCTAGTGTTTGCGCAGGAGTTTGTGCGACATCCCAAACCTGATCTGCAAGACTGTGTAAAGATCATCTCTAATGGCTTATGGCGACCCAATATTTTATTGAAAGAGATAAATGTCCGTGCTGTGTCTCGCATAGGATCAAAAAGCTCTATGAACGTGGGTTTGATCGGTCCCCCATCAAGGAGTATTTGGACGAGTTTTACAATCCGCAAGGCGGGGTTGAGATCGACTATCTAAAAGGGGCGGTCTACTCTCTTTGTGAATGCGAAGACTGTGGTTTGATCTTTCAGAGAGATATTCTAAACGATGCTTTAATGGAACGACTCTATGAGCATTGGATCGACCCGTCAAAAGTATTGCAGTGTCACCTGCACGGGGACTTTCCCGACCTTTATGCTTCCCACGCCCAAGAGGTTATGCAAATAATCGCGTATTGTGGGAAGCCTCCTTTCACTCTTCAATTCTTGGATTTCGGTATGGGATGGGGCGAGTGGGCGCTCATGGCTAAGGGCTTTGGATGCGATGCTTACGGATTAGAACTTTCCGTCAGTCGGATAGACTATGCAAGATGTATGGGAGTTAAAGTCCTGGCAGGGAACGAAATATCTGCCTTGCGATTTGACTTCATAAATACTGAGCAGGTATTCGAACATATCCCAACGCCGCTTGTGACATTGATGGAGTTGAAAAAGTTACTGAAGCCTGACGGCATCCTCAAGATTAGTGTCCCGAGTGGTTGGAATATAGACAAACGACTGAGACTTATGGACTGGAAATCCTCCAAACCATCGCGGAAGTCGTTGAATCCGGTGGCTCCTCTTGAACACATAAATTGTTTTCAACGTAGGTCGATAGCGAAGATGGCGAGTATTGCCGGGTTGAAGGAAGTGAAGATCCCCTTCAATATACAGTATCGATACATGGTTCATTGCGGCGGGATGGCGAAAGTAATACGGAATCTGGCTGTGCCATTATACCGAGCTGTATTGAGAAGATCGAATTACATGTTCTTCAGGATTAGCTCGGAGTAACCGTAGGGTTAGGCAAGACTGAGAGTCCGCGCTAGCTCTGATGTTATACCCGTACCTGATTAGCGGCCCTTAGGTACCCCACGGGGCTACCTTTTGTGCTAACAGGGTGCGAGTGAGTGGCAAGTGGGCACGACGTATCAAGTTCTCAAAAGTCCCCAAAAGGTCCAAAGGAGGGAAGAATGCGTATGAGTAATTGGGTTTGGTACGTAGGCTTGGTGTCGGCTGCTTGTGTCGCGAAAAGTTTCCCGAAGGACGTGCAAGCCTTTCACGCAGTTGCCAGTCAGTGGAACTATGATTTTGGGTTGCTTACTGAGGTCATGCGAATTAATGGCGAGCAAGCGCCGCCGATCTGTGAAGAAGGTTAAGACAGCGCTTTGGACGCTTCGGGGTAAGCGTCTGGCTGTCTTAGGGCTCGCATTTAAAGGAGATACTAACGATGTCCGGGAATCGCCTGCGATTGCGATCATACAAGACTTGCTGAAAGAAGCAGTGCGGGTTCAGGTATACGATCCGGCAGCGATGCCAAAGGCGAAGGACGTGCTCGCGAGTAAAGATGTGGTGTATGCCAACGACCCATACGAAGCTGCTGCTAACTGTGACGCGTTGCTGATACTAACGGAATGGAAGGAGTTCTCGAATCTTGATCTTCGCAGGTTCCGCTTACTTCTGAACCACCCGATTGTTATTGACGGACGTAACCTCTATCCGACGGATCGGATGACGGGTGCGGGTTTGATTTATTACAGCGTTGGCCGAGCCGTCGGCGTTCCGGAGCAAATGTCTTCTATCGCGCGGTGCGGCGATGCGGGATTACAGCTTCCTTTGCCGACTGTAACCAGCCCAGCTGTTGGGGCATGACTTTTTATTAGCCGCGCCTCCGACGATACCCGCCACACTTGTGATTTGTCGTTCTCCCCAGGACCGCAGCAAGTCATGCACCCGCCGATAGCGTTCGCGACGGGTCGTCTGAGCGCCTCGCGCTGACTCGACACCGCCCTTCGACACCGCCCCCACTATCGGACCGCATGCCCGCCGCATGTTGAAGTCCCCCTCCTGCCTCTCATTTCCCGATAACTGCTTCCGAGCTCCAGCCTTTTTTCGGATCAGCGCCTGGAGTGCGTGCCCTCGTCCAGGCTTGGCTCCGCTATAGGTTTTGGATCCGGGTGTTCTCATCCCGCTCTGAAAACGAACGACAAAACCTAACCGGAAATTCTCAACGCGATTGGCTAAAGGTAGACAAGGCGTCGGCAGGAAAGCAGGCGACTTCCGATCACCAAGAGAAGGTCGGTAGCCTCTTCCTGATCAGTGAGTATGTCGCGAGAAAATTCACTGTACCCAAATTCCATCATTCGGCAATGCCGCCTTTTTTGCCCTTCTCGCCACTATAAGAATCAATAACTTACGCGCTGTAAACCCCGCCCAATTGCGATCCCGACTAGCCCCACCATATTCTCAATGACTAATGACTAGCGTTCGGTGTTCCTGGGGTGAAGCTGTCATTTTGCGCCGGGTTCTATGTCGTAACGGCCTGAATTGTTCTCCCGAGCGACCGGAACGGAGACGCGAAGGATCTACAGTCTCGCCACCAACTCTCTGGGGTATTTGCCGGATTGGGAAGCACGGTTGCTCCAAGTATCATTTAGAAGGGCAATTTCTTGCGCAACTCTGCTAAGATGGGATCCTATGCATGCTAAGTTCCTGTATCCGAACCGGTTCCAAGGCTTGGTTTTGGATGGAGGAATGCTCTAGATAAGTTGGCTCTCCCCTCTGCCGTCCCCGGTCCCTGTGCCGGGTAGGAGTGCTGTTTTGAACTACGCTGTTTCGAACGACGCGGCGATTGGAAAGACCGCGCGACGGAGGCGGAGCTGGTACCGGCGTCGCCTGCGCATGCAGCGAACCATGGCCGCTCTGGTCGTGGGGATCGTGCTCGTTGGCGCGTGCTGGCAGAATGCGGCGCGCTATTTGTCATTACCGTCCTTGCATGCTTCCCAGGTTTTGCCTGAATCGTTTTGGACGCGGGGAAACGTTCGCAAAGATCTTGCTTTCATGGCGGCGCGGTCCTCCAAACCCACGAAATTTCTCGCGCGGATCCCCGGTGTCTATCCTTACTCGGTGGTGCCCGGAGGCGTGAAGGATCTCGACGATCTCCGCTATAAGGCGTTGCGCGACTGGGTAGTTCGCCGGCATTACGCCCACTTCGATTAC
>Ga0209118_1000438_pt1 | contig 23126 bp, 21 predicted proteins | sample BlaSpr_A8_Ref_M1_FD_187988 | JGI IMG/M metagenome (GOLD analysis project Ga0209118, IMG submission 187988) | Forest soil microbial communities from Thunder Bay, Ontario, Canada - Black Spruce, Ontario site 2_A8_Ref_M1 (SPAdes) (version 2) | ecosystem: Environmental > Terrestrial > Soil > Boreal...
ATCTTCTTCTGCCCGTCGCGGGCGACGAACACCGTCTGCTCGATGCGCACCGAGCCGTCCTTGCGCTCCTCCCACGAATCGGTTTCCACCGTCGATTGATACGGCAATTCCTGATGCAGGCGCAGATACAGTTTCTCGCGCGTGATCTCTGCGGCCATGAGGCGGAGCGGCACGTCGCTGATCTCGTCGGCCGGATAGTGCCAGGGCCCCTGCGGCACGGCGCCGGCGAAATAATTGCGCACGTCGGAGACGCCGTCGTCCTTCAGCGCCGAGATCATGAAGGTGCGCTCGAACGGCACCCGCGCGTTCGCCTCCTGGGTGAGCCCCAACAGCCGATCGCGCGGCACGAGGTCGATCTTGTTCAGGATCAGGACGGCTTTCCGCCTGGTCTCGGCGAGCTTGTCGAGAATGTTGCGCGTCTCCTCGTCGAGACCCTTCGCCGCGTCGACCACCAGCGCCGCGACGTCCGCGTCGCCGGCGCCGGTCCACGCCGCGTCCACCATGGCGCGGTCGAGACGCCGCTTCGGCGCAAAGATGCCGGGCGTGTCGACGAAGATGATCTGGCTTTCGCCCACCATGGCGATGCCGCGCACCGGCACGCGCGTGGTCTGCACCTTCGGCGACACGATTGACACCTTGGCGCCGACCAGCGCGTTGACGAGCGTCGACTTGCCGACGTTGGGCGCGCCGATGAGCGCGACGAAGCCGCAGCGCGTGCGCGCGGCGGGTTCACGCATCGGAGCTCGCGAGCGCGCTCGCCCGCGCCAGCATCATGGCGGCGGCGGCCTGCTCGGCGTCGCGCTTGGTGCGGCCGACGCCTTCGCCGACGTCGAGACCGGGAAGCTCGACGGCGATCTTGAACTCGGGCTTGTGGTCGGGCCCGCGCCGCTCCACCTCGCGGTAGTTGGGCGCCGGCAACCCGCGCGCGAGCGCCCACTCTTGCAGGAGCGTCTTGGCGTCGCGCTGCGGCCGCGCCTTGCGCGTGAGCCGCTCGCCCCAGTGCCGCTCCACCACTTCGAGTGCGGCGCCATAGCCCGCGTCGAGGAACACCGCGCCGATCACCGCCTCGCACACGTCGGCGATGATGGTCGGCGTCGGCTTGCCGCGGTCAAGGCGGATGTGCGGCGCGAGCTCGAGCACTGCCGCGACCTCGACGCAGGCGGCCTTGCGCACGTGCTGCGACAGCCGCTGCGACAGCTCGCCTTCGCTCGCCTTGGGAAACGCGCGCATGAGCATTTCGCAGACGGAGAGACCGAGCACCCGGTCGCCGAGAAACTCAAGGCGCTGGTAGCTCGCCTTGCGCCCGCCGCCGCGCACCATGCTCATGTGGGTGAGCGCCTGCTCCAAGAGCGCCCGGTTCTCGAAGCGGTGGCCGATCCGCTCCTCGAGCGGCTCGAGCGCCGGCTTCTTCTTGCGGCTCATCGCACCAGCGAAAGGAGGCGGCCCCAGCGCACCGTCCACGGCCAGGTCCATATCTCCCAGGCGTAGGTGCCCTCCTCGACCGAGAAGAAGATGATCTGCGCCTTGCCGATGAGATTCTCGTAGGGCACGTAGCCGACCTGCGACAGCACGCGGGAGTCGGTGGAGTTGTCGCGGTTGTCGCCCATCATGAAGAAGTTGCCGGGCGGCACGTTGTAGACCGGCGTGTTGTCGTAGAATCCGTTGTCGACGAGGTCGAGGCTCTCGTAGGAGACGCCGTTCGGCAGCGTCTCGCGCCAGCGCTTAATCCGCTGCTTGCGGCCGTCCGGCTCCTCGGAGACCCAGTCATCGATGCGTTCGCGCTTCACCGCCTGGCCGTTGATGTGCAGCACGCCCTCGATCATCTGGATGCGGTCGCCGGGCAGCCCGATCACCCGTTTGATGTAGTCGGTGGACTCGTCCTTGGGCAGCTTGAACACCACCACGTCGCCGCGCTCGGGCGCGCTGCCGAAGATGCGGCCGGAGAACAGATTGGGCGAGAACGGCAGCGAGTGCTTGCTGTAACCGTAGGAGAACTTCGACACGAACAGATAGTCGCCGACGAGCAGCGTCGCCTTCATCGAGCCCGACGGGATATTGAACGGCTGAAAGAGAAAGGTGCGGATGACGAGCGCGATGAGGAGCGCCTGGAACACGACCGGCCCCGCTTCCGCGAGGCCGCTCTTGCGCTTTTTCTTTTGGCCGAAGGTGGTGGTCATGGGATTTCCGGGCGTTCGCCGGGTCCGCCCGTATAGCGGGGCTGACCTAGGGTGGCAAATCAGGGCTTGCTCCGCGGAATGGCCGAAACGATGACCACCGCCTGCGCCAGCGGCCCCTCGTCGGTGAGCGTGATGTCGATCTGCGCCTCGCAGGCGGCAGGCATAAGACGCGCGAGACGTTCCGCCGCACCGCCGGTGAGACGCATGGTCGGCCGACCGCCGCGAATATTGACCACGCCGAGGTCGCGGAAGAACACGCCGGCGCGCAAGCCGGTGCCGAGCGCCTTGGCGCAAGCCTCCTTCGCCGCGAAACGCTTGGCGTAGGACTCCGCCCGCCGCGCCCGGCCGTCGGAGCGGGCGCGCTCCTCGGCGGTGAAGATGCGGTCAAGGAAGCGCTCGCCGTAGCGCGCGATCATGCGCTCGATGCGCCGCACGTCCACGAGATCGGAGCCGACGCCGACGATCATGCGGCGCGCACCTTCGCGTTGGCGCGGCCGCGCGCGATCGCCGCGCGCATGGTGCGGATGGCGGCGTCGAAACCGGAAAACAGCGCCTCACCCACGAGGAAATGACCGATGTTGAGCTCCCTGATCTCCGGCAGCGCCGCGATCGCCTCGGCGGTGGTGAAGTCGAGGCCGTGACCGGCGTGCACCTCGATGCCGAGCTTGGCCGCGGCGGTGGCGGCGGCGCGCAGCTTCGCCAAGCCCGCCTCAGCGGCACCGGCGTCGCCGCGCGAGAGCGCGTCGCACCAGGCCCCGGTGTGCAGCTCCACCACGGGCGCCCGCAGCTTCGCCGCCGCCTCGATCTGGCGCGCCTCGGGCTCCACGAACAGCGAAACCCGGATGCCGGCGTCGGCAAGCCGCGCCACCGCCGGCGCGAGCGCTTCGCGGCTGCCGGCGGCGTCGAGGCCGCCCTCGGTGGTGCGCTCCGAGCGCTTCTCCGGCACCAGACAAGCGGCGTGCGGCCGCACGGCAAGCGCGATCTTCACCATCTCCTCGGTCGCCGCCATCTCGAAGTTGAGCGGGGCCGCGACCTCGGCGTGGATGCGGCGGATGTCGTCGTCGGTGATGTGGCGGCGGTCCTCGCGCAGATGCGCGGTGATGCCGTCGGCGCCGGCGGCGATCGCCGCCTTCGCCGCCCGCACCGGATCGGGATGCTTGCCGCCACGGGCGTTGCGCACCGTCGCCACGTGGTCGACGTTAACGCCGAGCCGCACGCTGTGAGCCGTCTCTGCCGGCATTGCTTCCTCAGCCATTGACCCGTGCCGCGTGCGACACCGCCGGCCGCCCGCGCAACTGCGCGATAATGGCATTGAGGTGCTTGAGGTCATAGACCTCCACGTCGATTAGCATTTCCGTGAAGTCGGGCGAGCTTCGCGCCAGGCGGATATTATCGATGTTGCCGCCGTGCTCGGCGATCACCTGGGCGATCTGGGCGAGCGAGCCCGGCTCGTTCGCCGAGCTCACCGTGATGCGCGCCGGGAAGCGCTGCTCGCCCTCGCCCTCCACGTCCCATTGCACGTCGAGCCAGCGCGCCGGCTCGTCGTCGAAGGCCTTCAGCGCCGGTGACTGGATGGGATAGACCGTGATCCCCTCACCCGGCGTCAGGATGCCGACGATGCGATCGCCGGGCACGGCTCCGCCGTCCGGCGCGAAGCGCACCGGCAGCTCGCCGGCGATGCCGCGGATCGGGATCGCGCTCGCGAGCGGCGCATCGTCGCCGTCGCCGCCGCCGAAGCCGGGAATGCGGAATTTCAGCCCCGCGGCGAATTTCATGCCGAACCAGCCGTCGCCGCGCGCGGCCCGCTTCGGCTTCGACTTGCGCGTGGCGTGCCAGTCGGGATCCACCGCCTTCTGCACGTCCTCGACCCTGATTTCGCCGCGGCCGACGGCGGCGAACACGTCTTCCGCCGACGCGCGCGCGAGGCGCGGCAAGACGGCGGCGAGGCGCTCGTCGGAGAACGGCTTGCCGCTCCTGGCAAACGCGCTCTCCACCATCTTGCGGCCGAGGCCCTTGTATTGCGCCCGCACCGCGGTCCGCGTCGCGCGGCGGATGGCGGCGCGCGCCTTGCCCGTGACCACGATCGATTCCCAGGCGGCCGGCGGCGTCTGCCCCTCGGCGCGCAGGATCTCCACCTCGTCGCCGGTCTGCAGTTCCGAGACCAGCGGCGCCGTCTTGCCGTTGATCTTGCAGCCGACCGCCGAGTTGCCGACGTTGGTGTGCACCGCATAGGCGAAATCGATGGGGGTCGCCTTGCGCGGCAGCGCGATCAGCCGGCCCTTGGGCGTGAAGCAGAAAACCTGATCGTGGAACAGCTCGAGCTTGGTGTGCTCGAGAAACTCCTCCGGGCTCGATCCCTCGGCGAGGAGCTCGATGGTGCCGCGCAGCCACGCGTAGGCGCCGGAGTCGCGCGCCAGCATCTCCGTGGGCGTGCCTTCGATGTCCTTATATAAGGCGTGCGCCGCGATCCCCCGCTCGGCCAGATCGTCCATGGCGCGGGTGCGGATCTGCAATTCGACGCGCTGGCGCCCGGGCCCGACCACGGTGGTGTGCAGCGAGCTGTAGTCGTTCTGCTTCGGCGTCGAGATGTAATCCTTGAAGCGCCCCTGCACGACCGGCCATTTGGTGTGCACTACGCCGACGGCGCGGTAGCAGTCCTCGACCGTCGGCACCACCACGCGGAATCCGTAGATGTCGGAAAGCTGCTCGAAGCCGATGGCCTTGCGCTCCATCTTCTTCCAGATCGAATAGGGCCGCTTCTCCCGGCCCTTCACGTTCGCCTTGATCTTGCGCTCGGCAAGTGCGGCCGTGAGCTCCGCCTCGATCTCGCCGATGAGGCCCTTATTCTTCTCGCGCAGATCCGCGAGCCGGGCCTCGATCTGGCGATAGGCGTCGGACATGAGTTGGCGGAAACACAGGTCCTCCAACTCCTCGCGCATGGCCTGCATGCCCATGCGGCCGGCGAGCGGGGCGTAGATATCGAGGGTCTCCTCGGCGGTGCGGTTGCGCGTCGCCTCCGGCATGAATTGCAGGGTGCGCATGTTGTGCAGGCGGTCGGCGAGCTTGATCAAGAGCACCCGCACGTCGTCGGCAATAGCCAACAACAGCTTGCGTAGGTTTTCCGCCTGCTCGGCGCGCTTGGACACGAGATCGAGGCGCTTCAGCTTGGTCAGCCCCTCGACCAGGGCGCCGATGTCCTTGCCGAAGGTCTTGTCGATCTTGCTCCGGGTGGTCTTGGTGTCCTCGATGGTGTCGTGCAGGAGCGCGGCGATGATGGTGGCGTCGTCGAGCTTCAGGTCCGTCAGGATCGCCGCCACCTCCAGCGGGTGGGAGAAATAGGGGTCGCCGGAGGCGCGCGTCTGCGTGCCATGGGCCTTCATGGCGTAGACGTAGGCCTTGTCGAGCAGCGCTTCGTTGGCCTTCGGGTTGTAGCGCCGCACCCGCTCCACGAGCTCGTATTGGCGCATCATCGCCTGCGAACCAGATTTCCCATGCCCATCAATCGCTTGTCATCGAACCTTGAATCAAAACGACTCGAAAAGACCTAACAAGGTCCGTAAAATATCGGCGCGCGCGTCACGCGGCGCAAGGGCGAAATCGGCGCCCGCCTCTCCCAAAGCAAAACGGCCCGGCGCAAGGCCGGGCCGCGGAAACGGGTCGGCGGAAGCCCTTTAGGCCTCCTCCTCCTCGGTCTGCTCGGGCGGCACCAGGCCCTGCAAGCCGGCGAGGAGCTCCTCCTCGGTCATGCGGTCCATGGCCACGTCCTTGTCGTCGGAATCGGGCTTGAGCGCCGTGCCGGCGACGAGCGGGGTGGTCTCCGGCTCCGGCTCGTCCACCTCGGTGTACTTCTGCAGCGAGTGGATGAGCTCTTCCTTGAGGTCGTCGGGGGCGACCGAGGTTTCGGCGATCTCGCGCAGCGCCACCACCGGGTTCTTGTCGTTGTCGCGGTCCACGGTGAGCGGCGAGCCCGCCGAAATGGTGCGCGCCCGGTGGCTCGCGAGCAGCACCAGCTCGAAGCGGTTCTCCACCTTGTCGATGCAATCCTCGACGGTGACGCGCGCCATCTACTACCCCTTGTATATGTATGTAGCCGGGACGCGCGGGTTTACCCCGCCGCGCCCGGTGGCGCAAGGGGACAAATGCCCCAGCTGCCTTCTGTTTGCCTTCAAGCTCTGCTAGAGACACGCGACGTCCGGGGAATTGCCTCGTGGACGCCGCCAAACCGATATTTTGCGAGATTTGTCATGATCCAGGGTACCGAGAAGATCGCGCTCTTCATCGATGGGGCCAACCTCTACGCCACCACCAAAGGCCTCGGCTTCGACATCGACTACAAGCGCCTGCTCAAGGAGTTCCAGTCGCGCGGCTACCTCATGCGCGCGTTCTACTACACGGCACTGATCGAGGATCAGGAATACTCCTCGATCCGCCCGCTGCTCGATTGGCTCGACTACAACGGCTACACGGTGGTGACGAAGCCCGTGAAGGAGTTCACCGACTCCACCGGCCGCCGCAAGGTCAAGGGCAACATGGACCTCGAGCTCGCGGTCGAAGCCATGGAGCTCGCCCCCCACCTCGATCACATGGTGCTGTTCTCCGGCGACGGCGACTTCCGCCCGCTGGTGGAGGCGGTGCAACGCCGCGGCGTGCGCGTCACCGTCGTCTCCACGATCTCCACCCAGCCGCCCATGATCGCCGACGAATTACGCCGCCAGGCCGACGTCTTCCTCGATTTGGTTGAACTGATGCCCAAAGTCGGCCGCGACCCGGCCGAGCGCGCCGCCCGCATGCAGAACGCGCCGAACTTCCTGCATCGCCCGGCCCAGCCGCAGGCCCCGGCCATGGCCGGCGGCGCTGACGAAGACGACGACGAACTCGACCGGTGATCGGCGACCGGGGCGCCGAGCCCGGCCGCGATTGCCCGCTCTGCCCGCGCCTCGTCGGCTTCCGCAAGGCGAACCGCAAGGCCGAGCCCTCCTGGTGGAACGCGCCGGTGCCCTCCTTCGGGCCGGGAAAGGCGCGGCTCGCGATCGTGGGACTAGCGCCGGGTCTGCGCGGCGCCAACCGCACCGGCAGGCCCTTCACCGGCGACTTTGCCGGCGATCTGCTCTACGCCACCTTGATCGCCTACGGCTTCGCCGCCGGCCCTTACGGGGCGCGGCCCGACGATGGCCTCACGATGATCGACGCCCGCATTGTCAACGCCGTGCGTTGCGTGCCACCGCAGAACAAGCCGCTGCCGCAGGAGATCCGCACCTGCAACCGCTTCCTCGAGGCGGAGCTCGCCCGGCTGCGCAATGTCGCGGCCATCGTGGCGCTCGGCAAGATCGCCCACGACGCGGTGCTGCTGGCGCAAGGCGAGAAGCCGTCGCGCTTTGTTTTCGGCCACGGCGCCGTGCACAGGCTCACAACGGCGAGGCTATTCGACAGCTACCACTGCTCGCGGCTCAACACGAACACCGGCGTGCTGACGCCGAAGATGTTCCGTGCCGTGTTCGCCAAGGTGCGCGCCTACCTCGGCCGCAAATGAAAATCGTTGCTTGCTTGCAGGGGATTCCGAGCGGACGTTGAATCTTTGCGCTAGCGCCAATCTCACAACACGCGCGTCGCCGCCTCCGCCCCGCGGCGAACGAGCTCGAACCGGCCGGCGCCGGACCGCAGGACCGTCACTGAGCAGTGGTCGGGGTGAAAATGGACGACACGATCGTCGCCCACCGCCGCGCCCACGGCGGCGTTGATGGCGATGTAGTGGCTGACCACCACGGCATCGCCCTCGATTTCCGCAAGGGCCATGAGCACCTGGCCGCGCCATTGGCGCAGGGGCTTGCCCATTTGCGGCCAGGCGCGGGTGGCGACTTCGCGCAGCCACAGCCCCCGCTCCGCAAGCCCGCTGACCGGCGACGGGATCTCGCCCACCCGCGGCTCGATCCGCGGCTCCACCTGCCATGCGGCCGCAAGCGGGGCGGCGGTCTCGCGCGTGCGCGCGAGCGGGCTGACGATCAGGTCCACCGGCGCGAGCGAATTGAGCTCGCGCACGAGGCTTGCCGCCTGCTCGCGCCCGAGCGCATCGAGGCCGGGGTCGATTTCCCGATCCCAGGCCGACGCGGCGAGGCCATGGCGCACCAGGTACAGCGTGGGCATCAGGAAGGCTTGCCGGTGAGCCAGGCGAGCGTCTCGGCGGCGCTCTTGTCGGGCGGAAACACCGGATAGAACACCTGCGTGATCACCCCATCGTCGATGACTAGGGTCAGGCGCTTCAACAGCGTCATCCCGTCCACGTCGAAGGTAGGCAGCCGCAGCACCTTGGTCAGCGCAAGTTTCGCATCGGAGAGGAGCGCGAACGGCAGGTGCAGGCGTTCGGCCACCTCGCGCTGGTACGCCGTGTCCTGGGTGGATAGCCCGTAGAGCGCCGCAACGCCGGCCGCGCGCAGCTCGGCGAAGTGGTCGCGGAAGCCGCAGGACTGCGGCGTGCAGCCTCGCGCGCCCGGAATTGCGTCCCAGCCTTCGATCAGCGGCTTTCCGGGAACGCCCGTGCGCGGATAGAGGTAGACCACGGTGCGGCCCTTGAGCCGCCGGAGATTGACTTCGCTGCCATCAGTCGCGGCAAGCGCGAGATCGGGGAGCTTCATGCCGGAAAGATGCCGCGCCGCACCGTCGTCCTGCGGGATCGGCAAATTTTCTGGAAGCTCGAGATAGTTCCGCATGGGAATTCGAATCCTCCGCCAATAGGTTACTTCGACGGATTCGCGTAGGAGATGAACTCGAGCAGCGACCCGTCGGGATCGCGGAAGTAGACGCTCGTGCCCGCCCCCTTGACCCCGGTCTGCGCCATGGGTCCGCGCTCGATCGCGACGTCATGGACCTTCAGATGGACGATGGCATCCTCGATCGGACCGTTCCATTCGAAGCAAAGGTCGCTGTTGCCGGGCATCACCGGCAGCCGGGCCACCGCGGCCGGCTTGAATCCCGGCCCATGGACATTGAGCTGTGCGTCGCCGAGGCGATACGCCCATCCGTTGGGCCGCCGCACCAGCTCCGCCCCCAACACGTCGCGGTAGAAGGCGTTGGAGCGCTCCCACTCGGAGACGTGGATCACGCAGTGGTCGAGCTTCACCGGCAGCGGCATCATCCCTTCTCCCGCATCAGCCGCGCCCGCTGGCGCTCCCAGTCGCGCTTCTTGATGCTCTGGCGCTTGTCGGCGACGTTCTTGCCGCGGGCGAGCGCGATCTCCACCTTGGCCCGGCCGCGCGGGTTGAAATAGAGCTTGAGCGGCACCACCGTCATGCCCTCGCGCTCGATCGCGCCCATCAGCTTGTCGATCTGGCGCCGGTGGAGAAGCAGCTTGCGCGGCCGCCGCGGCGTGTGGTTTTGACGCGCCGCCTGCAGATATTCCGGGATGTTGGCGTTGACCAGCCACACCTCGTTGCCGCGGGCATCGGCGTAGGACTCGGCGATGGTCGCCTTGCCCGAGCGCAGCGACTTCACCTCCGAGCCCGTGAGCGCGATGCCTGCTTCGAAGGTCTCGCCGATCTCGTAGTTGAAGCGCGCCTTGCGGTTATGGGCGACGACGCGCCGGTTGTCGGGCTCTTTTGCCATGGCGCAGTCGGCTCACGAGCCGAACCTCAGGCGTTGACGAGGCCGGCGTGCACCATGGCGCCGCGCACGGTCTTCTTGCCCGCCTCCGACAGCGGCCCGAGCGGCAGCCGGATCGCGTCCGAGCACTTGCCGATGAGCGACAGCGCGTACTTGGTGGGCGCCGGGCTGTTGTCGACGAACAGCGCCGCATGCAGCGGCATCAGCCGGTCCTGGATCTTGAGCGCGGCGGCATAGTTGCCAGCGAGGCACGCGTCCTGGAACTCGGCGCAGAGCCGCGGCGCCACGTTTGACGTCACCGAGATGCAGCCGCGGCCGCCGTGGGCGTTGAAGCCGAGCGCGGTCGCGTCCTCGCCCGAGAGCTGGACGAAATCGGGCCCGCAGGCGGCGCGCTGCAGGCTCACACGTTCGAGCTTGGCGGTCGCGTCCTTCACCCCGGCGACGTTGGCGAGCTGCGCCAGCCGCGCCATGGTCTCGACCGACATGTCGATCACCGAGCGGGCGGGGATGTTGTAGAGAAAGATCGGAATGCCAATCGCATCGTTGATCGCCTTGAAGTGGCGATAGAGTCCTTCCTGGCTCGGCTTGTTGTAATAGGGCGTCACGACGAGAACTGCGTCGGCGCCTGCCTTTTCGGCGTGGCGGGCGAGATCCACCGCCTCCACCGTGGCGTTGGAGCCGGCGCCGGCGATCACCGGCACCCGCCCCTTGGCCTGGTCCACGCACCATTCGACCACCTGATGGTGCTCGGCGTGCGACAGCGTCGGGCTCTCGCCCGTCGTGCCCACCGGCACGAGACCGTCGGTGCCTTCGCCGATCTGCCACTCGACGAGATCGCGGAAGGCGCGCTCGTCGAGCCCGCCGTTCTTGAACGGCGTCACCAGCGCGGTCATCGAGCCTTGGAAGCGCACGGGAACTTTCCTCTGTTCGCGAGAGGGATAGCGCGGAACCCGCGGGGACGAAAGCCCCTCTTAAGGAACGGCCGTTTACATCGGCAGAGGAACGGGCCTTCAATTGCCTGATTTCGGTGATTCTTGGGGTCAAATGCGGACACGAATCCTCCTTCTCGCCCTCTTCGCCCTCCTCGCTGCAGCGGTCCCCGCTCGCGCGGAGGATGCACTCAAGCAGGCGATCGCCCGCGTCAAAGCCGGCAACGGCGTCGAGGCGCTGGCCTTGGCCGAGCGCGTGAGCGATCCGGCAGGCAAGGCGCTCGTCACCTGGCTCGCCATCCGCATGACCGCCAAGGACGTGGGCTACGAGCGCGCCGCCCGCTTCCTGCGCGAGCGCGCCGACTGGCCGGGCCAGACGGTGCTGCGCCGCCGCGTCGAGAAGCTCCTCTATGACGAGGAGAAGGACGCGAAAACCGTGCGCGCCTTCTTCTCTGGCGTGCGGCCGGTGTCGGGCGAGGGCAAGATCGCGCTCGCCAAGGCGCTGAAGGAATCCGGCGACCAGAACGGCGCGCTTGCGCTCATCAAGTCCACCTGGCGCGAAGAGGATCTTACCAAGGACAGCGAGGACGATATCCTCGAGGCCTTCCCCAACGCCCTCTCCCGCGCCGACCACAAGGCCCGCGCCGACAAGATGTTCGCGATCGCGGCTTATGACGACGCGCAACGCGCATACGAGCGCGCCGGGCCTGACTTCGCGGCGCTCGGTCGGGCGCGGGCCGCGGTCATGCAGAAGGCGGGCAACGCCCAGAAGCTTCTCGAGGCGGTGCCGGCAGGCGTGCGCGCCGACTCCGGCTACCGGCTCGCCCGCGTCCAGCTGCTGCGGCGCAAGAACGAGAACGACGCCGCGATCCGCGCCGCCACCGAAAGCCCGCGCCCGGTCGCCGGACCCGACGCGGACCTGTGGTGGATGGAGCGGCGCCTGCTCGTGCGCCGCGCGCTCGACGACGGCAACGTCAAGCTCGCCTATCGCCTGGCCGCCGAGGCGGCGACGCCGATTTCGGAGAACTACAAGGCCGACCAGGCTTTCACCGCCGGCTGGGTGGCGCTGCGCTTCCTCGGCGACCCGGCGGCGGCGCAGCGTCATTTCGCCGAGATCCCGAAGATCTCGGTGCATCCCCTGACGCTCGCCCGCGGCCACTACTGGCTCGGCCGCGCCGCCGAGGCCGCGAACGACCCCTTGGGTGCGCGCGCCCAGTACGAGCTCGCCGGCAGCCACCCCATCGCCTACTACGGCCAGCTCGCCCGCGCGCGGCTGAAGCTTTCCGATCTATCGCTCCGCCGTCTGCCGCAGCCGAGCGAAGCCGAGCGCGCCGACTTCGAGCGCCTGGAGCCGGTGCGCGCCATCCGCCTGCTCTATGCCGCCGGCGAGACGGAGCTGATTCCTTCGATCTATACCGACCTCGTCGAGCGCGCCCGTGACCACGTCACCGTGGTGATGCTGGCCAACATCGCGACCGCGATGCGCGACGCCCGCAGCCTCGTCCTCATCACCAAGGCGGCGCTCAACCGCGGCCTGCCGCTGGAAGGCATCGGCTTCCCCACGTTCGCGCTGCCGACGTTCAACCATGTCGGCCCGGCGGTGGACCGTTCGGTGCTCTACGCCATCGCCCGCCAGGAGAGCCAGTTCGATCCCAAGGCGGTGTCGGTAGCGAACGCCCAAGGGCTGATGCAGGTGATGCCGGCCACCGGCCGCGCGATCGCCAAGAAGTTCGGGCTCACCTTCAACAAGAACCGCATGCGCGAGCCCACCTTCAGCCTGCAGCTCGGCGCCGCCGAGCTCGGCGACTTGCTCCAGGCCTACCGCGGCTCCTACGTGCTGGCCTTCATCGGCTACAACGCCGGCCGCGGCCGCGCCCGCGAGTGGATCGAGAAGTACGGCGATCCGCGCGACCCCAAGGTCGATACGGTGGACTGGGTCGAGCGCATTCCGATCTCGGAGACCCGCTTCTACGTGCAGCGGGTGATGGAGAACATGCAGGTCTACCGCTCGATCCTCGGCGCCCACCCGGCGCTCACCATCGAGGCCGATCTCGCGCGCGGCCGAACCAATTAGGGGCCGTCCCTTCAATCGTCATGGCCGGGGCCTGTCCCGGCCATCTCGATTCATGGGGCACTGCTCTGCGTCCCTCATCGGGATTGCCGGGACAAGCCCGGCAATGACAAACTGAGCCAATGCCGCTTCCCCTCGACGACCTCTGGATCACCGCTCCCGACGGCCTGAAGCTGCACGCGCTTGCCGGCGGCCGGCGCACGGCGCCGGGCCTGCCGGTGGTGTGCCTACCCGGGCTCTCCCGCACCGTCGAGGACTTCCGCCCGCTCATGCGGCGCCTCGTCGCCGACGGGCGCCGGGTGCTGGCGCTGGATTCCCGCGGCCGCGGCCGCTCCGAGCGCGACCCGAAGCCGGCCAACTATTCGGTGCCGGTGGAGCTCGCCGACGTGCTCGCCACCCTCGACGCCGCCGCCATCGCGCGCGCGATCTTCGTCGGCACCTCGCGCGGCGGCATCCTGGTGATGGCGCTCGCCGTGGCCCGGCCGGGGGCGATCGGCGCCGCCGTGTTCAACGACATCGGCCCGGTGCTCGACATGGCGGGGCTCTTGCGCATCAAGCAGTACGTCGGCCGCATGCCGCGACCCGATTCCTGGAGCGACGCAATTCATATCCTGCGCTCCGCCATGGGCGGGCATTTTCCCGCGCTCGACGACGCCGGCTGGGACACCTACGCCCGCACCACCTGGCGCGAGGGCGAGGACGGGCTCGAGCCCGCCTGCGACCCGGCGCTCGCCGAGGTGCTGAAAGGCATCGACCCGGCGGAGCCGGCGCCGACGCTGTGGCCGCAGTTCGACGCGCTGCCCAGGGTCCCGCTCATGGTCATCCGCGGCGAGCGCTCCGACCTTCTGTCGCGCGAGACCGTGGGGATGATGCGTGCGCGGCGGCCGGACATCGCCGTGGTCGAGGTTCCGGGCCACGGCCACGCGCCGCTCCTGCGCGACGCCGCCACCCTCGACCCGATCGCGGCGTTCGTTACGCGCTGCGAGGCGGCGGCGGCGGCGTAGCCCCTCGCATGGCTTTGAGTCTGCCGCCATGGATGGCCGGGACAAGCCCGGCCATGACATCGTTAGCGCGTGAACGTCATCGGCGCGCGATTCCATAAAGCAAGAGCCCCGGCGGTTGCCCGCCGGGGCTCAAGATTAGGAGGTCACGTAGTGAAGCTTACCAGTTGCGGCGAGCGCGGAACACGCCCGACACCACGTCGATGCTGGTGTTGTTACGCGGAACACCGTTGCCGAGAGCACCAGCGTTCGCACCGGGCACGCACGGCGCCGTGCAAACCGTCCGGACGTTGGTGTAGAGAATTTCGACGCCGAGGTCGAGATCCTTCACCGGCGACCAGATGGTGTTGATGCCCGCCTGCCACAGTTCCAGATCAGGATAGCCGGCCAATTGCGCCTGCGGACCCATGTTCTGCCCATTGAAGCCGCCGAAGATGGCCGAACGCAGCATCGGGTTCCAGAAGTGCCGGTACTGCGCGTTGATCGCCCACTGGGTGGTCAGCTCCTGGGCTTGAGTGCCAGTAACGAACGAGTCCATGATGTCGAACACCGGACCCGAGCCGCCTTGATGGCGCCGGCCGAGGCTACCCAGCGTGGTCGCCGGGTTGGAGGTGATGCCGGTGAATTCGGCGGCACCACTGCCCCACACGCCTTGCAACATCACGCTGTCGAGCGCGCCGACTTTGAACTCGACGCCGCCCAGAACCGCCCAGCCCCACTTGTCGGGAACGCCGTTCCCGGCAAGAAACTGGTTAACCTTGAGCTCGTGCCCGCCGACCGAGACTTGCGCCGAGCCCCACGCCTGATCGACGCGCAGGTTCCAGACGATGACCGGAGCCTGCTGGCCGCCGTAGCCGGTGAAGCCACCCTGGACGACCTCGCCGCCGGTGCCGGCGCCATAGGCGAGCCCCCCTGGAACCGCGTTGCAGGTATTTTGGGCCGCTGCACCAAACGCGAGGGCGGCAACGTTGCACCCGGCAATCTGGCTGCGCCGGGTCGTGGCGTCTTCCAGCGAGAACGTGGAAGACAGACCGCTGCCGAACTGGATCGTATAGGCGAGCGCCGGCGTCCACTTGAACGAATGGGTGTGCTGCGTCGTGATCGAGTAGGACGAGTTGAAATCGAAGAACGAGCCGACATAGCCGAACGTGAAGCCCGCGAACTGAATGAACGCGCGCTCCGTGTACGTCACCTGCTCGCCGATGGTGCCGGCACCGCCGCTAGCCGCCAGCTGCTGGCAGCCGTTCACGGCGCTGTTGTTCGGAAGACCTGCCGCACTCAAGGTGCCGCAGCTCGTCCAGTGCATGCCGATCGCCACGTAAGACCGCAGCGAGCCGTACTGAGTGGCGGTGCGGGCATCCATGATGAACACCGCGCGGACGCGGGTCGTCAGCGGCCCGTAGTCGTTGCTTATCTGCGGTGAGTTGCCTAAGTCGATAAGCTCGCCGCGCTGGTTGATGTTGAGATCGTACCAAACGTAGCCGCCGACCTTGAGGCAGATGTCGGTGCCCGGAATGTAGTAGAAGCCCGCGCCGTAGGCGGAGCAAATCTTCACGTACTCGACCGGCTTGGCCTTGAGCGGAAGATCGGCGGCCTGGGCGCCCCAGCTCGCGGCGCAAATGGCCGCCGCGCCGAGGATTAGGCTTTTTAACAGTTTCATCGTGACCTCCAAGTTCTCTCTCTCGTTCCGAGGGAGCGGGTTCCGACTTGTCGGGTGCAAACCCCGCACCCCTGGAAGGTCCCCTGTGTCCCCGTTGACCACCCGATCGACTCACGAAGTCAAACCGGACGGGGCGACTTGAAGCCCCCCTCCCCGGGGTGCCCTTTCGTCGCGTGAGCCCAACTTAGCCGAAGGCCTCTTGCGATCAATGCTGGATTCAGGTTTCGGGGGGTCGTCCCGCCGCTTTTTGGCGGGGTGTTGCACAAAGACCACGCCCGCCCTTAGGAAAACCCAGTAATTTCAAGGCTTCGCGCGGCCGCCCCAAGACCAAGGCACCGGCCCGCGAGCGCCGAGCGGCCACCCCCTGTGGGAATCGGCAGCCGGCGCCGGCGCCGAGTCGCCCCGGCCCCGAGTCGCAAACCCAGCGGATTCAGGCTTCCAGCGCCCGCATGAGCGCTGCCGGATCACGGTCGATCGCTAGGATCAGTGCCCGCGCCGGCCCCTCGGGCCGCCGCCGGCCCTGCTCCCAGTTGCGCAGCGTATGCGGGCTGATGCGGAAGGCGACCGCGAACCGCTCCTGGGAAAGTCCGGTCTTCGCCCGGATCGCGGCTACATCGAGGGCGGGCGAGCCGCTCCCGCCCGACGTTTTCCGCGGCCGTCGGCGAGGCGGACGGCGCGCGGCCTTGGCGCTGCCGCGTCCCCGTCTTCCAGCCCGCCTTTTCAGCTTCCGCCGCGCCCGCCGCATGCCGTTTCCTCGTCCATTGGCGCAGACACGGTAAGTCAGTGGCGGAAGCGGGTCAAGCCGCCTGCTACGTCATTGGCGTAGTTTGGCGGTCTTTCCCGCGCGCCGGCGGAAGGAATGACCGGCCTATTCCGGTGGTGCCGCCGGGTAGTCGGAGCGCTTCTTCGCTGCCGTCTCGATCACGCTCATCGCCGCGAGCGCCACGTCGTCACGCCACGGCCGCGCCATGACCTGCACGCCGATCGGGAGCCCGGCACTGCCCTCTTCGCTCGCCCGCGTCGTGCGCTCGGCCTTGTCCTTGCTCGCCGGCCGGTCGCTTTCCTCGTCCGGCCGCACCCGCGTCAGCGGCACGACGCCCGTGGGATAGCCCAGCACCGGCGCCAGCAGCGCGTAGCTGCCCGTGGTGGGCAGGTCGTTGTTGGCGCCATGGAGCACCGCCGGCACGCCATAGGCCGGATAGAGAACAACATCGATCCCGTCGCGGTCGAGCGCGCGCCGCCACTCGTCCTGGTAGTCGACTTGCGCCTCCACCGTCCGCCAGTAGCCGTGTGCCGTGCCGTCGCCGAGGCTCAAGGCCGTGGCCGCGAGCGTCTTCTGCCCGAGCGCCCCGGCGAGCTTCGCCACGAGCCCCTGTACGAAGCGCGGCAGCGACGCGAGCTTGAGCAGCGAGCCGATGCGCGGATCGGCCTTCTCCCCGCGCAGGAGCTGCTTCATCCCCTTGCCTTTGTCGGCGGTGATGGTGCCAAGCCACAACCCCATGGCTTGTGCCGGCGCCGGGGGCTGCCACGGGATCACTTTCGCGCCCGCGGCGGCGAGGATGTCGGCCGCTTCCCGCACCGCGCGGCGCAGCGCCGGCGACGGCGTGAAGAAGCCGTCATCGGCGAATACCCCGACGCGGAGCTTCGACACGTTCACCGTGCGGAAATCCCCGAGCGCGTGTTCCTTGCCGTTGATGAGCGAAAGGCCGAGCGCGAGGTCTTCCACGTCGCGCGCGAGCGGACCTGTCTGGCTCGCCACCGCCTGCTCGCCGATCGGCGTGCTGTAGCGGCCCACGTCGGGCGTGCGCCCGGCGGTGGGGCGGAGCGAAGCGATGCCGCAATAATGCGCCGGGATGCGCAGGCTGCCGCCGATGTCAGTGCCGAGACCGAGGGGCGATCCGCCCGCCGCGATGATCGCTGCCTGGCCGCCGCTCGAGCCGCCCGGCGTGCGCCCCATGTTCCACGGATTGTTGGAGCGGCCGTACACCGGGTTGTCGCTCTCGGTGTACATGAGGAGCTGCGATACATTGGTCTTGCCGAGCACGATAGCGCCGGCGGCGCGAAGCCGCGCCACGTAGGGATCGTCCTCGGTCGCGATCACGCCCGCGCGCGCTTTCAGCCCGAATGTCGACGGCGTTCCAGCAAGATCGAGACACTCCTTGACGGTGACCGGCACTCCGGCGAGCGGCGGCAGCGCCTCGCCGCGGGCGCGGCGCTCGTCCACGGCGCGCGCCTCGGCGCGGGCCGCGTCGTAGCGCTTGACCACCACGGCGTTGAGCTTGCCGTTGACGCGCTCGATCCGCTCGATGTGCGCTTCCACCGCGTCGATAGCGCTTACCTCGCCCGCCGCGATGCGTTGGGCGAGCTCGGTTGCCGAGAGCTTCCACAGATCGCGGTCGCCCGCGGGATTCGACGCCACTCGAAGTGCGTTGTTCCTGGCCATGGCTTCCTCCGTTGGTTCGAAAGGAACATCGCCGAACCGCGCGGCACCCGCGTGAGGTGGATTCCCTAGAAACGCGTCTGCGGCCCCGCCTGCGTTAGCCCATGCTCGATGGCGAAGAGCGTGGCGCCGGCCCGGGTCGAGACGCCGATCTTGCCGTAGAGATTCTGCACGTGGTTATCGACGGTCTTCGCCGAGATGCCTAGCGCCCGCGCCATCTCCTTCCCGGAATGACCTCGGGCGACCAGGCGCAGCACCTCGATCTCCCGGCTCGTGAGCCCTGCCGCAAACGACTTGCGCTTCTCCGGCACCCGGTGGCCGGCCGCCGCGAGCACGGCGTCCACGGCTTCGCCGTCGAGCCGGCCAGCGCGCACGTCGGTGCGTAGCGCCGCCGCTGCCTGCTCATCCGACAGCGCCGGCCGGTAGGGCCGCTCCTCGGTCATGGCGCGATAGGCTTCCGCCGCTGCCAGAATTCGCGCCGGCAGCGTGAGGTCCTGCCCGCGGGCGCCGCGGTGATAGCCCGAACCGTCGAGCCGCTCGTGGTGGCGGCCGGCGATGGCCGCGAGCCGCGCCAGCTTCGCCGGCCGCGCCAGCACCCGCTCCGTATAATAGGTGTGCAGCCGCATGCGCTCCCGTTCCTGCTCCGCCAGCGGCCCATCTTTGACGAAGATCGCCGCCGGCACGGCAACCTGGCCGAGGTCATGGACGAGTCCGGCGCGGCGGAGATCGGCCGCATCGGCGTCCGGCAAGCGGATATGGCGGGCGGCTGACGCCGCCAGCGCCGCGACCGCGCGGGAGTGGCCGAGCGCGTAGGGCGACTTCAGGTCGGTGAAGTCGGCGATGGCGAGGCAGGCCGCGTCGAGCTCCGATTCGCTGAGCGCGGTCTGCGGCGCGGGCTCGAGGCCGAGCACGTCGTCCCACGACGGGTCGCCGTCCATGCCCGCGAGCAATTCGCCGCCGCGCCGGCACAGGACATCCGCCATGCGCGGATCGTAAGCCTTGCCGCTCCGCTCGCGCGCGATGGCGAGCGCGCCTTCGCCGCCATGCGCCTGCGCGAGAACGATCATGTCCTGGCAGAGATTGACCGCGCGCACGGCGATCGCCACCGCCTCGCCTTTCAGCCCATGCGGCAGGCCGCGCCCGTCCCACCGCTCGTAAATCTGCCCGAGGTTGCGGATGACGCCCGCGCCGAAGCCGAGGCGGTCGGCGAGGCGCTGCGCCACCTCGCAGTGCCCCTCGATGGTGGCGGCGCTTTCGCCCTTCGACGCGAGCACGGCGCGCAGCACCCCCCACGTGCGCTCCTTGAGCGGCATCCCGGCGCGCGCCCCGCGCACGTAGCGTGTGACCAGCCGCAGGATCGTCCGACCATCGCCCGCGTCGATCAGCGCAAACTCGCGGCGGAAATCGATCTCGTCGCCGAACAACGCCGCCAACGCATAACTCTCGGCGTTGCAGCCGACGAAGCGGAGTAGCGAGTGATAGTAGATTTCGCGGAGCTCCTCGCCGGGAAGGCCGAGGGCGCGGCCGAGCCGCACGCCGAGCAGGCACGACTTCAGCCCGTGGCCGACGCCCTGCCCCATGGCGAGGTCGGTCGCGAGCGACAGGCAGGCGACGATCTCGGCCCGCCGCACGCCGGAGTCGCGATCAGACCCATGGGCCATTCACCCGCCCCGCAACGCATGGCCGGTCGGCGTAGTATAGCGGCGAGCTTGGCCTACCGCGACTGCGGCGGCGTCGGTCGTGCGCTTCTGAGCTAGAGACCCGCACCCGTAGCGAGCAGCGCCGCGATCGCCACATACGTCATCTCGTGCAGCGCCTGGTCGGCGCCGAACACCCACCAGAATTGCGCCTGCGGAAAAGCCCACTGCCGCCGCCTGAGAATCTGCTCCTTCGTCCAGTCGATGTGGTAGTGGACGATGAACTCGCCGACCACGATCGCGAGCCCGAGCACGAGCGACGGCGTGATCACGACGAATGCGGATAGAGTGAAGAGCGCATGCAGCCCGGCGTGGATGATGCCGCCGGGATGACCGTATTTGCCTTTGTTGGAATACTGATATGCGGTCTGCAGCACGTAATCGCACAGGTAGTGCTTGATCTGCAGGATCAGAATCACGACCAGGATGAGTTGAACCGAACGGCTCACGGCGCGCGTTTCCCGACCTTCAAGACGCCTCGTCCTTGCGCCATTGGTGACACTTTTCCATAAGCCCGCCAACTATTTTTCCAGCGCGGTGAAGGCGCCGTCCCAATCCTTGGGCGGCGGCGTCTGGCGGTAAGCGGCGATGCGCGACGAAAACACCGAATAATAGTGATCGAGCACCGTGAGCTTATGGCCGCGGCATTCGGCGATGGCGAGCTCGGCCGCGTCCCAAAGCTGACTGCGGTAGCTGTGGAGGAAGCGGCCGTGCGCGGCGGCAAGCGCCGTCATGTCGGCGCCGTTGCCGGCGAGCAGATCGCTGAAGGTGTAGATCGGCGCCGGCCGGCCGCGGCCCTTGACCCGCACCCGGTCGAGCTCGAACGCGGCGAAGCCGTTCGACTCCCGCACCGTGCGCTCGCCGACGATGGCGGTCAGGCCATAGACCTTGGCCAGCCCCTCGAACCGCGAGGCCACGTTCACCTCGTCGCCGATCGCCGAATAGTCGAAGCGCTGCAGCGACCCGAGGTTGCCGACGCAGCATTGCCCGGTGTTGATGCCGATGCCGATGCGCACCTCGCCGTGCTCGCGGCCCTCCGCCTCGGCGCGGGCCCGCCATATCCGGTTGAGCTCGTGCATCTTCACGGTCATGGCGAGCGCCGAACGGCAGGCCTGTTGCGCATGCGCCGGCTCGTCGAGCGGCGCGTTCCAGAACGCCATGATGGCGTCGCCCATGTACTTGTCGATCGTGCCGCGGTGCTCGAGGATGACGTCGGTGAGCGGCGTCAACAGCTCGTTGATGAAGCGCGTGAGCTCGGTGGCGCTCATGCGCTCGGAGATGGTGGTGAAGTTGCGCACGTCGCAGAACAGGAGCGTGAGCTCCCGCTCCTCGCCGCCGAGCGTGAGCTTGCCCGGATTGGCGATCAGCTCGCTCACCACCTCCGGCGACACGTAGCGGCTGAACGCCTTGCGCACCTCGCCGCGCTGCACCTCGACGCGGCGGTAGACGTAGAAGGTCGCGGCGGCGAGCAGGCAGAGCAGCGCGAGGCCCGGCATGATCGGATCGAACAGGAGTCCGGCGTACTCGAAGGCGATCCATCCGCCGACGAAGATGCTCTCGATGGCGAGCAGCCCGAGCAACGCCGCCGCCCGGGCCGACACCCGCACGAGCACGATGGCAAGCAGGATGCCGAAGACGACGATGACCAGTTGCTCCAGCGCCGGCGCGTAGTCCGGCCGCGTCAGGAAGCGACCGGCGAGCACGTGCTCGATCGCCTGGGCGATCACCTCGACCCCGGGGACGGCCGCGTCGAGCGGCGTCGCGCGCAGATCGAGGAGCCCGGCAGCGCTGGTGCCGACCAGGATGATGCGCCCGGCGATCTCTTCCTTGTCGACCTCTCCGGCGAGCAGCTTCGCCGCCGAGATGAATGCCTGCGGCCGGGTCGGCCGAAATTTCAGCCACAGGCCGGAATCGGCGTCGGTGGGGATTTCCATGTTGCCGACCCGCACGTGGTTGATGCCGGACTGCGCGCCGAACGCGGTCTCGCCGCTCGCGTTCGACGCCTTGATCACGTAGGTGGAGGCTCCCTGCGCCACCCGGATCGCCTCGGTGAACAGCGTCGGCACGATCTGCTCGCCGGAGCGGTAGAACATGACGACCCGCCGCAGTACCTGGTCGCGGTCCGGCGTCCAATTGATGGAGCCGAGGCCCGCCACGGCCTCTTCCAAGTTCGGCAGATTGCGCGCCACGCCGGAAAAGTTCGGCAGAAACGGTTTGGGATCGTCGCCGGCGACGGCGAAGCCCGCCTTGGCCGGCGGCGGCGGCCGCGGCGCGTTGATGAGGGTCATCGCCAGCACGCTCGGAATTTCCTTGAGCGCGGCCGCGAACTGCTGATCGTTCGTGGGCTTGCCGGCGAGCGCGGGCGCGAGCACCGCGGCCTGCTCCGGCGGCAGACGCTTGGCGAGCTCCTCCGGCGAGGTGCGGTCGGCCTCGGCAAAGAGGAAGTCGAAGGCCACCGCCGCCGCCTCGCGCTCGGCGAGCTTCTGTACGAGCTCGGCGAGTACCGTGCGCGGCCACGGCCATTGGCCGATCTTGGCCAGCGACGCCTCGTCGATGTCGACGATGCGCACCGGTAGGTTCTCGTCGTACAGCGCGGGCGACAGCCGCTGGTAGCCGTCGAAGGCGATCAGGCGCAGCGCCTGGACGAAGAACGGATCGACGAAGCGGATCGCCACCGCCGCGGCGAGCATGCCGAAGACGAGCAGGATATAGAGGCGGCCGGGACGGACGGGCATTGATCGATTCGCTAGGGGCGCTCGCCGGGTTGGCGGCCCTCCGCTTTATCAAAAGCCGCCGCCGGCGGGTACGGCTTTTGCATTTTCGCCGGAACTTGTCCGGCGGCGCCGAAGCCGGGATGATGCGGCGCGGCCGCGCAAGCGGGATTTTCGTGGCACCAGGAGGCTCAAGATGGATATCGGGGCAGTATTCACGAATGCCTTGGGGCACATGGGATGGCCCGAGGTATTCGGCTTCATCGGGGCCCTGTTCTACATCGGCACCCATTGGATGAAGACCATGGTGCCGCTGCGCATCCTGGGCATCACCAGCAACGTCTGCCTCCTTACCTATGCGACGCTGCATGCCTCCTTTCCGAGCATGATGCTCTATGGCGCCCTCATCCCCATTAACGGCTTGCGCCTGGTGCAGATGCTGAAGCTCGTGCGCCAGGTGGAGGACGCCACCCAGGGCGACCTCAACATGGACTGGCTCAAGCCATTCATGTCCAAGCGCCGCTACGGGGCGGGCGAAATCCTGTTCCGCCGCGGCGATCGTGCCGAGGAGATGTTCTACACCGTGAGCGGCCATTTCCGGCTGATCGAGTCCGCTATTCAGATCGGCCCCGGCCAAGTGGTGGGCGAGCTCGGCCTGCTGGCGCCCGAGAATCGCCGCACCCAATCCCTGGAGTGCGTGGAGGACGCGACCGTCCTCGTCATCAGCTACGATAAGGTGCGCGTGCTCTATTTCCAGAATCCGCAGTTCGGATTCTTCTTCCTGCGCCTGATCAGCGAGCGCATGTTCCAGAACATCGACCGGCTCGAGCGGCGGCTATCCGAGCGC
>Ga0209118_1000439_pt1 | contig 23104 bp, 16 predicted proteins | sample BlaSpr_A8_Ref_M1_FD_187988 | JGI IMG/M metagenome (GOLD analysis project Ga0209118, IMG submission 187988) | Forest soil microbial communities from Thunder Bay, Ontario, Canada - Black Spruce, Ontario site 2_A8_Ref_M1 (SPAdes) (version 2) | ecosystem: Environmental > Terrestrial > Soil > Boreal...
TCCGCCGGGCATCGCGATTGTTATTGTCCGGTTTTTTTGTTCCCGTTTCCTTCTCGCACCCTCGCCTTGCGCGATACCTCCCGGAAGCTCGATTCACCTGCGAGACCCCGCCCTGCATCGGCTACAATCGCTCCCATTTCCAGCGCAGGAGCAGCCATCGTGAAGATTGATCTTTGTCCTGTCGCGCTAATGCCGGCCATCGACGCGGCTATGGCTGATCGCCCCCTCAGCATGACAAGCCGCAAAGACGGGCGAAGCTAAGTCCCAGCTAAGTCGGCTTCGGCAACCTGTGGGCAAGGCGCGACTCCCGCGCCGTGCATCGTCGGAGGAACAGGAACATGCACAAGACCATCATTGGGTTAGTAGCGGGGGCGGTCTTGGCCACTTGCGATCTCGCGTCCGCCGCATCGGCGGCGCCCTCTGGCGCGACGCCGCTCGCTGAAGCGGAAGCGCCGGCCGCGGCCGAGAAGAATCCCCGAGGGGACATTCCGGACAACCAGGCATTCACCGACTACCGATCGCCTTTGGGTTTCAGCATCAAGGTTCCCGAAGGATGGGCGCGCCGCGAGGCCTCGCACGACGTCGCTTTCAGCGACAAGTACCACCGCTTGCACATCGCTGTCGAATCGCAGACGACCGAGCCCTCCGTGGCAAGCGTGCGTGCCAACCAGGCCGGCGCACCGGAGAAGTCGGGTAAGGCGGTTCGTGTGACCGCTGTCAAGTCTGTGGAACTCCCGGCTAGTGCTTCGAATGGCGAACAGAGTGCTCAAATTGGTGCCAAACGACTAGTTTCGACGTAGGCGGATAGGCATTCTGGAGCAGATCGTTTCGCGGCCCGTGCGCCGGAGGCAGCCCGGGCACGGACCTTCAGTAAGGTGCTCAAGGAAAATAGGAAGTCTATGTTCAAGAAGGTTCTTTTCGGCGCATTGTTCTTTGCCAGTCTCGCTCTCTTAATATGGGCGAGTGACCGGGTCACCTTTCAAGGTGAGCGGACGGTCTTCACAGTCGATTGCGTGCCCGATATCTGGCAGGGGCTGCGCTGTACGGGGAAGCTGGTCGCCGGCGATCGCTATCGGTATCGATCGCTGAAGGCTCGGCGGGAAGTCATTTTTTGGATTGCCGGGTCCCCGGAGCCTTCCGGTAAATACACCAACTGCATTGTGAAAGACCGCGGCAACTGGTCGTGTACAGCGAGCCTGGAAAAAGGGGCTTCCATTACGCACGAAATGGAGAACGACCGCGCCGTGCGCGATGCCAGCGGAAATACTCGGCCCTTTCACGCCATTGCCAAGTGGAAGTGGTGGCTTATGCACGTCGGCCTACACGTATTTCACGAGGCAAGCTACTAGCCTCGCGATAGCCCGGTCTCATGCCCGCGCTCCGACGAGCAATGCACTGTACCTTCACGGGTCGCGATCTCCGGCTCGGTAATCCCTGCATCGGCGCAAGCGCAGTGTGCCGATGCAGTCGAGCCAAGCTCTGCCTTAGACAACGCTAGCTAGGACGGACTCCCGGGCGGCGTTCCCCGTCCTGCCAGCGCAGACTGAATCAGATCCGCCAAGGACTTTGCCTGCATCTTCTCCATGACCTTGGAGCGGTGCGTTTCGACGGTCTTGATGCTGATGCCCAACTGGTCGGCGATGGTCTTGTTCAGTTTGCCTGCGACTACGAGATCTAGCACCGCCCTTTCACGCGGTGTGAGCAACTCGAGCCGCGCCGCGGCGCGAAGTTCCGCTTGGCGGCCTTTCTGCACTGCCTGTTCGTGCTGCAATGCGCGGCCGATCAGATCGATCAGTTGCTGGCTGTTAAACGGCTTTTCGATGAAGTCGACCGCGCCTTTTTTCACCGCTTGCACGGCCATCGGCACATCACCATGAGCGGTAATAAAAATAATGGGAATGCGCTCACCCTGGGCGATCAAGCGGTCTTGCAGCTCCATGCCGCTCATGCCGGGCATGCGAATATCAAGCACCAGACAACAGGGCGGCGTGGGACGGTAGTTAGCCAGGAAGTCGGCTGCGCAGGCGTAGGTCTCGACTTCGATCCCACCGCCTTCGAGCAAGAAGGCGAGCGAATCGCGAATGGCGTCGTCATCGTCGATGACATACACCAAGCCTTTGCGGAGCTCGGAGGCGGTGGGCAGCGCGGCCATCAATTCTCCGTAGGCAAGGTGAAGCGGAATACGCTCCCGCCATTCAGATTGGGAGTGAACCATAGCCGGCCGTCATGGAACTCGACGATGGATCGGCAGATGTTGAGGCCCATGCCCATACCATGCGCCTTGGTAGTGAAAAAAGGCGAAAAGAGTGATTGCTCCACCTCCTTGGCGATGCCATGGCCGCGATCGGCCACGGCGATTTCCGCGCCGCCGACATCCCTTGCGCGCGTCACGATGGTAAGTTGTCGACGTGCCATCTCGGTTTCCCGCATCGATTCGATGCCGTTCTTGACCAGATTAAGCACCACTTGCTCGATCATGATCCGGTCGGCCAGCACCGGTGGCATGCTATCGTCCAAATCGAGCTGAATGCGCACGCCTTCCTTCTCGGCCTCGATCTCCACCAACCGGGTGACATCGTCGATGATCTCATTGACGTTCATTCCGGCGCGATTGGGCTCTCGTTTACGCACAAAATCGCGCACCCGCTGGATAATCTTTCCTGCCCGTTCGGCTTGCACGCTGGCCTTCTGCATGGCCTGGAGCAAGTCCTCTTCCCTCCAGCCGCCCGCTTGCAAGCGGCGCACGCATCCCATGTTGTAGTTCACGATGGCGGCGAGCGGTTGGTTCAGCTCATGAGCCAAGGTCGACGCCATCTCGCCCACCGTCATGAGCCGCGAGGTGAGCAAAAGCTTTTCGTGTTGCTGGCGGGTCATTTCTTCGGCGAGCTTGCGCTCGGTGATATCGCCCATGGTCTGCATCCGCACCATGCGCGCGTCCACCCAGCGCAGAGCGCGAGAGCGCATCATGTACCAGTGGCCGTTATTTCGGTTCTGCAGCTCGTCCTTCGGCACTCCGGCCGGCTCGCCATTCTCATCGAGCAAAAGCTGCTTGGGGAAGCGCTGGTTCGGCGGAGGATCGAAACTCCGTTCGAATTCGTCTATCAGCGTCCCGATGTCCTGATCGGGGAAGCTCTTGTGGAAATGTTCGTTGGCGAAGAGCAGCTCGCCGGTATCGAGATCCGCGACGTAGATCGACACATCGAGCCCGTCCAGCACGGTGACGAAGCGCTCGTGCGATTCCTTTAGCGCGAGCTCCGCTTGTTTGCGCACGGTGATGTCGTTGGCGACGGCGAAGATCAGTCCCTGCTCCTTGGCAGGATTGGCCGACCACGATAGCCACTTGTACTGGCCGTCCGCGGCTCGGCAACGATTCTCAAAGTACACCGTCTGTCTCTCGCGGGTCAGCCGTTCTACCGCCAATTCGCTCGCCGTCCGATCATCGGGATGAACGAAATCCAGGAACGGCGTCGCGAGCAAGTCGTCCCTGGAGAAACCGAGGATGCGCTGAAAAGCCGGATTTACCCGCTTTAGCATACCGTCCATACCGATAATGCAGACCAAGTCGAGCGAAAGACTATAGAAACGATCGCGCTCAGCCTCGACTTCCACGCGCTTCTTGATGTGCCTGGCAAGCAACCACAGGCTCCAGACGATCCCCAGGCAAAGCGCGAAAATGAGCGCCACGATCATGTTCTGCGCGAGCGGAGACTCGGTCTTGTACGAGGTGGCACGCAAGGTCAGGCCGCGCCAGGGCAGGGTGAGGGCGATCGACTGGCTGAGCAGCTCGTTTAACTCCTGATCGGGCGCGCGCGACAACAGCACATCGCCTTCGCGATCGGCCACGCTGATGCCGTATTTGTCGGCGAATCCGGGCGGAAGCATGTACTGGGTGATGCCGTCCAGGGAATAGACGGCACTGATCGTGCCCAGGAAGTCATCGCCCGCGATAATGGGACTGTGGTATTCGATGTAGTAGCGCCGGTCGTAACCGCTGTAGATGTTGGTATAGGTTGGCCGGCCGGTGGCCGAAGTGAGCCGCAGCATGCGTTGCAGCTCGCTGAAGGTCGCCCGGTCGCGCCACAGCTCACGCGGAGATTTGCCGGCGGGTGCGCTCCACAGCATGTTGAGTTTCACGTCGTTCCAGACCATGTCCAAAAGTGCTTGGTTCTGTTTCAAGTACTGGGCGGCGCGATTTTCGAAAGCTTCGCGCGACAACCGGCCAGCTGCCTTGTCGTGGGCCAGCGCGTCGATGAACTCCCGGTCCTTATCGAGCTGCTTGACGATCGAGCGCTCTGCCCATTGAATGTCGCGTGCCAAATTATTGCGCTGCAGTTCCTGCTCGTGGCGGAACAGCAGCCATAACAGCGTAGCCATCGCGACGATGAATAGGGCGAGGGTAATGGTGGGCATCAGCCACAACCAAGCGGGCGCGCCGGCAAGGCGCTGGCGGCCGAACCGTTCGAGCGCGGCTAACACAATGAAGCGCTGATCCCGTCAGACATTTGCCAATGGAAGATCACGATCACAGTCGGTTGTCAATGGCAGGAAACCCCGATTTTACCTTGGGGATACGAACTCCTAGACTGCTATCGATAACCAATTTATGCAACATCCGCTTTTTCGCCTCGTTCTCGGACACTCGGATCCGAGCCAGAAAACAATGATGGAGCGGAAACCATGGATACGCCGGGGGAAGGTCCAGCCGGCCCCGCCCGGGACGGCCCTATGCTCGAAATCATGTTCACCAAGGGCAAGTACGGTGCGCTGTCGGTGAACATGAAGGCGATCATCGAAAACGCGGTTGAGGCGGCTTCGCAAGACAGGTCCTACAAAGCCGTGAGCCGCTATTCGAAGGATTACATCGAGATGCGGACCAAGAACGAAGTCAATGAACACGGGGCGGAGAAGAAGAGTACCGGCAACGCGATTTGCAAGGAGAGCATCGCAATCGCAGAAGCGCTTCGCGGAGCACACAGGGAAATGGGATCTCGACACCAAACTCAACGCACGCATGGCCTATCACCACTATTTCGTCGAATGGCCTGCGCGTCCAAGGGCTGACGAAGCGAAACCCGCTCACTCGCAACACTATCCAGTGGTGTGCAGGAGGGGGTCTTTCAACGGGCGCTACGGGCGCTACGAATAACCGGGCGAGGAGGCAAAGTCAACGCGCGCCCGCCGCAGTCCGTTGGTACGGTTCAAGACTTGCGCTTCCTCGGTTGCGCACTCGGGACCCGCAACAAGCAATTGGAGGCGGCATGCATTTGTGCTGCTTGCTCAAAGATAAAAGCGTTTGGGGGGAGGAGAGGGGAACAAGAACAAGAAGACAACAGCGCTGCCTGGTCTCGACCGACAATCAAAAGGCAAGCGCGTTTGTTCGGGCAATCCTGACAACGGGGTTGCCCTATTTTTTTCCAATCAGGCAATATGCGTCTTGGCCATCGATAGAGGGAAAGCCTCATGCAAGCAAAACTTGCCGTCACCCGTAAGATTTTCCCCGACATGCTGGAACTGCTGCGCCGGCACTTCGACGTGGTCGACAACCAGGCCGACACCGTGCTCGCGCCCGAGGCGCTGGTAGAACGCCTGCGCGACAGGCAGGGAGCGATCACACAGTTGGTGGACCGGATCGATGAAGCACTGCTCGCCCAATGTCCCGAGCTCAAAGCGATATGCAATGTAGCGGTGGGCTACAACAATATAGACGTCGCCGCCTGCACTCGGCGCGGTGTCATGGTCACCAACACACCCGGTGTCCTCGATGACACTACGGCCGATTTGGCTTTCACGTTGATTACGGCAACGGCGCGCCGTATTACCGAGGCGGAGGCGTGGCTGCGCGCCGGTCACTGGAAGACGTGGGCGTTCGACTTGTTTCTGGGCCAGGAAATCAATCACGCGACGCTCGGTATCGTCGGCATGGGACGCATCGGCCAAGCCGTGGCAAAGCGTGCGCTCGGCTTCGATATGAAGATTTGCTACCACAACCGCAAGCGCCTCGCGCCGGAGCTCGAGGCTGCGGTCCAGGGGACCTATCTCCCGCTGGACGAGTTGCTCCGCGAGTCAGATTTTGTCTTGCTGCAACTTCCTTACAATGCCGAGACTCATCACCTGATCGGGGCGCGTGAGCTGGCGCTGATGAAATCGTCGGCGATACTGATCAACGTTGCACGTGGCGGGGTGGTCGACGACAAGGCCTTGATCGATGCTCTGAAAGCGGGACGCATCACGGGCGCCGGCTTGGACGTGTTCGAGAACGAACCGAATTTCAATCGCGATTTCCTCGAACTCAAAAACGTCGTGCTGGTACCGCATATCGGCAGCGCGACGTTGGCCACGCGGCGCAAGATGGCGATGACGGCGACGCAAAATATGATCGCGGCACTCACCACGGGTGCGCCACCGAATCGCGTGAACAAGGAGGTGTCCACCACAAAATGAGCTGGCGCAGGCATGCCTGGCTGCGGCTCGCTAACAAGGAGAGGAGACAACGCTGAAAGTCGGTTTTATCGGCATCATGGCCCGTCCCCAGGCGCTTAGTTCAATCAAAAGCGGGCATCGCCCGTTGTTTATGCGCGCCGCGCGCAGGCCCCTACAGCTGTCGAAGGAGGCCGGTGCGGTAAGCCGTGCTGGCAGAAAGGATGAGATCCGCGCCGGCCTTCCTTGCGATTCAAATTCCTCGCCATGCATGGATAGCTTCCTGACCAATCTGCGGTAGAATTGCGCGCTTTCCAGCCATGTCGCGCATGAACTCAGCCTTGGCGGAGCTGACCGCTGCTCTCGATGGAGTGATGGCCGCCGACTACGGGCGGCTCAAGACTCAGCTTGACCGACTGCGCGCCAGCGCAAACGACGGCCAGCCGATCGACGTCGATCTCGCGCGCGTACGCGAAGCGTGGAACGCTTCGCACGCCCGCCGCGCGGCTCGCCTGCAAGCGTTACCTCAGCCGGCTTTTCCTCCTGAATTGCCGATCAACGAGCGGCGCGCGGACATCGCTCGCGCCATTCGCGAGCACCAGTTGATCATCGTCTGCGGCGAGACCGGTTCGGGCAAGACCACGCAGTTGCCGAAAATCTGCCTCGATCTACAACGCGGCACGACCGGGCAGATCGCCTGCACCCAGCCGCGGCGCATCGCTGCGCGCAGCGTCGCGGCGCGCCTCTCACAGGAGCTCAATTCGCCCTTGGGAGACGCGGTCGGCTACAAGATCCGCTTCACCGATAAAACTCGACCCGAGTCGTACATCAAGGTGATGACCGATGGCATCCTACTCGCCGAAACTCAGGGCGACCGCGACCTCGCCGCCTACGACACGATCATCATCGACGAGGCGCATGAGCGCAGCCTGAACATCGATTTTCTCCTCGGGCTGGTGCGTCAGTTGCTGCCACGCCGGCCGGATCTGAAAGTCATCATCACCTCCGCGACCATCGACGCAGCGCGCTTTGCGCAGCATTTCGCGCACTCTTCCACGGCTGCGCCGGTGATCGAAGTCTCCGGCCGTCTCTATCCAGTAGAGGTGCGCTATCGGCCAATCGTCGCTGACGATGAGGACGAGCGCGAAGCGGATATCACGAGCGGGATCGTCGATGCGTGCGACGAACTGGCGCGTCTCGGTCAGGGCGATATCCTCGTGTTCCTGCCCGGCGAGCGGGAGATTCGCGAAGCGGCGGAGGCATTGCGCAAACACCACCTTCCGGGCCAGGGCCAAGGGCCCGCTCAGCACACTGAAATCTTGCCGCTATTCGCCCGGCTGTCCGGCCTGGAGCAGGACCGGGTGTTCAAATTGGGCAACGGGCGGCGCATCGTGCTCGCCACCAACGTGGCGGAAACATCGCTCACGGTACCGGGGATCCGGTACGTCGTGGACACGGGGCTCGCGCGACTCAACCGCTATTCGGTGCGCAACAAGGTGAACCTGCTGCAGGTCGAGCCCATTTCACAGGCGGCGGCGAAGCAGCGCGCCGGACGTTGCGGGCGCCTCGCCAACGGCGTGGCGATTCGGCTATATAGCGAAGAGGATTTTGCCGCCCGTCCAGAGTTCACGACCCCGGAAATCCAGCGCACCTCGCTGGCTTCGGTCATCCTGCGCATGCAGGGCGGGGCTCTCGGGGAAGTCGAGGATTTCCCTTTCATCGATCCGCCGTCTTCGCGGATGATCGCCGATGGCTATCAGCTGCTCGGCGAATTGGGTGCCGTCGACGATACCCGCAAACTCACTCCCATAGGCAAGGACCTGGCGCGCTTGCCGGTCGATCCGCGCATCGGTCGCATGCTGCTCGCCGCGCGCGAACAGCAGTGTGTTAAGGAAATGCTCATCATCGCGAGCGCCCTGTCGACGCAGGACCCGCGCGAACGGCCGATCGACAAGCAGGAAGCGGCTGTGCAGGCGCATTCAATTTTCACCGATGAGCGCTCCGACTTTATCGGGCTGCTCAAATTATGGGAATTTTTTGCAGAAGCGCTAGCGCACAAGAAATCGAATCGGCAACTCATGCAATTGTGTCACGGGCGCTTCATTTCGCACTTCCGCATGCGCGAGTGGCGCGACGTGCATCATCAGCTGACCGCGCTGATCACGGAAACCGGCTTTCGGCTCAATGAAGCGCCGGCGACCTACGAACAAATCCATCGGGCGCTGCTCGCCGGTTTGCTCGGCAACGTGGGATTCAAGGATTTGGAAGGCGAGCAATACATCGGGCCGCGCGAGGTGCACTTCGTGATCGGCTCCGGATCGGCGCTGCGCAAGGTGAAACCGAAGTGGGTTGTGGCCGCAGAGCTAACCGAGACCAACCGTCTCTACGCGCGCTGTGTCGGCAAGGTCGAGCCCGAATGGATCGAGTCCTGCGCGCAGCATTTGTTGAGTCGCCACTATTTCGATCCGCACTGGGAGAAATCGGCTGCGCAAGTCGTGGCCTTCGAGCGCACAACGCTCTACGGTCTCACGCTCAATCCCAAACGGCGTGTGCACTACGGCGCCATCAATCCACGGGAAGCGCGCGAGATATTCATCCGTACCGCGTTGGTGGCCCGCGAGTTCGATACTCGGGCGCCGTTTTTCACGCACAATTGCCGGCTGATCGGCGAAGTCGAGGCGCTCGAACACAAGGCGCGCCGCCAGGATGTGCTGGTCGATGATGAGACTCTGTACCTCTTCTATGCAGAACTGGTCGGACCCGGCGTGGTCAACGGCGCCGGCTTCGAGGCTTGGCGGAAAGCGGCGGAGGCCGCCAATCCGCGCTTGCTCTACCTCACCCGCGACTATCTGATGCGCCACTCCGCGCAGAGCGTGACCGAGGAGCAGTATCCGGAGCATTTCGCGGTGGGCGACATCGAGTTGCCGCTGCGCTACCGGTTCGAACCTGGCCATGCGCTCGACGGGGTAACACTCACGGTGCCCTTGCACTTATTGAATCAAATCGATGCCGCGGCCATCGACTGGCTGGTGCCCGGCCTGCGTCGCGAGAAGCTGACCTGGCACGTGAAGAGCTTGCCGAAACAGATCCGGCGCAGCCTTGTGCCGATCGCGGAGTTTGTCACCGCGGCGTTGGAAAGCATGGTCCCCGGTGCAAAGCCGGTCGCTCTCGCGCTAGCGGAATTCGTGCAGCGGCAGACGGGACTCACGCTAGATCCCGCCGGTCGGGAAAGGGAGAGCATGCCGGCGCACCTCGCGATGAATTTACGGGTGGTAGACGATGCGGGCAAGGAACTCGCCGTGGGCCGCGATCTGGCACAGTTGCGTGCCCAATTGGGCGAAGCTGCGCAACTCACCTTCGGCGCGGCGGAGCCAGGCATCGAGCGCGAAGGGCTGAAGGTGTGGGATTTCGGCGACTTGCCCGCGGAGATTGCGTTCAAGCGCGGCAACCTCAAGCTTACCGGTTATCCGGCACTGACCGACGAGGGCGATTCGGTCGCCGTTCGCCTTTTCGACGCCAGGGCGGCTGCCGAAGCGGCGATGCGCGGTGGCGTAAAGCGCCTGCTGCGCTTCGAACTCAAAGAGCAGATCCGGCAACTGGAAAAAAGCTCCGCGCAGTTCAACCAAGTGGCGCTCTCGCTGCGCGGCGTGATGAACGCCGAGCAATTACGCGAGGATTGGTTGAACGCCGTGATCGACCGCGCCTTTATTGGAGAAGATGCCCTGCCGCGCGGCGAAAAGGAGTTCCAGTCGCAGAAGCAGCGTGCCCGCACCCGTTTGCCGGCGGTGAGCGAAGGATTAAATCGCCTGGCTGCGGAGATCGGTCAAGAGTTTGCCGCAGTGCGCGAGCGGCTGGTGAGCGCCGGCCCCGCGCTGTCACGCCTGAACCGGGAAATGCAGGAGCAACTGCGCCACCTGGTCTATCCCGGCTTCTTGAGCGCCACGCCGTGGGAGCAGCTCGCGCATTTGCCGCGTTATCTCCAGGCGATGCGCCTGCGTTTCGACAAGTATGGCAACAGTCCCGAACGCGATGCGAGAAACGCCGCGTCGGCCGAGCGCTTTTGGAAATGGTATCAGGAGCGCTCGGATCAGCAGCGCAGGGCGAATTCTGTCAACGCGCAGCTGGAAGCGTTCCGCTGGCTCATCGAAGAGCTGCGCGTATCCTTGTTCGCTCAGGAGTTGAAAACGCCTCTGCCGGTTTCGGTAAAGCGCCTGGACAAGATATGGCAATCTGTTGTTTAGCAGCGGGATTGGCTTGTGCCGAAGTGCGCCGTTCGCAGTTTGAATGACCGGAATGGACGCATGGCCTTTGTTGGTCCCTCGATTACCTCAGTGGCCGGGCCGCCGTCGGGCTCGCGATGCTGTTCGGGAATGTCCATCCAGTCCACGCCGAGCAGCGTCACTTCCGGCTTGAGGCGGCCGCGATTGCGCTGCTTCTGTGAAAACGCTCAACTTGAGGTGGGTGCACCGGGTCGGTGGCATGATGGCGCATGTCGCCGAACTGCCGGCTGACGATGTCCCAAGGGCGCTTGATATGTTTGTGCACTCCGGCGGTCGGAACAATTCATGGCGATGGCTGCTCCCGCCTGGCGTCTGTAAAATTGCTGCGGGCCGCATTCGTGGTCGGCTACCCGTGCATATACGCACCATGTCCCCATACGGATTTCATATGTTTGCGCTAAACCTGCATTGTTTGGTTGATCAAGAGACGCACCCGTTGGCCCAAGGCTTTGGCTGCGCTCGGACAGCATCATGAACCCCCTCGCCGCGCGTATGGCCGAGATCGAGCCGTTTTACGCCATGGAAATCATGACGCTGGTGCAGAAGCAAATCGACGCCGGCCGTTCGGTTATCAGCCTGTGCGTTGGCGAGCCGGATTTTCCGACGCCGCGGCCGATCGTCGAAGCGGGCATCCGGGCGCTGGAAAAGGGCCGGCTGCCTTACACCGCGGCGCTTGGGCTTGCGGAGTTGCGCGAGACGATCGCGCGTTTCTATGCCGAACGTCACGGCGTGAACGTGCCCGCGCAGCGCATTATCGTGACCAGCGGGTCCTCGGCCGGACTCCTGATGGTGATGGGGGCGATTCTCAACCCAGGCGAGCAGGTCCTGATGACCGATCCCGGCTACCCGTGCAATCGGCAATTCGTGCGCATCGTGGGCGGTGAGGCGGTCGGCATCCCCGTCGACAGGACAACCCACTATCAGTTGACCGATCAATTGGTCGAACGGCACTGGCGTGCCAACACCCGTGCCGTGCTGGTTGCCTCGCCGGCTAATCCCACCGGCATGATGATCGATCAGGCAAGCTTGCAGGCAATCGCGCGCAGGACCGCGAAGCACAACGGACATCTCATCGTCGATGAGATTTATCACGGCCTCACCTACGGCGTGGAAGCCCACACGGCGCTCGCGTGGTCGGATCAACTGTTCGTCATCAACAGTTTTTCCAAATACTTCAATATGACGGGGTGGCGGCTGGGCTGGATGGTCGCGCCCGAGGACTGCCTGCGCGATCTGGAGAAACTCGCGCAGAATCTCTATATCTGCGCCCCGACGCCGGCCCAATATGCGGCGCTGGCGGCTTTCTCGCCGGCAACCATCGCCATCGCCGAAGAGCGGCGCCATGCGTTCGCCGAGCGGCGCAACTTCCTGCTACGCGCTTTAAGGGAAATCGGTTTCGACTTGCCGGTGACGCCGGACGGCGCCTTCTACTTGTACGCCGGATGCAGTCGCTTTTCCGAGGACAGTCACCGTTTCGCCGTCGATCTGCTCGAGGCGACCGGGGTGGCGATCACGCCCGGACTGGACTTCGGCACAAACCATCCCCAGCGGCACGTGCGCATCGCTTACACAACGGGGCTGCCGAATCTTGAACAGGCCGTCGAGCGAATTCGCGGCTTCGTCGGCACGCGCTGATCACCATCCCCAAGGGTAGGGGTGGTAGCGCCAATAGAAGGACGACGGCGGACCGTAGGGGCCGCACTGATAGAACATCGCACGCCGTGCTTCATCGTCGCGCACCGCCGCCAGATAGGTATTCTGCATGTAGTCGAGCACCTCGGAAGGCACGCCTTCCTTGGAGAGCCTCACCAAGTCCGACGCAGACAGCTGATAGACGGTGCCTGAGTCGCGCAGCTGCTGGATGAGCGCGTCGGAACTCGAGCCATCCTTCGCCATCTGCACCACTTCTTGCGGCGTGATCGGCTTGGGTGGCGGCCCAAACGCGGCGCAGCTGGAAAGCAAACTCACTGCCGCCAGGGCGAGAAAGCGTTTCAGGCGCATGGTACCTACCTTAGGATTTGCGAACTTGTCCAATTCCTTTTGCACGTATCGTGAATCGTACGCTTCCTTACGAGCATTGCGCTTTCCTTGGTTCTCCTGAACCTGATCTACTGGTTCCTGGCGGATGAAATGCACCGATGCATTGCTGCCCTGCACAAGCATGTTGCCTTGCAGGTGGCGTCCGTCGGGTGAAAGGTCAAGGTGCAGTTCTCCGATCGGAACGCCGGCCATGCTGAGGACGAGAGCCATCCGCTGTCCGGACAATGTCCCATGGCCTTCGACGGCGGCGCCTTGTTGGGTGGCAATCATGCTGACCTGGCTACCCTCGTGGCTGAACACAATGGCGGTTCCGTCATCCGCGTCCTGCCAGCGGCCGGCAATGTTCGGTGTGGCAGCGACTGCCGCAGGGCCGGGTAATTTCTCGGAGAAGCCACCGATCGCACTCAGCAGATCGAGGGCCGAAAGAGTCGCCACGATGATGACCAGAATGCGTCCGCGCACGACACCCCGCTTCAAGTCCCAGGCGGCAAGGAGGCTCAGTACCAGGGCGACGAGGGCAATGGCGAGCACGCCGACGCGACCGTGATCGAGGGTTTCGCTCGCCAGGGCGATGGTGGCGAGCGTTACCAGCACCGCGCCAATGATGCCTTTTGCGCTGAGGCCAGGTTGGGGTGCCGCTGCGCGCGTGGAAGTGGCTGCCGACGCTGGGGCAGGCGCTCGGACGGAGTCAGTGTCAGCGGCCTTTTGTACCGCCGGATCAAAGCCCGCCTTTTCAAGCATCTTGAAAATTCGATCCAAATCGTATTGCCAATCACCGTCGCGCAGCTTGACCGCGTTGCGCTCGCACAACGGTTTCAGATCGGCGGGGAGGTCTTTTTCCTCCGGCATGACTGCGTTCTCCAGCAGCACCGGAATGATCGTCGCGCCGCGTGCCAAGCGCCGGAAATCTCCATCGGGATCGGATCATCGGCCTCTTCGAGACGGTTTCGTCCCTGAGCATCGCCGGCCTTGCACCACTCCTTTCCGATCAGCACGAGCAGTGCCGCGTCGGGCCCTATTTCCGCGGCAATCTGCTGCTTCCAGGATGCGCCGGCACCGATATCCTCCTTGTCGCGGAACACGTGATCAACGCGGAACTGCTCGCGCAGCGCCCGGCGGCATATTCGGCCTCGGAGCGGCGGTAGCTGATAAAGATTTTTCTCACGTCCGTCTACCTCCCCGCGGGGGCTTCATTAAACGCCTGGTGTCTTGTGTTTCGTAAGCGTTGCGGGCAAGCATGTAGGCATCGCCGAAATGAAGATCCTTCAGTTCGTGGGGCGCTTCGATGCCCACTTCGAGTGGATGAATTTGCATTGCACCCTTGCCGCGTGCGCGCAGCCCAGTGTGTGCCACTCCCAATCTACCCAGTGCGATTTGCTGGCGGCAGCGGACCAGAACGGAAACAGTTCCCGCGCCCTCAAACGCGATGCGGGCCGCGCGACAAAGTCGCCGCTGTCTTCGCGACGATGGCAGATCAGGATGTGCGACATGAGAGCGGAAGCTCACTGCAGAAATGCCGCGTAGTGCTCAGCGCGTACCTTATTCACCGCCACCGCACGCCCCAGCTTCTGCAAGTCGTCCACGTGTGCGACCGAATCCATGCTCTGTATGTTGGCCTCGCGTATGTCGGTTTGCCCAAGACCGTCGAGCCCGGCCTGGCTCACGTCGGCGTCATAACGCATGTAGGTGAAGAGTTTCGGTCTCGCCGGACCGGCCATTCCAATCATGTCGCCCACTTCGCGATCAAGTGGCAGTCCCGACTGGCATCTGCCAAAGGTGCGACAGAGAAAGTCCTGTTCGTTCTTGGCGGCATACATGAGAGCCGGAATGAGGGTCTTCAGTTCGTAACCCATGTGCATCTGCCCCGGACGCAGGCCTTCGTCAGCATTGGGCTTCACTCCGGTGCCGACCGCCACGACCAGCAACTTGTCTTCGCCGGTTTCCCAGTTCACCTGATAGGGCTCGGTGGTGGCCATCAGGAAAGCCTGAAATGCCGGGTTGTTGTACATGGTGACGCCGCCGTCGACAAAGACGAACATATTGCCGCCCAGCTGCACAACCTCAGGCGGAAAGAAGGTCGGCGCGGCGGTGCTTGCGCGTACCAGCTGCCAGAGCGGCAGGTCGAGATTGCAATCAGCGCGGCTGCGTTGGTTGTACTTGGCGTAGGGATTGTTGGAGATCGGCCAGGGTGAGTCGGTGGTCGCGTTACGCATGACCATCATCAGCAGTGTCCTTAGCTTGGCATCCCCGAGCTTGGTATCCTTGCCCAGTTCGCTTTGCAGTTTGCGCGTCAGATTGTCGTCGTCGTATTTATAGTAGAGCCGCTTCAACACGAAAGCCGGGTCGAACATGTCCTTACCGCTGGTTTCGTAGAACTCGCGAATTCTCGCGACCGGCATACCGGCGGCGACGCAGGCGGCGATGATGGCACCGGTGCTGGTTCCGGCCACCAGGTCGAAGTAGTCGGCGAGCACAAAATCCGCGCCGCGTTGCAGCTGTTTGCGCAGCATGTCCTCGATGCCGGCCAGGATTTCGACACTGATCATGCCGAGAATGCCACCCCCGTCTAAACTCAGAATCTTCTTTGGACCAGGGGTACGGATGCGTTCCTCGAGTGTCATTGCATGCTCCTGAAGGCCAATGAGTGAGATGCCGCTAGTGATCTCGTTCTAGACCGCACCGGCAAATGCGTGGCTCGTCGATCCCCCAAGGTCCCTTATACAAACTGCCGCCGCTGGTGCCTATAAATGTTAGAAGTGACAAGCATATCAAGCGGCAAGCCGCGAACAATCTGCCTCATGGAAAGTGAAAGCATGAGATCATGTCCAGCCACGACTTCGGCAGCCAATATAGCGCTCACCACAAGGTATTCGTATCCAATATGTACACTTGTCCGCTGTGCTTCTTCACCTTCTCTACCATGTCCTTGGTGCCGCCCGGACCGTCGCCTTCGCGGCCATTCCACAGGGTGATGAAGCACGCTTTGTCAGGGCCGTAAGCGAGCGCCGTATAGACCAGCCACAAATTGTTGCGGCTGTAGATGTCGATACCTTTCGGCGTCGGTCCCAACTCGTCGGTGATCACGCGAGTCGTCGTGAGCGGGTTTCTTTTCACGGCATAGTAGCGCTCGCGCCAGTTGGCGCCGGCAAAGGCCACTGAGTTATCGATGAACGTTGCTTCGTCGCAAGGCAGATGCACGATGAGCGGAATGCTGCGCGCCAGACAGGCCTCCGCGAACAGCACGTCGCCACCGCAGGCGCCGCTGGTGAGCGCGATATCGTCGCTGGAGGCCCCGAGTTCCTCCAGCTTGGCTGAGATGGCGTTCGCGGCGAGCAATTCCTTGGCGGGCGGAAATCGCGGTTCTTTGCGATCCGGCTTGTCGATCATGTGGCCGCTGAACAGCAGCACTTGATGCGGAACCTTGGGCGGCGTGAGGCGCGACAGTTCAAGTTCCAAAACGTCGCTGGCGGCCTTCACCATTTCGGGCCGAAAAGCGAGCCCGCTTAAGATCTGCAGTTGCTGGCGCGCCGAATCGATGGCGAACCAGTCGCGCTCGGCGGCGGCCACCGCGTAGCGAAAGGCACGAGTCACCTTGGCCACGCTGTCGGCAGTCAGCAACTCCAGTTCGGCGGCACTGGCGCGCGCCCAATAGTCGTGTGAATCCTTGTCCAGAGCCGCCAGACAGGCCCAGCGCACGCCGCCTTCTAGGCTCGCCAGGCTCACCGGATCGTCGTCAGCGCATTCCAGGTGCGCGAGCAGGTGGCGCAGGGTGAGTGCATTGATGCCTGAGTAATAGTGTCGCGGGTCGGACTTGAAAGCGCTCTGATAGGCGTTGATGGCTTCGCGCAGCAAGCCTTCCTCCGCGGCTGCGAGCGAGCGCATGCGCATCGAATCGGCTCCCGGCGCGCACCAGCGCTTCACCCATTCGGTCTTCTCCATGCGACCCAGCAGCGACCAACTTTCCGGATCGTGCTGGTTGTCATCGATAATGTCGCGAATCCACACTTGCGCTTCTTCGTGACGACCGAGCCGGCCGAGAATCACGCCGATCGAGCGATGGCTATCGAAGTCGTTCGGTTCTATGGCGAGCGCCGATTCAAACTGCTCCATGGCGAGTGAATACTGACCGAGCTTGAGCAGGGCCTGGCCGGCCATGCGCCGCGCTTCCAGACGCAGTACCCAGGTGGGGGTCTCTTCGGTCAATACCAGAATGTCACCGGGGCGCGTGCGTCGGCGCGAGACTTCAACCCGGTCGCGCCAGTCGTCGTATTTCTCCCAGAACTCCGTGGCGTCCGCCACCTGCAGCGATTTCCAGTCCGGCTCCTTGAGGAAGGGCACCAGCTGATAGACCGGGCTCACTTTCCATCCGTGCCAGGACTGCATTGTCTCGGTCACGAAACGGGTCAGGTTCGCCTTGTCGGTTTCGCGCATCAAGGGGTCGGGCACGCCACCCGTTTCGTGGTAGCGCAGTATTCGATCGGTCACGACATCGAAGGGCAAGCGGTCGCGCCGACAGAGGATCTGCACCACGCCGCGCGCACGCAGCGCATGGCGCACACCGAGTTCGTACCAGACATTGGGGTTGTCGACCGTCAAATCAACGACCACCAGGTCGGCGAGCAGCAGCTCCTGGAACATGTCCTTGCGAATTTCACCGGCCCGCATTTCCTCGTCGGCGCGGAACGTCTCGAAACCGCCATCCTCCAGAGCCGGGCGAATAAGCTCCGTGTAGATGCGGTTGAAGTCGATACCTTCCTTCACGCCAAAGGGCATCGCTATGAATGCGTGCAGCGCCATGCGCTCTCCTGGGTGAAAGCCAGCGGATTGGCGGTCGCCGTGCAGTCGCCGATACGGGTGGATGCAGGTGTTTCGTCGCACCTCACGTTGTTATAGCAAAGAATTGCCCCGCTTTCCGGCGGGACAGCGACGACTCGTTAAGCGGTGTTACATTTTTACAACAACAAAGCCGCCGATTGCGCTGTTTTCAGTAACCGAACAGCCACTGCGCGAGGAAGACGGTCGAGGTCACGGTGCAGCAAAGTGCCGATAAAACCGACATCCTCGTGGACGATGCTCGCCCGGGTATTGCGCCCGACAACGAGAATGGGTAGTCGAGCCGTTCACCCGTCTTGACCAGAGCCGCGCCCGCGCGTCGGGCGGCGTGGGACGAGGGCTCGCGATCGTGATGCAGGGCGCAAAACGGCACCCGGGGCGGCGTGAACGTAAGCGATTCGCCTTTAGGAGGCGCGAGGGGCGACGATTTCCTGGTAACGCTGCCGTGTCGTCCGCGTGATTGCGTTAGCCGCCAGGCGCGTTGCGCGATCACACCCGGCCATGCGGTTGCGTCGTTCAACGACGCTCGGCGCGCAATAGGGTGACGATGTCCCGCAGGTGTTCGGGCGTGGCCGACGCTGCGCCGACAGGCGCGCCGGCTACCAACTCAATGGGCGATAGAATACCGCGCGGCAGGCGGGGACCCGCTCGCGCCTTGCGGCTAAAGAAGCTACCCCACAGCCCACAGAGGGCAAGCGGGATTACCGGCACCGGGCGCCGTTGCAGGATGCGCGAAATACCCGGCCGGAACGGATTGATCTCGCCGGTAGCGGTGATTTCCCCCTCCGGAAAAATGCACACGAGATCGCCTTCCTGCAAGGCCTTGTCTACTTCTTCGAATGCGCGTTCCGTAATTGCCGGATCTTCCTTGCGTGAGGCAATCGGGATGGTTCGCGCCGTACGGAAGATGAACGAGAGGAGGGGAATCTTGAATAGGTTGTGATCCATTACGAAGCGTATTGGCCGCGGGCAGCCTGCGGATATTATCAGCGCGTCAACGAAACTCACGTGATTGCATACCAGCAGGGCGGGCCCTTCCCCGGGTATTTGTTCCAGGTTGGTTTTCTTCAATCGGTACAGAGTATGGACCCAAATCCAGACGATGAATCGCATCAGGAACTCGGGCACTAAGGTAAAGATGTAGATCGCTACGAGCGCGTTGGTGAGCGCTGTCACCAGGAATAGTTGCGGCACGGTGAGCTTCAGTTTGCCGAGTAGCAGTATGGAAATGCCCGCGGACAGGACAACAAAGAGCGCGTTGAGGATATTGTTGGCAGCGATGATTCGCGAGCGATGGCTGGGCGCTGAGCGAGTCTGGATAAGCGCGTAAAGAGGGACAATATAAAAACCGCCGAACACACCGAGCATCACCAGGATAAAAAGTAACCATGCGTTTTCTCGATGCGCCAGGAATTGAAGAGCACCCGCCGCTTCGCCGAGCGCTGCAGCCGGAGTTGCGAAGTAAAGCAAGGCGCCGAATACCGTCATGCCGATAGAGCCGAAAGGTACCAGGCCGATCTCGATTTTCCCGGAGGAGAGCTTTTCGCATAGCAACGAACCGGCACCGATGCCAACCGAGAAGAAGGTCAGAAGGAGGGTGTACACCTGCTCGTTTCCATGCAGAACATCCTTTGTGTAGTGAGGCAGTTGAGTGAGCACGGTGGCGCCAAAAAACCAGAACCAGGAGTTCCCGAGCAAAGACAAAAATACGGTGCGGTTCTGTTTGGCGAATTTGAGATTGCGCCAAGTCTCGGTAAACGGATTCCAGTTGATCTGCAATTCAGGCGCGGCGGCGGGTGAATGAGGTACACCGCGACTTGTCAGGTAGCCGGCGAGCGCCACGAAAATCACCGCTGCGGAGGCGAGTAGCGGACCGCTTCCCCCTAGGCCGATCAAAACGCTACCGAGGATCGTTCCCAACAAGATAGCGACGAAGGTGCCCATTTCCACCAACCCGTTGCCTCCCACCAATTCATCGTCGCGCAAGTGTTGCGGCAAAATCGCGTACTTTACCGGTCCGAATAGTGTGGAATGGGTACCGAGCATGAAAAGGGCCAGCAGCAGCAGCGGCAGACTGCGCGTCATGAAGCCGATGCTGCCCACGACCATGATCGTAATTTCGAATAGCTTGACGAAGCGGATGAGGCGCGACTTTTCGTATTTGTCGGCGATTTGGCCGCTGGTCGCCGAGAACAGGAAGTAGGGCAGGATAAATAGCCCGCTCGCCAAGTTGGCGAGCGCGGTCGTATCCAGAGAGGTGATTTCAGCGGCGTGAAAGGCGCCGAGAATGATCAAGGCATTCTTGTACACATTATCGTTAAACGCCCCCAAAAACTGCGTCCAGAAAAACGGCCCGAAGCGCTTCTGCGCAAGCAGCGAGAACTGGTTTGGATGGCTCATAAACGGCTCAAGGGTGACCTTGAATGCTATAGCGATCGGTATTGCAGCGGTGCCTGTTATGGCGGTCGGAAGATTAACATACGAGGCGCCACGGCTGCAGGAAGCGGCCGACGAGGCGCCCGTGAATGCTTGCGCGCGCTCCTTCTAGAGCAAAGGGATTAAGAGTGAGTACGCAAATAGATAAGGACGGCGCCGATCGTCTCGTCCAGATACTGTTTGTTTACCCAGAAATAGACTTCCTTTCCTTCTTTGCGACTTTCCAACACGCCCGCTTCACGCAGTATTTTCAAATGATGCGAAACCGCCGAGCGGGATAGCGTTGAAACGGCAACAAGCTGGCCGACGTTAAGGCGTTCACCAGGCTCAAACGTGAGCAGAATCCGTTGCCGATGCTCGTCGCCCAAGGCAGTAAATATTCGCGCGACCTTGCGCCATTCATCGGGTACGGCTCGCGTGTAGTCGGGATTCATGTCCCTGATTCCATGGTTGATAGTAAGGTCACTAAGATTTGCCATTTTTATTTCTCCCTATTGATGCAATATCCCGCTGCCCACGAGAGGGGTGCCACCTCTGCTAGAGGAAGTAGCCGGCCCGTGCTGAAATCCTGAATCCACCTGGCCGGTTCTTTCCGCCGATACGTCCAAATACGTTACCAGTCGTCTTATATCGTTTCGGCAGACTAACAGGAACGAAAACAAAGTACTGTGAGAGCCAGCACAAAGCGATTCATGAGAGTTTTCCTTACGGAAGGTGGCGGGAGAAGTGCTCCGGCTTGAGCCGCACGTTGGATATATGGCATACTCGCCGCCTTGAACGATTCTGGGGATAACCATGGCTCGTGTCTGCCAAATCACTGGCAAAAAGCCAATGACTGGAAACAATGTCTCCCACGCGAATAACAGGACTAAGCGTCGGTTCCTGCCAAATTTGCAGTACCGCCGGTTTTGGCTTGAAAGCGAAAACCGCTGGATCAGCCTGCGTGTAAGCAATGCGGCTCTGCGTACCATCGACAAGAAGGGCATCGATGTTGTGCTTTCCGAGTTACGCGCCCGCGGCGAACGGCTTTAGGGAGTTTTCTGATGAGAGATAAAATCAAACTTGAATCTAGCGCAGGAACAGGGCATTTTTATACGACAAGCAAGAATAAGAAGACCATGCCGGAGAAAATGGAGATCAAGAAGTTCGATCCCGTCGCTCGTAAGCATGTGATGTACAAAGAAACGAAGTTGAAGTAACAACGACGATACCAACCTGGCCTGCCGTTGTCGGCGAAGCAAGGCTCTGTGCAACGTCAACATCGCGTTCTTTGACGCACCAAAGACCTCCTGAAAAATCGGCAAATTTTTTTTGCCGGATCAACCCCGATCGTGATCGTCAAGTCGGATGATTCAATTCCGCGACGTCCCAGGCCAACATACGCCTCAGGTCGTCGAATGTGACAGCCGCGAAACCGGTGCCGATACTGGCATTGGGCGGCGTTCCGGCGTGCCGTGAAGACTAGCTTAGCTTAGTGAACGCGCAAGGTAGTTAGCTTGACTAGCGCGGCGCCCCACGGAGAAAGGGGAGACGAACTTTCATGACAGGGGCCCCCCGCAAAGCATGACACTGTGAAATAAACCGACAATGGGGAAGGAAAAACCAAAGGCCCGCGTATGCGGGCCTTTTTGGGGACGCGCTAGAATCAGGCGTAGCTACGCAACTGGAGTGAAAACTGTTGCAATGCCACGATGCCACTTTCCTCAGCACGGCGACACCAGTCTTCAAGCTGCTTCACCAGTTGTTCTCTTGAAACAGTCGACCGACCCCATAGCGTCACGAGTTCCTGGCGCATGGAAAATATGGTAGACAGAACCTTACTGGAGGTCAGCGCGGCATCCAGATTCGCCCGATCACTTTCCGTCAGCTGCTTCGCATCACGATTCAGCCAGAGCTTTACTCGTTCCAAGCCTTTCCAGTCCTTAATCCCAGCCAACTTGTCACTGGCACGCAGTACACGGATTTCCGCGACCGCCGTCTGTTTGAGCGACTTGGCGAATTTCGCCAAAACATCGTAGCGATGAGTAATGATCGCCTGTAGCGTGTCGGCATCGCAAGCCGTCTTGCCGACGCTCATCCGCACCCGGGGAGCGACTCGCAGCACTTTCGCCAGCTTGAATATTTCGAGGAGGCGGATATAAAGCCAGCCGATATCGAACTCGTACCATTTGTTGGAAAGTTTTGCGGAGGTGCCGTATGCATGATGGTTGTTATGCAGTTCCTCGCCTCCGATGATGATGCCCCACGGAACGATGTTAGCGGAGGCGTCTTCGGAGGCGAAATTGCGGTAGCCCCAATAGTGACCGATGCCGTTGATGACGCCGGCGGCGGTGATTGGAATCCAGAGCATCTGCACAGCCCAGATGGTCAATCCAATCGGCCCAAACAGCATGATGTTGGCCACGGCCATCAGACCGACCCCCTCCCACTGGTACCGGCTGTAGATGTTGCGCTCGACCCAGTCATCCGGGGTACCGCGACCGTATTTCCCGATGGTTTCAAGGTTCTTGGATTCGCTGCGATATAGTTCCGACCCTTCCCAGAAGACCTTCTTGATACCAAAGATCTGCGGGCTGTGCGGGTCGTCCTTGGTTTCGCACCGCGCATGATGCTTGCGGTGAATCGCCACCCACTCTTTCGTCACCATGCCAGTCGTCAGCCACAACCAAAGGCGAAAGAAATGACTCACCACGGGATGCAATTCCAGCCCCCGATGCGCTTGATGACGATGCAAATAAATAGTCACCGCAGCGATGGTGATATGGGTGAGGCCCAACATCACGACGATATAGCCCCACCAGGGCAGCTGAATCAGTCCAGAAAGCATCCAATTTCCTTTTAAAAACAACGCTAAATGAATCACTGTAAAGGTAAAGTATACCTCAAGCATGCGGGGGTGCAAGCGCTTTTAACAATCATTAATCGCCCTTTATTTGAGGAATCGCAGGCGCCGCTGGAGTGCCGGGTTCACCCGTACCCGGGGGCGGCCCACCGTTCAGCATGCGAACCTCGCGCTGCGGATAGGGAATCTCAATCCCCGCCGCCTGAAACGCCTTCCAGATCGTCAGAAAGAGGTCAGATTTAAGTTGTCCCGCGCC
>Ga0209118_1000440_pt1 | contig 23080 bp, 18 predicted proteins | sample BlaSpr_A8_Ref_M1_FD_187988 | JGI IMG/M metagenome (GOLD analysis project Ga0209118, IMG submission 187988) | Forest soil microbial communities from Thunder Bay, Ontario, Canada - Black Spruce, Ontario site 2_A8_Ref_M1 (SPAdes) (version 2) | ecosystem: Environmental > Terrestrial > Soil > Boreal...
CGCGCCAGCCGCGGGATGCCGGATCCGAACCGGAGGCCCCTGCCGCTTCGCCCGCTTCGCCGCCGGGCCGGCGGCGGGCAGGCTGGCGGCTGCTGCCGGCAGGCTGGTTCCGGCGGGCGCCGGACTGGTTCCGCCAACCGCCGAGCTGGCTGCGGCGGCCGGTGGGCCGGGCCCGGGAGCCGATGGGGCGCCGCGAGCGGATCTTCCTGATGGTGGCGGTGGGGTTGATGGCGGTGATCCTGGCGCTCGAGTACGGCTCCCGCCTCGGCGACGAGCCGCTGCGCCGCCAGTTGGAAGCCAAGATGAACGCGCAGATGAAGGGTTACACCGTGCAGCTCGGCCACGCGCACGGCGGCCCGCTGCGCCTGTCGCTGACCCTGCGCGACCTGGTGATCCGCCAGCAGGCCCACCCCGAGCCGCCGCTGGCGGTGATCCCGAAGCTGCACATGAGCGTGCAATGGCATGCGCTGTTCGCCCGGCATCTGGTGGGCGACGCGCGCTTCGAGCATCCGCTGCTCCATCTGAACGTGGACCAGCTGCACGAAGAGAAGATGAAGCAGCTCAAGCTCGGGGAGCGCGGCTGGCAGGCGGCCCTGGCGTCGATCTATCCGCTCAAGTTCGACACCATGCGGGTCGTCGACGGCAAACTGGTCTACGTCGACGGCGACCTGGCGCACCCGTTCGAGATCACCCACTGGAATCTCATCGCCACGAACATCCGCAACCTGGTGTTCCCCGACCGCACCTACCCGTCGCCGGTGCACACCGAGGGCCGCGTCTTCGGCACCGGGTACGCGATGGTCGACGGCAAGGCCAACTTCCTGGCGGAACCGATCCCCGCCTGGCAAGCCCGCTACCGCCTCGACAAGGTGCCCCTGGGCAACTTCATGCAGTTCGGCGCCACCTCGCCGTACGAGCTGCGCAGCGGCGTGCTGTCGTCACATGGCGATCTCGAGTACGGGCCGCGCTTCAAGCAGATTGACGTCGCCGAGCTGCTGCTCGACGGCGTGCGGCTGGACTACGTCCACGCGGGTTCCGCCGCGGCGGCGGCGATGGAGCGCAAGCGCCGCCAGGACATGATGGACGCGGCCAAGGAGGCGGAAGTGTCGCAGGTGAACCTGCGCCTCGACCGGCTGCTGCTGACCAATGGCCAGGTCGGGTACCTCAACCGGACGACGAATCCGCCCTATCGGCTGTTCGTGGACCGGGCGAGACTCGAGATTCTCAACATGTCGAACCGCATCGCCAACAGCCAGTCGAAGGGAGCGGTGTTCCGCTTGCGCGGCCGCTTCATGGGGGGCGGCACCGGCAAGCTCGACGCCACCTTCCGGCCGGAATCGCCGGAGACCTACCTGGGAGCCGAGCTCGCCATCGAGCACGCCCAGCTGCCGGCGCTCAACGACCTCATGCGCGCCTACCAGAGGCCCGTCGTGGCAGGCGGCACGCTCTCGGTCTACTCGCAGCTCGAGATCAAGAACAAGCAGCTCCACGGCTACGTCAAGGCGATGTTCGACGACCTCAAGCTCGAGAATCCGCAGCAGGACAAGAAGAAGTCCCTGGGCGCCAGGCTGAAGGACAAGCTGATCGGCGGCCTGGCGGGGATGCTCGAGAACCGGAAGAGCGACGCGCTCGCCTTCCGCACCGAGATCACCGGTTCCCTCGATGCGCCCCGCACCAACACCGGCCAGATCTTCTCGAGCATCATCCAGAACGCCTTCTGGAACGCCATCAAGCCGGGTTTCGACAGCGCCGCCCGCGGCCCCGCGAAACGCTAGGCGCGGCGACTCGAGGAGAACGCCCGAGAGTAGAGCGCCTTGCAGCCCTCACTTGGGCGGCGGCGGCGGCGGTGGTGGTGGCTTCGGCGGTGGTGGATGACCTGGACCTTAGGCCGGAGCGACATGCCGACTCTGCAGCATCGTCTCCCAGCACTGCCGGACCAAGCGTTTCGACGTGCTGAGCCGGCTTGATGCGATCTCGTCTAGGCTGGCGTGCCGAGCGTCGATTTTTTGACGCTGTTTGAGCGCTTCGGCCGGCTCGATTGTCCCGGACTCGATCTGCGTCCATAGAGCCTCCAAGTCAGAAAGGATCGCAGACCACTGCCTCTGCAAAGATGCGCTGGTCGTAGCAGCTTTTCCAAATTTGAGGACATTGAGGCTAGCACTAAGAAAAACGACCACCAAAGAAAGGGCGGGCGCGAGATCAGAGAGTCCCTTTCTGAAGAACGTTGCTACAGCTCCAGAGGAGAGCACTGTGATTGACCACGTGATGCTCCTCTCGCGCTTAGCCTGTAGCTCTGCGAGACTGCCGAAGTAGCGAGCGTGGAAGTCGGCGTCCAGCAGAGATTCCCAAACGAGCTTGCGGACCGATGGGTCCATCATCGCCCTACCTCCTAGCGGGCAGCAATTCTACCATACGCTGGTCTATAGCGGCCTGCCTGCCGCTAAACTAGGCAGTCAGCCCCAACGGCCACGTCGTTGCCTCGACCCGCGGTCCTTTGCTAGTCTCGCGCTCGAATCCACGATCCAGTCACCGTTCCGGAGCCTCCGAGTGAGCGTCCGCATCTGGCTTGCCGTCGTTGCAGGGAGCTTGGCAGCCGCGGTGGCGGCCCAGGTCGCTCGGCCGCCGCCGCCTCCCGGGGCGCCGGCGACCGCCGCGGCCGCCGGGGATGCCGCCGCGCCGGCGCCGTCCGCGGGCGAGATCACCGGCCGCGTCGCGCTGCTGGGGAGCGACGGCAAGACGGTGCCGGCGGCGGATGCCGTCGTCTGGGTGCCGGACCTGTCCACACGCGAGCCGCCGGCGCCCTCCGGCATGGCCTCGAAGGGCAAGAGCTTCTCGCCGCACGTCGTGGTCGTGCCGCGCGGCGGGACGGTCGTCTTCGCCAACCTCGACCGGATCTACCACAACGTGTTCAGCGCTACCGCCGGCCAGGCGTTCGATCTCGGCCTGTACCGCAACGGCGCGAGCCGCAGCCATCGCTTCGAGGCGCCGGGATTGGTGACGGTCTACTGCAACATCCACCCCAAGATGGTGGGCTACGTGGTGGTGGTGGAGGGAGCCTGGTGCATGACCGACTCCGCCGGCGCCTTCCGCCTGCCGGACGTGCCCGCGGGGCGGTACGCCGTCCACCTCTGGCACGAGCGGGGCGGCGATGGCGAGGTCGCGGCGCAGGTGCAGCCGGCCAAGACCGCGGAGCTCCGAGTGACCCTCGACGCCTCGCGCTTCCGGCCGGCTCTCCACAAGAACAAGCACGGCCAGGACTACCCTCCTGCCACGCTCGATGACGATCGCTACTGAGCCCGCTGAGACCGACGCCGACCCCGGCGCCGAGACCCTTGCGCCGGCGCCTGCCAGCCGGACCGGCGGCGCGTCGGGGCTCGGCGCGGCGGAGCCTCGCGGCGTCGGCCTGGGCATGCGGCTCTTTCTCTCCGCCTCGATCTTGATCGCCGCCACGCTGGTCGCCGTCGTCGGCATCGCCTCGTGGCAGGCCGACCGCCTGGCGGCGCAGGAGCTCCGCCGGACGCTGCGGCCGGTGCCGGACATCTTTGCCGGCTACGTCGCGGCGCAAGGTCAGTCCCGCCGCGCCCAGCTGCGCTCGCTTGCCGAAGAGGTGGGCACCAAGGCGCTGCTCGGCGGCGGCGCCGACCCGGCGACCTTCTACGACTCGGCAATGGAGCTCGCCGGCAGCCTCGGGGCCGCCGCGGTCTTCCTCTTCAACGACCGCGGCACGCTGCTGGCACGCAGCGATCGCGCCGCCGGGCAAGAAGCGGGGCGCGACTTCTCCGCCGTGTCGTGGGTCGGCGGGCCGCTGGACTCGGGCGATGCCACCTCCTCGTTCATGCTCGAGGTCAAGCGGGCGCGCCGGCTGCTGCTGGTGGCTTCGGCGCCGGTGAGCCAGGGCGCCGGGACCGAGCAGCGGCTGGTCGGCGTGGTGGCCGCCGCCTTTCCGGTCGACGACCTGGCAGCCCGGCAGCTGGGCCAGCTCATGTCCGGGGAGATTGCGGTCATCGGCAACGTCGCGGCGCGCGGCGCCGCTCCCGAACTTGCCACGGTCGCGGCGAGCGCGGCCTTGCGCGATGCCACGCTGCCGGCCGACCTGGCCGCGGTCCCCGACCTCGTCAACGCCACTCTGGCGCGCGGCAAGGAGTTCGGTCCTTTCGAGTTCACCCACCTTGGCACGGCCTACCTGGGCACCATGGTGCCGGTGATCTCGGGCGGCGGCGAGCCGATCGCGGCCTTGCTCGTCGGCAGGTCCAAGGAGGCCCAGCTCGCGATCTTCCGCCGGGCGCGCACGGTGGTGCTGGAGCTGGGCGGCGGCATCCTCCTGCTGGCGCTGCCCATCTCCTTCGCCGCGGCGCGGCGCATCTCGCGGCCGATCGAGCAGCTGGCGCGCGGCGCCGACGCGGTGCGCCAGGGGCGGCTCGACATCGAGTTGCCGCGGGCGCGCGGCGACGAGGTGGGCAAGCTGGCGCGGGCGTTCGGGGCGATGGTCTCGGAGTTGCGCGCCACCACTTCTTCCAGCTCGAGGTCCCGGGCCTGCCTGCAGCTGCTGCGCAACGAGATCAAGGCGGCGCGCGCCATCACTCACCCCAACGTGGTGCGCATGCACGACCTCGGCGAGGTCGACGGCGTCCGCTTCGTCAGCATGGAGTACGTCGCCGGCACCACGCTGCGCCCGCTGCTCGGCAAGCATCCCCGACCGTTCCTCTGGACGGCGACGGTCGAATCCATCCAGGAAAAGCTCTCTCGCTGCCGCCAGACACTCGAACAAATCCAGCCCGGGTGTACTCGACCGCGCAACCGGAAGGGCCAGAACAGATTGTCCAGCTAATTCCTGGACACTACACTAGGTGCGATCAAGGTACACCTTGACGACGCGGCGGGGCGGCCCGCCGGGAGACTCCCTCCTTGCGTCCGGCATGAGCGTGAGTCTACCCCAGCGCCTGAACCGTCTCGGAGCGGCTGGCCGCCCCGTCAAGCAGCGCGCCCAACCCGCCTCCCCGAGCCGGTTGACCCAGGGGTATTACCCGGTCATACTAGGATCATGAAAGTCGCCATCTCGTTGCCAGATCCCACGTTCGAGGCCGCGGAGCGGGTGTCGAAACGCCTCGGAATGTCGCGCAGCCAACTCTACGCTCGGGCCGTCGCGGCCTTCGTGAAGGCTCATCGCGGTGACGAGGTCCGGGAGGCTCTCGCCGCGGTCTACGGCTCCGAGCCTGCTGCGGTCGACCCGCTGATCGACCAGCTTCAAGCCGAAGCTTTGCGGGAGGAATGGTAGTGCAGCGCGGCGAGATCTGGTGGGCCGCGCTTGGGCGGCCCGAAGGCTCCGAGCCTGGCTATCGTCGCCCCGTCGTGATCGTGCAAAGCGACGAATTCAACGACAGCCCCATCTCGACCGTGGTCGTCGCGACCATCACCTCGAACATGCGCCTGGCGAGGGCCCCGGGGAATGTGCTGTGCCGCAGGCGCGACAGCGGCCTGACGAAGCCATCGGTGGTGAATGTCTCTCAGGTCGCCACCATCGACAGGCGACGGCTACAGGAGCGGGTGGGTAGCCTTCCCGTCCGTCTCCTGGCGGAAGTCGAGGACGGTCTGCGCCTGGTGCTGGGACTCTAGGGGAGCTGGGGGTTATGAATCAGCGCGCTGCCGCACCGGTGGCAGCTCTTCGGTCAATGCGGCATCGGTCGCCGGGTCGGGGAGGGCGGTTTCTCGCGGCAGCATCCCGAGAGCCGCTCGCAAACGCAGCAGGCCGGCGCGGAGCCTCCAGGCCCGTGTGCCGATCATGAACTCGACGCGTTCCCGCCAGCGGTCACGCTCTCTCCCCACCGCTTGCAGCTCGCTTTGCGCTGCTTGCAGCTCGCTACGCGTAGCGTCAAGGGAGTCCCGAGCAGCGTCCAGATCGGATCGTGCCGTCTCGAGGTAGCCCCGGACCTCGGTGAGGCCCCGGTCCAGGAGGGCGGCTCGAGCATCTGCCTGGAGCCAGTGGGCATCTTTCTCTGCGAACATCCTGGGGAGCCGGGACTGAAAGATGTCGGGATGCTTGGCAATGATGACCTCTAACATCTGCCGCCGGCCATCTTGCCTGGCGCCGCTGGGCGACATCGACTCGCTCCGCAGCCGATAATCGAACAACACCTCCGGGATGTGAACGAAGGGCCAACCCCTCTCGGTCACCGACAGCCAGAAATCCCAGTCTTCCCAGCCGAGCTGCATGTCTTCATCATAGCCACCGCACTCGTCCCACACCTCGCGCCGGAAGGCTCCGCAAGCATCGATACGGTTACCGGTAGCCATCTCCTCGAGGTCGAACTCGGGCATCCGCCATAGACCGCTGTGGTCGCCTGCAAGAGCGGCATCGCCGTAGACGACGCCCACCGCGGGAGAGGCGGCAAAGATCTCGGCGGCGCGGCGTAGGTAGGAAGGGCGGATCCGGTTGTCGGCGTCGAGCGGCAGTATGTAAAGGCCCCGCGAAGCGCGGATGCCGGCGTTTCTTGCCGCGCCAGCGCCGCGGTTCGGCTGGTCGAGAACCCGATAACCTCCGGCGCGAAGGCGTTCCAGAACCTCCATGGTGAACGGATCGGTGGATCCATCATTGACGATCAAGAGCTCGAACACCGCTTCCTCGCTGTCTTCGACGCTGGCCACGGCGGCAAGCAGGAACTCGCCATGGTTGAAACATGGGATCACGACCGTAAAGACGGGGTCGTCTCGAGCCGCGAGCAGGATATCGACAGGAGCCGTGCTCGGCTTTTCGGGAACCGGCAACCCCGCCGGCAGATCGGCGGACAGTTCCAAAGCGGCCCAGATCTGCGCTTCCCGAGGATAGCTCTTCGCCGACAGCCGCCAGAGGCTGGTGGTCGAGGCGGTGGCACTTAGCCCTCTCTGCCCGCAAGCGTCACGAAGAATGGCGGCGCCGTCCTCCGGCCACTGGACGAGAAAACCCAGCTTGGATCGGATGCGAGCTAGCACTTCCTCCGGCCGCGAGATCAGCGACTCGACCTCGAGCAGCAGGCAGCGATCTTGATGACGCAGGTAGAAGTCCAAGATCTGGCGGTTGTAGAAGCACCAGATCCGCGGCACGAAGTCCGGGCGTTCGAGAAAAGGAGAGCGGTGCAGTGCCGCGATGGAGGCGGCCACCTCCCACGCAGAGCGATAGATGAAAATATAGCAGGCGTGAGGAAGGAGATCGTTCCAGAAGTCGAGCAACAGGGCGGTTCGGGGGTCGCTCCAACCCCAAGTCCCGGCCACGGCCTGGCGCCGGCGCACCAGCGCTTCCGCCGTTGGCCGGAAGCTCGGAAGAGGGGTGAAGTCAAGGCGTTGGCTTTCGGTCCAGCCCCAGTCCCGCCAGCCGCTTTCGGCAACCGTGCAGGCAAGGAGCATCTCCCGTTGGAGGTCCTGGAAGTCGAGGTCCTCGAAGTGATCGAGCGGATTGACCTCATCGGTTGCGAGGAACCTCTCGCCCAGATTCACCCCCGCGGCGCGCAGGAACGAGGCGAGCACGGGCGCGCCAGAACCGTGCATTCCGGTAACGACCAGAGGGCCAGGCTCGCTCGGCCCATGCGCAGGGAAGGTCTCCATTGGCTTGGACCGATGGTTGGTCAGCCGCAAGGAACGGCCTCTCGCGGCTTCCGGCAGACGGTGAGCTCGCCGTGACGAGCAACCGAGAATCCGCGCCCCGAAATCGCCGTCGCGAAGACCGCTGAGCAGTTTCCGAAGACCGAGTCATCATGCAGCTCGATGGCGATGTTGTCCACCAGGCCTATCCATGGCTGATAGTTCGAACCGAAGACCACTCCTTCAGAGCCCTCGATATCCATCTTCAAGATGGAGATCCGCTGGTCAGGGAACTGACGCAGAATGGTGCTGATGTCAACGCCAAGAAGTTCAGGATCCTCGCCCGGCTGGCACTCTCTGACCTGTCGCGCCCATTCCATTCCGTCTCGATATGGGGCCCTCGAAAGAACCAGGCCCGTTGGGTGGGACCAGACGGCGGACCGCAGCAGCTTCACCGAGTCGCCGTAAGGCGCCAGGTTGCCACGCAAGAGCGCGAAATTACCCGGATCGGGCTCGATGGCGATGACGTGGCTCGCGGGAAACCGAGAGAGCAGGTACGCGGTTGAATAACCTACGTTGGCACCGCAGTCGAGGATTAACTGGACATCACGGATTTCGTCCAAGCACGCGTATGCGCGCTCGACGAAGACCTGATGGAATACGTTGAGATCGCTCGTGCCGGGGCGGCATTGGAGGGCGTGGCGCGCGAGCTCTGTAGTCAGTCTCAGCAGTTCTTTACTCATTCGCGATTGTCGCCTACGGCGCTGTATTGATGAGGTAGCACGCCTCTCGAGGTTGAATTATAGCCCAGCTCCCGAGGCAAAACCGTCGGGTGACGGTGTCATGAACCAATGCGCTGCCGCACCGGCCGCAGCTCTTCGGTCAAGGCGGCGTCGGTCGCCGGGTCGGGAAAGATCTCGTTGCAGCGCCGCCCCATCGTCAGCGCCTCTTGGACTCGATGGGTATGGGCGAGGACGATCGCAAGATTGCGGCACGCCGGCAGGAAACGGGGATCCATCTGCAGTGCAAGCTCGAGGTATCGCTGCGCTTCGCCGGCCTGGCCTTGCGCCATCGCCTCGGTGCCCAGCGCCAGCCGGCGGTACGGTGAATCGGGAGTGGCGGCCAGCTTGGCAGGAAGGACCAGGCTGCGCCGCGCGAGCAGCACCGCGGCGAAATCGGAGTAGAGCAGCCGCCAGCGGCCGCTGGCCAGGAGCGCCCTCGCCTGGCTGACATCGGGAAGTTGCGACCACGGATGTTGCGGCCAGAGGAAATAGTCGGCGCCCGAGGCCTCGAGGGTGTCCATCCATCCATCCTGCAGGTACTGGACCTGGACGTAGCGGCGATAGGTCTCGGGGTCGAACACGGTATCGGCCCGGGTGTCGTAGTAGACCCACAGGCGGCCGCTGGTTCGCCAGTGAATGTAACCGCCCCAACCCTGGTAGGCGAAGACGTTGCCGGCGAGCCGATTGCGCTCGACGAAATTCAGGATTTCCACGGGAAAGCTCTCCTCGGTCGTCAGCACGCGGAACACGTCGGGCCGCAGCGGGTAGCGGTGCAGGGCGGCGACTCCCGCCAGCACGGCCAGGGCCGGAAGGACCCATCGCAGTCGCGAGCCGCGCGCGCCCGGCGCCCGTGAACAGTGCGCCGGGGCGGCGTTCATGGCTGCTAGGGCCGCGGCCAGGATGGGAGCCTGGGCGATCGCGAAGAGCGGGATGAATCGTGCGCTGACCAGGGACATGGCGAGCGTCAGGCCGGCCACGGCCAGCAACGTCCACAAGCGCACGTCGCCGGCGCGGATGGATCGCTTGCACATCAGGCAGAGCAGCGCCGCTCCGAAGAGCCCGAGGGCCCACGGGTACAGGACGGGGCGCAGGCCGCGGTCGGAAAACGGCGGCAGGAACTCGAGCAGTTGGCGGAACGTTCCGGCAGTGCCTCGCGCCACCTTCAACGGATAGATGAGCAACTTCACGCCTTGGGGGTTGAGCAGGCTCGCCACGATGCATGCCAGGAAGACCGAGGCAGCTCGGCGCAATCGCGGCCATCGGCTGGTGAGGGAACTGTCTCCGGCCAGGATCCAGGTCAATTGCCAGATGCCGACGATGAGGAGCCCCAGCACGACGCCCGCGTGGAGGTTGGCCCAGGGCAGGAAGACCAGGGCCAGCCACCAGCGGTCCGGCGCTTCCAGCAGCATGATCCAAGCCAGCAGCAGCGTAACGCCCAGGAGGCTATAGAGGTGCGGCCTGAACTCGAAGAACGGCGATGCGACTGCCATCGCCCAGACGGTGCACAGGAAACCGATCAGCGGCCGCCGGGTCCAGCGCCAGAGCGCCCCCTGGAGCAGGCCGGCGGTCAAGAGCAAGAGGCCGAAGAACCAGATCGTCAGCCCGGCGATGCCGAACCCGCGAACCCACGCATAGAAGATGGTTTGCGCCAGCCACTCATGGTTGAGCCAGGGATGCCCGGCTCTGGTGAAGCTCCACCGATCGACCGCGGGAATGGCGCCCGCTGCAAAGATGAGGCGCCCGGTGGCCAGGTGCCACCAGAGGTCCGAGTTGCGCATGACGTTGAAGCAGAAAGGCAACGTGCAGGCTGCTCCGGCCAGCAGCCAGAGGAGGTGGAGGCCAGGCGGCAGCCGCCGGAGCGGCGCCGCCGGATGGATTACATGGCCCATTGCGAGCCCGTCTACTCATCTTATTGTAGTCACAATTCGCGATGCTGATCACGATCTAGATATGCAACTAATGCGCAAAGGCGGATGTATTCGCCTACCGCTCCGCCTCGGCCAGCACGCGGCCTTCGCAGCCGGCGGGCTGCAGGACGCCGAGGAGGTCGGCCAAGGTCGGCGCCAGGTCGAGGGTCGAGACGCGGCCGGCGAAGCGGCCGGCGCGGATGCCCGGGCCGGCGAGCAGCAACGGCACCTGGGTGTCGTAGGCGTACGGGCTGCCGTGGGTGGTGCCGCTAAGCTTGCCGGGCACCCAGAACGGTTCGCTCACCACCACCATGTCGCCGCTCACCTGCGGATGGAAGCTGCGCTCGATGCGCGCGGCGACATCGGTGCGGGGCAGCCGCCCCTCGAGGATGCGGGTGCGGCCGTAGGCGGCGTAGATGCCTGGCAGCCGGGCGATCGCCGCGGCGGCAATCTCCTCGGCGGCGGCGTGCTGGAGCTGGTGCGCGTCGAGGGCGGCGAGGTCGAGGTAGAGGTTGGATTCGACCAGCGCCGTCACCCATTTGCCGGGACCGTAGGCCGCCGCGAGCGCGCGCTCCGCGGCGGCGGTCAGCGCCGCTTCGTCGAAGGCGCCGGCGGGGAGCTTCGCCTCGCGCGCGGCACCCGGCACCGGCGCCACGCCATGATCGGCGGTGACCACCAGCAGGACCCGGCCGAGGCCGCCCGGCACCGCCTGGTCGAGAAACGCGAAGAAGCCGGCGAGCTGGCGGTCGGTGCGCACCGCGGCATCCAGCACCTCGGGGCTGTCGGGCCCGTAGGCGTGGCCGATGTAGTCGTTGCTCGACAGGTTGATCGCCAGCAGGTCGGGGACCTCGCCCTGCCCCAGCCCTTCGCGGCGGACCAGCTCGCGCGCCGTGTCGAGCGTGAAGTCGTTGCCGAACGGCGTGGTGGCGAGGGCGGTGTAGAAGTCCTTGCCCGGCCTGCTCGGCCTGCTCGGGTTGGCGCCGCCGCCGTTGATCAGGTGCGGGAAGCCCCTGCCCAGGGCGGAGGGGTCGTCGGCCCAGCGGCTGCCCGGCGTCCATGCTCGGGCCAGCGCCGCCGCCGGCACCGACAGCGTCCACTCCTTGCCGAACCAGGCGTCGGCGCGGTGCTGCCCGTTCCAGGCGGCCACCCATGGCGGCAGCGCGCCGTCCGGCCGGTAGTAGCGGCTGCTGATCCAGGCGCCGCTCTGGTCGTCGAACCAGAGGGCGCCGTCCGCCAGCCGTCCCGCCATCAACACCGCGGCCCGGTCCTTGAGCGCCAGTCCCCAGACCTTGGCGCGCCCGCCCGTCGCCATCTTCAGCTCGTCGCCCACCGTGTCGACCCGGAGCGTCGCCGGGGAAACGCCGCCGGGAGGGGCGCCCGGGGCAGCCGGCGGCGACGGTGCAGCCAGGCCGACCAGCGGGCTCGTCTCGTCCGCGACGCAGTACCGGCGGCGCCCCAGCTCGCGGTCGTACCAGGAGTTGCCGACGATGCCCGACTTGTAGGGCGGCGCTCCGGTCAACAGGACCGAATGGCCGGGCCCGGTGAAGAGCGGGAAGTGATCGTGATGCGCGTCGGTGAAGTAAGCCCCCTGCTCCATCAGGTAGCGGAAGCCGCCCACCCCGCGGCCGGCCGCGCCCTTACCCTCGGCATGGCCTCCTGCACGCGCTGAGCCCGCCGGGAGCCACAGATCCGCGAACCGGGTCAGGTAGTCGCCCCGGAACTGGTCGATCGAGATCACCACCACCAGCCGAGGCGGCGGCCCCGAGAGGCCGACCGCCGCCGGCCCCGCGGCGACCGTGGGGATGGCCGCGAGCAGCACCAACAGAACAGCGATCCGCGGAGCCCAACGGGCCATCGGCAGCTCCTTTCTGGCTAGAGGGAAAGGAAGGCGCATCGCAGATTTGATTCCCACCCACCCATCACGCCGCGATGCGCCTACCCCTCCCGCCAAGCCAGCCTATACCCCCGAGTCCATTCCGCCTCAGCCGTCGACCGAGGCGTCCAGATACCACGAGCGCAGGTCCGCGGGGAGGCGGGCCCCTCTGGCCGCCGTTTGGGCGCCCCCCGCAGTCCGATGAACAAACATCCACTACCGCGCCCAACCGGAGGCCAGAGGGGATCCGCCTCCCCTTCAAGCGGACCGGCCGGGCCAGCGCCTGTCCGGCAGCGCGACGTCCTACCCGAATCGTCCGGTGATGTAGTCCTCGGTCTGCTTCTTGGCCGGCCGCGTGATCATCGTCTTCGAGTCGTTGAACTCCACCAACTCGCCCAGGTAGAAGAGAGCGATGTAGTCCGCCACCCGCGCCGCCTGCTGCAGGTTGTGAGTGACGATCGCCACCGTGTAGTCCTCGACCAGCTCCTGGATCAGCTCCTCGATCGCCGCCGTCGAGATCGGGTCCAGGGCCGAGGTCGGCTCGTCCAGCAGCAGCACCTCCGGCTTGACCGCGATCGCCCGCGCGATGCACAGCCGCTGCTGCTGGCCGCCCGACAGGCCGCGCCCGCTCTGCTTCAACTTGTCCTTGACCTCCCCCCACAGCGCCGCCTTGCGCAGCGCCCACTCCACCCGCTCGTTCATCACCGCGGGCCGCAGGTTCTCGTACAGCCGCACGCCGAAAGCGATGTTCTCGTAGATCGACATCGGGAACGGCGTCGGCGCCTGGAACACCATTCCGATGCGCTTGCGCAGCAGATTCAGATCGAGGCTCGGGTCGAGCAGGTCGATGGAGCCGTCGAGGATGATCTTGCCCTCCGCGCGCTGCTTCGGGTAGAGCTGGTACATGCGGTTGAAGGTGCGCAGCAGGGTCGACTTGCCGCAGCCCGAAGGACCGATGAACGCGGTCACCCGGTTGGCGTAGATGGTCAGATCGATGCCCTTGAGCGCGTGAGTCTTGCCGTAGTAGAAGTGGACGCCCTGCACCTCGATCTTCGGTTCGGCAGGGGTCTCGGGCGCGTTGTCGAGCTCGACCTGCATCGCCGGCAGCAGCGAGCGCTCGGAGCTCGGGGACGAAGTCTGGCTCTGGGGGGGCTCGGACACGGTCATCAGAAGGTTACCCCGCTTTCTGCTGGCGGAAGACGATGCGCGCCACGATGTTCAGCAGCAGCACGCTCAAGGTGATCAGCAGCGATCCCGCCCACGCCAGCTTCACCCAGTCGGTATAGGGGCTCATCGCGAACTGGAAGATCACCATCGGCAGGTTGGCGATCGGCGCGTTCATGTTGGTGCTCCAGAACTGGTTGTTGAGCGCGGTGAACAGCAGCGGCGCGGTCTCGCCGCTCACCCGGGCGATGGCCAGCAGCACGCCGGTCAAGATGCCGGAGCGCGCGGCGCGGAAGGCGATCAGCACCACCACTTTCCAGCGCGGCGCGCCGAGCGCCGCCGCCGCCTCGCGCAGCGTGACCGGCACCAGGTGCAGCATGTCCTCGGTGGTGCGGACGACGATCGGGATGGCGATGATCGCCAGCGCCATCGCGCCCGCCCAACCCGAGAAGTGCCCCATTCGCAGCACGATCACCGCGTAGACGAAGAGGCCGATGATGATCGACGGCGCGGAGAGCAGGATGTCGTTGACGAAGCGGGCCATCTCGGCGAACCAGTGGTTCTTGCCAAATTCGGAGAGGTAGGTGCCCGCCATGATGCCCACCGGCGCTCCCACCAGGATGCCGACGACGGTCATCATCAGGCTGCCGGCGATGGCGTTGATCAGGCCGCCGGCGCTGCCCGGCGGCGGCGTCGACTGGGTGAACACCACCGGCCGCAGCGCCACCAGGCCGCGCTCCGCCAGCGTCCACAGGATCCACGCCAGGAAGAACAGCCCGATCGCCATGGTGGCCACCGACAGGGTCAGCGCGACCCGGTTGGTCCACCGGCGCCGCCGGTACAGAGCGCTCGAGTAGACCTCGGCATAGGCGGCGTGCGCGCCGGCGTGCTCGCCGTGCTCGCCGTTCTCCGAAAAGGCGGCGGGCGGCTCCGGCCCGTCGGCGGCTGCCATCAGCTCGGTCTCCCTTCCATGCGCTGCAGCCGCAGCAGCAGCAGCTTCGAGAACGCCAGCACGATGAAGGTGATGATGAACAGGATCAGGCCGAGGGCGATGAGCGACGAGGTGTAGAGGCCGCCGATCGCCTCGGAGAACTCGTTGGCGAGGTGCGAGGAGATGGTGTTGCCGGGCATGAACAGCGAGCTGTTGAGCTCGTGGGCGTTGCCGATCACGAAGGTGACCGCCATGGTCTCGCCCAGCGCGCGCCCGAGGCCGAGCATGATGCCGCCCGCCACGCCGATGCGGGCGTAGGGGAGGACGATGTGCGAGACCACCTCCCAGGTGGTGGCGCCGACGGCGTAGGTGGACTCCTTGAGGATCGCCGGCACGGACTCGAAGACGTCCCGCATCACCGCGGAGATGAACGGGATGACCATCACCGCCAGGATGATCCCGGCGGTGAACATGCCGATGCCGAGCGGCGGACCCTGGAACAGCGATCCTAGCAGCGGCCAGCCGCCGAGGTGGTCGGTCATCCACGGCTGCACGTGGTCGGCGAGCAGCGGCGCTAGCACGAAGAGCCCCCACATGCCGTAGATGATGCTGGGGATCGCCGCCAGCAGCTCGATGGCGGTGGAGAGCGGCTGTTTGAGCCAGCGCGGGCAGAGCTCGGTCACGAAGAGCGCGATGCCGAAGCTGATCGGGATGCCGAACAGCATGGCGATGGCCGAGGTCACCAGCGTGCCGTAGATGTCGACCAGACCGCCGAACTGCTTGGTGACCGGGTTCCATGCGCGGCTGCGGGCGAAGCCGAAGAAGCCGAAGCGGTGCAGCGCCGGCAGCGCCCCCCAGTAGAGGGAGAGCAAGATCGCCGCCAGCAGCGAGAAGACCAGGACGGCGAAGAACAGGGTGCCGCCCTGGAAGAGGCGATCGGCGTACCGCTGGCCGCGAGCGTGCGCGGCGACGCGCCCCTGGGGGGGGACGAGCGCCGCGCCGACCGGTGCGGGGGGTGCGGGCGCTGCGGGTGCCACGGTCGGCGGTGCGCTCATCAGCCCCGCGAGCGGCTTACTGCCCGGTCCAGACTGGCGCGCCGCCGGCCTTGATCTGCGCCTTCCAGGTATCCTCGACCAGCTTGACCACGGGGTCCGGGATCGGCACGTAGTCGAGCTGGCTCGCCATCTGGCCGCCGTTGTGGTACGCCCAGTTGAAGAACCGCAGCACCTCCTTGGTGGCTTCGGGCTTCGGCGGATCCTTGTAGACCAGGATGAAGCTGGCGCCGGTGATCGGCCAGGAGTTGGCCCCCGGCTGGTTGGTCAGCAGCAGGTAGAAGCCCGGCGCCGTCGCCCAGTTGGCGTTGGCGGCCGCCGCCTGGAAGCTCTCGGCGCTCGGCTTGACGAATTTCCCGTCCTTGTTCTGCAGCAGCACGTAGGCGAGCTTGTTCTGCAGGGCATAGGCATACTCGACGTAACCGATGGCGCCGTTGATGCGGCTGGCGTAGGAGGCGACGCCCTCGTTGCCCTTGCCGCCCACCCCGGTCGGCCACGACACCGAGGCGTCCTCGCCCACCTTCTGCTTCCACTCCGGGCTCACCTCGGAGAGGTAATGCGTGAAGATGAAGGTGGTGCCGGAGCCGTCGGAGCGGTGCACGACCGAGATGGCTTCGTCGGGCAGCTTCAGGGTGGAATTCAGGGCCTTGATCGCCGGGTCGTTCCACTTCTTGATGGTGCCGAGGTAGATGCTGGCGAGCACCGCGCCGTTGAGCTTGACCTGGCCGGGGCCGATGCCCTTGATGTTGACCACCGGCACCACGCCGCCCATGATCATCGGGAACTGCAGCAGGCCGTTGGCGTCGAGCTCCTTCGGCTCGAGCGGCTTGTCGGAGGCGCCGAAGTCGACTGTCTTGGCCTCGATCTGCTTGATGCCGCCTCCCGAGCCGATCGACTGGTAATTCATGGCCACGCCGGTCTTCGCCTTGTAGGTCTCGGCCCACTTGGCATAGACCGGATAAGGGAACGTCGCGCCGGCGCCCGAGATGTCCAGGGCGGCGGCGGCGGTGGTGGTCCCCGCGATCCCCGCCACCAGGGCGAGGGCCGCAAGGCCCGCCGATAAGGCAAGGACGGTGGTCAGGGGCCCCCCTGAGCGGGCGGCGGCCCGCGCACAGCGATGCAGGATCTTCATCGGTTCCATTCCTTTCCGAGTTGGTGAGTCGTAGTCGGGATGCTTGCCGCGACAACTCATGCCGGCAATGCCATGCGAGTATTGAACCCGGATGTGACGGCCGCGTGAACGGAATGGAAATTCCAAGTGACCGGGTGTCGCCATTCTCTGGATCAGGCATGGCAGGCCGGAGTCCGAGTTGTGACAAACCTGTTACAAGGACCGGCGACGTGGGACAAGCCGGAGAGGCGCCGGGCCCGTGAAGGGCACGGCGCCTCTCCTATCACTCCACAGACCGTGTCATGCTCGTCTCGATGCCGATCTCAGAAGCTGTAGACGGTCCAGATGCCGAATTCGTTGTAGTTGCCCTTGTTGTTCGACTTGGTCGAGCCGATGGTGCCATCGCTGGTGCTGATGGAGCCGTTCTTGACCTCCTCGTACTTGTAGACGACGGAGGCGGCGAAGGACTTGTTGGCCCGCCACTGCAGGCCGGCGTCGAAGAACATGTCCTTCAGAGCGGGCTTCAGGGTCTTGCTCGGGTTCGCCTTGTCGTAGCGGCCGAAGATGGTGAACGCGGGCGTCGGGATGATCGAGGCCCAGATCGAATAGCCGTCCGCCTTGTCGGTCGCGACGGTGGTGACGTTGTTGAAGTTCTTCGCCTGGAAGTACTCGCCGCCGACGTGGAAGAAGTCGCCGTTGTACGCGACCAGGCCGTCCCAGCGGGTGGCGGTGTGGATGGCCGGCGCCGAGTAGGTCTCGAGGCCGCGCTTGCCGCTCAGGAAGCCGCCGGCGATGTTCAGGCCCGGGATCGGCTGGATGCCGACGCGGCCCTCGAAGTCGACCGACTTGCTGCGGGTGGGGTTGCTGTAGCCCCTGCCGTTGTCGGCGACGACGTCATAGCTGACCACCTTGTTGGTGGACTGGCCGATGACGTGGACGCCCCAGTCGGCCGAGTTGCCGAAGCCGAGGCGGTCGGTGATCGTCTGCTCGACGTAGCGGAAGCCGTTGATCTCCTCGACGTAGGGGATCCAGGGCTGGTTGGCGGAGCCGAGCAGGACCTGGAACAGCGGGTCGAGCTTCGCCTTGACGTAGGCCTTCTTGACGAAGACATCGTAGCGCTTGGTGCCCTGGTCGCCGATGTCGCTCTGGAACTGCGCCGACCAGATGCTGTCGAACTCGTGGGTGACGGTGAAGTAGAAGCGCTTCACGTCGGTGCCGACGCCGGAGTCGTTGCTCTTGACGTTGGTCGCCTTGTCCTTGTTCTGCTTGTCGGAGAAATCGGCAAAGACCAGGCCGTTGATCGAGGTATCGGCCCGAGCGGCGGCGGCGCCGATGCCCGCCATGACCGAGACACCGGCCAGGACCAGCGCGACGAGCTTCCGAGAATTCTGCTTGCGCATCAGTTCAATCTCCTCCCCGTTGGTCAGGGCGTAATGAATGCCCCGCAGGCTAGCGGGCCGCCGTGACGGCCGCAGGCACCATCAGGTTTCCAAGCGGTGACAACTACGGGGAAGTCGCTGCGAAGGGTAGTGGCGAGGCCCCGCCGGGCCGCGGAGCAAGTCCCCTGCGGGCGGCGCGGGCGGTGGCCGAAGAGCCCTGCGGCCGCAGGGGCGGAGACAGGTCCGAGGGCGGCGGATGTCCTCTCGGCCGCCGTTTGGGCGCACCGCAGTCCTCGGCACCCGCAGCTACCACCCTCGCCCAACCGGAGGCCGAGAGGACCTCCGCCGCCCCCGGAGACCTGCCGGGGGGATTCCCCAAAGGCTAGGTCTTGATTGCCGAGTGGCGCACGTCTCGCCCCTCGACGTAATAGATGACGTCCTCGGCGATGTTGGTGGCGTGGTCGGCGATGCGCTCGAGGTTGCGCGAGATCAGCAGCAGGTGGAGCGCCCGGGTGACGGTGCGCGGGTCCTCGATCATGTAGGTGAGCAGCTCGCGGAAGAGCTGCTTGTAGAGGCCGTCGACGGCATCGTCGCTGGCCAGCACCGAGGTGGCCAGGTCGGTGTCGCGGTTCACGAACGCGTCGAGGCTCTGGCGCACCATGGTCTGGACCAGCGCCGAGAGGTGGGGCAGGTCGATGTAGGGCTTGAGCGGCGGCAGCTCGACGAGCTGCTCGGCCGACTGCGCGATGTTGACCGCCGAGTCGCCGATCCGCTCGAGGTCGCTGTTGATCTTCATCACCGCGACCAGGAAGCGCAGGTCGACGGCGGCCGGCTGGCGGCGGCCCAGGATGCTGTGGCAGAAATCGTCGATCTCCATCTCCAGCTGGTCGACGGTGCGGTCGCTGGCGATGACCTCGGCGCAAAGAGCTGCATTGCGCTCGAGCAGCGCCTGGGTCGCCTTGGCGACCATGTTCTCGACCATTCCGGCCATGCGGAGCAGGCTGTGCCGGATGCGGTCGAGGTCTTGGTCCAGCCGTCGTTCCATGGAATCCCCCGGTGCCCTTCTTCGACGCGGCATCTTACATGCTCCGGCGCTGGATAGAAAGCCGGAGAGGCCCCGCGCGGCGCGCGGTCGGTGACAGCTGTCGTGCACCGGCGTGACGGCTCGATGGCGGCGTGCGACGGCGGCGTGACGAGATCGTGCAAGCAATGCGGGCTAGACGGTGCGCGCCAGCAGGCGTCCCTCCATCGCCATGCGCACGCTCTCGCCCAGCTCCTTCCACACCCGGTTCCGGCGCCGCTCCAGCCGCCGGTAGGCGCGGGCGATGTCGAGGATGAGCAGGATGCGGACCGAGGCGCACGCCAGCTCGCCGGTGCGATGGCTGCCGATGCGCTCGAAGCCCAGGACGCGGGTATGGAAGCCGAGCGGCGAATGGGGATCGTCGGCGAACACCGAGGTGAGGAAGTGGGTGTAGCCGCGCTCCACCACTTCGACGATCGCTGCTCGCATCAGGCGCAGCACGACGCTGATGTTGCGGCGGTAGCGGGGCACGATCATGAAACGGCCGATGTCGACGAAGCGGCCGCGGCGCTTCAGCTTGGCGAGGTCGACGTCGGGCTCGAGAGTGACGCCGAGCTCGGCCGGCAGCTCGAGCGGCGGATCGTAGACCAGGCGGATGACGCCGGCCGGCCGGCCGTTGACGGTCACCAGGAACCAGGACCGGTCGGCAACCCTGCCAAGCGCGCCGGGATCGCACGGCAGCTCGGCGGAGGCGTCGGCGATCCACCGCTTCTCGCGCCGGTACACGGCCTCGATCACCGCCAGGGCCTTGTCCCGATCGGCGCTCGACACGACTTTGCGGGCTGCGACGACGCTTCTCATCCTCATGTCGCCTCCGATCTGCGGTAGTCCTTGCCGAGCGAGCCGGCGAGGGCGGCCATGACCCGGTCGACCACGCGCCGCGCCAGCTCCCGGCGGAGGTCCGGCCGCGGGCGCGGCGATGGGTTGCTGGGCCGTCCTATCCATCGACCCTATCTATGACAGGGCGCCATGCAACCCGGGTTGCGGCGGAGTGCCGCCGCGGTGACAACCTGGATCAAGCTGTGAGGAAGCCGAAGAGAAGGAGGGAACGCGGGTTGCCGGGCGGCTCAGCGCCTGCCCGGCACCCCGGTGCGACGGTCAGACTTCTAGAAGTACCAGACCTGCATCGCGAACGTGAACTCGTTGGTGTCCTTGATCGGGGCCTTCGGCTTGATGCGCAAGTACTGGCCGGTGAGCTTGAGGTTCTGGCCGAAGACGTAATAGTGCGCGCCGACGCCCCAGCGGTTGATGTCGTTCTTCTTCTGGTTGTCGGCGACGAACTTCTGCTGCTCCCACTTGCCGAACGGCTGGAACTTGGCGGCCGAGATGTAGTACGCCAGCTCGATCAGATAGTCGTTCTGGCGCGGCAGCGCGCTGAGCAGGGTGAAGCAGCCACCACAGCCTGCCGGCTGCGGCGGGTTGGCGTGGCCGCCGTCATAGTGCGTCCATTGCAGCTGGCCGGCGAGCTCGTCGCCCGCCGCCACCGGCAGGTTCCAGAAGAGGTCTCCGCTGTAAGCGTGATAGGCGTTCTGGCCGTCGTAGCCGGCGCTCACGTTGACGATCCTCTTCTTGCCGAGGTTGGTGCCGGTGTAGACGTAGCCCTTCTCGGTGTCGAAGAAGTTGTACTGCAGGTAGGCGGAGTTGCGGAAGCCGTTGCGGGAGCCCTCCTGCCGGATCCCCTGCATCAGCGCATACCGGTACTCGAGCTGGCCGGCGCCGATCAGGTAGCCCTTGAGCTCGACGCCGGAGTCGCGGGTGGCGTCGGTCGCCGTCGGGTTGGCGAACACCGTCGAGACCGGGCTGATGTCCAGCGTGATGAAGCTGATCGTCGACTGCAGCTCGTTGCGGCTGAACGGCACCAGGAGCTTCCCGAAGTTGATCGCGAAGCCGTCGGCGAGACTCCACTGCGCCCAGGCGTCCTGGACGACGAAGCCCGAGGTGAGCGCCTTCGGCGCCTTGCCCAGGTTCGGGTCGTCGGTCTGGAAGAAGAACGTGACGCCGGGCGCCACCGAGCCGGCGACCTGGAAGCGGTCGCGGCGCAGGTAAAGGTTCTCGGCGTAGCCCCGGTTGGTGGTGTTCTGGAGCCAGTCGCCCCAGCCTTGCAGCTGCATGCCGAAGCGGAACCACACGTCGTCGTTGACCTTGATCAACGCCTGGGCGTTGGCCGCCGCCGGCAGCAGGACCGCTGCCAGGGCTGCCGCGGCAATCAACCTTCCGATGGAATGTCGCTTCATCTGGGCCTCCCTTTCATTTCATTCCGGTTCTTGTTTCATTCTTGTTCGGCTCGCGGGCCGGAGTTGACATTGCTCATGGTCCGACAATGGGCATTGCCGGGATCATCCACGACAACACGGTCGCCTGCAAGAGCACGAGGACGCCGACGAGACATGCCAGGGCGACGCTGTGCCAGAAGACGTAGCGCAGGATCTCGCCCTCGTTGCCCTGCTGGCCGGTGGCCACGCCGGCGACCACGATGCTCTGCGCGTCGATCATCTTGCCCATGACGCCGCCGCTGCTGTTGCTGGCGCAGGCGAGGATGGGACTCATCCCCAGCTGCTCGGCGCTGATGCGCTGCAGGTTGCCGAAGAGGACGTTCGAGGAGGTGTCGCTGCCGGTGAGCGCCACCCCCAGCCAGCCGAGCAGCGGCGAGAAGAACGGGAACAGCGGGCCGGTGGTCGCGAAGGCGAGCCCCATGGTGGCGTCGAGGCCCGCGAAGCGCGTCGAGAAGCCGAGGGCGAGCATCGCCGCGATGGTCAGCAGCGACCACTTCACCCGCATCAGCGTCCCCCAGAAGATCTTCAGCAGCTCGACGAACGAGAAGCCGAGGACCAGGCCGCTGACGATGCCGGTCAGCAGCAGTGCGGTGCCGGTGGCGGAGAGCCAGTTCAGGGTATACACCGCCGCCTCGGGCGTCGGCTTCTTGACCACCGGCGGCGTGCGGACGACCGCCTTGTCGAGCGCCGGGATGTGGAAGTCGATGGACGAGCGGTTCTTGAGGAAGTTCTCGTGGCCCGCCGCGCCGCCGTTGAGCATGGTCTTGAAGTCCGGATAGCCCCAGGCGAAGACGAAGATGCAGAGCAGGATCCAGGGAGCGAAGGCCTTGAACGCGGTGGCCGGGGCGTGCTCGGGGCGGGCCGCCGCCTCGGCGGCGCGCTCGGCGTCCGACTCGTGCTCGAAGCTCCAGGTCGTCTTCGGCTGCCAGAAGCGGAGCAGGATGACCAGCGCGGCAATCGAGACCATCGCACCGATGATGTCGACCAGGGTGGGCCCGAAGTAGTTGCTGACGATGAACTGGGTGATGGCGAAGCTCAGGCCGCACGTCAGGCAGGCCGGCCAGACCTCGCGCATCGCCTTGCGCCCGGCTAGCGCCCAGATCAGCCAGAAGGGCACGAGGACCGAGAAGAACGGCAGCTGCCGGCCGACCATGGCGCTGAGCTCGCGCTCCGGGAGGCCGGTCACCTTGGCGAGCGTGATGATCGGGGTGCCGAGCGCACCGTAGGCCACCGGCGCGGTGTTGCCGAGCAGCGCCAGGCCGGCGGCCTGCAGCGGCCGGAAGCCGAGGCCGATCAGCATCGCGCCGCAGATCGCCACCGGCGTGCCGAAGCCGGAGGCGCCCTCGATGAAGGCGCCGAAGCTGAAGCCGACGAGCAGCAGCTGGATGCGCCGGTCGCTGGCGAGGCCGGCGATGGTGTGCTTGACCACCTCGAAGTCGCCGGACTTGACGGTGATGTCGTAGACGAAGATGGCGCCGAGGATGATCCAGCCGATCGGCAGCAGCCCGAAGAGGGCGCCGTTGCCGGCGGCGGCAATCGCCAGCTTCGCCGGCATGCCGTAGACGAAGATGGCGATCGACAGCGAGGCGGCGAGGCCGAGCAGCGCCGCCCAGTGGGCCCGCACGTGGGCGAAGGCCAGCAGGCCGAGGAGCACGACGACGGGCAACGCCGCCACCAGCGCCGACAAGAGCAGGCTATCTTGTACGGGGGTGTACACCTGGTTCCAGGTGAGCATCTCTCCCTCCCTCCCTCAGTCGCCGAATTTCGAGAGAGAATACCATAAGGACACCGGAGCAAGAGGGAGAAGACACAGCGGCGTTACACCTGTGTGACGGAGCTGCTCTGGGGCGCCCCTGGGTGCCGCTTGGGCCACCCTTAGGACCGGCGCAAGAATAACTCCTGAGGTATCAGCGCAACTCTGACTCTTGCGCGTTGTAGGTGCTCGTGGTGACCTCCTCCCACTCGCTGGCCAAACT
>Ga0209118_1000441_pt1 | contig 23073 bp, 16 predicted proteins | sample BlaSpr_A8_Ref_M1_FD_187988 | JGI IMG/M metagenome (GOLD analysis project Ga0209118, IMG submission 187988) | Forest soil microbial communities from Thunder Bay, Ontario, Canada - Black Spruce, Ontario site 2_A8_Ref_M1 (SPAdes) (version 2) | ecosystem: Environmental > Terrestrial > Soil > Boreal...
TGGTCTCGCTCGAGGCGCGCGAGAGCGTGGTGCGATCGACTTCATGGCGTCGGCGCTGCCGGCCACCGTGCGCAACAGCGTGTCGATTTGCGAGCGGAACGAGACGATCGCGGCGTCGATCGCCGTCCGGCGACTTTGCTGCACGAGCATCTCGTCGCGCTGCTTTTCGAGATCCTGCAGCTCGGTGATGTCCTCGTGGGTCACAACCCAGCCGCCGCCGGGGATCGGCGTGTTCACCGCGTGAATGAAACGGCTGTCGCCGGTCTGGATGCGCCAGGTCACTGCCTTGCCGTGGCGTGGCGGTCAGCCGGCGGTTCTGCCGGCGCACACGGTAGAGCGCGAACGCAAGAAGAGCGATCACACAGAGCGCCGCCACCAGGGCCGCGCTCTGCCAGGTCAGCCCCGAAGAAAGGCTAAGCAATTCCGTCATGTCCGCAGTGTCCCGTTCGCGGGCCACTATTTCGCGATCGGATTGCGGCTTGGTTAACAGAGGGATAGCGCGCCCTGCCGCATCGGTTGGCTTCCGAGCGCTGCATGCTAGGTTCGAAATGAGCGAAAGCGCTGCGTTCAGAACAGCGCCTCGCCGGGGGAGGTTCATGGCCGGCGAAACGGAAGCCAAGATCGAGGCCGAGCCGGTCATTTCGGCTGAGCAGCTGGCGAAGGCCGAAGCCTTCGTCGAGAGCGAGGAAGGCGCCGTCAACCGCCTCGCCGGCTACGCCGGCACCATCGTCACCGCGATCGCGGTGGCGATGACGATATTTCATCTGTGGGCCGCCTACGACATCGTGCCGACGCAGCAGCTGCGCTACACGCACGTGGCGTTCGTGATGATGCTCGCCTTCCTCCTGTTCCCGATAGCGCAGCGTTTCCGCAACCGCATCCAGTGGTGGGACGTGCTGTTCGGTCTCACCGCGGTGGCGATCCTGATCTACGCCATCATGGGCGGCGACGACTTCACCGACCGCGCCACGGTGCCGAACCGCCTCGACGTGGTTCTCGGCGTCATCTTCATCGTGCTCCTGCTTGAGGCGACGCGGCGCACCACGGGCTGGATCATGCCGGCGGTGGCGATCCTGTTCATCGCCTACGCCATGGCCGGGCCGTATCTGCCCGCACCGTGGACGCATCGCGGCTACGGCATCTCGCGCCTCGTCGGCCACCTGTTCATTACGCTCGAAGGCATCTTCGGCGTGCCGGTAGACGTGTCGGCGACGCTTATCATTCTGTTCACGATCTATGGCGCGTTCCTAGCGCACTCGGGCGCGGGAAAGTTCTTCATCGACTTCTCCTTCGCGGTGCTGGGGGGCAAGTCCAACGCCGCCGGCCGCACGGTGGTGCTGTCGTCGTTCCTGCTGGGCGGACCATCGGGCTCCGGCGTCGCCACCACGGTGACGATCGGCGCGGTCGCCTATCCGATGCTCGCCAAGGCCGGGTTCACGCCGAACGCCGCGGGCGGGCTCCTCGCCGCCGGCGGCCTCGGCGCGATCCTGTCGCCGCCGGTGCTCGGCGCCGCCGCCTTCCTAATCGCCGAGTTTCTGAAGATCAGCTACCTCGAAGTGATCTGGATGGCGACCATCCCGACGCTGCTCTACTACTTCTCGCTCTTGATCATGGTCGAGCTCGACGCCAAGCGCTTAGGCGTCCGCCAGGTCGACTACAAGCTGGACATGACGCTCGGCCAGATGACGCGGCGCTACGGATTTCACTTCGTATCGCTGGTCGCCATCATCATCTTCATGCTGTGGGGCTACTCGCCGGGGCTGGCGGTGTTCTATTCCACACTCCTCACCTTCGGCCTCAGCTTCCTCACGCCCGAAACCGCGCTCAAGCCGAAGAAGCTCGTGCGCGCCATGGCCGACGGCTCGATCAGCGTGCTCAACGCCGCCACCACCTGCGCCGCCGCCGGCATCGTGGTGGGCGTGGTTACGCTGACCGGCCTTGGGCTCAAGTTCTCCTCGATCGTCATCGGCTACGCCGGCGGAAGCCTTTTCCTCACAGCGGTCTACACCGCGCTCATCGTGTGGGTGGTCGGCCTCGCGGTGCCGGTGACGGCCTCCTACATCATCTGCGCGGTGATCGCGGCACCGGCGATGATCCAGCTCGGTGTCCCCGACTTCGCCGCTCACATGTTCATCTTCTATTACGCGGTGTTGTCGGAGGTGTCGCCGCCGACTGCGCTCTCGCCCTTCGCCGCGGCCGCCATCACCGGCGGCGATCCGTACGCGACCACCATGCAGGCGTGGAAATACACGATGCCGGCGTTCCTGGTGCCGTTCGTCTTCGTGCTCGACCCGTCCGGGATCGGGCTCCTGATGAAAATTCCGGCAGGCGGCTCGGTGCTCGATATCTTCTGGATCACGTTCAAGGCGGCAGCCGGTCTCGCCGCCCTCGCCGCCGCCGCCGAGCGCTGGGGCCTGCGCCGCAACACGCCGCTTGAGACCGGGCTCTATCTCTTCGCCGGGCTGCTCTTGGTATTTCCCAGCTTGATCGAGGCGCTGGCGGAATGGATTGTCGGCCGGGACCTCGACTACACGGCCGTTCTCGGATTTGTGATTGCGCTCGCAGTGCTATTGAAGCAAAAACTCAGCAAGGTAGAACCCGCCGCAGTCACCCCCTGAGGGAGGAACCAATGTCCAATTGGAAATGGCAAGGCCGCATCCTCGGCGCCGTCGCATTCGCGGCCGTGCTCGCCACTGGCGCCATCGCACAGAAGGCGATCTCGATCGGAACCGGCGGGACCGGCGGCGTCTACTATCCGCTCGGCGGCGGCCTCGCGAACGTCCTGTCCAAGTATCTTCCGGGCGGCACGCAGTTCACCGCCGAGGTCACCGGCGGCTCGGTCGACAACCTCAAGCTCATCGGCTCTGCGCAAAGCGAGGTTGGCTTCGTCATGGCCGACGCGGCCCTCGATGCGCTCAGGGGTGAAGACAAGTTCAAAGGCAACAAGGTCCCGTTGAAGACCTTGATGGTGCTCTATCCCAACCGCATGCACGTGGTGACGGTGGAGGGCACGGGCATCAACTCCGTGGCGGACCTGAAAGGCAAGCGCGTGTCCACCGGCTCGCCCGGCAGCGCCACCGAGGTGATGGCCTTCCGCGTGATCGAAGCCGCCGGCCTCGATAAGGAGGACATGCGCCGCGAACGCCTGTCGGTCGCCGAATCCGTGAACGCGTTGAAGGACCGCAAGATCGACGCCTTCTTCTGGGTCGGCGGCTTGCCCACCGCGGCGGTCACCGACCTCGGCGCCACGCCGGGGACGAAGATCAAGATGATCGATCACGCCGACGTGGTGGACAAGATGAACGCCAAGTACGGCGACCTTTACTCCAAGGGCGTGATCAACAGCGGCGTCTATCCCGGCCAGGACAAGGACAACGCCATCGCGGTGGTGTGGAACATTCTCGTCACCGGCGACCGCATCAGCGACGAGATGGCCTACAACATCGTCAAGACCATCTTCGACCACAAGCCCGAGCTCGTCGCCGTGCACCGCGAGGCCCTTAGCTTCGTGGTCGAAAACCAGATGCAGGCGAACTCCCCGATCCCCTTCCACCCGGGCGCGATTAAATACTTCAAGGAAAAAGGCGCGCGGATGTAGCGTCCGCTGGCCTCCCGGCGCGAAAACGGCCCCGCTCGCGGGGCCACTTTTTTGCCTGATCCGCCCGTTAATTAACCTTCAACCTTAATCATGGGAGAACAGAGTTCTCACAATTGCTCGAATTGGTGGTGAGTGTTTCGGGCGACGGTGCGTAAGCGTTGCGTAGTGTGGGGCGGCGTATGGTTCGGTTTCGCGTCCGGCGGCGGGCGACGGCTATCTACTTTGGCCTTCCGCTGCTCTTCTTCATTCTCAATCCCGCTCAAATCGCGCACCAGGACCTGGCGAGCCTGCTCGCGCAGCAGCCCGGCGTATCGGAGCGCGCCCGCACCTTCTTCCTCTCCAATCCGTTCTCCACGCTGAAGAGCGCGACCTTCTCGCTCGCCATCCCCGCTGGCGCGGGGATTCCGCAACTGCCGCAACTCGCGAGTCTCGACGTCACCGGCTCGATCCCGCAGAACGTGACCGGCGCCGAGGAGGCCGAGGAGCCGGCACCGACCATCAACCGCTCTATCAAGGCCGCCCGCGCGCCCGTCAACGTCACCGCGCGTACGCCGGCGGTGCATGTGGTCACGGTCAATCCGGTGCCGCGCCCCGACGAGATCGTTGCCGACCGCTACGACGTGGCGCTGGCCTTCGAGATCGACCCGCGGTTGCCGGCGCTCGGCGAGAACCATCTCGTCGCCATCGCGCCCGAGGAGGGCCCGCGCGCCGACGACGCCGGCACGCTCGGGCGCGCCATCGACTCGCCGCGCAGCGCCGGCGCCATGTTCCGCCTGTCGCGTCTGTTCTTCGGCGAGGACCGCGCCGGCCTGCCGCCGCTGATCTTCGAGCACCGCTTGCTGCCGGGCGAGAGCGTGGCCGCCAAGGGCGAGGTCACAGGCGAGGAAGGCCGCCCGCAATCACCCGCCGAGCGCATGAAGCTTGCCGGCGCGGCACGCGCCAAGCAGGAGAAGTGCCTCGCCGACGCCGTCTATTTCGAGGCCCGCAGCGAGCCCGAGCGCGGCCAGATCGCCGTCGCCCAGGTGGTGGTCAACCGCGCCTTCTCCGGCTTCTATCCGGACAACATCTGCGGCGTGGTCTACCAGAACGCCCACCGCTACCTCGCCTGCCAGTTCACCTTCGCCTGCGAGGGCAAGCGGCTCGTCGTCAGCGACGAAGAGTCGTGGAGCAAGGCCAAGCAAATCGCGCGTGACGTGCTCGACGGCAAGACCTGGCTCGGCGAGATCGGCAAGGCCACCCACTACCACGCCTACTGGGTGCGGCCGGACTGGATCCGCGACATGCGGCGCATCCACAAGATCGGCGTGCACACCTTCTATCGCCCGCGGGCGTGGGAAGGCTGATACCGCCTTGCCTCTATCCCTGTAAGTAGCCGACCGAAGCGCACCCGGACCTTTCGGGCCGAACGACAAGCCGACGTCGTTCGTCATGAAGCTGTTCAGCGCGCGGCGGCGGGCTGCGGGTTGAACAGGAAAAAGAGTGGCGGCGTGGCCGCGGTCGCTGCGGGGTTGGCGGCAGACTGAGTCCGGCGGACATGGCGGCGCTTGGCGGCGGCGGTTGGCGCGTGGCGGGCCTGCTTCGCCGCCAGCTTCGGCGGCGGCACCGGCGCCATGGCCGCGCGGTTGGACACGGTCTCCTTCACCTCGGGTGTCTCCACCGGCTCGACGCGGGTGAGCGCCGGCGGCAGCGATTTCAGCAGATCATCGATGGCGACCGGCGCCGGCGGCGGAACTTGCAGCGCCTGGTCGATTGAACCAGTGATCTCGGGCGCGGGCGGCGGGGCGGGCGCCTTGGTCCGCGTCTGCGCGGCGGGCGTCGCCACCGGCGCGCGCGGATCGCGCGGCACGACAAGCGGGCGGACCGGCGCCGGCGGCAGGCCGCCCTCCTTCACCACCGCCACCGACGACTGGTGACCCATACGTAGCATCGCGAACACGCCGATGCCGGCGAGGAGAAACACGAAGGCCGCCAGACACGCCGCGAGCACGACGCGCAGATCGAGCATGGGCCGACGCCTCTTCTTCCGCCCTATGATTCAGCGAATCACCCTAGCCCGATGGTTGCGGGATAGGTTAACGCTTTGCAAGAGTCCGGCACTTTTTTTCCTGGGCTATCGCACCGGCGACACACCTCTCGCTTATTTCGGCCGCGACTCGTGGATGCCGGCGTCGGGCACCACGAACCCGCCAGCGCGCAGGAGCTTGACGGCGTTGACCAGCGCGGCGTCGAGCTCCTGATGGCTCGTGGCATAGGGCTCGTAGTAGCCGATGTAGTCGTCAGCAGCGCGTGATGGCCGCGGCGGCCAACTGTTTCCTCTTCGAGGCAAGCCGCAAGATCAGGGACTGAAGCCCCCGCCCGATCCCGGGGTGTGGGGCAGCTTTGCGGGCTGTGACAGAAGAGCCGCTTTTGGAGGTCCCTTCGATCTCGGTGTAGGATGCGGCAGGGGACACCACCCAATGGCCACGTTCTACATCCCGAAGATTGCCGCCCGCGAGTATGAGGCGTTCCGCCATCTCCTGAAGTCCGAGGTGCCCGCTACCTACGCCGAATGGACCGCGATCACCGAGCGCGAGCTGATCTTCACCAAGGGCCAAGGTCACGTCGCCGAGGTCGTCGAGATCAGCGCCGACGAGTTCACCGGACACTGCAATACTGCCCAGTCGCCTTGCGATCTCGCGGCATTGAAGCGACTTGCCTTCCAGAAGGGCACAAGGCAGAAGCCGCCGGCTTGAGCCGCGGCTCGCCCTGGCCATCATGGCGACGCCCACGGGTCTGTTCCGCCTGTCGCGCTAGGCCACAGCCGCGAGCCTGGTGAAGCCCACGACCTCGGTTGCCGTGCCGCTAAGATTGAGCAATGCATCATCACCGCTCAAGGGCTGCATGCGGTCGCCGCAGCGCTTTGCGCCACCAATACATATTTGAGCAGCGCGTTTTTCGCGCTCGTACAGCTGAACTTCGCCATCGCGCCGCGCCTGTCATGGCTGTGGCCGCGCTGAACAGCATCGCAAAGCGCAACTTGTGCTACAGTCAAAAAAAATTCGACCAGGGGGGAAGCAAGTTTGGGCGAAGCGCGGGCCGACCGGCGGCTTGCGGCGATTCTTGCCGTCGACGTCGCTGACTACAGCCACCTGATGGGGCACGACGAGGAAGGCACCGTCGCCGCGGTGAAAAGCGTTTTCTCCTCGCTGCTCGATCCCGAGATCGAGCTGCATCGCGGCCGCGTGTTCAAGGTCATGGGCGATGGCGTGCTCGTGGAGTTCGCGAGCGCGGTCGACGCCGTGCGCTGCGCGATCGGCATCCAGCGCGCGGTTGGAAGCTACAACGCCGAGCGCCCGGACGAGCGCAAGATTCAGTTCCGCATCGGCGTCAACGTCGGCGACATCATCCACGACGGCGGCGACATCTTCGGCGACGGCGTCAACATCGCCGCGCGCGTCCAGGCGCTGGCGGAGCCCGGCACGATCTGCCTGTCGGAATACGCCTACCAGCAGATCCACGGCAAAGTGACCGCCGACATGAGCGAGCTGGGCGAGCACTACCTGAAAAACATCGCCCGCTCGGTTCGGGTCTATTGCGTCTATCCGGACGGGGCGCCGGCCGACCTTCCCGCTCCGCTACAGACGGCGCTCCCCCTTCCCGACAAGCCGTCGGTGGCGGTGATGTCGTTCGCCAACCTGAGCGGCGACCCGGAGCAGGAATACTTCGCCGACGGTATGGCCGAGGAGATCATCACGGCGCTGTCGCGCTGTCACTCGCTGTTCGTGATCGCGCGTAACTCGTCGTTCGTCTACAAGAGCAAGCCCATGGACGTGCGCCAGGTCGGGCGCGAGCTCGGCGTGCGCTACGTGCTCGAGGGCAGCGTACGGCGCGCCGGCGACCGGCTGCGCTTCACCGGGCAATTGATCGAAGCAGTGTCGGGCGCTCATATCTGGGCCGACCGCTTCGAGGGCGAGACCAGCGACGTTTTCGCGCTGCAGGACCGCTTCTCGGAAAGCGTCGTCGCCGCGATGGAGCCGCGGCTGCAGCTCGCCGAGATGGAGCGCATCAAGCGGAAGCCGGCCGATAACCTCAACGCCTACGATCACCTGCTACGCGCGCAGCAGCACATCTACGAATGGACCCCGGAGGGGATCGAAGCCGCAATGCGCTGTCTCGAGCAGGCGCTCGCGCTCGATCCCAACTATGCGCTTGCCATGGGGACGCTCGCCAACTGCTACGCCTCGCGCCGCTTCCAAGGCTGGGGCAAGGACTACCGGGCGGAAGCCATCGAGGGCCTGCGGCTCGCCAGGCGCGCGACCGAGCTCGGCAAGGACGACGGCGAGGTGCTGTGGAAGGCCGGCAATTCCATCTGGCATCTTGCCATGGATGGGCAAAAAGCCAGGGAGCTCGTCTATCGTTCACTCCAGTTGAACCCGAACTCGGCGATCGCGCTTACGATCGCGGGCTGGGTCGAAAACACCCAGGGACATCCCGACAAGGCGCTCGAGCTTCTGGAGCGCGCCCAGCGCCTGAGCCCGCGCGACCCACGCATGTTCATCATGACTTCCGCCGTCGCCTACGCGTACTACCTGCGGGACGAGTTTCACGAGGCCGTGACATGGGCGGAGAAGTCGCTCGCAGACAACCCGCGCATGGCCAGCGCGCTTTGGTTTCTCGCAGCGAGTCTCGGCAAACTCGGCGAGAAGGAAAAAGCGGCCGCGGTCATTGCCGAGGTGCTGCGCATGGAACCGCAGCTCACGCTCTCGAGCCTGCGCGCGCGTACCATGTATGCGCGCGAGGATGTCTGGCTGAAGACCGCCGACGGCCTGCGGCTTGCCGGCATGCCCGAGTAACGCGGGCGTTGACTATCGCGTCATCCGGGATGCAGTGCAGCGCGCAGCGCCGCACGCTGATCTGGGGCCGTAAGAGCATCCCCACCGATCGAGATCAATCCCGCCTCGCACTCATAAAGACCCCGCAAACTTTCCTAGGTTGACAGATAGACAGTCAGCAACCGAGCAGCCAATCGGAGAGCGGGCCGTGGATCGAGAGCGGGCGAGCGGCGGCTCACGGCGATTCTCACGGCTGACGTCGCGGGTTACAGTCGGCTCATGGGCCACGACGAAGAGGGAACGCTCGCGGCGGTGAAGGCCGTCTTCTCGTCGGTATTGCGTCCCCAAATCGAGCAGCACCGCGGGCGTGTCGCCAAGACCATGGGCGACGGTGTGCTCGCCGAGTTCGCACGCGCCGTCGACGCCGTGCGTTGCGGCATCGAGGTCCAGCGCGGCGTCGCCGAGCGCAATGCCGGCCTGCCCCGAGCGGCGTCACATATTCGGATAATTGGGACCGCCGCCGCCTTCCGGCGGAACCCAGACGATGTTCTGGTTGGGATCCTTGATGTCGCACGTCTTGCAGTGCACGCAGTTCTGCGCGTTGATCACGTAGCGCGCGCCGTCGGGCCCCTCGACCCATTCGTACACCGCCGCCGGGCAATAGCGCGCGCTCGGCCCGGCGTAGATGTCGTGCTCGCTCTCCTTTTGCAGTGCCGGATCGCGCACGATCAGGTGCGGCGGCTGATCCTCCTCGTGGTTGGTGTTGGAGAGGAAGACCGAGGAGAGCTTGTCGAAGGAAACCACGCCGTCGGGCTTGGGATACGCGATCGGCTTGCATTCCGCCGCGGGCTTCAGCGTGGCAAAATCGGGCTTGCCGTGGCGGAGCGTGCCGAACAGCGAGAAGCCGAGCGTGTTCGTCCACATGTCGAAGGCGCCGAGCCCGATGCCGAGGAGCGTGCCGAGCTTCGACCACAGGGGCTTCACGTTGCGCACGCGCTTCAAGTCGCGGCCGATGGCGGAGGAACGCCACACCTGTTCATAAGACGCCGGCTCGTCGTTGCGGCGCCCGCCATTCAGGGCAGCGCGGATGCTTTCGGCGGCGAGAATGCCGGAGAGGATCGCGTTGTGGCTGCCCTTGATGCGCGGCACGTTCATGAAGCCGGCGGCGCAGCCGATCAGCGCCCCACCCGGAAAGGTGAGCTTCGGCACCGACTGCCAGCCGCCCTCGGTGAGGGCGCGGGCGCCGTAGGCGAGGCGCTTGCCGCCCTCGAACGTAGGCCGGATCGTCGGGTGGTTCTTGAAGCGCTGGAATTCGTCGAACGGCGAGAGATACGGATTGCGGTAGTTGAGGTGCACGACGAAGCCCACCGCCACCTGAAGGTCCTCGAAGTGATAGAGGAACGAGCCGCCGCCAGTGGAATTGTCGAGCGGCCAGCCGAAGGTGTGCTGCACGAGGCCGGGCCGGTGCTGCTCCGGCGCGACCTTCCAGATTTCCTTGAGCCCGATGCCGTATTTCTGCGGCTCGCGGCCGGCGTCGAGGCCGAAGCGCTCGACGATTTGCTTCGTCAGTGAGCCGCGCGCGCCCTCGGCGAACAACGTGTACTTGCCGCGCAGCTCCATGCCGCGGGTGAAGCCGTCCTTGTGGGCGCGGTCCTTGCCGATGCCCATGTCGCCGGTGGCGACGCCCAAGACGGCGCCGTTCTGGTCATAGAGCGTCTCGGCGGCGGCAAAGCCGGGATAGATCTCGACGCCGAGCCCCTCGGCTTTCTTGCCGAGCCAGCGGCAGACGTTGGCGAGCGACACCACGTAGTTGCCGTGGTTCGACATCAACGGCGGCATGAGGAGGTTCGGGATGCGCAGGCGGCCCGCCTGACCCATGAGATAGAAGCGATCGGCGCTGACCGGCGTCTTGATCGGGCTTTGCGGGTCGCTCCGCCATTCGGGCAGGAGCCGGTCGATGCCGATGGGGTCGATCACCGCGCCTGAGAGGATATGGGCGCCCACCTCGGAGCCCTTTTCCACCACCACGACCGAGCACTCGGGCAAGAGTTGCTTCAGGCGGATCGCGGCGGCGAGCCCCGCGGGGCCCGCGCCAACGACGACCACGTCGAACTCCGTGCTCTCGCGCGGGGGAAGGTCGTTCATGCGCTATGCATCCGATCAGGGTGAGGCGGATCGCGTCCGATGATATAGGAGAGTTTCGGGAAGACGAACCCATGCGCGAATCGAACGCCAAATCCCCCTACGACATCCTCGCCTTCCACGCGGAGGCCGGCGTGGACGTGGCCCTGGAAGAGCGCCCCGTCGACCGCTTCGCCGAGACCGCGGCGCCTCCCGCACCTGCCGTCCGGCGCCCGCCGCCGCCGATCGAGCTCGCACCGCGGCCGGCCGCCGCACCGCAGACGCCTGATGCCGCCGTCATCGCCGCGCGCGCGGCGGCGAGTGCCGCGCGGTCCCTCGACGAACTGCGCGAGGCGCTCGGCCGCTTCGAGGGTTGCGCGCTCAAGGTCACGGCGAAGAACCTCGTATTCGCGGACGGCGCCCCGGGTGCCCGGCTGATGTTCGTGGGCGAGGCGCCGGGCGCCGACGAAGACCGCGAGGGCCTGCCGTTTGTCGGCCGCTCGGGCAAGCTGCTCGACCGCATGATCGCCGCGATCGGCCTCGACCGCACCTCGGTCTATATCGCCAACATCGTACCCTGGCGGCCGCCGGGCAATCGCACGCCGACGCCGCAGGAGGCGGCGATTTGCCTTCCCTTCATCGCGCGGCAGATCGAGCTCGCCGATCCCGACGTGCTGGTGTGCCTGGGCGGGCCTTCGGCGCAGGCGCTGCTCAACGTGCGCGACGGCATCACAAAGGTCCGCGGACGCTGGTATGACTTCGAGACCGGCAAGCGCACGATCCGCGCCATGCCCACGTTCCACCCGGCGTATCTGTTGCGCACGCCGCTCGCCAAGCGCCAGGCGTGGCACGATTTCTTGGCGATCAAGAAGGCGCTTGCAGGCGCCTAGCCCGACACCGCGAACTTGACGGCGAACAGTACCGCCAGCACGTAAACGGCGATCGGGCACTCCTGCCAGCGGCCCGCAAGCAGCTTCGCGCCCGCGTAGGTGATGAAGCCGAGGCCGACGCCGGTGGCGATCGAATAGGTCAAGGGCATCGTGATCGCCGTCACTACCGCCGGAGCATATTCGGTGACGTCGTCCCAGGTGATCTCAGCGATGCCCCGCGCCATCACGCAGGCGACGTAGAGAAGGGCCGCGGCGGTCGCATAGGCCGGGACCATGCTGGCGAGCGGCGAGAACAGGAGTGCCACCAGGAACAGGATCGCGACGACGACGGCGGTCAAGCCGGTGCGGCCGCCCGCGTTCACCCCGGCAGCGCTCTCGATGTAGCTCGTCGTGGTGGAGGTGCCGAGCAGCGAGCCGAGCATGGCGGCGAAGGAGTCGGAGATCAGGGCCTGGCGCATGCGCGGGAGCTGGCCCCTCCTGTCGAGGAGCCCGGCGCGATGGGTGACGCCGATCAGAGTGCCGGCGTTGTCGAACAGATCAACCATCAACAGCGTCAGCACCACGATGATGAAGGAGAGCTCGAAGGTGCGCGAGAAATCGAGCTTGAGGAACGTCGGCGCCAGCGACGGCGGCAGCGACACGATGCCCTGGTACTGGGCGAGCCCAAGCGGGAGGCCGATGATGGTCACCACAAGGATGCCGATGAGCGTGCCGCCGGTGACGTTGCGCGCGTTCAGCACCACGATCAGGACGAAGCCGAACAGCGCGAGAATGGCCGTGGGCTTGGCGAGGTTGCCGAGCGTCACCAGCGTCGCCGGGTGATCGACCACGAGGCCCGCAGTCTCGAGCCCAATGATGCCGAGGAACAGGCCGACGCCGGCGGAGATCGCGAACTTCAGGTTCAGCGGGATGGCGTTGATTACATACTCGCGGATCTTGAACAGCGAGATGAGCATGAACAGGACGCCGGAGCAGAACACCGCGGCGAGCGCCTGCTGCCAGGTGTATTTGTAGCCGAGCACGATGGTGAAGGCGAAGAAGGCGTTGAGCCCCATGCCGGGCGCGAGCGCGATAGGGTAGTTGGCGTAGAGCGCCATCACCAGCGTGCAGATCGCCGACGCCAGACACGTGGCGACGAACACCGCCCCCTTGTCCATGCCGGCATTGGCCAGAATCTGCGGGTTGACGAAAATGATATAGGCCATGGTGAGAAACGTGGTCAGACCGGCCACGGTCTCGGTACGCACGTCGGTGCCGGCCTTCTTCAGGCCGAAATACTTGTCGAGCTTCCTGACGAACTTGGACTGCCGCACCCGCTCGGGCGCTATCGCTTTCGTGGCCATGGCTTTCCCCTCGCGCGGAGTGCGCGCCGATTCCCAGCGGCACGAGCATAGCGGCCGGATACGCAGCCGGAGCCGGATTCTTTGCAGTTTTCCACCGCCAGTGCGGTGCGATGAACCCCGTCAATGCGCTGATGGCGCAAGGAACTCCGTGGCGCGGAGGTAATTGATTTGGCTCAAGGGTGCGCGCAGGTGCACATTGCTGCTTCCGCCGAACCCACGATTCTCGCAGGCCTTCTGGGAATTGAGCGAAAGAGGCGCCCATGGACCTCGATCCCGTCCTCCTCGCCCGCCTGCAGTTCGCGTTCACCATCACGTTCCACATCATCTTCCCGAGCTTCACCATTGGGCTCTCCGCCTACATCGCGACGGTCGAGGTGATGTGGATGAAGACGGGGCGCGAGCATTTCCATCGGCTCGGCCGGTTCTGGACGAAAATCTTCGCGGTCTCCTTCGCCATGGGCGTGGTGTCGGGCATCGTGCTGTCGTATCAGCTCGGCACTAACTGGAGCCGCTTCTCGGTGGTCACCGGCAACGTGCTCGGGCCGCTGATCGGCTACGAGGTGCTAGCGGCGTTCTTCCTCGAGGCGACCTTCCTCGGCATCATGCTGTTCGGCTGGAACAGGGTGCCGCCGGCCCTGCATACCTTCTCGTGCATCGCGGTGGCGGTCGGCACCCTCATCTCGGCGTTCTGGATTCTGTCGGCCAACTCGTGGATGCACACGCCCACGGGGCACGCGATGCGCAACGGCGTCGCGATCCCGGTCGACTGGCTCACCGTCGTCTTCAACCCGAGCTTCCCCTATCGCTTCGCCCACATGGTGAACGCGGCTTTCCTCACCACCTGCTTCGTGGTGTTCGCGGTAGGCGCGCGCTATCTCCTGGCCGGCAAGCATCTCGACGAGGCGAAAACCATGCTGCGCATGGCGGTGGGCTTCGCCGCCATCGTGGCGCCGCTGCAGCTATTCCTCGGCGACCAGCACGGCCTCAACACGCTCAAGCACCAGCCGATCAAGATTGCGGCCATGGAAGGCCATTGGGACGGGTCCAAGCCCGGCGACTTCCACATCTTCGCCTGGCCGGACGAGAAGAATGAGCAGAACCGCTTCGAAATCTCCATCCCGCGCGGCTCCTCGCTCATCCTCACCCATGACCCGAACGGCCTGTTCCCCGGCCTGAAAAGCGTCCCACGGTCCGAGCGACCGCCCGTGGTGCCGGTGTTCTTCGCCTTTCGCATCATGCTGGCGATCGGCTTCTTCATGATTGGCGCGGCGCTATTCGGCGCGCTGTTGTGGTGGAACGGCAAACTGTTCGAGACGCGATGGTTCCTGCGCGTCATGGCGCAGACGTGGTGGATCGGCTTCGTCGCGGTGATCGCCGGCTGGGTGGTGACCGAGACCGGCCGCCAGCCGTGGGTCGCGCATGGTATCTTGCGCACCGCCGACGCGACCTCACCGGTGCTCGGCGCCAGCATCGCCACCACGCTCGCGCTGTTCGTCGTCGTCTACGGCGTCGTGTTCTCCGCCGGCATCTATTACATGAACCGCCTCATCGCGAAGGGGCCGTCGGACGTCGCGGAAGCGGACCAGACGCCGATGCTGTCGCCGCTGTCGGCGGCGCACGACGCCGGACGCGCGGCGCTCGCGGCGAAGGAGTGACGGCCATGGAATGGTACCTTCCGCTGATCTGGGCGGCGCTGATCGGAATCGCCGTCGCCATGTACGTGATCCTCGACGGCTTCGACCTCGGGATCGGGCTCCTGTTCCCATTCGCGAAATCCGAGCGCGAGCGCGATCAGATGGTGGCGTCGATCGCGCCGTTCTGGGACGGCAACGAAACCTGGCTGGTGCTCGGCGGCGCCGGCCTGTTGGTCGCCTTTCCCGTCGCCTACGCGGTCATCATGCCGGCCTTCTATCTGCCAGTGATCGCCATGCTGCTCGCGCTCGTGTTCCGCGGCGTCGCCTTCGAATTCCGCCACGTGGCGCAGACCAGCAAGGTCTACTGGAACGTGGCCTTCGCCGCCGGATCCACCATCGCCGCGCTGTCGCAGGGTGTGATCCTCGGCGGGCTCATCCAGGGCATCAAGGTACAGAACAACGCTTTCGCCGGCGGCACGTTCGATTGGGCGACGCCGTTCGCCCTCCTCTGCGCGCTCGGGGTCGCTGCCGGCTACGCGCTGCTCGGCGCCACTTGGCTCGTCGCCAAGACCGAGGGCGCCATCACCGAGCGCGCCCGCATCCAGGGAAAGTGGCTGCTGCTCGCGGTCCTCGTGTTCATGGCGATCGTCAGCTTGTGGACGCCGCTGCAGTTCGGGCGCATCGCGGCGCGCTGGTTCTCGACGCCGAATATCTATTTCCTCTGGCCGGTGCCGCTCGTCACGCTCGCCGTGGCACTCGCCGCCTGGCGCTGGCTCGAGACCGGACGCACGGTGCTGCCTTTCTTCGCGGTGATCGGGCTGTTCCTGCTCGGCTATCTCGGGCTCGTGATCTCGATCTTCCCGTACCTGGTGCCGCCGTCGCTCACCATCTGGGACACCGCGGCAGTGCCGGCGAGCCAGATCTTCATGCTGATCGGAACCCTGTTCCTGCTGCCGATCGTGCTCGGCTACGTCGGTTTCGTCTATTGGATCTTTCGCGGCAAGGTGCGCGAGGGGGAGAGCTACCACCACTAACGGCGCGTCAGCGCCCGGGCGGCAGGATCGCCCAGCCGATGCGCACCGGGTCGAGGCGGCCGGGCCGCGCCCACGGCAGCGCGAGCGGCGCCTCCGGCACGAGGCCGGGAAGGCGCGCGGCGATCTCGATCGGCGGCGCCGAGCCCGGTCCCTCCGCCCGCCACACCACCACGGCACCGGCGGCATGCAACTCCGTTTCGTCGATCCACGGGGCGCGGCGAGAGTCGGCGCCCGGGAAGAAGCGCGGACGGTCGGCGCTGTAGAGGGCGATCGCGCCCGCCATGTCGGTGTCGCCGGCAATGATGGCGAGCGGCCGCCCGGTGCGCGCGCGGAATGCGTCGGTCACCCGCCTCGCCGCTTCCGCCGCGGGGAAGTTGGTGGCCCGGCCGGCTTCCGCCACCCACGGCGAGATGATGTTGGTGGCTGTTTCCAACGCCGGCGGCAGCACCAGGAGCACGATCGCGGCGAGCGCCGCGGCGCGCTGGCGGCTGATCTTGATCACGTCGCCGCCGAGCATGATGGCGAGGAGCCCCAAATAGAGCAGAAGGGGCGCGGCCGCCACGATCGGCGTCTTCCAGCCGAACACCAGCGCGAGCACGCCGGCAGCGAGGGCCGGCGCGAGCGCGATGACGACCACCGCGCGCCGCGTGAACGCGTCTAGCGACGGGCGCACGAACGAAGGCGCCGTGGCACGGTCGCTGGCGAGTAGCGGCGAGCCAAGCACGACCAGCACCACGAGCCCGACGTGGCCGAGGATCACGCCGCCGATTACCGCGAGCGAACCGACGAACACGCCGAGATCAATCCCGGCGCCGGGTGCCGGCGCCGCGCCGTCGAAACGATAGAGCGCGAGCCACAACAGGCGCGGGATGAGAACAATCAGGAACACGGCGGCGGCGATGAGCGCGCTGTTGTCCACGGCGTAGCGGGAGAGCGTGGCGCGGCCCTCGGGCGTCGCGGCGGCGAAGGCCGAAAGCGCGAGGAAGATGAACAGGCCCTGCCCGCCGGCGTAGACGAGTAACGCCACTGCTGCCGCGAACAGCATGAGGTCGCCGCTGGTGCGGTCGCGCAGAGCGCGCCACCACGACAGCACGGCGAACGCCGCGAGCGGAATCGACAGCACGTTGCCGTCGAACGCCTCGATCGGGAACGCCACCGGGTGCACCCCCACCATGATGAGGGTGGCAATTGCGGCGTGACGCTCGCCGACGATCTGGCGGCCAAGCTTGAACACGAGCCAACCGGCGACGGCGACGGCGAGCGGCCCAAGGGCAAGCATGGCGTTGATGCCGAGGAGCCAGTGCACGAGGGCCGTGAGCCAGGGTGCGAGCGGCGGCGTGTCGGCGTAGCCGAGCTGTAGCTCGCGGCCGAGTGCGGCGCCGACAAGCAGCCGCGGGTCGGGCGTCGCTTCCGAAACGAACGGCACCAGCGTCCACAGGAGCGCGTGAACGACGAGCCCGACGAAGACGAAGCCCGCCGGATTGGCGCGCAGCGCTTCGACGAAAAACGAGGCTTCGAGCGGCCCCGGCCCGGGCCCCTCCGTGGGTGCACGCATTCAGGCGACCGTGATCTTAAGTTGCGCCTCGAACACCGGCGTGAAGCTCTGACGGTGGTGGCAGCACGGCCCGTGCTTCTTCAGCGCCGCCATGTGGATTTCGGTGCCGTAACCCTTGTGCTGCTCGAAGCCGTAGTCGGGATAAGCCGCGCCGAGAGCGCGCATGAGCTGGTCGCGGGTCACCTTCGCGACGATGGAAGCGGCGGCGATCGAGGCGGAGCGCGCGTCGCCGTTCACGATCGGCCGAATCTGGCACGGCAGATCGACGGGTGGCTGGTGTGGGCCGTCAACGAGGACGAGCCCGGGCCGCCGCGACAGTCCGCGCACGGCCTGCGCCAGCGCCCATTGGCTGGCGCGGAGAATGTTGATGCGGTCAATGCGCGAGGGCGGCGCGAAGGCGACCGCCACCTCGGCGCAGGCGCAAATCTCGGCAAACAGCTCCTCACGCCGTTCGCGGGTGAGCTTTTTCGAATCGTCGATGCCTTTCGGCACGCAGGCCGGGTCGAGGATTACCGCCGCGGCCACCACCGGCCCTGCGAGCGGCGCCACTCCGGCCTCGTCGGCACCGGCAACCGGGCCCAATCCCCTGGCATAGGCCCCGCGCTCGCGGGCGAAGTTCGGCAGCACCTTGCGACTCATTCCATTGGCCCCTGCGCCATGGTGCAGCGCCGGGCCGCTGGCTGCAATCGTCCCACCGCTGCGGGGAACCCGGCCCGGGCACGCGAGTCGATTGCGGGCCGCTCACCGCTCCGCCATGATCCTGCAACAGATTTGCGCCAGAGGCTTTGGATGCGGTGGGAAGACTACCGGCAGAGTGACAACGTCGAGGATCGCCGCGGCGAGGGTGGCTATGGCGGCGGAGGCTTTCAGCTGCCCATGGGCGGTGGCGGGCTCGGCATTGGCGGCATGATCCTGGTCGGCATCGTCGCCTGGGCGCTCGGCATCAACCCGTCTGTGCTCATCGGCAGCATCGACCAGATTCTCGATCATCCCCAATATCAACAGGACCCGCGCGTACCGCCGCGCCAGCCGCAGGCCAAGCGCGGCCCGCCGCAAGACCAGCAGGGCCGCTTCGTCGCCACGGTGTTGGCGCAGACCGAGGACGTGTGGCGCGTACTCTTCACCGCCCGCGGCCAGCGCTACGAGGAGCCGCGGCTCGTCATCTTCGAGCGCACAACGCAATCGGCGTGCGGCTTCGCCCAGACGGCGATGGGGCCATTCTATTGTCCCCCCGACCGGCGCGTCTATCTCGACCTCTCCTTCTTTCGCGACCTGCGCGAGCGCTTTCGCGCGCCGGGCGACTTCGCCGCCGCCTACGTGATCGCCCACGAAATCGGCCACCATGTGCAGAACCTGCTCGGCATCATGAGCCGCGACGACCGCGACAAGCGCGGCGCCACCAAGGCTCAGGGGAACGCGATCTCCGTTCGCATGGAATTGCAGGCCGATTGCCTCGCCGGCGTGTGGGCGTATCACGCCAACGCCAACCATCGCATCCTGCAGGAAGGCGACGTGGAGGCGGCGATGCGCGCCGCGGCCGCGGTCGGCGACGACCGGCTGCAGCAGGCGCGCGGCGGCGCAGTGGTGCCGGAAAGCTTCACCCACGGCTCGTCGAAGCAGCGGACAAGCTGGTTCATGACCGGGCTCAAGTCGGGCACGCTCGACCGCTGCGATACCTTCGCACCCGGCGCAGTCAGTGCTAACTGAACCGCATGCCCGGCCTCGACCCCTCGCGCCCGTTCATACCCCTCTCGATCGCGGTGCTCGCCGTGTCCGACACGCGCGATCTTGCCGGCGACAAATCGGGGGCGACGCTCGCCGAGCGCATCGAGGCGGCGGGCCACAAGCTCGCGGCGCGCGCCATCGTCAAGGATGAGATCAAGGCAATCCGCGCCAAGGTCAAAGCCTGGATCAAGGACAAGAAGATCGACGTGGTGATCACCACCGGCGGCACCGGCTTTACCGGCCGCGACGTGACGCCGGAAGCGGTCGAGCCCTTGTTCGAGAAGCGCATGGACGGCTTCTCGGTGGCGTTCCATCAGGTTTCGCTCGGCAAGATCGGCTCCTCGACGATTCAGAGCCGCGCTACCGCTGGTGTCGCCAATTCCACCTACATTTTCTGCCTACCAGGCTCGCCCGGCGCCTGCCGCGACGCCTGGGACGCGATTCTCGCGCACCAGCTCGATTACCGGTATCGGCCGTGCAATTTCGTGGAGATCTTGCCGCGGCTCGACGAGCACCTGCGACGGCCCAAGGCCAAGTCGCGCTAAGTCCACAGGCAGCCGAGACAATCGGGCGTTGCGGAAAAGTCACGTTCCCGGTCTTGTCGAGTTATCCCAGTGGCTTGGTGCTGCGTAGCTTTCCCGATTGTGGCACTTTGTCCACACAACGCGTGCGGTCTCCCGGACCGCACCACTGGCGACAGGACGCATGCGCGGCATTCGGCCCTCGTGGAAACTTGCGCTTATCGCGGTGCTCGCTTGCGCGCTGCACGGGCCCGTGCGCGCCACCGATGGAACCTGGGTCGGCGGCAACATCGGCGATCCCACCGAGTGGACGGAGCCGGCCAACTGGACGTCCAATCCAAACCTCCCGGACGGCACGGCGACGTTCACCACCAGCGCCAACACCGTTGTCGACAGCAACGGCCTCGTCACCATCGGCCGCGTCGAATTCACCGCCGTGCCCAACGCGCCGAGCTATTCCATCACCCTCAACGATTTCTTCATCGTCAACGGCACGGGAATCTTCAACAACTCCACCAACCCGGAGACGTTCACCAACACCCTCGGCATGGTCTTCCAGGGCGCGAGCACCGCGAGCGGCGGTACCGGCGTCGTTACCTACATAAACAGCGGTTCCATCAGCTTTCTGTCGACGAGCACAGCCGGCAACGCCAAGATCACGAATGGCGGCGTCCTCGATTTCTTCGACACAAGCACCGCCGGCACGGCCACCATCGTCAACAACGCGGTGATGGACTTCTTCGATTCGAGCCGGGCCGGCACGGCGAACATCACCAACGGCGGCACGCTGACCTTCAACAACACGAGCTCGGCGCAGGGCGCCACCATCGGCAATTCCGGTACCCTCAACTTCAACAATTCGAGCACGGCCGGCAACGCGACCATCAACAACATCGGCGGCACTGTGACCTTCAACGACACGAGCACCGCCGGCAATGCGCAGATATCGAACAACGGCGGCACGAGCTTTCTGCGATTCTTTAACACCGCAACCGCCGGCAATTCGATCATCACCAATGCCGGGGGCGCCGTCCTTAGCTTCAACGACTCCAGCACCGCCGGGACGGCGACCTTCACGAACGGCGCGATTATGAGCTTCAACAACACGGCGACGGCGGCGAACGCGACCATTACGAACACCATCTTCGGCGGCCTGCAATTCCTCGACACCAGCACGGCGGGCAATGCGACGATCATTAACAACACCGGAGCTACGAGCTTCCTAGGCGCGAGCACGGCCGGCACCGCGACGATCACGAATACCGGCGGCGGCGGCACAGTGTACTTCGGCGGCGCCAGCGACGGCGCGACCGCGCGGGTGTTTAACAACGCCGGCGGGATTGTCGACATTTCGCAGGTGACCACCGGCGTTTCGGTCGGCTCGATCGAGGGCGCAGGCAACATCTTCCTCGGCTCCAAGGTGCTCAGCCTCGGCAACACCAATCTCAATTTCGAAATCAGCGGCGCGGTTGCCGACGGCGGTATCGGCGGCGGCGGCGGCGGCGCGCTTACCAAAATCGGCACCGGCACGCTGACCTTGTCGGGCGTCAGCACCTATACCGGCAACACCAATGTGAACGGCGGCACGCTCGCCGTGAACGGCTCGATCGTCTCGTCGGTCTTCGTCAATTCCGGCAGCACCCTTTCCGGCGTCGGCACCGTCGGCGCGATCAATGCGTTGAGCGGCGGCACGGTCGCGCCGGGCAATTCCATCGGCACGCTCAATGTCACGAACAACGTCAGCTTCGTCGCGGGTTCGATCTATCGGGTGGAAGCCAACGCCGCCGGCGCCGCGGACAAGATCTTCGCGAACGGCACGGCCTCGCTCAGCGGCGGCAGCGTGCACGTGCTGGCGCAGCCCGGCTCGTACCTGCCCTCGACGACGTACACCATCCTGACCGCGCTCCTCGGCAGGACCGGGGTGTTCGACAGCGTCACCAGCAATTTCATTTTCCTGACACCGACGCTGACCTACGACGCGAACAACGTTTATTTGACGCTCGTGCGCAACGCCAACGCATTTGCCGACCAGGGACGAACGCGCAACCAACGCGCCGTCGGCGGCGCCCTCGACCGGAGCCCGCCCGGCAGCACACTGGTGACGGCGGTTTCGTTATTGACCCCCGACCAGGCGCGACAGGCATACGACGCGCTTTCCGGCGAGATCCACGCCAGCACCCAGGGCGTTCTCATCGACAGCTCCCGCTATATGCGCCTCGCGATCCTCGGCCGGTTGCGCCAGGCGTCGTACGCGGCCGAGGCGCCGGGCGTGGGGGCGCTTGCCTACGGCGGGCCGGCGCTCGCCTTTCAGGACCCGGTCGGCGCCCACTACGGCCCGGCGGCAGGTCCCCGCTACGCCTTCTGGACGCAAGGCTTCGGCAGCTGGGGCCGCTTCGACAGCGACGGCAACGCCGCCGCCGTGCGACGCGATTTCGGCGGTTTCGTTAGCGGCGTCGACGCGCGCCTCGGCCCCGAGTGGCGGGCGGGCGTCGCCGCCGGCTACGCGCGCTCGTCGATCAACGATCGGGCACGGTCCAGCACCGCCGGGGTGGATACGGCGCAAGTCGCCGCGTACTCCGGTGCACGCGTCGGCGCCCTGAGTGTGCGCGTCGGCGCGGCCTTCGCCTGGCACGACATCAATACCTCACGCTCGATCGTGTTCCCCGGCTTCGCCGACGCTGCGACCGCTCGCTACGGCGGCGAGAGCGGCCAGGTGTTCGGCGAGATCGGCTACGGCATGGCTTTCGGCAGCACGGCAGTCGAGCCGTTCGCGGGATTGGCGTGGGTGCACCTGCGTACCGATCCCTTCGCCGAAAGCGGCGGGCCCGCCGCATTGACCGGTGCCACCAACAACCAGGATGTGGGCTATTCGACACTCGGCATCCGCATGGCGACAATCTGGATCCTGCGCAACGGCTGGACTCTCGTTCCGCGCGCGAGCGTCGCCTGGCAGCACGCCTTCAGCGACGTCACACCGACCACCCCGCTCGTGTTCCAGAGCACCGGCGCGGGCTTCGTGGTCGCGGGCGTCCCGCTCGCCCGCGACAGCGCGCTGATCGACGCCGGCTTCGACGTGCGATTGACGCCGCAGACCTCGATCGGCATCTCCTACATCGGCCAGATCGCCGCGGCGCTGCAGGACCACGGCGTAAAGGGCCACGTCACCTCGCGCTTCTAACAAGTCCCGGATTCCACCTATATATGTTTTGCGTGTCCGACACCGGGCCGCCGCTGGTGTGCGGGCCCGGCTGCCGTTATCGTTTCGCGAGGCGTTCGCATGCAGGTCCCGCTCGAAATCGCGTTCCACGGCGTCCCGCCCTCCCCCTGGGCCGAGCAGGAAATCCGCGAGCGCGTGGCGCACCTCGAGCGCATCTATGGTCGCCTCGTGTCGTGCCGGGTGCGCGTCGACAAGCGCGAGAAGAAGCACAATGATGCGATCCCGCCGGTGGTTCGCATCGAGCTCGGCGTTCCAGGCAAGCCCGACATCGTGGTGACGCACGAGCCGGAGCATCTGCTGCGCAAGTTCCAGGCGCCGGACCTGCGCAACGCCATCCACGAGGCGTTCCGCATCGCCGAGCGCCAGCTCACCGACCTCAAGGAGGAACGCAAGCATCACGTGCGGCAGCGCGGCGCGCCGGGCGGAGATGCCGAGCCGTCGCGCTCCGGCCAGGTGGCGCAAATCCATCGGGAGGACGGCTACGGCTTCGTCATGACCGCCGAAGGCGGGCTGATCTATTTCGACCGCGCGGCGGTGGTCGAGGGCGACTTCGATACGCTGAAGATCGGCGTCGAGATCTTCTACGAAGAAAGCAAAAGTGATACCGGCCCGATCGCGACGGAT
>Ga0209118_1000442_pt1 | contig 22940 bp, 19 predicted proteins | sample BlaSpr_A8_Ref_M1_FD_187988 | JGI IMG/M metagenome (GOLD analysis project Ga0209118, IMG submission 187988) | Forest soil microbial communities from Thunder Bay, Ontario, Canada - Black Spruce, Ontario site 2_A8_Ref_M1 (SPAdes) (version 2) | ecosystem: Environmental > Terrestrial > Soil > Boreal...
GTGGTCGGAGTGATGGCGTTCGTGCTGCGCTCGCCGTTCGGCCGCACCATGATCGCGATCCGCGAGAACGAGCGCCGCGCCCGCTTTCTCGGCATCCCGATCGAGCAGCACATCTGGATCGCCTTCTCGCTGTCCTGCTTCTTCATGGCGTTCGCCGGCTCGCTCTATGCGCTGCTCAACAATTTTGCCGACCCGAAGGGCCTGCACTACAGTCAGTCGGGCGATTTCGTGATCATGGCCGTGATGGGCGGCATGCGCACGTTCTGGGGGCCGCTGCTGGGAGCGGTCGTGTTCGTGGTCCTGCAGGACGTCCTCTCGAGCATCACCCTCAATTGGATGTCGTTCATCGGCCTGCTGATCGTCGTCGTCGTCCTGTTCTTCCCGCGCGGCCTCCTCGGTCTGCTGCGGCGCCGGAGCGCCGCATGAGCGTCTTGCAGATCGACAACGTCACCAAGCGCTTCGGCAGCCTGGTCGCGGTACGCGACGTATCGCTGAGCGTGGAGAAGGGCGAACTGCGCGCCATCATCGGCCCGAACGGCGCTGGCAAGACCACGTTTTTCAACCTCATCAGCGGCTTCTTTCCGCCGACCGGGGGAACGATCGTGTTCGACGGACGCGACATCACAGCGCTCCCCGCGCATCAGCGCGTCGCCCTCGGCATCGCCCGCACGTTCCAGATCACCGAGATTTTTCCCGAGCTCACCGTGTTCGAGAACGTGCGCATCAGCGCGGAAGTGACGGAGGGTTTTCGTTTGCGCCCGTGGATCAGCCAGACCGAGAAAACGAGGGTCCGCGTTCAAGTCGAGAAAGCGCTCGAACTCACCGGTCTTCGTGCCAAATCCGACCGGCTGGTCGGAGAGCTTCCCCACGGCGATCAGCGAGCTGCCGAGATCGCGATGGCGCTGGCACTGCGGCCCGCCCTGCTGCTGCTCGACGAGCCCACGGCCGGCATGGGCGACCAGGAGACCTACGAGATCACCCAGCTCATCCGTCGCCTGCATCGCGACAGTCACTTTACCGTCGTGCTGATCGAGCACGACATGCGCGTGGTTTTCCATCTCGCCGACCGCATCACGGTGCTCGACCAGGGTGGCCTCCTCGCCGAAGGCACACCGCAGGAGATTGCTGCCAACGAGGCCGTGCAGGCTGCCTACCTGGGTAACGCCGCGTGAGCGCAGCACTCACTGCCGAGGGCCTCCATACCTTCTACGGCAAGAGCCACATCCTGCACGGCGTCAGCCTGGAGGTCGCGGAAGGCAGGATCACAGCGCTACTCGGCCGCAACGGAGCGGGCAAGACGACGACCTTGCGTACCCTCATGGGCTTGACACCCGCCCGCCAGGGGTCCGTAACGATCTTCGGAGCAGACGCCACGCGTTGGCCGACATTCCGGATCGCCGCGAGCGGCGTCGGCTATGTTCCCGAAGGACGAAGAATCTTTGCCAATCTCAGTGTCGAGGAAAATCTGAAGGTGCCGCTGGAGCGCGGCGGACCGTGGACGATCGCGCGGATCTACGCGCTGTTTCCGCGCCTGGCGGAGCGCAGGCTCAACCGCGGGCGTCAGCTCTCCGGCGGCGAGCAGGAGATGCTGTCGATAGGCCGCGCGCTCCTGCTCAATCCCCGGCTGCTCATTCTCGACGAGCCATCGCAGGGGTTGGCCCCCCTGATCGTTCTGGAGGTTTTTCGCGTAGTGTCGCAGATGCGCGATGAGGGGATTTCAGTGCTGCTGGTGGAGCAGAACGCGCGCATGAGTCTGGAGATTGCCGACCATGCCTACGTGCTGGACGACGGCGCTATCGTCTACTCGGGAAATGCCCGCGAGCTCGCCGCTGATGAAAGCCGCGTTCGAGCGCTAGCCGGCGCCAGCGTGGAGGAGTGGACGCCCTCTTAGCCGGCTTACCCTCTTTCGCAGCGCCGAGTGACGGTCTGGCCCGAATTCGCCGATCAATTTGGCCGTGAAAGTCGAGCCAAAGGTACCGTTCTTGAATCTAGCCGCGGGGGGTGTGCCGCAGGCGTGCCTGAAAGTCTTCAGCCAGAGAGGGCCGGATGCTCCCGCCTGTAGATGTACAAGCTCGCGTTCGGGCTCCAACCCGATGAGCGAGGAACAAGATCGCCTTCAGCGCGTCGTCAACCCAATGGTCGAGGCTGAGACCTCCGACATTGCTCGCCCAGAAGCGCAAATAATCTGTGCCCGTTGGCGAATTCGTCATCACGAGTGAGAGTACGGTACGGACAATCAGCAGACCGTGCCGCTCGGTTTGTCCGAATCGAAAAACTTCTTGAATGTGTTTGCTGGCGTCGCCGGCACTCCATCCATCGGCTATCCCGGGTTATTGGTCGAATTTGGCACGACCTCACGCGCTTACTGTGTTCTGGGGTTCGCAACGCTCGCGCAATGGGCCGCGATCATGATGCGGTTTGCCGGCATCAACGCCGCGCTGTTGTCGAGCTTCGGCGGCGCCGCACTGGCGGCTCCCTGCCCGCCTGGCGAGCGGCGCGGGTGACCGCTCCTGGATTTTTAACTCGACGCCTGAATATCTTCTGTTGGCGGCGGGAAGTGCCGGTCTGGCCTGTCGGACCGAGCCCAGCAGATGATTGAGTTGCCACCCGGCTGGAATGCGCCCCGCCAAATCCGCTTCGCCAGAGTCATGCCCAGGCTCACCTATAGCTTGCTTTGGCTTTTCTGCCGGGGGCAGCGGGCGGAATATATCCCGTCACCCGGCATAGCATTGCATCGATGTCCTTGCCATCCTTGAAAATCGAGCGGCACACCATTACATCGCCTCTGGCGGCGAGTTCAGATACGCCGAGGCGCACGTTCGCAAGCGAGATCCCTGTTGCGGCAGCAATCTCCGAATCGAGCCGCTCGCCGTTGTGCTTCAGGTATTGCAAGATTTCTTGCATCTCAATTATTCCTCATCGTGGTTAGCTGTGTAGAGGTACCCGCGGGCAGCCGGAACATCTGTTATCGACCGCTTCGCTCCGTTCTTTACCCCCTGCCGGAGAAACAGCTTGGGCGCGGTGAATTTCTGCGGCTTCGGGTGGTAGGCATGCGCGAGCGCAGTCCAAAGAATTGGCACCGCAACCTTCCCGCGATCATTCCCCGCGGTGATTCCTCTGCCGCCCTCTTCTGGCCGGTCAGCGAGCGGGAAAGCCCTGCCCCGCGCTCCGGCACGCCACGGTAGCAACGACTTGCAACGCAGCAACGCGGCCTTGTCATAACCGCTTTCCGGGCCCCCCTTGAACCCGACCAGTGACGTGCTATCTCGGCCCTCGCCGGAGAGCCGCATTTAGACGACAATGCCAGGGGCCTCGCCGTGATGGCGCGGCCAGCGGGCACTACCTACGGGGAAAATGCGCAGCTTCGCATCAACCGCGGCTTGGCCGTTAGCAGCCGATGTTTGACCGCCTCCTGAAATGATGCGAAATTTGCGCGCAGTGCGATGACAACTACAAAGAACATGGAGCGCATCATTCTGATGACGCAGAACGTCGGCGCCGGGAGTCTTCCGGGTCGTAACCGATAATGCTGGACGAGGTTTCTGCTCGCCGGCACTCGAATGGCCAGACCATCGTAGGGTCGCTGAAGAGGAACGCGATCAACCTCGGGTTCGCCGGGGCGCTGTTGATCCTGGTGTTGACCGCTATCGCGTCGCTTCAGGGCATTGCTGGTTTGCGCGAGCGCATCCGCCTGATCGAGTACTCTCAACAAGTGCAATTGCAGATCGAAGAACTGCTCACCGCGTTCGCCGAGGCCCGAGTATCGTGGCGCAATTTGCTGGCCGGCGGCAGAGACGATATCGCGAACTTCGAAGCCGCGGCGCAGAGCATCGCAGTCAAAATTAGCTCTCTGCAGAGCTTGATCAGCGACAATGCGGCCCAGCAAGCAAGGCTCACCCAGCTCGCTTCGGCGTTGACTGGGGATCTTGCGGCGATGCGCGAGAGCATTCACGGCCGAGCAAGCGGCGCGCTAAGCGATCCGGCCGATGTCCTGCGCGCGCTCGCCGGCAACCGGCTCAGCATTGCCGAAATAACGCGAGTGGCGATGCAAATGCGCAGTGAAGAGCAAGCTCTGCTGCTCCGGCGCGGACCACAGGTGGATAAGCAGGCGCGTGAGACGGTCACCCTGATCTTCGTTGGCAACATCGTCAGCCTGCTCATGCTGATCGGCGCGTTCAGTCTGCTGTGCCGCGATGTTGCCGAGCGTAGATCGGCGGAGAAGAAACTGCAGGATTCCAACCTGTTTCTCGATTCCGTGCTCGAGAACATCCCCAATATGATCTTCATCAAAGAGGCCCGCGACTTACGCTTTGTCGGCTTTAACAAGGCGGGCGAGCAGCTGCTCGGCTATTCGCGCAAGGAAATGCTCGGCAAGAACGACTATGACGTCTTTCCCGCAGAGGAAGCCGATCATTTCGTCGCGACAGACAGGGAGGCATTGGCGGGCCACCAGTTGGTCGACATTCCCGAGGAAGAGATCCGTACCAAGGGCGGCGCGGTACGGGTGCTGCATACGCGGAAGATACCGTTGTTGGATGAAAAAGGCGTAGCGCGAAATCTGGTCGGCATTTCCGAAGACATCACTCTTCAAAAGCAGGCGCAGGAGGCACTGCGACGCAGCGAGGAGCGCTTCCGCCTGATTGTCGAGGGCGCCATCGACTACGCGATTTTCATGCTCGATCCGGACGGATTGATCGTGAGCTGGAATGCCGGCGCGCAGCGCATCAAAGGCTACCAGGCGGCGGAAATCATCGGCCAACATTTCCGCCGATTCTATCCGCGCGAGATGGCCGAACGCAGTTTTCCCGAGCACGAACTAGCGATGGCGGCCGCGCAAGGCCGTTTCGAAGACGAAGGTTGGCGGGTGCGCAAGGACGGATCGACATTCTGGGCCAACGTGGTCATCACGGCGTTACGCGACGAGCACGGAGCGCTGCGCGGTTTCTCCAAAATCAGCCGCGATCTTACCGAGCGAAAGCAGCAGGAGGAACGGCTGCAGCAAAGTGAAGAGAGGCTCCGGCTGCTGATCGAAGGCGTGAGCGACTACGGTATTATCATGCTCGACCCGGAGGGGTTGGTCAGCAGCTGGAATACCGGTGCGCAGCAGATTCAGGGTTACACGGCGGAAGAAGTCATCGGTCTGTCTTTTTCGATTTTCTTCACGGAAGATGATCTCGCCGCCGGCCGGCCGCAACTTGCATTGCGGGAAGCGCGATCGCAAGGCCGCCTGGCCGACGAGGGCTGGCGGGTACGCAAGGATGGCTCGCGTTTCTGGGCGCAAGTGGTGATCACCTCGCTGTACGATGCGCAAGGGACCGTGCGCGGTTTCGCCAAGGTGACGCGTGACGCGAGCGTGCATAGGCGAGTGGCAGCGCTTGAAGAAGAGGGCCGCCAGACCCATGAGTTTCTCGCCATGCTGGCGCATGAATTGCGCAACCCGCTCGCTCCCATCCGCAATGCCGCCACGCTATTGCACGCAACGTCGATCGGTATGGAGCAACTTGCCTGGTGCCGCGACATCATCGATCGCCAGGTGACCCACTTGGCCCGGCTGGTTGACGATCTTTTGGACATCAGCCGGATTACCAGCGGTAAAATAAGACTTGAGCGAACACCGGTGGATATCCACGTCATCATTGCTCAGGGGATCGAGTCGACGCGGGCCGCGTTCGATGCAAAACAACACTTCGTCGAAGCGAAGCTCGCGTCTGGAGCGATTCGCGTCGACGGGGATATCACGCGTTTGTCCCAGGTGGTGGTGAATCTGCTCAACAACGCAGCAAAATACACCCCAAAAGGGGGTCTGATCCAGGTCAGCAGCGCACGCGAGGGAGAATATGTCGTCGTCAAAATACGCGATAGCGGGATTGGCATTTCCGCTCATTTGCTGGACAAGGTATTCGATCTGTTCATCCAGGGCGAGCGCGCGCTGGACCGCTCTGAAGGCGGGTTGGGCATCGGACTCACCCTGGTTCGCCGTATTGTCGCGATGCATGGCGGCCGGGTCGAAGCAGCGAGCGGGGGAATTTACCCTATGGTTGCCGCTCCTGGCAGAAGCAGAGCATGCAGTGAACGCAACCACGCCCGTCCCATCCGATCAGCCGGGCGAGAAGGGCCGGCGCGTACTGGTGGTGGATGATAACCAGGACTCCGCCGAAAGCCTGGCAATGCTGCTGCGCTTGCTCGGCCACGAAGTGAGCACGGCGCACGACGGCCCATCCGCCTTATCCTCCGCTAACCGTCATCGTCCGGAAATTGTATTGATGGATATAGGATTGCCGGGCATGAACGGTTATGACGTGGCAAGGGAAATTCGCGCTTCGCCGGATTTGAATGCCATGCGATTGATCGCCATCACCGGTTACGGACAGGACGGCGACCGCCGCCGCGCGCTGGACGCGGGTTTTGACGATCACGTCGTCAAGCCCGTGCAGCTCGACACATTGACCGAGCTAATGGCCTGAGCTGCGTTTAGCGCACTCTTCGGCGGGTCGGCAGCGAGCTGGCGCATTTTGTCAAAAAGACCCACTGGAATGACTCACTGGCCGCTAAAACCCTGGGGTTCGTGAATGCAAAGTTGCACATTCGCGGTCGGTCAGTTGCCCGGTCAGGACCCGCAGGACAACAGCGGGTCTGCGCTGAGCCCTCCTTTCAATTTAGGACCTGCCGCTACCCGATCGATCCCGGTCGGCCCCGGGGTGTCCCAACCCGCCGGAGCGAGACGGTTACTGCGCGCATTGCAGCGACGCAAGCCAGCCGGCATATTTTTATTTTACGCGCCGTCTATACTGCAATTCGACGCAAATCAGCAAGCGCGTCCAAAAAAAATCCCTGGGGAAAATCACCAATGAAGCGAGTTGCTGTATGCGGCCTGGCAGTTGCACTGCTTTCGTTGCCCGCCCAAGCCGTTTTTCCGATCGCCTTCCTGGCCAGGGATATCGTCAAGTCAAGGGCATCGTGAGGGATTCCTCGAACGCGAGGCCAATCAAATGCTCGCGAAAACGGGCCCCTGCGGCATACCGATCGTCGGCAGCGGCGACGCGGCGGGTTTGGTCGGCACACTGACCGGGCGGGGCGGCGCAATGGACAGTCTCTCGTCGCTCCGCGGCATGGGCGGAATGCCCGCTATCCCGGGCATTGGTGCTGCCGCCAAGGGAGCGCTGCCCAGCGTGGCCAGCCTCACCGGGGGTGGCGCAACGTTGACCAAGCTGCCGGCGGGTCGCATGCCGCCCGAGCTGGCGGTGATGATGGACGGTGCGGGCGGCACCCCCGGACTGGGCGCTGCCGGCATGGCACCGCGCAAGGCGCAAATGATAAAGAGTCAAATGGCGCAAATGGACCCATCGGCCGAAGTCGGCGCGGACGGCCGCACGACGAATGCTCCGGATATCGCCAAAGTCATGTAGGCGATGCGGGATCCGACACCGCTGCCGGCCGCAGAAGCGGAAGAACTGGGGGCGATCACGGAACGCACGGCGGCAGCGGTGCCGGGCGAGGCGATGCCGTGCGAGCCTGGGGAATTGAAGACCGTGATGCTAAGGGCTTCCAATACGCCCATGGGCGGCGGAGTTATGCGCATGATGCTGAGCTCGATGTGCGAGGCTCAGCAGAAACTCGACGTAGGCAGCCGGTACTTTCGTGAAGATGTCCGAATCTGAGCGCGCTGACTCCGTGGAGGTGATGGCGACCGAATATCGCACTTGGGGCACGGCACAGCGGCAAGCCATGCTGGGCAGCCTATGGCCACGAACGCAAGCATGAAGGTCGGGTTGCCGCGGGTTAGCTGACCTTGCTGGATTGATGCCACGCAGCCGCGCAAAGCGATCTACGGATGACTTTGCGCCTTGCACTGATATCCCAGGAGCGAAAGGCGCGCACCCACCAAACGAGTGGGGGCAGGCTCCCAGCCGTCGCAGAGCAGCGATTTTTGCTACTCTAGCAACTCGGAACCTTTCCAGGTGTGCGGAACTATGCGCTTACTTGCAACGATCGGCCTCTTCGCTCGTCCCATGATTGCTGCGCTCGCACTCAGCTCGCTGCAAGCGCGTGCACTGCCGGAAAATTTCAGCGTGCCGGGTGGCGTGGCGGTCGTGCGCATCGCCGGCGGCAGTGCGCAGGCGCCGAAGGGCTGGTTCCGTGGTCATCCGGTATTGGTCTCGCGCGACGCGAACGGTTGGTTCGCGCTCATCGGCTTGCCCTTGGACATCAAGCCGGGCAAACAGCAGCTTAAGGTGGCGCTGGCCGCCACACCGAGTCGCGAAACGAACGTCGCGTTCGTGGTCGGTAAAAAAGTCTATCCCGAGCAGCACATCACGATCGCCGATACCAGCAAGGTCGAACCGAGCGTCGAGGACATGAAGCGCATCGAGCGCGAACAAACCCTCATCGATACGGCGCGCAACCATTGGGACGAAGTATCCGATGTCGATCTCGCGCTGCAACTGCCGGTCGAGGGAAGACGTTCCGGCCACTTTGGCTTGCGCCGCTTTTTCAACGGCCAAGCGCGCAGCCCGCACGCCGGACTCGATCTTGCCGTGCCGAGCGGAACCCCGGTCGCCGCCTCTGCGGCGGGAACAGTCATCGACATCGGCGATTATTTCTTCAATGGCAACACGGTCTTCATCGACCACGGCCAGGGACTGATCACGATGTATTGCCACTTGAGCGAAGTGAAGGTGACCGTCGGTGAGAAACTGCAGCGCGGCCAGCCGTTTGCGCTGTCCGGCATGACCGGCCGCGCCACCGGCCCGCATGTTCATTGGAGCGTCATCCTCAACGGCACATTGGTCGATCCGGAAGCGTTTGTGCGCGATGAGCCGACGACAAATTGATCGCGCCGTGGGTCGGAAAGAGCCATTCACCGTGGGGTCATGGGCGCACGACGCATGGTGTGCACGCTTGCACCGGCACGACCAACGCTGACAATGGTCAGCCAACTGCTGCTGGGAGCATATGGCAGAAGCATGGAATGAAGGCCGAGTTGTCGCGCTGAAGCACTGGGGCGGGCACCTCTATTCCTTGCTCATGGAAGCGCAGATCGCTCCCTTCGAAGCGGGCCAGTTCGTGAAGATCGGACTGCCCATCGACGGCGAGATCGTCGGCCGTCCATACTCGCTCGTCAATGCGCCGGGCGAGCAACCGCTGGAGTTCTATTTCATCCTTATCGAGGGCGGTCCTCTGTCGCAGCGACTGATCAAGCTCAATCCGGGCGAGCGCATTTACATCGCCCCGCGCACTGCCGGTTTTCTGGTGCTCTCCGAAGTGCCGCAGGCCAAGCACTTGTGGCTGCTCGCCACCGGCACCGGAGTGGGGCCGTTTCTGTCGATTCTGAAAACGGCAACGCCATGGGAGCGTTTCGAGAAGATCGTACTGGTTCAGGCGGTGCGCAGCCGCGCCGAGCTAACTTATCGGGAGAGCGTTGCAGCGATCGCCGCAGCGCACCACGAGCAGTTCGTTTTCGTGCCGTTCGTGAGCCGCGAAGATACAACGTTTGCCATCCGTGCGCGGATCCCGCAGGCAATCGACGATGGACGCCTGGAAGCCCGCGCGGGGCTGTCGCTCAGCCCGGAGCACAGCCAGTTCATGTTGTGCGGCAATCCCGCGATGGTGCGCGATAGCACCGACACCCTGATCGCTCGCGGCTTCAAGAAGCACCGGCGGCGCAACCCTGGGCACATTACTGTTGAGGCGTATTGGTAACCCGCCAGCTCAGGCAACCGGTTAAAACGCCAACCCAGCCGGCAGTCCGTAAAGTGAACGGCACGAGCCAGCGCGGCGACTTACCAGCCGCCGTGGCGATAACCGTATCCCCAACCCCGGCCGTATCCCCAACCCCGGCCGTATCCCCAATAGCCGCGCACAACCACGGGCGGCGCAACATATGCGGGTCCAACGGCGTAGCCGGGGTAGGCAGGAACGATCACGCACCCGCCCAGTAACAGAAGCCAACCTGCCACGATGAGCCCGCCTAATTTGGCTTTCATTGCACTTCCTCTCATTTATGTCTGGCACTTGATTGGTCAACGCCGACCGACACGCGGTTGTTGACCTGCCGGGAGCGCTGCCGCCGACGTCTTTTGTAACAAGAGGTAACTTCAATGGTGGCTCTTGGAATTTTGTCCCGCTGAGCTTAGTCTCATGTATACGCCGAGGCTTGCGCTAAGCGTCGATCCAGCACAGGGGCGATCATGAATTTGCGCCGATCAATTATCTCGCTAATCGCATTGCTGAGTGTTGCACTGAGCGGAGCGGCCTGGGCCGCTCGGGGCGGTGGGGGTGGTTCCCATGGGGGTGGTTCCCATGGGGGTGGTTCCCACGGAGGCGGTTCCCATGGGGGCGGCTTCCACGGCGGTAGCCACTTTCATGGTGGTGGCCACTTTCATGGCGGCCACGGCGGGTTCGGCCTGTTTATCGGCGCTCCGTTCTTTTGGCCGGGATACCCGGGGTACTACTACCCGCCCGCCGTCGGCGTGCCGTATGAGCCGCCGCTCTACCTGGAGCAGGGCGATGGTGAGGGCGAGGCCCCGGCAGAGGGCCCGGCCTATTGGTATTACTGCGCCGACAGCCGGGCCTACTACCCGTACGTCAAGACCTGCCCCAGCCAGTGGCAACGCATACTCGCCCAGCCTCCGGCCTAGCCTCGATGAGGTCTGACGCGGTCGGCTCGGCCCATGGAGCGCCCAGCGCCTTGACGCTGGCCGCGTTGACTCTGCTCGTCGGCTGCGTCAGTCTGCCGGACGGGCCGAGCGTGCTGGTGCTGCCCGGTGCCGGCAAGAATTTCGATCAGTTTCGTTCGGATGATTTTGAGTGCAGGCAATACGCCAGCGTTCAGGTAGGCGGGAGCACACCGGGGCAGGCCGCAACTGACAGTGGTGTGCGCAGCGCAGCGCTCGGCACGATCATTGGCGCTGCAGCCGGAGCAGCCATCGGCGGAGGACGCGGCGCTGCCGCCGGGGCAGGCGGGGGCTTGCTGATTGGTTCGCTCGCCGGGACGGAGGCAGGTACAAGCTCCGGATATGGCGTACAAAGACGCTACGACTTCGCCTACGTGCAATGCATGTACGCGATGGGACATCGCGTTTCGGGGTCAGGGCAATTCACCCACTCGCCGGCAGCCGACTACGCCTCGGCTCCCCCTCCGCCACCGCCTCCACCTCCTGCCGCTCGGTAGCGACGCAGGACGCCCAGCGATTGGGCTCATCGACAGCCCGCGCTATCAGGATCTCGATCTCACAGGCGCCGCAGCGTCATGGTGGATGGCGCGTTCGCGCACCGCCATCTGCGCTTAATTAACTTTCCTCGCCCAGCGAGTCATCGGGGCCGATGCCGGCCTCGCAAAACAGTCCACAGGCGTCTCCTGCTATACTGCCGGCACGCGGCACATTGACCAGTCCCCCTGCCGCCGTCGATTTCGACCCCTGCTCCACATCCGTTCGCCTGCGACTGGCGCCCACAGCGGCGACAGGCCGATGCTTTTTTAAAGGTTCATATGTCATTTTCCAAGCTCGGCCTGTCCGAAGACCTCGTGCGTGCTGTCACCGAGCACGGTTACACTCAACCGACACCGATCCAGACGCAGGCCATTCCGGCCGTCCTGGCGGGTGGCGATTTGCTGGCCGGTGCGCAAACCGGCACGGGCAAGACGGCCGGCTTTGTGTTGCCCATGCTGCAACGGCTTTCTACGCAGAGCGTTCCGTCCGTCGCGACGCCACAGGGGACCGCCAAGCCGAGCGAGCCCAAGGCGTTTCGCAAACCGCTGCGCGCGTTGATCGTCACCCCGACCCGCGAACTGGCGGCACAGGTCGAGGAGAGCGTGCGTGTTTACGGCAAGTACGTGCGGCTCAGCTCGACGGTGATTTATGGCGGCGTGGGAATCAATCCGCAGATCGCCCAATTGAAGCGCGGCGTGGATATCCTGGTCGCCACGCCGGGACGGCTGCTCGATCTGCAACAGCAGAACGCCGTCGATCTGCGCCACGTCGAAATTCTCGTACTGGACGAGGCGGATCGCATGCTCGACATGGGCTTCATCAAGGATATCCGGCGCATTCTTGCGCTGTTGCCGAAGAGGCGACAGAACCTGCTCTTCTCAGCGACTTTTTCGGATGAGATAAAAGAACTGGCCGATCAGTTGCTCAACGCACCGGCGATGATCGAAGTGGCCCGGCGAAACTCGACGGTGGAGATCATCGGTCAGAAAGTCCATCCGGTGGATCGCGATCGCAAACGCGAGTTACTTGCGCATCTGATCAAGACCCAGAACTGGCAGCAGGTGTTGGTATTTACGCGCACTAAACACGGCGCCAACAAGCTCTCCGAGCAGCTCAATCGGGAAGACATCGCGGCGCTGGCGATTCATGGCAACAAGAGCCAGCCCGCGCGCACCCGTGCCTTGGCAGAATTCAAGAGCGGCAGGTTGCAAGTCCTGGTCGCGACCGATATCGCGGCACGCGGCATCGACATCGATCAGTTGCCGCATGTTGTCAACTTCGACATGCCCAACGTGCCGGAAGACTACGTGCACCGCATCGGCCGCACCGGCCGGGCCGGCGCGAGCGGCGAGGCGATATCACTGGTTTGCGTGGACGAGAAGCAGTTTCTCGCCGATATCGAAAGACTCATCAAGCAGCAGATACCGACCCAAGTCATCGCCGGCTTCGTACCTGATCCGAATGCCCGGCCGGAGCCGATTCTGCAGCGCTCGCAGGCGCGTGGCGGGCGGGGCGGCAACGGCGGAGCTGGTCGCGGCAATGACGCGCGCCGGGGTGGCAATGGCGGAACAGCGCCGCGACCCAAGGCGAAGCCCGCCGGGATTCAGGTCCGGCGCGCCGATGCCTCGGTCGCGCAGGCCGCCATGGGAGCGCCGCGAGGCGCTCCCATGCCGAGGAGCAGAACCGTGAACGGCAACACCTTCGCCACAACGCCGCCGCCCGCATTGCACCGCTCGGGTGGTCGCGGACGTTAGATATGAGATCGCGCGCTAAGATGTCGGCGGTCAGGTTGCGCTGGCTGCCTGACAACCCAAGGAGAGTCACGTCGCTATCGCAATGCTGACCCTGCGGGGGTTCGACAGGTGCATCGCGGAGGATGTCATTTCTGACATTCGTATTGCTCTTTCGTCCCTGCCAATGCTGTCCCGCCTTTGTTGAGCGATTGCTCCGTAACTGGCTGACAGCGGGCTAACCAATGGACGTTTTGCGTGTCACCGACTTGAACTGTCCGAACCGATTCCGCGACTCGGCGAGAGCCTTTTCGCGGAGTCCGACCCAGTACACAGGCAGCTCGTTTTCGCGCAGGTTGTGGATCAACCGCCGCTTCATACCTTTCGTCGCTGTGTGTAGCGCGAACACACCGTCTCAACGGGAATTCGAGGCTTGTCGGCGCGACGGCTATATTTGCAGACCAAACCCGTGCGCTCGTCCGGGCGCCCCCTATGGGGAGTGTGCATCGCATTAGTGTAGCCCGAGCGCAGGCATTGGGCTGATACTGGGCATCGGGCCGACGCCGTCACGGTGCGGCAAAGGATTATTGCAGCTAAACTCAGTTTGCATCGTAAAATGCGGGTTAGTCCAGAAGCCGCTATTGCGGGCTGGGCAAGACCGGGAAGCAGGCGCTTCGCGCAAAGAGCCCGTAGGGCCAAATGCCGCTCTTCTCATTGAGAAAGTTGTACAAACTTCGCTGAAAGGATGACACGTTGGCAAAACCTAATTTTCAATTCGAAAAGCGCCAGAAGGAACTGGCGAAGAAAAAGAAAAAGGAAGAGAAACTGCAGCGCAAGCAGCAGGATAAGGCCGGCGCTCAGGCCGATCCGAACGCACCTCCCCCTGCCCCACCCGATACCACGGTCTAACGCCCTGCTCTAATCTCAGGCCCACGATACTCGCCTGGGTTTCGAGACTGTGCAGGTCGCCGGACCGAAGCCCCACGTCGACCCTTCTATTCGAGCGAGGCCGTCATGCACTCTACCCGACGCAATTGCCTAGAACCGCCGCTGCAGCGGCCCCCGGGATCGGTTGGCGGATGTGCTCCGACTGGCGTTGCACGCGGAAGGTCGGGCATGATGTTCCCGCGATGGCGCCATCGCCCATTCCCGTGCTTGAAAGCACGCAGCAGGTTCCGCTATGCCGTATTTATTGCCTCGGCGACTTGCAGCGTGCCATGGGGACCTGAAGAAACCTCGGGAAATGGGTAAGTCGTTCGACCAGGCGGCGCTAGTCAGCTATCTGCAGCTCGCCACTATGACTTGGTCGGTGGCGAACAGATCGCCCAACCTGTCGCCATGCTACTGACTATTCCCCCGCGACAGCGTGTACTCCGGCACACCGGACAATGTCGGCCCGGTGCTACCCGGTGATGTGATGGATGCGCACACTGACGGCATCGACGCCATCCGCCTCAAGGTGGTTGAATTGCAGGCGCCGACTCCGTCGCGCTGTTTCGCTTCAGCCCAAGCCCGCGGCAGGCTGGCTCCTGTCCAGCGAACCTGCCCGCTAAACGGCGCACACTTCCGTCCATCCTTATGCTCACCCGCTTCATCATCATTCGTCACGGCGAAACGCATTGGAACCGTGAAGGCCGCTTTCAGGGTCACCTCGATAGCGCGCTCACAGAAGACGGCGTGCAGCAGGCGCGCGCCATCGCCGAACGCCTGGCGGCTGAACGTATCGACAAGTTGTACAGCAGCGATCTCGGCCGCGCTTATCACACCGCGCGACTGATCGCCGAAAAGTGCCGGCTCGGTATCGTCACCGATGCGCGCTTGCGCGAAAAACATCTCGGCGTATTCCAGGGCCTGACCAGCGCAGAGATGAAATCCAGATATCCGGATCAATACAGGCGCTACGTGTCGCATGAGGCCGATTTCGTCATCCGGGATGGCGAAAGTTTGCGCCAATTCCACGATCGGGCCATTGCCTGCTTTGCCGACTTGGCTGTGCGCAGCAATGGCGGCACGGTCGCCGTCGTGACTCACGGCGGTCTGCTCGCTTGCCTCTATCGGCATGTGGCGGGTATCGCGCTGGAGACGCCACGCGACTTTCCGTTGCTCAATGCCAGCTTCAACGCCTTCACCTGCGAAGACGGCGAATGGACGCGCGAAACCTGGGGAGACGTGAGCCACCTGAGGGGGATCAGCGTTGGCGACGAACTCTAGGGGCGGTGCGGGCGTGCTGGCGCGGTTGCACGTAGGGTGTCACGTCGCATCGCGACCTACGGCCCCGGCCTCGCTCCATGCGTCCGGGTAATGCGGTGCGAGAAGTCGGTCAGGTTGCCGCGGGCCAGCTGAGCTCTTCGGGTCGCGGATCGAGTCGACCTTTGGGTCGAAGGCGGGCGGGTGCCAGGTGAAGCGTCGCGCGCCGAGTAGACAAAAAACGGGGGCGACGTTCATGCCTCCGACCGCGTCCGCACACAGGCGAGGAACTCGTTGAGAATCGGCGTGCCGTCCAGCAAATCCGGATTTCTTGGATCGTGAAACTCCGGGTGCCACTGCACCCCGAACACGTAACTGTCGCCGCGCCAGCGGATCGCCTCGACAATGCCGTCAGGTTCGGAAAACGCTTCCACTACCAGGGATTTACCCAAGTCCTTCACCGCTTGATGATGAATGGTATTGATAACGCCGTGGGTCTTGTTCGGGTAAAGCCTGGCCAGGCCCGTTTCGGGAACCAGCCTGACGGCGTGGAAATGATCGTCAAACTTCTCCGAATGACGATGATGCAAGGTTTCCGGGACCTGGAACGAGATGTCCTGATAGAGCGTGCCGCCGAATACCACGTTGATGAGCTGGTGGCCACGACACACACCGAGCACCGGTTTGCCGTGACTGACGAACTCGCGAAGCAGTTCGACCTCGTACATGTCGCGCACCCGGTCGCCGGCCCATTCAGGATTTAGCGGCTCCTCACCATAGGTCTCTGGGGCGATATCGGCTCCGCCCTGCAATACCAGCCCATCCAGCTGCGCAACGTAGTCGGCAACGTGCAGACTGCTGCGATGCAGTACGGCGCTCTTTTCAATCGAGGGGATCATGAATACCAGGACATCGCGCGACATCACCCAATGGGTGATCGATTGCTCTACATATTGCAGCGTCTTGGTCTGCAACATGGCGCGACGCGCTTCGGGATGAAGAAAGCGCGCGGAGAGTCCGATGCGCAAGGGGCGGGTCATCGGTTTAGCCTCTGCGCGCCATCCCCGCGGGCGAGGGAAGACATCGCAAGGGCGGCTCTACACCTTCCAAGGCACATCCGACGTCGTGTACAAGCGATGGGTCCTACACTGACAAGGTTCTTCGTATTAAAGCCCATGGACACTCAAACGCGGCCGGCGGCAGCGCCGTTGACCTAGGTTTTAGCGTAGCAGATCACGGGCCGCATGGAAAATCGGCTCGGTCATAGGCTGTCATCGCGCAACAACGCCTGCGCTGCAGACCGCTGCTATGGAGAGGGCTATAATTCCCGCAGCTGAGCGGCTGCGCCATTCGGTGGCAATATCATGCGCGGGCGGCCCGTGGCCCCGCATGCCCTAAAAGAACAAAGACGCGATGAACATTCCGTGCCGTTTTCTCCTTGCCCTGACGATCACGCTGGGCGCCTGCGCGACGCCCGCACCGCCAGCTGCTATTGACCTGGAGGGCCCGATCGACTTCGCTGCGCGCTCGCTCGGCGATCCGCGTCTGAAGACCTATATGGAGACCGCGTTGCGCCGGCAGATCTCTGCCTGGCCGCTCACCGCGTGGGATGAACAGGACCTCACTCTCGCCGCGTTCTACTACCAACCCGAATTAAGTACGGCGCGCGCACGCTGGGCGACGGCGCAAGCGGCAGAAATCAGCGCCGGCGGACGCCCGAATCCGACCCTCGCTCTGCTGCCTGAATACAACACCGATGCGCCGAAGAACATCTCGCCCTGGATCGTTAGTGTGGGTCTGAATTTACCTATCGAAACGGCCGGCAAACGCCGCTACCGCCTCGCCCGCGCGCAGCAGCTGTCCGCCGCCGCACGATTCGATGTCGCCGCCACCGCCTGGCGTATCCGTAGTCGCGTTCGTGCCAAGCTGCTCGACCTGTATGCGGGACAGCGCATCCATGCGCTTCTGGATAAGCAATTGATGCTCGCCGGTGCCCGCCGCGCTGCCGTCGAACAACGGCTGGCGGCCGGCGCCGCGTCCCGACCCGAGGCGGCGCAGGCGGCCGCGGCGGTGCAGCAAATCCAACTGGCGCAGCGCCAATCCGAACAGCAAGAGTTGGCGGATCGTTCCGGTTTGGCGCAAAGCCTTGGCGTTTCCGTCGCTGCTTTGCAAGGAATTGAATTTTCTTTCGCCGCCTTCGCAGACACGCCAGGACGTATTGAATTGCTCGCATTGGAAGCGCGTCAGCGTGGCCTTTCCGGCCGGGCCGAACTGCTTGCTGCCCTGGCAGACTACGCGGCCAGCGAATCGGCGCTGCAACTGGCACTGGCCGGACGCATTCCGAACCTCGAGATCGGACCGGGATACAAATGGGACGAAGGTGCCGTCAAATGGTCGGTGGGGGTCGCGCTCACCCTGCCGATTTCGCAAGCGGGTCCCATCGCCGAAGCGGCGGCGCAACGCGATCATGCCGCGGCGCGCTTCAATAGTTTGCAGGCGAAGGCGATCGGCGAAATCGATCAGGCGAGTGCTGCCTATCAGTTGGCGCTGCACCAACTGGACGCTGCAGCGACGCTGAGCGCTACGGCCGAACAACAAATGCAGGCGACGGAAGAGCAACTTCGGGCCGGTGAAGCGGACCGTCTCGCACTTCTTGAGGCGCGCCTGCAAGGTGTGCTGAGCGAGCAGACCCGGTTGGCCGCTGCGATCAACGCCCATCGATCGGTCGGCGCACTGGAGGATGCGCTGCAACAACCGCTCGCGCCTGTGCCATTGCCGGTTCCGTACCACGACCCTCGCTCCATTGCGCAGCATGGGCTCGCCGAATGAAGCGAACGACGTCAACGGTGATCGCCGCGGCAATGCTCGTTTTTGCCCGAATGTCACCCGCTGCTGTGCCAGCCGCGGCCGAGCCCGCGCCCTCCGTATCCGTCATGAACGGTGAAACGGTCGTGACGGCCGGGCAGAAGACGCAGGCTGCGAGCGGCATCGAAGTCCAGGCGTTGACTTTGGACAGCCGGCGGGGGGAGACCACGGCGTATGGCACGGTGGTCGATCTGCAACCGCTCATCGATCTGCGCACCCGCTACCGCTCCGCCCAGACCGAAGCAATGGTTGCGCGCACGACACTCAAGGCCTCGGAACAGCAATACCAGCGCGTGCGCACGCTCAATCAACTGGACAAAAACGCTTCCGACCGGGCGTTGCAGGCGGCGCAGGCCGCCTGGGAAACGGATCGCGCAAAGGCGAGCGCCGTGGCGCTGCTCGCCGACGACGTGCGCGCGTTGGCGAGCGCACGATGGGGCAGAGCGCTCGCCGAGCAAGTGCTGGATGGCGGTGCGAAGGCGCTGGCAAAATTGTTATCCGGACAGGAGGTGTTGCTCGAGCTCGCCTTTCCCTCCGGCGTGAGCGCACCGGCAAGCGTGGAAATCGACGTCGCCGACGCGAATGGCAAACCGCTGAGCGCACAATGGGTCGCCGCCTCTCCGCGTGCCGATCTGCTCACCCGGAACCCGACATTTTTCTATCGCGCCGCGGCCACCACCTTGCGTGCGGGATGGCGCGTCGCGGCGCGTGTCCCGTTGGGTGGGGACGCCGCCGAGGGCGTGTTCGTTCCCGAGTCGGCGGTCATCTGGCACGCCAACCAGCCGTGGGCCTATGTGCGCACGGACGCTACCCATTTCGTCCGCCGTCCTCTGGCGAGCGCCCGCGCTGTGGCGGGAGGATGGTTTGCCACCCAGGGCTGGCGCGGCGGCGAGCAAGTCGTCGTCGCCGGTGCGCAACTGCTTTTTTCCGAGGAGTTCAAGCCGCGTCAGCCGGCTGGAGGCAAGACCACGACGGAAAGTGCCGACGATTAACGCGCGCCAACTCAACTAGTGGTGCGCTAAAGTGTTGACGGCGATCGTCCGTTTCTCGATCCGCTTTCGCGGTGTGGTGATAGCACTTGCCGCGCTGCTGGTGGGCTATGGATTGTTTACCCTGGCACGCGCGCGGCTCGACGTGTTTCCCGAGTTTGCGCCGCCGCAAGTGCAGATCCAAACCGAAGCGCCGGGGCTTGCCGCGGACCAGGTGGAAGCCCTGGTCACGCAACCGCTCGAGTCCGCGCTGAACGGCGTGATCGGACTCGCCACGTTACGCTCCAGGTCGATGCAAGGCTTGTCGACCATCGTGCTCACCTTTCACGACAACACCGACATCCATCGCGATCGACAAGCCATCGCGGAGCGCTTGGCGGCGATCGGCGCCAGCTTGCCCCAGGGCATGAAAGCGCCGAGCGTGCTGCCCCTCGCCTCTTCCACCAACGACATCATGAATATCGGACTCACCTCGTCGACTCGCTCGCCGATGGAGCTGCGCACCTTGTCCGACTGGACCATCCGGCCGCAGTTGATGAACGTGCCTGGAGTGGCGGGTGTCGCGGTGTTCGGTGGCGAACTGAAGCAGTTGCAGATTCAGGTACAACCGGAGCGGCTGCTCCGCTATGGCCTGTCGCTCAAGGAAGTGGTGGAGGCAGCGCGCCGCGCCACCGGGGTACGGGGCGGGGGCTTCATCGAAAACGATAATCAGCGCATCGTCATCGCGCCCCAGGGTCAGGCGCTCAGCGCCGAACAGCTGGGCGCCGCCGTGCTGCGTTACCGCGATGGCGCACCGATCCGCCTCGGGGACGTCGCGCGGGTGAGCGACGCGCCGGCCCCACCGGCAGGAGATGCGCTGATCGACGGCAAGCCAGCCATCGTGCTGGTGGTCGCCGAGCAGTTTCAAGCCAACACGCTGGCGGTGACCCGCGCAGTCGAGAAAGTGCTCAAGGATTTCGAGCCTTCGCTCAAAGCGGAAGGAGTCACCCTGTATCCGGCGCTATTTCGCTCCGCCAACTTCATCGAAACCGCCGTCGGCCATCTGCGTGCCGCCCTCCTCGCCGGCGCACTGCTGGTTATCGGCGTGCTGTTTCTATTCCTGTTCAACGTGCGCACCGCTCTCATCTCCGCGCTGGCGATCCCGCTGTCGCTGCTGACGGCGGTCGTCGTGCTCGATTACTGCGGCATCGGTCTCAACACCATGACTTTGGGCGGCCTCGCCATCGCCTTGGGCGAAGTCGTTGACGATGCCATCATCGACGTGGAAAACATTTTTCGCCGTCTGCGTGAAAACCGCCTGCTCGCGCAGCCGCTGACGGTCGCCCAGGTCGTATTGAATGCATCGGTGGAAGTACGCGGCTCGGTGGTCTACGCGACTTTCATCGTCGCGCTGGTTTTCGTTCCGGCGTTGATGCTTTCCGGCGTCACCGGGCGCTTGTTCGGACCGCTCGCCATCGCCTACATCGCCGCCATCCTCGCCTCGCTGGTCGTCGCCCTGACGCTCACGCCTGCCCTTGCCTACGCGTTGCTCGGCGGGCATTCCGCTGAAGTCCGCGAACCTCCCCCAGTGCGCTGGTTGAAGCAGCGCTACTTGAGGTTGCTCGCCGGCATCGAGCGGCGTGCCGGCGCAACCATGGTCGTGGTCGCGCTATTCTGTGCGCTCGGCATCGCCCTGCTACCGTTCCTCAAGGTGGCTTTCCTGCCGCCGTTGCGGGAAGGACATTTCACTCTGCACATGAAGTCGGCGCCGGGGATTTCTCTCACCCAAACCCTGCGCCTGGGCAGCGCCGTTTCAACCGCGCTGCTGCAGATTTCCGGTGTGCGATCGGTCGCGCAGCGCGCCGGACGCGCCAGTCTGGTGGTCGATCCGGCGGGAGTCTATTCGAGCGAGTTCGAAATAGACTTGGTGCCGCTGTCGGCGCGCGAACAGCAGCGCGTGCTCGGGCAGATCCGCGGCAGCCTCACGCATTTCGCCGGCGCCAATTTTTCCGTCAATACCTTTCTCACCGAACGGATCGAGGAAACGGTTTCCGGATTCACCGCGCCGGTAGTAGTCAATCTGTTCGGCACCGATCTCGATCTATTGGATCGCAAGGCTCAGGAGGTGGCCGCCGTGCTCGCCGCCATGCCGCAGACCGCGAGCGTGCAACTGCAGGCGCCGCAGGGCAATCCGCAGCTGAACATACGCCTGCGCACCGATGCGCTGAGGCGCTGGGGGATTGCGCCGCTCGACGCGCTGGAAACGGTGCAAATCGCTTACGAGGGAGCGATCGTCGCGCAGCTCTACGATGGCAATCGCGTGTTCGATGTCAGCGTGATCCTCGATCCGGCGTTGCGCCGCCACCCGTCGCAGGTGGCCGCGCTGCCGCTGCTCAATCCGGAAGGCAAAACCATCCGCCTGGGAGAAGTGGCCGAGATCACCCAGAGCATCGGCCGCTTTCTCATCTTGCATGACGGTGCCCAGCGCTTGCAGTCGATCACCGCGCACCCCAAAGGCGACGTTGCAGCCTTCGTAGCAGAGGCCAAGCAGCGCGTGGCTGCGCAGGTGTCGCTGCCGCGCGGGGTCTATGCGCTATTTGCCGGCGACGCGGAGTCGCGCGCGCAAGCGCAGCGCGAACTGATATTGCATGGGGTACTCGCCGGTGCCGGCGTCATCCTGTTGCTGTTCGTCGCGCTCGGCAGCACGCGTTCGCTGCTGCTCGTGTTTGCCAACCTGCCCTTCGCGCTGGTCGGCGGGGTGGTCGTGGTGGCCGCGCTCGGGGAACCGCTGTCGGTGGGAACGCTGGTCGGCTTCGTTACCCTGTTCGGCATTACCCTACGCAATTCCATGATGCTGCTTTCGCACTACGACCATCTGGTGCAAAAGGAAGGCATGCGTTGGGGCCGCGAAACCGCCATCCTCGGCGCGCAGCAGCGTCTCGCGCCGATCCTGATGACCGCGCTGGTGGCCGGCCTCGGCCTGCTCCCGCTCGCTGTGACCAGTGGCGCTCCGGGCAACGAGATCGAAGGACCGATGGCGCTGGTAATTCTCGGCGGCCTGGTGACCTCGACGATTCTCAACTTGCTGGTGCTGCCGACCCTGGCATTGCGTTTCGGGCGATTCGCGCCGCGCCCGGAAATTTTTTGACCAGGGGCGCAGCGCTAGTTCCTACCTTTCGGCGAGCATCGCCTCGATCTGCTTTACCAGGGCCGGGTCGTCCGGAGTGACTTTAGAGGAAAAGCTCAAGATCCGGGTGCCGCTTCGGTCGATCAAGTATTTGTGAAAATTCCATTTCGGCCATTGGCCCGTGCTCCTCGCCAGTTCCTTGAACACGGGATTCGCATCGGCGGGCGTCACGCCGGATTTTTCCACCAACGGGAATTTCACCTTGTAAGTGCGTTCGCAGAAGTCGGCGATCTCCTTGTTGCTGCCCGGCTCCTGGCTGCCGAAATCGTTTGAGGGGAAACCCAGCACGACGAAGCCTTGGGCGGCATATTTCTCGTTCAGCGCTTCCAATCCCTGGTATTGCGGCGTGAAGCCGCAATAGCTCGCCGTGTTGACCACCAGCACCACCTTGCCTTGATACTGGCAAAGATCCTGCGGCTGCCCCTGCAGGGAATTCATCCGGTGATCGAGCGCGGGGCCGCACGCACCCGGGGTCGCCGCAGAAGCGTCAGCCATGGCGGCGAGCACGACAAAAGCCGCAAGCAGACACTTGAATTGCATCATGGTTCCTCATCGGTCGGGGCCCTGGAAGCCTGTCGCTCAAGGCGTAGTGCGTATTATTCCCCGGCGCACCGGTCCTGTAAATTCTTATCCGCGACGGAACGATGGAACATGGAAACGGCAGCCGGTCCATGGCCGGGCCGGCTACGGGTATAATTTCCAGTTATTCCTAACCCGACATCAGTAGAGCGGTGATTCGTACCGCAACGACCCGTTGGCATGCCGCTTCTCGTCCTCGGAATAAATCATCAGA
>Ga0209118_1000443_pt1 | contig 22906 bp, 22 predicted proteins | sample BlaSpr_A8_Ref_M1_FD_187988 | JGI IMG/M metagenome (GOLD analysis project Ga0209118, IMG submission 187988) | Forest soil microbial communities from Thunder Bay, Ontario, Canada - Black Spruce, Ontario site 2_A8_Ref_M1 (SPAdes) (version 2) | ecosystem: Environmental > Terrestrial > Soil > Boreal...
CTGGCCATCTCTCTGCTAGGCGTCTATCTCCATGAACAACCCGGCCACGGCGTCGGACCGGCACAGGGCCTCGAACAAATGCCCGGCAAGCAACCACTTAATCGCGTGCTTTCAGGATTCGAGCAATGGCTCGGCGACAGCGCAGAACGCGAAGTCCTGTGTCTGCTTGGCCTCTTCGACCGTCCGGCTGACGCAGACTGCCTCAAAGCGTTGCGCAACCAGCCAGCCATTCCCGGCCTGACTAATCGAGTGTCGGGTCTAAGTGACATGGAATGGAATCTGATGCTCAATCGTCTAGAGAAATTACGGCTAATCCATGCCCGCGAGAGCGATTCTGCCCAGCGGCTCGTTGATGCTCACCCGCTAATACGTGAACATTTCGCCGAACAACTTCGCGAAAAGAATCCTACGGCTTGGCGCGCGGCGCACCGGCGACTCTATGAGCAGCTCTGCGAGACGACGTCGGACAAGAAATTTAAGCCCACTCTCGAAGACCTCCAACCGCTCTACCAAGCCGTGGCTCACGGATGCCAAGCGGGTTTGCAGCAGGACGCGCATGACAGCGTTTGGTTCGCTCGCATCCGTCGGCACAATGAATACTACAGCGTCAACAATCTCGGTGCGTTCGGTTCTGATTTGGGAGCCGTCGCCTGCTTCTTCGAGACCCCTTGGAGTCACGTCTCGCCGTCAATCAAAGAAGACGACCAAGCTGTGCTAATGAGCACAGCCGCGTCATGGCTTCAAGCTTTGGGCCGACTGACCGAGGCCCTTGATCCGCTGAGGGCTGCGCTGGCTATGGGTATCATGCGGGAGAATTGGGAGGCCGCCGCCACCCGTGCCGGCAACCTAAGCGGGCTAGAATTGACACTGGGCGACGTGGCCGGGGCGGTGGAGCATGCCGAGCAGGCTGTGGCGTACGCAGAAAACAGCAGCAACGAGTTCGAGCGGATGAAGCAACTGGCAAAATATGCCTGGGCTCTGCACGGGGCCGGTCGTCGGGACGAGGCGGAAGCGTACTTTCGCCAGGCCGAGGTCATGCAGGTAGAGCGTCAGTCCCCTTACCCGCTTCTTTACGGGGTTGCGGGCTTCTGGTATTGCGATCTGATGCTGGCCGAGGCGGAACGCGCGGCGTGGCAGGCATTCTGTAGAGATGGTCGGCGACCGCCAGACACTAGCGATGCGCATCGGGCGATTCTCCAGGCCGTTTCCCAGCGCGCGGCATCCACGCTCGAGTGGGTAGCCAGGCAAGAGTGGCTGCTCGACATCGCCCTAGACTACCTCACCTTGAGCCGCGCCGCGCTCTACGAGGCGACCCTGAAAAATGGGAGCAACGTCCTGCCACCGAACGCGGAGAATTCACAACGACAGCACGATGCGATCGCTGTGACCATCGCGGTGGACGGCCTCCGCCGATCTGGCAACATAGACGACCTTCCGCGGGGTCTCCTCACGCGCGCTTGGCAGCACTTTCTCTCTTTGGCGTCCACCAGCCGAGACAGCGCCCGGCATGACTTGGATGAAGCTTGGGAAATTTCCGAGCGCGGTCCCATGCCGCTCTTCCTCGCCGACATCCATCTCCACCGTGCCCGCCTTTTTTTTCGTGAGCAATCCTACCCGTGGGAATCTCCGCAAGCCGATCTGGTCAAGGCTCGGCAACTCATCGAAAAACACGGCTACGGGCGCCGAAAAGAAGAGTTGGAAGACGCTGAGACTGTTATTGGACGCTAGGAGAGGTCAGACTATTTCTTGCGCGGCGCTTCCAAGGCGTGGGCCGAAAGGGGTCAGAGTTAACATTGACACACGGGGCAGATGCGCGCTGAGCTTATTTTCGCCGGCGGGCCATGGAGATCTTGCGAGAGGGAGGACCCGCCTTCGCCGAGCCACCTTCGCACAAGCCACCTTCGCACAAGGCTACGGCGAGCCAGGGGCTACGGCGAGCCAGGGCCTACGGCGTGGCAGGATGCGGGAAATTTCTTTTTTCGCTCCGCGGTGTAGGACCACCACGGACGCGCGGGTGCTCCTTCCATGAAGCGAACGGCGGAGGACAGAAGTCAGAAGTCAGAAGTCAGAGGTCGGAAGTCGGAAGTCGGAATGGGGAATGGAGCCGGCGGGAGCCGAGCGACATGGACGAAGCCCGCAGGGTGAGCGAAGCGGGACCGAGCGAATCAATACGCCGCGATGGGGTCGCGGCGGATAGACGGAGAAGCCGCGAGGTAGCGGTGCAGAGCCGGGACGGCGAAGCATCAGTGCGCGGGTTCCGGCCAATCGGGTCCCGCGGTTGTTTGATCCCGATCGAGCGCAGATCGCGGGCGATCGATGCGCCGACATTGGGGATTGCTTCGAGGACCGTGGCCAATCGCGCACGGGTCGCCTTGCGTGTGGTCAGCCTCGACCGGAGGCGTCTCCTGGTGGTCAAGCTGGAAGGGTTCACATCGAAAGTAGAAAGTAAAAAATAGGAAGTAGAAAACGGGGACCTACGCGCCGTCGAAGACCAGAGCGAAAGGACGCAGCCATTCACGCCAGATTTTGTTGGCAATGCGTTTCATAGGAGACGTGGGCCAGCTCCTGATAGCAGGACACGCTTCCCGGCTCAAGTCCGCGGGAGCCCGTCTCTGCGACCCTGGCCGAAGCGGCCACGCAGCGGCGAAAATAAGAAACGGGAGATTGCAGCGCCACCGGGCTGCACGAAAAATCGCCGAAATCGGGGCACTGCACCTCTAATTCTTGCAGTCGAGCGGAAACTTTGCCGACAGTTTGCCGTATTATATGTATGCAGAGCTGGGGTTGCAGCACAACCGGCGAACCCTCGCTTCCGCTAACCAGAAGGAGATACTCTATGTTGCGCAATTTGTTCACGATCGTAGCGATCATGCTTGCCTTGATGGCTCCCAACATCAGGGCGCAGCAATGGGCAGCCGCCCTCCCACCCGAGTCCGCGAGAGAGTTAACCTTTCAGGACTACAAGCAGGCCTTCGAGGATTACTACAAGCAGCACCCGGTGCCGCTGGACAAAGAAAAGCTCAAGCCGACCTTCCGCTTCGCAAACGTGGCAGAGGCGACGGACCGCGTGGCCATCGAGGATTACAAACTTTTCAAGCGCTGGGAATGGCTGATGGAGCCCCGGACGTACCCAAATGGCAGACTAGATATGGAAGCCATCGAGAAGACCCGGGAGATGATCCCGGAGGAAGACAAGCAACTCTTGATGAGAACGGCCGAGCAAAATCCGTTGCATCTGAAGTTCGAAGGCGGGCGATTGCTGGCGCCGCCTCCTCCCATATGGAAGTCTCTCGGGCCGAATAATGCCATCGGAGGCACGAACCTGGGACGCGTGAATTCCATTCAGTTCGACCCCAAGAACTCAAAGGCCATCTGGATTGGCACACCGGATGGCGGAGTTTGGAGGTCACTCGACAGTGGGAGCACGTGGACACCGCTTTTCGACACTCAACCCACTTTGAGTGTGGGCGACGTCGCCTTCGACCCGGCGAATAGCCAGACAATATTCGTCGCGACGAGCGACCCGTTTGGCTACGGAACGCCATTTTGGGGCGGCACTTACAGCGTGGGAGTGCGGAAGAGCATTGATGGTGGCGCCACCTGGGCGAACACTGGTCTCACTTGGACCGTTAGCCAGAAGCGAACCATCCGCCGCCTGGTCATTCATCCCAGCAACGGCAAGATCCTGCTCGCAGCGACCAGCGATGGCGTTTACCGCACGGCTGACGCCGGCGCCACCTGGACTAAGGTCGTCCCCGCCAGCGCCTATGATGCGGAGTTTCAACAGGACAACGGAAACATCGCGTATGTGACCACAACCAGCGTCCTCAAGAGCACCGATGCGGGCGTCACATTTGCGGCGACATCGGCCAGTTGCGCGGGAGCCAGGTACAATATCGAGATCGCTCGCAGCAATCCCAAGACTCTCTACACCCTGTGCACCAACGGCACGGTCCAGAAGAGCCTCGACTCAGGAGCGACTTGGAATAATACGACCGCGCCGGGCGTCACGTTGTATGGCTACTATGACAACGTGCTCGCCGTTTCGCCGATAAACGAAAAAATCGTCTATGTGGCCGGCTTCAATATGAGGAAAACTACCGATGCCGGTAACACCTGGTCCACCGTGCCAGTCGCGGGCCATGTGGACAACCACTGCATCCGCTTCTTCCCCGGCACCGACAAAACTATCCTGGCCGGGAATGACGGAGGCTTGTTCAGGAGTACCGATTCGGGCGCTACCTGGACGAGTCTGAACAAAGGATTGGCGATCACCCAGTTTTATGGAGTGGGAATCAGCAAAACCAGTCCCACGATCATGGAGGCGGGGGCGCAGGACAACGGCAATATGAAGTTCAACGCGGGTGTCTGGACTAACATCACCAATGCCGACGGGATGCGGGGCTTTATTGACTGGAGCAACGCAAACACCATCTATGCCTCCATCCAGAATGGCGGCCTCTACCGGAGCACCAATGGAGGCGGCAGCTTCACCGCGATCAACACTCCGAGTTCAGGCAATTGGGTGACGCCGTGGCAGCAGGACCCTTCGTCCGTGAAGACCATCTATGCGGCCACGAACAAAGTGTACAGGAGTGCGGACCAAGGCACGACCTGGAGCGATATCAGCGGCGCCCTGGCCGGCATTGGCACTTTCGTCTCGCTGAAAGTCGCGCCCAGCAATTCCAAGGTCATCTATGCCGGGAACGGGAATAAGCTTTATCGGACCACCGCCGGCGGGCCGCCTTGGAACGACATTACGGCCGGTTTGCCAGTCGCTGCCAATTATCTGACCGACGTTACGGTTAGCGATACCAATCCTAACCTCGCCTGGGTAACCTTCAGCGGATACACTGCCGGCCAGAAGGTGTACTACACCAAAGACGGTGGAACAACCTGGAGCAACCTGAGCGGCACACTGGCGAACATGCCGGTCAACGCGATCATTCACGAGAACAAATCGGACAACCCTCTCTACATCGGGACCGATTCAGGTGTCTATTACAAGAACGACGGCCTGAGCGATTGGGTGCCCTATAAGTCGGGATTGCCTAATGTGATCGTCGATCGGCTGGACATCCATTACGGCACGAAGGTTATTCGGGCAGCCACCTACGGCAGAGGAGCATGGGAGGCTCCGCTTAAGTAAGCCGCGGCTCACATCGCGGCCGCCGGGGAGAGCGCGACGATAGTTTTCGCCCCTCCGTAAACGACCGACTTACCAGAGTTGAGACCTACGACGACTTCGTGATTCTGCGCCAGGTTCGCCGGCCGGTTTTCACAAGCGGCGCCTCCCTGTTCCTGTAGGCTTACCTGATAGACGTCGTCTTGTGTCTTTCGGACCAGCGTGTCTTTAACATCGGTGGGAACGTTGACATCGTGCGGAACTACGACCGGAGACGACACCCGTTCCAGCTTGGCCGAATAGGATTGCCCCTTCAGGCAGACACCGGCGATGGAGACCGGCGCCCCCTTCTTGACGATGACATAAATGAAGTACTTCACCGGAAAAGGATTGTTCGCCGAGGACGCATCGGTATTTCCCGGTGGAATGCCCGGCGTAGTACTGCGGCTGTAGGCTACTACCTCGACCACTGGCGGCTGGGCAACCGCGCAGCTTGCGGCAAACAAGAAGAGGAGAGAAAGGAATTTCATCGCACAATCACATGGAGTCGGACCTGGCGTCCGCGGCCACTTAGCATAGCGCTGGAGGGCGGCCATCGGCAAGTTCAGTTTCCTGGCGGGCGGGCTAGTGATGGCGCCGGAGTTCGAGCATGGGTCCAAGATTCTGCCGTGCGCAGACAGAGAAAGTTCCTCGACACGTCACACCGGGTCGAGCGCCCTGCTGAGGCGACGGCCGAAGAGCACCACCAGAAGGCCTCCGCCGGCGGCGATGGCCGCGTGTTCCAAAGTCGCACGAAACCCGGCAAATCCGGCGATGTGCTCGACGTGTCCTGGCAGGAACAACTGATTCACCATGTAAAGGACGACCACCGCCGTCATTCCATAGAAGGAGAACCGTTCCCAAGCTTCGGTGAAGGCGAGGTAGAAAAGGCCCTTGGGGTGACCCATGAAGGTCGCGTCCACGGGGTGCTTCAACGTAGCTTCGCGTGTGATCATCCTATCGTGCTTCTCTCCCATTTACGCGGCACCCTACCAGAAATGAAGGCGTGCTGTCGTTAGTCGCTTTGGCAGGATGCCTCCGACTCGTCACGTGTCACTCGTCACGTCTGTTTACTGCGTCGATAAACTGGACTGACCGAAGCCCGATTATCGACTCACAGACTGATCGCTTTTGCCCTTCGTAGCGAACAGCGGCTTTCAACGACCGATGCGCTGGGCCGCAACTGATAGTCACAGCAGTATTGCTGTGCTAATAACGCGGTATCGCAGCGGCTTCGTTAGCTTTTCGATCACGCCCCGCTTCACGAGTTGCTTTAGCCACGCTTTCGTTTGCGCTCTTGATACGGCAAGCAATTCCGCGATTTCGCCTTCGCTCCGTGGCTCAGTTAGTTCATGCCTGAGAATATCTGTGATAGAATCAAATAACCTGTCGGCAGGCGAATGGGAAGACTTTGGCGTGGGAGCGGAATGCGGAGCAAGTGTTCCAACGGGTTTTTCTTGAACTGACAGCGAAAAGGTATCCTGCTTCGGTTCTCCTGCGAGAGCTATAGCCGCGCTTGCAAGTGCCTTTTCCAGTCCCGCACCATTTTGCGGATCTGGCCACGCTCGCGCGCCGCGCTGGATCAGCGCCGAATTGCCGCGGCCGGCGTTCTCACCATTGCGGACGAACACTGGAACAAACCGCAGACGCTCCAATTGTTCAATTGCTCCTGCCCACGTTCCGCCTTTCTCAAAATCGGAAGTCACGACTAATGCCGCATCAGCGAATGCATAGATGACTTTGTTCCGCTGCATTGCATGACCGACGTTAAATCCAGCCGCAGGGTCATAGGGTGATACAAACGCGAGCCGCCCGTCCATAAGGGGCTCCCGGTTGTCACGCGCCAGCGCCGCGCGTTCAAGACTGTCTGCCATCACACCGACGACCGCACCGCCGCCTAATAATGCGCCGTGCATAGCCGCCCGATCGATACCTTTCGCCGCGCCGGAAACTACCGTACGACGGGCACTGGCAGCAAGCCGACCGATCTCCTCCGTGTACGACATTAATTCTTCATCGATGTGTCGCGAACCGACTATGGCGAGACCACCCGTTTCCAGTAAAGTCGCATCGCCACAGCCATAGAGAATGGGGGGCGCATCTTCCTTGAGTCGCGACTTTAAGCGGCGCGGATAGGTGGCATCCGCGCGGCTCACCACCCAGATAGCACGAGCAGCCCACCGTTCAACCGCCTGGCTCAGGAGAAACCCGCGGGCGAGCAGATCATTGAGTCGCTGTTGTCCGAAAATCCGCGCGATCAATTGCACTGCTTCTTTCGCATTCGACCCGATGAGATCGGCGGGCTGTAATTGCTTTTCGCGCAACACACGCGCCACTCGATTGTATTCGCCCAAGCTAAGGAGGTTTGTTGATGAATCGCTGCGACCCGCCACGAGCGGCGCAGTAAGCAGCAGGATCGCCTGTGAATTGGTGGAAAGCGTCTCGCTCATTCAGCGTGGCCGGTTGCGGCGAGTGCGAGCGGATAAACGGGTCCGCTGCCATGCGAAGTGAGAAGGTAAGCGGCTACCGTCATCGTCCATTTAGAATCCACCATATCATCAATTAACAACACCGGCTCAGCGGGAACGCTCGATGTGTTGATAGCAAGCGAGCCGTCAATGTTCCGCGCCTGCTGAACGCTATTCGCCATTGTTTTCTGCTCCGCACGATCGTCAGTTTTTTCGAGAACGGCTCGAAATGGAAGCCCTAATGCAGCGGCCAAACGCCTCGCAAAACCGGGCACGAGATCAGGATGCCGGCGCGAGGGGATACACGTCGCCCATGTGGGAGGCGGTTCTGGTTTCCACTCGCGCACCAATTCAACACACGCGGCAACAAGATCATCGTCGAAGCGGTGGTCGTGATATTTCCCCAGACGCACCGCATTTCCCCAGCCGGCATCTCCCCATATGCAAAGAATTTTTCCCGACTGCAGGTTTCGATCCGGGGCGATCTTCGTGTTGCCCCGAACGCCTAGACTCGCAAGACCGCCCGAAGGCCATTTCTTGCGAGGCTCTAACGGAAGACTGGTGCGACGCAGGAAAGTCACGGCCCCATGCACCAGCGCTGGATCCGCTGCGGTCGGCAGGGGCTGAAGATCCGGCGCCTGCAACCCGCTGACATCTCCGTCGAGAGCGTGAATGAGAAATTCCATGTGACCGTTCTTTAGGCCGACGTATTCCTGCATCTGCGCCTGCTCGGCCCATCGCAAGGTTGTCAGGCGCTCCGCCCGGTCCCAGAAACTCTCGCCAAGCTTTGCCGCCGTTAGCATCCACTTCGTGTCCTGTTTGCGATTGGCGCCGGGGATTCAAGAGACAGAAGGAGTAATGCTTTATCGATTCGCCCCCGGCTCACGTTGAGTTGTTCCATCAATTGATTCACAGACAATCCATCCCGCGCTCGTTCAAGTGCGCCAAGCACCTGCGCGACCTCAGCGCGCGAAGGGAACGCGCTCTCGATAAAGTATTCGGTGATCTCCAATTCCTCCCGGCCGCTCAAGAGCACTCCGTGCGCAGCCGCGAGAGCGCGGCCCGCGCGCCCCACTTGTTGGTAATAACCTACGACCGACCCGGGCGTTTGGTAATGGATTACGAATGCCAGGTCCGGCTTATCGAATCCCATTCCGAGTGCAGTTGTCGCCACGAGCGCTTTTACTCGATTTTGCAAGAGCGCGTTCTCCAGTTCTACGCGCCGCTCGCCGCTCTCGCCGCTGTAAGCTTCGGCGTTGATGCCTCGCGACCGCAACCACTCAGCGACTTGTTCGGCATCGCGCACTGTGAGCGTGTAAATGATTCCGCTACCCGCGATGGTTGGGACATGAGTAGCGAGCCATGCCATTCTTTCGGCTTGGCTTGGTATCCGAATTGTTTGTAGCAGGAGCGATGACCGGCTGAGATCTCCGCGTGAGACCGTAAGGTTTGGACCGAGCACAACCTGGAGATCGTCAAGCACTCGGTTATTCGCTGTCGCCGTCGTTGCCAGCAACCGGAGATTTGCCGGCATCACGCCCACGATGCGTTCGATAAAACGATAGTGCGGACGAAAATCATGGCCCCAATCCGAAATGCAGTGCGCCTCATCGACGACCAGCAACGAGATGCGACCTGCCACAGGCCCCAGCACGTCGTTGCGAAAATGCTCATTAGCGAGTCGCTCCGGCGAGATCAGAAGAATATCCACTTCATCGCGACCGATCTTCTCTTCCACCGTTTTCCACTGTTCTATGTTTTCCGAATGGATCGTCAACGCGCGCACGCCCATTCTTTCCGCTGCCGCGATCTGATTGCGCATCAGCGCCAGCAATGGCGAAATGAGCAGGGCTGGGCCGGCGCCTTGTTCACGGAGCAGCTTCGTGGCGATGAAATAGACCGAGCTTTTACCCCATCCCGTCTTTTGTACGACGAGCAAGCGTCCGCGTCCCTCCACCACATGCCGGATTGCGTCCTCTTGTTCATCGCGAAAGGCAGCGTAGTTATCTTGCGTTCCCAGTCGTAGAAGTTCGAGGGCCCGTCTCGCATCGTAAGACATTGTCGAAAGTGTGAATTATTCCAATCGCTGATCGAGTTCCAGCGACTAAAAATAAGAGGAGTCGATTGAAAGTAAAAGGAGGCAATCTGCGAATCGCGGCCATGTTCGTGTAACCCACCGCGCCGGGTTCGTCCTTAGTGACGAAAAGGAACGAGAGTGGAAACCCGAGGTGGCTCCTGCCGGCTACTTTTTTTGCGGCGCTTCGAGGGTGCTTTGGGGGTTCGCGGCGGCTCTGGCGCATATCAGAGCTCAGAGGTCGGAAGACGGAGGTTCAGCAAATACAAGGCGGGCGGGCGGAGGCACTTCAGGAAAGGAGAAATTAGAAAGTAGGGAAGTAGAAAGTACAAGACAGGGACAGAGGCTTATTTTTTCCGCGGAGCTTCCAAGTTGCTGCCGGGTTCGCGCCGGCCCTGGCGCATTTCGGTCACGGCGTCCAGGAGGGTGCGCGCGACGTTCCGGGTTTCTTCCATGAACGCTTCGTCTTTGTCGAGGGCTTCGTGACTGGTGGCGTATGGTTCGTAGTAGCCGATGTAGCGATCGAGTAACGCCATCGCGCCGGCGGAGACAAGTTCCAGATCCATAAACCAGTCAGTCAACGCGGCGCACACGCGCTCGGCGCCGACGGTGTCGCCGTGGGCGATGACGGAAAAGATTCGGCCTTTCAAATGTTTCGGGTAATCCCAGCCTTTCAGCTCGAGCGCTTTCGCTTCCTCGGGAGTTTTTCCATGCGTCGTGGTCGGATCGGGGTTTCCACCATCGGCGCAAACCAGGCGGTCCATCATGAGCTTGAGCGGGCTCGTGGCCTGATACCAATGGACGGGCGTGACGATCATGACGCCGTGGGCCGCGACCCAGCGGGGATAGAGGTCGTTCATCCAATCGTGGATCTGGCCGAGGTAATGATTCGGGTAACAGGAGCAGGGCCAATGGCAGAGCGGCATCGCGGTGGAAACGCAGGCTTTGCACGGAAAGATGACGCGGCCAAATTCCGACGTCAGGTTACTTAAATCGAGGAAGTCGATCTGGAAGCCGGGTTCCTTTTCCATGACTTCGCGCGCGATGGTCGCGATGCGAAACGATTTCGCCATTTCGCTCGGGCAGGTCTCGTCAGTCCGGGGCGAGCCGCTGATGAGGAGGATGCGGGAAGGAGAGTCCGCATTTTCGAATTGCTTCTGCGCGGCCAGAATTCTTTCGCGCGCTTCGAGCCATTCGAGAGCCAGCTCGTACTCGGGATCGGCGAAGCCGGGACCGGCCTTTCGGGTGCGGGGGCTTTTGCGGTGGTCGTCGTACGCTTCCCACGCGATCTCGGCCAGACGATCGATTTTCTCTCGCTCGGGATCGAAGGCCGGATCGTAGAATCGTTCTTTCCACCGGCGCTGGAATTCCGCCTTGCTCAAACGGGTCGAGCCCTGGCCGGTGCGGACTGTTGGACGCATAACTTCGTACAAGGTTCGCGATTCAAGGCGCTAATGCGCGGGCAGAGGACAGAAGTCGGAAGCCGGAAGTTTGAAGTCGGAGCGCCAGCACGGGAGAGCGAGTGACCAAAGAGTTAGAGATCTGCATAACTTCCTAGATGCTTCGCGATTCGCGCGGCTAGTGCGCGGATTTTCCCTCTATTGGCCGGGCGTGCGTTCCCAAGTGCAACTTGGAAACGAGGATCTTGCAGCCGACACGGCTGCCACTACAGGGCGGAAGATTCGGCGGTCAGAGACCGCCGCTACAGACGACAAGAAATCGTGGCGGTGTCCTTAACGCGGGCTGATGTTCAGCCATGAAGAAGAGATTCCTCGGAGTGTTTCTAAGCGTGATAGCATTGAGCGGCCTGCTGGGAGCGGACATGCAGGCGCCGCCGGCGGCGGGACAGACGGCGCCCGACTTCAGTCTGCCGAGCGTGGAAGGTGGGCTGGTTAGTTTGAAGGATTACAAAGGCAAATGGGTGGTGCTCTATTTTTACCCGAAAGATTTCACGAGCGGTTGCACGCTTGAGGCCCACAATTTCGAGCGGGACCTGACGAAGTATCAGAGCCAAAGCGCCATCATCCTCGGCGTGAGCGCCGACACCGTGCAATCGCACAAGGATTTTTGCACGAAGGAGGGATTGAACTTCAAGTTGCTGGCGGACCCGGAACTGAAAACGATCACGAAGTACGGATCGGCCTTGGAGAATAACGGTGTGAAGATGGCGGCGCGGAATACGTTCCTGATCGATCCCGAAGGTAAAATCGCAAGGGTTTACCTGTCAGTTAAGCCAGCCGGCCACAGTGAGGAAGTCCTGAAGGATCTGGCGGTGCTGAAGCAGCAGTGACGAGTGACCTGTGACGAGTGACGAGCGGGAGGTCGGCCTGCCAAGCCGTAGCCTTGGCGTAGGCTGGAGATCAGAGGTCAGAAGTCAGAGGTCGGAAGGCCCGAAGACAGGGGTAGCTGTCGACGCCATGGGTGGTGCGTGCGTGCGAGGACCACTTAGGTATTGCCTGGCTGATGCGCAAATGGAGAATTGAGATTGATGAGAAGACTCGGCCTGCTGATTGCGGTGCTCGCTTTCTCGGCGCTAATCGTTCCTTCAACACGCGGGACGGGGTATCAGACAGACCGGGGAACCATCTCGTTTTTGCGTTATCATCTCTTTTCCGGCGGCGAGATCACTTACCCTCCCGAAGCCGTGCGGCAAAACCTCCAGGGCAGCGGGTTTTTCCTGATGCGGCTGCGTCCCGATGGCGCGGTGGAATCGCTGACGATGAAGATGTCCACGGGACACACCATCCTCGACGAGCACATCATGCGTGTCCTCAAGGCTTACCGGTTTCGGTCCGGAACCAAACAACCGATCGAATGGCTGGTGGGTTTTATTCAGCCGGCGACGGTGATCGTGAAGTTGAATCTGATCAACGAGCAAAGCTCGCCGTCGCCGCCGAAGAAAAAATGATCGGCTGACCTACCGTCGACGGAATGCGGGACACGGTGCGATGGGATCGCGCCGGGTAGACGGAAAAGCCGCGAGGGAGCGGTCCAGAGCCAGGGACGGCGCAGCATTCAATGCGGAGGCGGAAAAAGATCTCATGGCGGGCAATCTGGTCGCGTCCTAAAATCCCCTTGTGATCCGGAATCTTCCAATACCCATCGCGATCTATATCGATGCCGAGAACCGGGGTGATGTGGAGGCCCTGGCCCAATGCTTTGCCGGGGATGCCGTCGTGCGAGACGAAGACCAGACGATTACAGGGTTGCCCGCGATCAAGGAATGGAAGGCTGAGACGAAGAAAAAATATCAGCACACGATCGAGCCGCTGGCCTCCGCTCAGAAAGACGGCAAAACGATTGTCACCAACCGGCTCACCGGGAATTTCCCCGGCAGTCCCATCGAGCTTGAGTTCGTCTTTGCGCTCGACCGCGACAAGATCGTGTCGCTGGAGATCCGCTCATGAGCGATGACCTCGAATCGGAAGAGGCCCAGCGATGATCTATCCGCCGCGCGTTCGCCTCGCCCAGATTCCCACGCCGATCGAAAAACTGGAGCGGCTTGCTCGCCATCTCGGCGGGCCGGAGATTTATGTGAAGCGCGACGATCAGACCGGTCTCGCGACCGGCGGGAACAAGGCGCGCAAACTCGAGTTTCTCGTGGCAGAGGCGCTGGCGCAGAAGTGCAACCACGTGGTGTCGGTCGGCGGGCCGCAGAGTAATCATGTGCGGCAGACGGCGGCGGCCGCGGCGCGGATGGGACTCGACTGTTCGCTCGTCCTGCGCGGAGAACCTCCGGCGGAAAGACTCGGCAACTTTCTCCTCGATGAACTGCTGGGCGCCAAAGTGCATTTCTCGGGCAAGCGGACTGTCGACGAGGTCGCCGCTGAGATTATGACCACGCTGAAAGCGTCCGGGGTGAAGCCGTATTTCATTCCGCTTGGGGGCTCGAACGGTCTGGGCGCACTTGGTTACGTCGCGGCGATGGAGGAGACGCTCGACCAGCTCGCGGCGGAGAAGCTTACCATCGACGCCATGGTCTTCGCGAGCAGCAGCGCCGGCACCCAGGCTGGACTTCTGCTTGGCGCCGCGATCCGCCACTACCCGGGCCGCGTCCTCGGAATCAGCATCGATTCGTCCGCGGTGGAACTGACCGCACGGGTGATTGAATTTGCGCTCGATGCGGCCAGGCGCGTCGAGCACCAGCTGACTGAAAAGGATCTCCGCGTGGATGTCATCGACGATTACCTCGGCGGCGGATACGCCATTGTGGGCGACCTTGAACGCGACGCGATCCGCACGGTCGCTCGCAGCGAAGGCCTGTTGCTCGATCCTGTCTACACCGGCCGCGCCATGGGCGGGTTGATCGATCTAATCCGCAAAGGCCAATTCACTTCCCAACAGAAGATCCTATTCTGGCACACTGGCGGGACAGCGGCGCTGTCGGCTTTCGCAGACAAGCTTTAGCTCTTCGAAACCAATTCGCGAAGCTTCCCCCGTCTGGGAACGTCATGGGGCAGCCGCGATGCTATTCATGATCGCGGTGATCTCTTTCTGTTGCTTCGCCACGCCTTCGCCGCGCAGAATAACCATCAGACCTTTGCCCTTGGTTACTTCCACGCCTGCCAGGGTCAACTTGATCGTCGCGCCGGATTCGTCTTTCGCGTCAACTTTGTTCTCGGCCACATTCATGCCGTTTTTCAGCGTGGTCTTGCTATCCTTCCAACTGTCGAACTCCGGCTTTACTTTCAGCATGGCAAACGCCTTGTCATTCGAAGGGCCAAACATGGCCGGATTAGCGGGGATGATGTCGATGAGCACGGTGCCATCTCCGGAGCTGGCCGTGAGCGTCTCTCCAGTGACGGCTGCTTTCCAACCGTCCGGAAAAGTGATGGAGGCGACCGGTTTGTCTTCGGGAAACTTCAGCGTATCGGCCAGAGCGGGAGTGGTGAGTGAAAGGGCGAACAGTAAGCAGGCGATCGAATTTTTCATGATTGGAGAAATCGATTACGAAGCTGCCAGGGAAACGCAAATGCAATTTCGCTCGGATAAGAAACCGCGCGGCCATTAACTTCTTCGTTGCGGCCCGCCCGATGCCGCCATCGCCAGTCCAAATTATTTTCCAACCGCCCCGATGCATCGTAAGCGGCTTATGATGCCAATGGTCCCAGCCCGTCCCTCTGCCTTGGTCGTCCTCCCAAAGGAGGATATTGTTCTCCCTCTAAAGTGGGACAAATAATTCCGACTTCTGCCCAATGGGTTTCCATACGCCGACAGGCTAGTCTTCGCTCTACGCCAGGAGGAACCGGATGTCCGATCAAGATGCGAACGATGAACGGGTTCAAGAGGGCAATCCGCTCGAGTTCGGGCGATCCACGCGTCGGACCTTTCTCTCTCGGTTAGGTACTGCCGGCTTGCTGGCAACGGCGGGGCCTGTTACGACGGCGTTCGGACAACTTTCCGTGAAAGAGCAGGCGCCATCATCCAACTCGAAGGACACCATTCCCGTCACGCTTCGGGTTAACGGTAAGAAACACGATCTGCGGATCGATCCGCGCACCACTCTTCTGGATTGCCTTCGAGAACACCTGCATCTCACCGGCTCCAAAAAGGGATGCGATCATGGGCAGTGCGGCGCATGCACGGTGCACATCAATGGGCGGCGGGTGAACTCCTGTCTCTGCTTTGCCGCCATGCACGAGGGGGAGGAGATCACAACGCTGGAGGGCATCGGCCAGCCGGAAAATCTGCACCCGGTCCAGGCTGCCTTCGTTGCCTGCGACGCCTACCAGTGCGGCTATTGCACGTCCGGCCAGATCATGTCGGCGGTGGCGCTTTTGAAAGAACCATGCGGGCCGGAGGACGGGGACGTGAAGGAGTTGATGAGCGGCAATATTTGCCGGTGCGGCGCCTATCCCAACATTGTCGCTGCCATTCAGAGTGTGCGCCAAAACGCGAAGCCAACGCGATGAAAACTTTCGCACTCACGCGCGCCACTGATAGCGCTCAAGCGATTGCCACGGCGGCGAAAGCGAAAACCGCGCAGCAAGGTGCGGAGATTCGCTTCATCGGCGGCGGGACCACGCTGATCGATCTGATGAAGTTGAACGTCGAACAGCCGCAGACGCTGGTCGATATCAACCGGCTGCCGCTCGACAAAATCGAAGCGCTTCCGGACGGCGGCCTAACGATTGGCGCGGTAGCTCGTAACTCAGACCTCGCTTACCACCCGCTTGTTCGGAAGAACTACGCCGTCCTTTCCGAAGCGATTTTGAGCGGCGCCTCGGCCCAGCTTCGGAACATGGCGACGACCGGCGGCAACCTGTTGCAGCGGACGCGCTGCATGTATTTCCGCGCTACCGATATGCCGTGCAACAAGCGCGAGCCAGGCACCGGCTGCGCCGCGATCAATGGAGCGAACCGTACCCTGGCTATTCTCGGGACAAGCGAACACTGCATTGCGACGAATCCGTCCGACATGAATGTGGCCATGGCCGCGCTCGAGGCGACCATTCACGTGCGCGGGACCAAGGGCGAGCGCAGCATTCCGATTGCGGACTTTCACGTTTTGCCGGGCAACACGCCGCACCGTGAGACCGTGCTGGAACCGGGAGATTTGATTACTCACGTCACCCTTCCGCCACCCGCGCCGGGAAGCCGCTCTCTTTATCTGAAACTGCGCGACCGCGCATCCTACGAATTTGCGCTCGCCTCCGCCGCGGTGGTGGTGACGGTGGCGAACGGAAAAGTGACGCGCGCGCGCATCGCGCTCGGTGGCGTTGGCACAAAGCCTTGGAGGTCGACTGAGGCTGAAGGCGAACTAACAGGCCAGGCGGCGACGGAAGCCGCCTTCCGAAAGGCGGCAGAGGCCGCGCTCCGTGGCGCGAAGCCGCAGAGCGAAAACGGCTTCAAGGTCGAGCTAGCCAAACGCTGCCTGGTTCACGCGCTGAAACTCGCGACCCAAAACGCCTAACGAGTGCATTATGCCTGAAAGCGCCCAGACATCGGTCATCGGCAAACCACAACCTCGGATTGACGGTCCACTGAAGGTGAGTGGCACGGCGCAGTACGCTTCCGACTTTCACTTTCCCGGGATGCTATATGCCGTTCCAGTCGAGGCGACGATCGCCAACGGCAAGATCCAAAAGCTCGACACGGCAGCGGCGGAAAAGATGCCGGGCGTGCGAGCGGTTCTTCATCGCGCGAACATCGGAAAGATCTCGCGCTCAGTCATGGGCAAGGGGTTTGACGGCATCTGCATAGAGCGCCGCCCGCCGTTCGAGGACGATGTTGTTCGTTACTACGGCCAATATGTCGCGCTCGCCGTGGCGGACACTTTCGAGGCGGCCAAAGGCGCTGCCGATGCGGTCCGAGTCACCTACAACAAGAACAAGCCGAACGTCGAAGCCGATCTCAAAGCGGATGACGACCCCGATGTCGTTCCCACCAGCTACGGCCCGGAGAAGCGCTTGCAAAGCGAGCGCGGCGACCCGGACGCCGCTTTCGCGAGCGCGCCGGTCAAGCTCGACCAAACCTATGTGACGCCAGCCGAGCACCACAACCCGATCGAGCTCCAAGGCGCGACTGCGATGTGGGACGGCGACAAGCTGACCATCTACGAAGAATCGCAAGGCATCTTCAACATGCGGGGCGTGCTCGCGCAAATGTTCGGTTTGCCGAAAGAGAATGTTCGCGTCATCACGAAGTTCGTCGGCTCCGGTTTTGGCAGCAAGTTATGGCCGTGGACGCACTGCGCGCTGGCCGTGGCGGCGGCGCGGCAGGTGGGGAAGCCAGTCAAACTCGTCCTCAGCCGCAAGATGATGTTTCAATCGGTCGGTCACCGCGCACGCACGCAGCAGCGGGTGCGGCTTGGCGCCACAGCCGAAGGCAAACTCGTCTCGCTCCAGCACGACTACGTCTACCACAGGTCGATGCTCGATAATTATCATGAGAATTGCGGTGAGGCGACGGCGTTCCAGTACAGCGTGCCGAACCTCCGGGTAAAGTTCGGACGCGCCCAGCGCAACATCGGGACACCGTCCGACATGCGCGGCCCAGGCGCCGTGCCCGGACTCTACGCGACCGAATCGGCGATGAACGAATTGGCCGATCAACTCAAGATCGATCCCGTCAAGCTCCGCATCCTGAACGAGCCGAAGATCGACGAGTCGTTAGGTATTCCGTTTTCGTCCCGCCATTTAGTTGAATGCTTCGAGCTGGGCCTGGAGAAGTTCGACTGGTCGAAGCGTACCCCGGAGGTCGGCTCGATGAAACGCGATGGGTTGATCCTCGGCTGGGGAATGGCCGGGTGTGCCTGGATCGCCGCGCGATTCCCCGCCGAGGCTAGCGTGCACCTTCGCGACGATGGCACTACCCGCGTCGCCTGCGGAACACAGGACATCGGCACCGGCACGTACACCATCCTCGCACAGCTTGCGGCTGAGAAAACCGGAGTGCCGCTCAACAGGGTTGAAGTGGCGCTGGGCGATACGTCGCTTCCGGAAGGCCCGGTCTCGGGCGGTTCGATGGTGACCGGATCGATCATCCCGGCCGTCTTTGCGGCGGCTGACAATGCGATCGCATCGCTGCTGACCGTCGCGACCTCAACCCCGGGCTCGCCATTCGAGAAAAACAAACCGGCCGATTTGGCCTTCGAAGGCGGCCGGGTCTTTGTGAAGGCGAATGGTTCTGCCGGCGGTGTGCCATTCGCCGATTTGCTCCGCCGCGCCAACCTGCGCTTCGTCACCGGCAGCGGCAAATCCGAGGCATCATTCGGTGATCCAAATCCGAAGTTCTCGACTCATTCGTTCGGTTGTCACTTCGCCGAAGTTACCTGGCAACCGGCGATCGCTCGATTGCGCGTCAACCGGGTCGTGAGTGTCATCGATGCCGGCCGGATCATCAATCCGCTCGCCGGCCGAAACCAAATCGAAGGCGCGGTCGTGATGGGAATCGGCATGGCGCTCCTGGAGCACACGTCTTACGACCAGCAGAGCGGCGCGCCGATCAACAGCAATCTAGCCGATTACATTGTGGCGGTGAACGCCGACGTGCCGAAGCTCGAGGTGCATTTCGTCGATTTCCCCGACAAAGAGATCAACGAACTTGGCGCGCGCGGGATCGGCGAGATCGGCTTGGCCGGTATCGCCGCCGCCATCACGGACGCGGTCCATCACGCGACGGGCGTTCGCGTGCGCGAATTGCCGGTGAAGATCGAGCATCTGCTGACCTCCTCCGTCCTGGCCTGACGGAAAATTTTATTTGCGAGTTTCGGCCGCGTGCTTCCCCAGTTTTTTCAAAAGCCGCAGCAAGGTCAGCCGCTCGTTTTTTGAAAGCACGCTGATGATATTTTCCATCGCCGCGGCGTGCTCGCCAAAGCCGCGCGTAATCAGCGCCCGTCCCTTCGGGGTCAGTTCCACCTGGCGCACCCGGCGATCGCCGGCGTGGCCCTTGCGCGAAACCAGCCCCTTTTTGACCAGCCGATCGACAGCCACACTGATGGATCCCGGCGTGAGCCAGACCTTGGGGCCGACCGTATTGACCGGGAGCGGGCCCTTGTGCAGGAGCGCTTCGAGGACGCGGAAATCCGAATCGCCCAGTTCTGTCCGCTTCATGCTCCCCTCGGCGTGCCGGGCGAGAGCCTGGAAGGCTTTCATGAGGACAAGCCAGAGATGCACGCCCGAGGAGTTTTCGGTTTGTTTGGTTTGCTTCCGTTTCATAAAAATTGTTCCTTGACAGATATATTGATATCAATATACTTTGTATCAAACAAAAGAAACTAACATGAAAATCACCACTGTCATCGCCCGTTTTCTCCTTGGCCTCATTTTTCTGGTCTTCGGATTGAACGGGTTCCTTCACTTCATTCGCAGCGCGTTGCCTTCTGGCACGGCTGGTCAGTTCGTCGGCGCACTCGCCGCGTCCAATTATCTGGTCGTCGTCTTTCTGCTCCAACTCGTCTCGGCAATCCTGCTCCTGGTCAATCGGCACGTTCCGCTCGCGCTGACGCTGCTTGCTCCCATCATCGTGAACATTTTGATGTTTCACATCTTAATGGCTCCGAGCGGAATGGTTCTGGCGATCTTCGTGACGGTGCTCTGGGCCGTGGTCTTCCTGAGCGTCCGCTCGGCGTTCGCTGGGCTCTTGCAGCAGCGCGTCCCAGCTCCGGGGCTGCGATAACCCGATCCTCGTCTCGAAAACCAGAAAGGGAACACATGGAAATTGGCGTAGACAGTTTCGTCGCAGCAACCGTTGACCGTGCCACGGGCCGGGCTATCGACCCGGCGAGACATCTCAGCGAGTTGCTCGAAGCAATCACGCTGGCGGACGAGGTGGGCCTGGATGTGTTTGGCATCGGGGAACATCATCGGCGTGAGTTCCTCGACTCCGCGCCGACTGTGATCCTGGCCGCCGCTGCGGCCCGGACACGCCGCATCCGACTAACGAGCGCAGTCACCGTGCTGAGCGCGGCGGATCCGGTGCGCGTTTTCCAAGAGTTCGCGACGCTCGACCTGCTCTCACGAGGGAGAGCGGAGATTGTTGCCGGGCGCGGCTCGTTCATCGAAGCATTTCCGCTCTTCGGTCTGGAGCTCGAGGACTACGATTCGCTCTTTGCCGAGAAGCTCGATCTGCTTCTGAACATCCGGGAGAACACGCATGTCCATTGGTCGGGCCAGCATCGCGCGCCCCTCACAGGGCAGGGAGTTTTCCCGCGCCCACTTCAGAACCCGTTGCCAGTTTGGCTCGGTGTCGGAGGCACGCCAGGCTCCTTCCTTCGCGCCGGCACTCTCGGGCTGCCGCTGATGGTCGCGATCATCGGAGGCGAGCCGCACCGGTTCCGGCCGTTGATCGACCGTTACCGCCAAGCCGGTCTGCGCGCCGGACATTCTCCAGAAAAACTCAAGGCGGGCATCCACTCGTTAGGCTACATCGCCGAAAGTTCGTCCAGGGCTGCCGATGACTTCTTTCCCGGCTATGCGAAAAGCTTTACCGAGATCGGCAAGGAACGTGGCTGGCCCCCAGCCACACGTGCGCAATACGATGCGCTGCTCGGACCCACCGGAGCGTTGCTCGTGGGCGATCCGGAAACCGTCGCGGAAAAGATCCTGCGCGTGGACGAATCATTAGGCGGCATCTCTCGCCTGACCTTCCAGATGAGCGTGGCGGCCTTGCCGCACGCCAAACTCCTGCGCGCGATCGAGCTGCTCGGGACACGCGTGGCGCCTCTCGTGCGGAGCGCGCTCGCGTCTCGTGTCGCACAAGCGCCGCTGTCGATCACCGCGTGAATCAAAGCCGTCGAAGCCGCCGCCTCCTTCAAACGAACGAGACGTTCCTCGTTCCGAGGCAGTGGAAATAATTCCGTCCTTTGCCCAATAGTGGGCATGTCAACGGGGCCGTTAGATTTCAGGAGTCAAAACATGGCGAAGTGCGCGCGTGATGACCGGAACAGGGAATAATCAAATATATGGATGTCGATCTTCCAGCACCCATCGCAATCTATTTCGCCGCTGAAAACCAGGGTCATACGGAAATCGTGGCCCAGTGCTTTACCAAAAATGCCGTCGTGCGAGACGAAGGCCAAACGATCGAAGGTCTGGCCGCCATTAAGCGATGGACGGCTGAGACCAAAAGGAAATACGAGCACACGATCGAGCCGCTCGCAGTCCAGCAGATGGACGATAACACCGTCGTTACCAACCGGTTGACCGGGAATTTTCCCGGCAGTCCCATCGAGCTGGAGTTCATCTTCACGCTCGACGAGGACGAGATCGTATCGCTGGAGATTCTCTCATGAGTGACGATCTCGAATTGAATGGCCGCCGTGCGTTAGTTACCGGTGGCACCCAGGGAATCGGTGAAGCGGTCGTCGCGCGGCTGCGCGCCGCTGGTGTGAAGGTCCTCACCACGGCTCGAACGACACCGGCCGAACTTCTCGATCCCCATCTTTTCGTTGCAGCGGACGTGGCTACCGCCGAAGGCTGCGCCACCGTGGCCGACGCAGTGCGTGATCGGCTCGGTGGTGTCGATATCGTTGTCCATGTCGTGGGCGGATCATCGGCGCCAGCCGGCGGGTTCGCCGTGCTCGAGGATCATGAATGGTATCGCGCGCTCGATCTGAATTTATTGTCGGCGGTCCGGCTGGATCGCGCGCTCTTACCGGCGATGCTCATGCAGGGCTCTGGCGTGATCATCCACATCACTTCGATTCAGTCACAGTTGCCGTTGCCCGATGCCACCATCGCCTATGCGGCGGCGAAAGCCGCGCTTTCGAATTACAGCAAAGGCCTGTCGAAGGAGGTGAGTCCCAAAGGCATCCGCGTAGTCAGGGTTTCGCCCGGCTGGGTCGAGACGGAAGCGGCCGTGCGCCTGGTCACGGAACTGGCGAAGAACACCGGCACGGATTACGAGGGCGCGCGCCAGGGTTTGATGAAGTCACTCGGCGGCATTCCGATCGGACGACCGGCGAAACCGAAGGAAGTAGCGGACCTCGTCGCCTTTCTCGCCTCGCCGCGCGCTGCTTCCATCACCGGCACGGAGTATGTCATAGATGGTGGGACTGTTCCTACTGCCTAAAAGCCGCACCAATCGCCGGATTCGCTTCACATCAGATCTTTCGTGCCGGCAAGGGCGCGCCGAGCGCCGCCGGCGTGCCAGAACAAAACCATTTCGTCTGGGCGGAAAGTTTTCTTGTGGCGATTCCATGCGACCGCAAGTCATCATGCATCTCTGACCTTTTCTTACGATGAGCGACGAATCACAGAAGGCCTCCGACTCACGCCTGCCAGTCGCGCTCCATGTTCTGACATTTGTGACAGGACTGGTTGATGCAGTCAGCTTCCTTGGTCTCGGACACATCTTCACGGCGAACATGACGGGAAACATCGTCTTCCTTGGCTTCGCGGTAGCCGGAACGCCCGAGCTCTCCATTGCCCGCTCCTCAACTTCCTTGATCGCCTTTCTGGCTGGCGCCATCATCGGCGGACGGATCGGGCTGGCGATGGCCACGGCACGGCGCCGTTGGCTACTTACAGTCGCAGCGTCGGAGGCAATCCTGCTCTTTGTCGCCGCGCTTGTCGCAACTGGCTTCAACGTCGAATCGGCGACTCCGGCGTCGGGTCTTTATGCAATGATCATCCTGACCGCCGTGGCGATGGGTCTGCGCAACGCCACTGTGCGACGACTGGCCGTGCCCGATCTTACCACCACAGTCCTCACGCTCACATTAACCGGCCTGGCCGCCGATTCATCCTTCGGCGGCGG
>Ga0209118_1000444_pt1 | contig 22852 bp, 15 predicted proteins | sample BlaSpr_A8_Ref_M1_FD_187988 | JGI IMG/M metagenome (GOLD analysis project Ga0209118, IMG submission 187988) | Forest soil microbial communities from Thunder Bay, Ontario, Canada - Black Spruce, Ontario site 2_A8_Ref_M1 (SPAdes) (version 2) | ecosystem: Environmental > Terrestrial > Soil > Boreal...
ATCACGATCTCCTATTCCCAGCAGATAGCACGACTGCTGGGTAACCTCGCGCTGCTTCCGAAATGGAATCCAGACGTGATGCTCGGCCGTCTTGTACGCTCGAGGTGGTTTTTGTGACGAAGACGGAAGGCGTGCTGATCGCCGACGCAGAGGCCTTTCTGGCCCGGCGAATGACAGCCCACCTTTCGCCAAGCGGATCGTCGGATTTGCTCACCGCATTCTGTGCATGGGCACTCCCAGACAGAGGTGGCGTTGATACGGCATTGATTAGTCAACGCGTTGCAACGCATTCTGGGGCGGAACGGGATTACCGTGACGTGGCCGTGCTCGGATTCATAAATGCGATCGACCCCCTCGCGGAACGAGAAGCCGATGCCCTCGCTCATCTGCTTCGCTGGGTCTCTCAATGCTCGCTTGAAATCGACGGAGCGCCCGTTGGAATAAGCACTGATGCGACTGCGATGCTGGGAATAGCAATCGCCACGGCTGCGGCGGAACCTTCTCTTCGCGCTAGTGTAGCCGATTGGATTAAGCGAGCTGCAGCCAAGGCCTCTCAAATGCCAGGATTGGACATTTGGAAACGAGGCCTGATTACACTTTCTGAGCGCTTCGTATCGTCTGGAGTTGTTGACGTTAAAAACGTCGGTGACTTAGCGCCGGATGTCCTTCTCGTTTGCAACGCGAAGGGCATCGTTCACCTCCACGACGATCAAGGCGAAATATGCGAACTTGCAGTGTTAGACAGCGTTCGCTATCTCGACGACACGCTGGAGCTTGCGAGAAGCGCATTCCAATTTGCGGCTTTGCGAACGATTCTCACAGCGCCGCGCACAGTTCGACCGGAACGCGCGACCATCGAGGATGTTGTGCGTATCCTCAAAGGACTGGAGGGGTCTTTTCGCCGATGGACGTGGGAGGAAAAGGCCAAGACAAAACGAGCACCGGCACGTCAATGGCACGTGGACAATGAGTACCATTTGCAGAACATCTTGTGGGTTGTGCTTTACCCCCTGTTCCCCGACCTCCGTGACGAAGAATATCTTCCGTCGAGCGGCCAACTCCAGCCGCGATCAGATCTTTGCATACCGCATCTCGGAGTTGTGATCGAAGCGAAATTTATGTACCCGAATAGCACGCCACGACAGATGATCGAGGAAATTAGCGCGGATGTCGGCCTGTACCTGAAACCCGGCTCAGGGTTTACTAGCCTTGTTCCTGTGATCTGGGACGATCGATCGCGCACTGAAGATTATCCTCTGCTCGTACGTGGCCTCAACGAAATTCGAGGTGTGGCGGATACGATCATTATTGCACGTCCCGGAAAGATGGTCCCCGTCGCTTAATATGCATTTACTTAGCGCCGCTACCTGCTCGATTGTATTTTGCCGTTTGCGTGTGCTGCGTGTGGACATTGTTAGCGCTTCCATACGCTGGGCCCTTCCTGTTTTGACGACTCTGCCGTAGGCAAAACAATATCATCTAGACATGACGGAACTCTGGAAAAGTTGCTGGATTGCGAGATGAGCGGGACGCTTGTCGCCCGCCGGCGGCTTCTTGCGCCGGAAGGATTTCGAAATTTCTTCAAAATCCTCCAAATTCCTTGAAATTCAGTGAAATTGAGTTTCCGACAGAACTGCAATCTGTGAATATTATAGATGCCGACCGCGTGGTCGGCGTCGTAGTTTAACGGATAAAACCCGTCACCCGAAGACGGAAATTGGAGGTTCGACTCCTCTCGGCGCCATCAATTCCCTCCCCGCGGGGACTGGCCTCGTAGCGCGCTAGGCGCGTAGGTACGAGGCCACTTGATGCGCTCCAACTGGTCGCCGAGGCCACTGGATGGTTGCATGCTAACATCTTAGGGCCATTGCCTGAACCGAGCCACTGCGCAAAACAGAGTCGGCGAGGCCAATCGTTGCTGTCACGGGCGGCCATTCGATGCGTACATTGGCAGCCGCGGCTTCCTCATTCGCCCCGATTCAGCCCTCGCGGCGTGAACCAATCATTTCACTCTGCAAACTGGTTAATGCTCAATTGACGGCATAATTCGGGCGTCTGGTTCTCTCCTGCAGCCGTTGATTACAAGAGTTCGATCGTTCCCGCCCAGGATACAATTCTAAAATTACTTACCCGTAATTTGAATCGGGCTTAATGGTAGTCTTCGTTGAGCGATCTCAAAAACGCGGCGAGCGGCGCGACATCTCTGGCGGAAAGATGAATATCCGCGATTTCGGGCGAGCCGTTGCGCAGCTTGCCCGCGCGAGCGAGCTCTGACATGCGCACGTAGAAATGCAGCGTGCCTTCGATCGTGTCGAGGGCGCCTGAGTGGAAATAGGGATTGGATTGACCCAGGTCGCGGACAGACGCGGTCTTGAAAATCGCCACGGTTGAAGGCAAGACCGCTTCCGGCTCGCAGGGATTATTGCCGCATAGGATTTGAGTGAGCGCCCGTTGCGGTTTGGGTAGATCCGGGTTGGCGAAGACGTTCCAAGCACCGAGGTCCGCGTAGCCTGGCTTGCCGGCTGTGGGCGCCGCACGAAAACGGCCGTTGGCACGAACGTGATTCGCGGAGGGCGGCAGGTAATCGTCGAAGTGTGCGTTACGCTCCGCGAGTCCGGGAATCTCAAGTGCGGCGAAGGCGTCAACGCCAAAGATACGATCATACTCGGCTTGAGAAACGCCGTTGTTGTGGAGCCGCTGGTCCGTGAATTGCGGCGGCGTGTGACACGTAACGCAATTACCCACACGCGCGTGACCCGAGTTCTGCGCGCGAGTCAAAAATATCTTGAGTCCCTGCAACTCGGTTTTGCCGAAACGATAGGACTGATCGTGCAATTGAAACGCGCCGTCCTTCGGGGTCGTCACCCATTTGAACGACTGCTGTTGTCCCAACAAACTGAGAAGCCTCTCGGAATACTTGAGATTCGATTCGCTTTTTTCCGGCACGATCGGCAGACCGTTCTTTTGCAGAAAGAGATCGTAGGGCGAGCCGGATTCGCGAAAGGTGTTATGGGTGCCGAAGCGGATCGAATCCATGTAAGCATGCATGAACTTCGCGATCGCTTCGAGCACCTGGTCGTCCGAGGCGTTCATGACGTCGATTCGATATCGCTCGGGAACCGTGGACGGGAAACCGGGAGCGGTTCCCAGCATCATGACCCGGTACGGAATACCTTTTCCGTCCGGACCCAGGACATAGCGTGGATTCGTGCCGTTGTCCTCGCGAATGACGCGCGCGATGTGGGCAACGGCGATCCGCTCCTCTTCCGGCAGCCAGCCAAAGTTACGGCCGGTGAAGCTAGCGATCGTGAGATCTTCCGCCGTCGCGAATTCTCCGTCGAAATGTAACAGGACCGGAGCTTCCCTCGACAAACCAAAATCCACCATGGAAGGAGAGTTGCGCGGAGTGGTGACGAGCCCGTCGCCGCGCTTGGGAATGGGACTTCGGCGGCTGAAGTCCACATAGGTCCGACCGGCCAGCGGCTTGGTGTGGATGAAATCGTCGCCCAGATGGCATTGCCGGCAACTGATGGTCTTCCCGCGAAATGGGCCGGCGAGCGCGGGACGATCGATAGCAGGCACCTTATCCACCAAGGGATCGCCTTTTTCCAGCGGCGCGTTTACATCCCCACTGTTGTGCGCGAAAAAATATTGGGCAAAGCGCGTGTCGAAAAACAGCCGATCGCCCAGATTCACTTCGGCATACTGCGCAGATAATCTGAGCCCATCGGGCTCCTGCGCGTTGCTATCGGCGGCGGCGCTCATGCGCGGCATTGCTGCTGCCAGCGTCGTCGCTATCGCCGTCGCCCAAAAGTAACGAACTAGCACCGTCTGGCAAAGCTGACCGGACTTATGGGCAATATTACTATCGGGCGAGTTGGACGCGTTGTAATCCGGGAGATACACGATACAATCGTAAAAATGGACGCTATTTTGTCAAGACCATCGTCTTAGCGAGTGGCTGCAATTTCAGTCATCATTCCTCGATGCCGTGCAGTTGCGTCTGGAGCCGATACAACTCGGCGTAGCGTCCGTTCATTTGCAGCAATGCGTGGTGGTCGCCTTGCTCTACCAGCATCCCGCGGTCGAGAAAGAAAATGCGATCCGCGTTCCGAATGCTCGCCAGCCGATGGGTGATCAGAATGACGGTCCGATCCGCTGCCAGCTTGCGCAGGGACTCATAGACGGCATGCTCGGCCTTTGCATCCAACGGCGCTGTCGGCTCGTCCCAGATCACCAACGGCGCATCCCGGTACAACCCGCGCGCGACTGCCAGGCGTTGCCATTGTCCGACCGACAAATCAAGCCCTCCCTTGAACTCTCGCGACAGTAACGTTTGCCAACCTTCCGGCAATCCTTCGATCACTTCGAGCGCGCGCGATCCCGTCGCCGCTTCAATCAGCGCAGCATCATTCGGATCGATCCGTGTATGCCGGCCGAGGCGCACGTTGTCCTTCGCGCTGCGCGGCCAACGTATCGGCTGTTGCTGCACCATGACCACTCGATCGGCGAGACTGTCGGGGTCCATCCCGAGAATATCGACGCCGTCCCAAGTGATACGACCGGACGTAGGTCGATATAACCCCGCGATCAATTTTGCCAGCGTAGTTTTGCCGGAACCGTTTTCACCGGCCAACGCAATGGTCTGGCCTTCCTGGATCGTAAATGAAACGTTGTTCAAGGCGAAACAGCCATGGTTACCAGGATATTGAAACCCGATCTCGTGCAATTCAATCCGTCCAGGCCGGGGCGGCGCCTTGATGCTTCTGGGGGGCCGTTGGCGCAGTTTCGACTGTTCGATAAAGTCGCGGTAGTCGCTGATGGAGAGTCCTTTTTCGAACAGTTGGTGGGCCATCTGCACGAGCGTGGAGAGCGACGCCGTCGTGGTGCGGATCGCGATGATGGCCGTTCCCGAAACGGCCAGACCCAGCCACTGGAAGTGGAGCATGAAACCGAGCGCGACGAAGGTGCCGATCAAACCGAGGCCGGACAGGATGCGACCAAGTGTCATCGATCTCGCTTCCGCCAGCCCCACGTTCACCAAGTGATCTTGCAATTCCACGGCGCTACGACTGAATTCCGACAAGACATAATCCTGCGCTTGATTGGCGCGAATTTCGGGGGCCGCCTCTCGCTGTGTTGCCAGGACGGACATCATCTCTGCCTTGCGCAGAAGCTTAATGGTCGTGGGCAATCCAAGGTATTGCAGGCGTGCGGCATTGAGCGCGGCCCAGCCTTCCGGGAACAAGGCCAACACCAATAGCAGCAGCAACAGCGGATGCAGCCAGCACAAAGCCACGGCGGCGCCGATAACAGAAAAACTTGCGCCCAGCGCGTCGACGAGGAAACCGGCGAGCCCTTCGAGATGCAGCACACCGCGATCGCGCGCACGATGTAAATGCTCGTAAAAATTGGGGTCTTCAAAAGACTCCAGTTCCACAGCCAGGCTGCTTCGGTACAGCTCCTCCGTTGCCGCACGCCGCACCTTCGGGACAAGATGAGCCTTGGCCGACAACATGGCGGCATCGATGATCATCTGAACCAGGAGAACAACGAGAAGCAGCAGCAGCGTGGGAAGCGCGGCACGCAATCGTTCTGAAGTCGGGCCCTCCGCAAGAAGCGGCCCCAATGCCACAGTGGTAAGCAATAAAGCCGCGGTCGTGGCCGCCCCCGAAAGCACCTGAGCAAGCAGAATGATCTCCGAGGCTCGAGGGGCGGCCGTCCGAATCGTGTTCCAGATTAGGGGCACTGCCTTGTTCAAACGACGAGCGAGTGACAATAATCCGGCGGGCTCCCGTGACCCGGCATCGGTTCGCCAAGAAGGCAGATTAAGATCCACGTGACTTGATTCGCTCAATCCTCAGAAGTCACTCCCCCCGGAGTCAGGATGGAAGGGAGTTCATTGTCGGGATGCATGCGTAAGAGTTGGTAAGCGATACCGCCCAAACCGGGCATGAGACCAGGAGTAAACGTATCGCGCGTCATCCCACACGAAGGTCCATGGTCTTCGAGGCTGGTCAAAAGCAATTCGCCCAGGTGCACACGGGTCAGATCGTTGGGCCCTTCACCCAAAGCGATGGCGCGCTCCAGCAGTTCCCAGGCTCCGAAGTCGCCGTGACACGCGCAGTGATTCCAGCCAAGGCCCAAGCGCCAGGTTGCGGCAGCTGTCCGGTGTAAGACCTGTCGAGTCGATGGATTTGCGAGGCGCCGATCCAGATCGAGGCGCGCCAATCCGATGCCGACCGAACCATGGCACCAGGCCGATGCAGTCTTGAGACCTTCGAGCAGACGCAGATCCCGCCAATTTTGTTCCTCTTCATCATAAAGCGCATCCTCAAATGCGAAGGCGGCCCGGGCTGTCTGCCGATGTTGTTCGGCACCGGTCTCACTCGCGAGCTTCGCCAAGGCCCAACCCATGCCGCTGACGCCATGCGCAAAACCACCCATACCTTCCGGCCACTTGGGATGAACCCAGAACGCGCCATCACCCTTGCGCTGGGCTCGTTCGCACAGTCGATCTCCGAGTTGGGACGCCATCCGCAGATAACGGTCCTCTCCCGTCCTTCGTGCCACAGCAAGCAGCGGCACGATCGCACCTGCTGTTCCCATGAACAGATCGCAGGCGTCATCGAGTGCCACGGCTTCAGGGATACCCTCCGCCAGGGCGCAGGCCAGTTCCAATCCGTCGCCACCGTCCAGCCCCCATTGCGCCAAAACTAAATACGTCCAGATCTGGGAGGCAAGGCCGAGGTAGCCGCCGGGCGGCGGCGGCCGAATCTTAAGACCTCCTTGGCGCAACTTTTTTTCCTTGGCTGCAGATAAGTGCAACGTACGCAGTGTCCGTCCGAATAAATCTTCCAGCTCTTCAATCGGATCCGCGCGACCGGCCCTGGTTTCGCGGAGATAGGCGCCCGTCAGGAGCGCAATACCGGAAAGCCCGTTGTAAACATCCTGCTGCAAAATCTGGACCGACCAGCCGGTCTGATTCAGGACGGGCGCAATCCACTCGACACTGCCGTCATTACCGAGAATGGCGTTGGCCACCAAGCCGCGAACAATTTTGGCGGCTTGCCGCCGGCGTCGAACATCGAGATCGCCTTCGCGACGCCTCGCTGGTAACATCGAGCTCAGGTCGGGACTCCATCCGTCGTTGATGTAAGCGCTCACCAACGAGGCACGGATCACGTTGCGCTCGAGCTCGAAATCTGCGGCACGCCAATCTTGCAACGCAGAGTCGATGAGATTGCATTGCGGAAGCCAGTGGGTCGATCCCGGCCCTTCCAGCCGACCGTCTTTCACAATGGTGGAAAAAACGGGAATGTCTCCGTGCATCAGATCCTCGATCTCGGCGTGGATCACTGCCGGATCGCCCGGCGCCAACGATACGTTTTTCGCCATCTTCTGGAGTAGATCAAACCCGCGCTGACGTGCAGGCTCTTGTTGGTGGAGCGATACCGGATGCCATAACATGCGGCCTATCTCGGCATAGACCTCGGTGGCTCGAGGCACTACGCGAATGCGGCAAGACGCGAATGCTTCCAAGCGAGTTCGAAGCACTCCCGCCGCATCCAAACGTCGAAGCGCATCGGTCATTCCATCAAACCCCTCCAATACGTCCGGCCAGTATTGGGCCAGCGCGGGTTGCAGGCTGGGATGGTTTTGCGAGACATCTGTTTCGACTAGCGTATCGCCGATGCGGGCTTCGTCGGAACCGGCGTCGATGATGCCCGGCTGCCGCATCATTGGTTGCTCTCCGGGCAACATGCCGACAGCCGAATTATCAACCCCGCGCCAGCCTAAGGCTACCCCACGACTTGGTAGCAGACCTACATTGAGCACCGTGCCTGAAACAAGTTCAGCGGCACGGTCCGCCGCCTCTCCATAGTCGGATGGAGAGGGCGGAATCTTCGGCGTGAACAGAGTCTCGCAATCGACCACCACTGGGCTTCCGCCATGAGCGATCAGATTTTCCGCGTGCAGGTCCCTACCGCCTAACAAACGCATGAGGGCGAGCCAGTGGCCGATTCCCCGATAAAAATCTCGAAGTTCCTCGGTCCCGGAGGCGTAACGATGTTCGATGAATTCGACCCAGCCGTGCTCTTCGAACCCTAGGGCTTCGGGCACGCGGATAACAAGCCGGCCGCGGTGGTCCTCGGCCAGCTCGGCAATGAAACTACGCAAAGCAATATCGATGGCCAACGAGCGAGGCTTGTAGACGATCGGGCCAGCTTCGCTGCGTAAGATCGCCACGGTCTGCCCGGTGCGATGACTGTCGCCGGCGCCAAACTTTAGCTCCAGCAGCTCCCCTGGATCGCCACCACATAGCCCGGAAAGGCGCGGCCGATCCAAGCTCCAGCGCTGGGCGAACCGGAGCGACGCCGCACAGCGGTGGCGGACGATGGCGCCAACTCTGGGAAGCAGCGAAGGATAGTGGATGGCTAAGGCGTCCCAGAAGGCTTGCTCGGACGAAAGCTCCAGGAATTGTTCCCAACGTTTCTTCGGATCGTCACCAGTCAGGCGTCCCGTAACGCGAGCCGCGTTGAGCTCGAGCACGAGCAATCGGGCGAGCTTGCGGTGCAGAATCTGGAAAAGGGATTCCCGGGTCGTATCGAGAACGACCTTGCGTTCTCGCGCATGGAGTGCGACGACCGAAAGCAGCTGGGTTGCCAGCTCGTCCAAGGCGGGCGAGATCAGGCAACCCAGCGATGTGTCAAAGGTGTCCGCGTCCGAACGCGACGTCACGGACACCATTCAACTTAGCAGCACAGACAGGTTACAGACCCCGAGCATTCCGTGCCGCAGGTGGCGCCACAGTGGCCTCCACCACCGCAGTCGGAGGTAATATCGGCCTCGGCAAATTCACCGGAGATGAATAGCGGGCCAGCTGGGTTTTCAACCTCTGAGTTGCGCCACTGCGCAACCAGACCATTCTGAGAGTTTTGTTCTTTCATGAATTGGAGCTTTTCAAAATATTCAAAAACCTGTCAACGTTCTTTTTACTTTTATGATGTAGGAAAATTCCGATACTCAATTGAACATAAGTCTACGGAGCTCTCGCGTCTGGAGTGCGACGACCGAAATAAGCCGGGTCGCTGTGAAGCATGCAGGAGTCTCGGGAGCACGGGTTTACTAGCTAGAAGATGGCTAGAAGACTTTCACTACGGGCAACGCGCCCTCCCGCCCACCGCAACTGATCTTATGTTTCGTTAGGCATACCAACTTCACCACCGCGGGCAACTGTCCGATAGCTGGCTGCTGCTCAATACCGAATCTTGTCTGGCTTGTCGGCCCATTCGCGGAATAATTCCCGGGCGGCTTCGCTCGGGATTTGAATCATCGGGAGTGAGCGCGCGGGGATATCGAGCGGGATCTGCCGGTAGATGAAATCGTCGTCGAAGCCGATGCCGGCGGCGTCGCTCCGGGTGCAGGCGTAATAAATTCGGTCGAGCCGCGCCCAGTAAATCGCCGCGAGACACATCGGACATGGCTCGCAGCTGGTGTAGAGGACGCAGCCGCGCAGATCGAAACGTTGCAGCGCGCGACAGGCGTCGCGAATCGCCGTCACTTCCGCGTGCGCGGTCGGATCGAGCAGGCGCGTCACTTGATTGCATCCGCGGCCGACGATCTCGTTGCCGCAAACAACGATCGCGCCGAAAGGACCGCCGCCACTCTCGCGCATCCCGGTGCGACCGAGCGCGATGGCCTCGCGCATCCAGCGTTGATGGAGCGGTAGGTCTTCGCCGCGATCGGGGTTTTGAACTCTTTCCATTCTATTAACTCCGGAGCGAGGAGGTTGACCTGTCACCGGGGTAGGGAGTCAAATTTCCAACCGAGCGCTTACAAACGACCCTTCTCGCGAGAAACATTGGTTTCGATCCCACGGAGAAAGCCACGCAGCTCTCTCAGCTTCCGCAGAGGTATTATCTCAATTCTGCCATCATGTTCGATCACGTTGAACTTGTCTCCCGGCTCCAGCTTTAGGGCCTTGCGAATGTGTTTCGGGATCACGATTTGGAATTTCGGCGAAAGGATCGTTATGCTCATCGATCAATGTTTGGTAGAACAAAATGACTATCGATGAATAAGCGCAAGCGGCAATCGATACCACGAAAGTTACAGCCGCTCCCAACGGGTCCTGCTTGTTCTCCACCCTGGAGATTACTCAGTCTGCGATCAAGGTCGTGAGTCTCAAATTCACCGCATCGACCAGACCCTGGTCGGTCAGCTTCAAAGCGGGGATCGGAGAGAGGCTAAGGAACGAGAGCGACATGAACGGCGCGTCCAGCGCGCAGCCGAGCCGCGCGGCCGCGGCGCTCAGCTCGGCGATTTTTTGAATGACCAATTCGAGCGGCCGATCCGAAACAAGACCCGCGATCGGCAACGGCAACGAGGCTTCGACTTTTCCATCGGTCACGGCGACCTGGCCGCCGCGCATCGCTTCGAGCGCTTGAATCGCAGCAATGATGTCGGAATCGCTCACGCCGACTACGACCACGTTGTGCGCATCATGCGCCACCGTGGAACCGAGCGCTCCGCGTTTCAGCCCGAAGCCGCGCACGAATCCCACCCCTACATTTCCGGTCGCGCGGTGCCGTTCGACGACGACCAGTTTCAGAATGTCGCGCTCGGGATTGGACACGATTTTCCCGTCGAGCACCTTCGGCGCTTCGAAAATTTCTTTCGTGACGATCTGGTTCGGCACGATTTCGATCACGCGGATTTTCTTTCCGCTCGCGCCATCCGGGATGCTCACTTCGAAATCGACCGGCGCGCGATAACTCAGATTCATGGTGCTGCGCGGCTGTTCCGTGATCGGACTCGTCCCGCCGAGATATTTTCCGTTCTCCGCCACGAGCGTTCCCTTTTTGTAGACCCGCTTGATTTTAAACTCCGCGAGATCGTCGAAGACGATGAAGTCCGCCCAGTAGCGCGGCGCGATCGCGCCCTGATTCTTGAGCCGGTAATAACGAGCGGTATTGATCGTTCCCATCTGGATCGCAGTCACCGGCGGCACGCCGTGCTTGATCGCTTTTCGGATCGAATGATCGATGTGGCCTTCGTTCACCAAATCGCCCGGCAGTTTGTCGTCCGTGGCGAAGGAGCAGTTCGCCGAATTCTGTGGCGTGACCAGCGCGATGATATGTTCGAGATTGCGCTCCGTGCTTCCTTCCCGCACGAGCAGATGCATGCCGAGCCGCAACTTTTCGCGCGCTTCCTCCAGCTCCGTGCTCTCGTGATCGGAGCGAACACCGGCGAGCGCGTAGGCGTTCAGGTTCTTCCCGCGCAACCCGGGCGCATGACCATCGATGACTTTGCCCCGGCCCGCGTCGATCTTGGCCAGCTCGCTTTCGTGGCCGAGAAACACGCCGGGATAATTCATCAACTCCGCGACGCCCGCGATGCGGTCGTCCGCCATCATGAAGGCGAGATCGTCCGCGGTGAAACGCGCCCCGGCTGTTTCCAAATGCGTCGCGGGCACGCACGAAGGCAGCATGATGAAGAAATCGATCGGCAGATTCTTGCTCGACTCGAGCACGTACCGAATCCCGTCCATGCCGAGAACGTTGGCATACTCATGCGGGTCGATGACCATCGCACCGGTGCCATGGGGCACGACCGCGCGCGCGAATTCCGGGATCGTGACCATCGTGCTTTCGACGTGGAAATGGCCGTCGATCAAACTGGGCGCGAGGTAAGCGCCAGCGATGTCGATGATTTCTTTGGCGTCGTAATCGCCGAAGCCAATCACGCGTCCGTCGTCCACCGCCACGTTGGCCTCATGGATCTCGCCGCTGATGACGTTGACGAGCCGCGCGTTTTTGAAAAGGAGATCAGCCGGAGTTTCGCCGCGGGCGACGCTGAGCTTGTGTTGGATGTCGCGCATGGAGTTATCGCCATTCGCTCATCCCTACACAATTGTCATCCTGAGCGTAGCGAAGGAACTCTGACTATTTGCCTTTACACGGTTAGCGGAAATGGTCGGAGATGTTTCGCTTCGCTCAACATGACAGGCTGAGTAGATCACGACAAAACCTGTTCGGCCACGGCGTGCTCGGGCGTCGCGCCCGCCGGTTGCGGTGCGCTAACGCGATAGTGAATTGCGTTGAAGATCGCTTCGCAAGTGGCGGGCGAAGCGAGAGAAACCTGGCCGCCGGGTTTTCCAAACGCGGCCACGGCATCGCGGATCGCTTCCCGCACCGAGATCGCCAGCATGAGTGGCGGTTCCCCGACCGCTTTGCTTCCGTGAATGACATTGGCCTGCGTGGCTTCCGCAAGAAACGCGACGTTGAAAATATCCGGCGTGTCGCCGATCGCGGGAATTTTGTACGTGTCGGGCGAATGCGTCATCAAGCGTCCCTCGGAATCCCAGATCAATTCTTCGTTCGTGAGCCAGCCGGCGCCCTGCACGAAACCGCCTTCGATCTGCCCAAGCGTGACGCCGCTGTTTATCGCGTCGCCCACGTCGTGCACGATATCGACGCGCCGGATGCGATTCATGCCGGTAAACCCATCCACTTCCACTTCGCTCACGGCCGCGCCGACGGCGAAGTAGTGGAACGGTTTTCCGCGGCCCGCCTCCCGATCGTAAACGATGTCCGGCGTTCGATAAAAACCGGTCGCGCTCAGACTCGTCCGCGCGAAGTAAGCGCGCTGCAAGACTTCCGCGAAGGAAAACGCCGCCTGCGGATTGCGGGCGTCGAGCACCATGTTGTCGTTGAAGATGATCTTGTCGACCGGGACCGTGCGCCCGCTTTTTTCCGACAGCATTTCCTCGGCGAACGGCAGGAGCCGCGCGCGCAGCGTGTCGCACGCGTTCTTCACCGCCGCGCCGTTTAGATCAGTGCCGCACGACGCCGCGGTCGCGGAAGTGTTTGGCACTTTGTCGGTGCGCGTCGCCATCACGCGGATGCGATCGGGCGTAAGGCCGAGCTCGCGCGCGGCGATGAGCGCGATATTGGTGTAAACCCCCTGCCCCATCTCGGTGCCGCCGTGGTTCACCTGCACGGTGCCGTCCTGATAAAGCAAGACGAGCGCGCCGGCTTGATTCAAATGGGTCGTCGTAAACGAAATCCCAAACTTCACCGGCGTGATGGCGAGGCCACGCTTCCGGTGCGGTTGTTCGCTGTTCCATTGCCGCAACTCTTCGCGCCGTAACGCGAAATCGCTCGACGCGCTCACTTCCTGCCAGACGCGCTGGATCCGATTGTCCTCGATCTCCTGCCCGTAATGCGTCGTGTTCGTTTCGCCCCTGCCGCGATAAAGATTCCGCGCGCGGACGATTTCAGGCGCCAAACCGGTTTCGCGCGCGACCCGGTCGAGAATCTCTTCGACGACCAGCATTCCCTGCGGCCCGCCGAATCCGCGGAACGCCGTGTTCGACGCGAGATTTGTTTTCCCCACCCGGCCGCTGAATTCGACGTTCGGAATGTAGTAGGCGTTATCGAGGTGAAACAACGCCCGGTCCATGATGGCGCGGGAAAGATCGAGCGACCAGCCGCCATTCGAAAACAGATCGACTTTCGCTGCCAGCAATAACCCGCTCTCGTCAAAGCCGGCGTGGAATTTCCCGAGGAACGGATGGCGCTTGCCAGTGATCATCATATCCTGATCGCGGTTGAAACGGACCCGCACTTTGCGGCCGGTCTTCGTCGCGGCGAGCGCAGCCAGCGCGGCCAGCATGGCGGCCTGCGTTTCTTTCCCGCCGAACCCGCCGCCCATTCTCGGACACTCGACCACGACGCTGCTCATCGGCAGCGCGAGCAAATGCGCGACGATGTGTTGCACCTCGGAGGGATGTTGCGTCGAGGAATTGATGAACACCGTGCCGTCCTCGCCCGTCTCGGCCCAGGCCGCGTTTGTCTCGAGATAAAAATGATCCTGACCGCCGAGAGATAATTCTCCGGCCAAAGTCATCGGCGCCGCGGCGAGTGCCGAAGCGACATCACCGCGGCGGATGTAATTCGGATCGCTGTGAAAACTGCCGGCCTCGATCGCTTCCTCGATCGTAAAGATGGGAGGGAGTGGTTCGTATTCGACGATCACTTTCTCCGCTGCCGCGCGGCAGATCTCCGGCGTTGCGCCCACCACGAGCGCGACGATGTGTCCGTGATAAAAAACTTCCGTGTCCGCGAGCAAAATTTCATCGTGCCGGACCGCGCCGACATCGTTCAGTCCCGGCACATCTTCCGCCAGGAACACGGCGCTCACCCCGGGCACGAGCCGCGCCGCGGAAGCATCGCGCCGCAAAATCTTCGCGTGCGCGTGGGGCGAACAAATGGGCCAGACTTCGAGCATGCCTTGCGGCTGCGCGTGATCGTCCACGTAGATCGCTTCGCCCGTGACGTGTTTGTGCGCGCTCTCGTGGGGAAAGGCGGCGTCCGGATTTCGCAGGCAGCGCGCGATCTTGCGGTAAGCGCCTTCAATTTCCTCGCCGGCAAAAAACTTACGCAACAGAGTCTTGATCATCTGCTGCCGGTAAGCCGCACTGCCGCGCACGTCGGAGATGGGAGTGAACTCCCGTTCGAGCACTGGCAGCACTTCTTCGGCGGTCGCAATACTCCAGCGTTTTCCAATCAGCGCCTGTTCGGTTGCGCGCGCACGCGCCGGCATTGCGGCGACGCCGCCGTACGCGAGTCGCGCTCTTGTGATCGTCCCGCCTTTCGTTATCTCGACCACAAAACAGGCTGCGACCGTGCTGATGTCCATCTCGCGGCGCTTCGAAACTTTGTAGAACTTGCGATGTGTCCGGACGCCGGGATCGGACCGTGGAATGATCACCGACTTCAAAATCTCACCGGACTGCAACGCGGTCTTCCGATAGGCGACAAAGAATTCATCGAGCGGCAGCACCCGTTCTCCGGCAGCCGGCGCCAGAACCACTTTGGCATCGAGCGCGAGCAGGACTGGCGCGGAATCGCCGATCGGCGAAGCGGTCACGAGATTGCCGCCGAGCGTCGCCCGATTGCGGATCTGCCGCGAACCGAAGACTGATAGCATCTCGCGCATTTCGGGAAATTCGGCGCTGAGGACGTCGTCGAGTTTCGTGAGAGTGATGGCCGCGCCGATCCGCCATTCGGTTTCCGTGGAATCGATCTCGTTGAGCTCTGGAATCGCTTCTATGGAGATGAGCACGGGAAATTTTTGAAATCGTTTGGAGATTTCCAGGCCGAGATCGGTCGCGCCGGCGATCAAGCGCGCGTCCGGATGTTCCGCCATGGCGCGGAATAATTTCTCCAGCGAAGTGGGCCGGAGAAAAATTTCGCCGTCAAAATTATAACGCGCGGATTTGAGCCTTGTCTTCGCCGTTTTCAACTGCGCATCGAAAGCATCGGGACCATTGCGTTGCGCAAACGCGTCCGCCGCCGCATCACGAATCGCCCGGTAGCCGGTGCACCGGCAAAGATTGCCGCAGAGTTGCTCGTCAAGTTGCGCGCCATGTTTCAAATCGCGCCGGTAGTAGCCCTCGAAGAGCGACATGATGAAACCGGGCGTGCAATAGCCGCATTGCGATCCGAAGTTCTTCACCATCGCTTCCTGCACGGGATGCATCTTCTCGCGTGCGACGCCTTCCACTGTGATGATGGCGCGGCCGGCCATGAGCGAGAGCGGGACAAGACAACTATTGATCGAGCGGTAGCAGCGTTTGCCGCGCGCATCGCGATCGACGATCGCCACCGAGCAGGCGCCGCAATCGCCTTCCGCGCAGCCCTCCTTCGATCCGGTCAAGCCGGTGTCGCGCAGCCACTCGAGCAGCGTGAGGTTCGGCGAAACCGAATCGACGCGGACCGGCTGGCCGTTCAGTCGAAACTCAAGCGTGCGGCTCATCCTCGGCTTCTTTCAGAATTAGGAAGTACGCTCTCGTAAACTGTCATGTTGAGCAGAGCGAAACATCTCTGACCATTTCTGGCGTCCTAAGCGCGCAGAAAAAGTCAGAGATTCTTCGCCGTCTTCGCGGCTCAGAATGACAACGTGAATAGATTGGGCGCTCATGAACCACGCCGCTTCTGCAAAATTTTCAGGAACGAACGGGAGCGCAGCTCATCGAGCGTGAGGCCGGTGGCGAGTGCTTCGTCTTCCGTGATGGCGCCGCACGCGATGCCGCGCAAAAAGAAATTCAGCAACCCCTGCCCCGTCGCCGCGTCGTCGAACACGTCGCCGAAGAGTGAAGCGAGCGCGGCTTTCTCGACGAAGGTTTTGAGCCGGCCGGAAGCGCTCGTAAGGCCTTCGAGGAAGAACGAGTAAACCGCGGCGTAACGCGTCACGAATTGCGCGGGATGCAGGTCCCAGCCCTGATAAAATCCGGTGCGGAGTGAATGCATGTTGTCGTTGAAACCGAGCCGCCACGCGCCGTGCACGGCCTCGCGATTCTGTTGAAGCTGCTCCGCGCTCAGCGGCTTCCCTTCACTCGCGCGATGCGGGCCAACGGGCAGAATGTTCGTCGCGCCGTCGGAAAGATGAACGCCAGTGCCGGCGAGTGAAATCAACATCATCTGCCGCGCGAAATCGCAAGAGGGATGGCCCATGGTTTGATACGCGGCCGTGATTCCCGCCGATGCGGTGTAATCATAGACGCCGAAGTGGACGCTCCGGCAGCGCCCCTGCGCCGCGTCCACGAGCGAGCCGGGCGCAATCTCGCCACGCTGATTGATGATCGCCTGCGGAGTTTCGATCATCGGTTCGATCCTCAAGGCGCCCGCCGGCAGACCGTTTCGCTGCTCGAGAGTTTCGAAGAGGCGGACTGCTGCTGTCACCTGTTCCGGCAACTGAACCTTCGGCACGGTGATGACGAAATTCGCGGGCAACTTTCCTCCGGTTTCGCCAAGCAGCGCCGTGATAAAGATGTCGAGCGTGCGGATACTGCGCACGCGCAAGTCCTCGCTGAGTGGTTTGATCCGAATCCCAATGAATGGCGGAAGCGAATTCTCTTTGAGACCTCGCGCCACTTCGGCCGCGCTGGAGGCGGCATGTCCGTCCTCTTCCGCATCCGGCCGGTTGCCGTAACCGTCTTCGAAATCGAGCCGGAAATCTTCGATCGGTTCGCGCCGAAGTTTTTCGACGACGCGGTCGTAAACTTTTTGAGTGAACTCCGGATCGCCGCCCGTGCCGAGAATTTCCGCCAGACTCTTCGCAGCAGGCGCATACTCCTGGAGCGATCGCAAAGCGACGGCGCCGAGCTTTGGCGGCGAATCCGCCTTGAACAAATGCGCGCCTCCGTAAACCGTGTGGACCGCCTGACGACGGTTCGATTCCCCAGGGTAATGGCGCATGAACGCCTTGTTCGCGTCGCTTAAAGCGGCACTGATCTTCTCGATCTCATCGGGGTGAAGGCTGCTGTTTTGCATCAAGGTAAATCCGGTCGCACTAATCTGCCCCCTGGCCGATCTGCAAACCTACCATCCTCGAAGATCGTTTGTCCGCGCAAAAATGTCCGGCGCACGCGACTTCGCAAAGTGCGGCCGACGTACGGGCTCTGTTTGTGGCGGTAGTGGAGCGATTCCGCTTTGATGACTTCCTCCGTCTTCTGATCGATGAGCGTGAAGTCCGCGTCCTTCCCAACCGCGATCACCCCTTTCGCGCGCAGCCGAAACCGCGAGGCCACGTCTCCACTCGTTAGGCGGCGAATCTCGTCCGGCGAAACTTCTGCATCGATCAGCAACGGCAAGAGATGCTGGCAACCTGAGATGCCGCCCCAGACATCGAAAAAATTGTCGCGCTCTTTCATTTCCGGCGGGGAAGGCGAATGGTCCGAACCGATCGTGGTGATGTCGGACAGCCGCCCGCGGAGCTGGCGTTGTTCGCCGCTCGAGCGAAGAGGAGGCGCGCATTTGGCGACCGCGCCAAGTTGTTCCATGTCGTGCTCCGTCAGCACCAGATAGTGCGGACAGGTTTCGCACGTCACGTCGATCCCTCGCGCACGCGCCTCTGCAACGAGCGCGACGCCACTCCCGCAACTCACATGCACGATGTGCAACCGGCAGCCGGTTTCGGCTGCGATATCGAGCGCGCGGCGGATCGCCTGGAGTTCGGTCGCGATGGGTCGCGAATTGAGATAATCTCGGATTCCTTTCTTGCCAGCCGCGCGCGCTGCTCCGGTCAATGCGCCGGTCATCTGTTCCGATTCGGCGTGGACGGCGACGAGAAGATCGATCTCCGCGGCGCGCTGCATTCCGGCGCGCAACGTCGCAAGATCGACGTGTGGAAAATCTCCAATGCCGCTGTTGCACACGAAAGCTTTCAACCCGACGACTCCGCAATCGCGCAGAGCTTCCAACTCCGAGAGATTGCCCGGGACGAGTCCGCCCCAGAGACCAAAATCCACCAGTGAGCTCGCCTCGGCCGCGGCACGCTTCATCTCGAAGTTTTCTCGATTTGTCGTGGGGGGATGCGCATTCAGGGGCATGTCGAACACGGTCGTCGTTCCGCCGGCGGCCGCCGCGCGCGAACCGGTGGCGAACCCCTCCCAATCGGTCCGGCCCGGTTCGTTGAAATGAACGTGCGCGTCGATGACGCCGGGAAAAATTGTCAGATCTCGCGCCTCGAGTTCCGACTTCGCCGAACCTGCCAGGTTCTCCGCCAGGGCGACGATCTTTCCTTCGCTGATTCCGATGTCCTGCTCGCTCCGCACGAGCAAATCGAAATCACTCATGTGTTCAAGCTGCCTCCAAAATAGCCTGTCATCCTGAGCGCAGCGAAGGATCTCTGATCGTTTCTCCGTACCACGAAAGACAAATAGTCAGAGATCCTTCGCATTCGCTCAGGATGACAACTTTCGGAGGATCACCGCACGGTCCCCCACACGCGTAATCGGCTCACGCCGCCGTCGGGATAAATGTTCAAACGGAGATGGGTGCAATCTTCGATCGGCGAAAGTTCGCGCTCGAAGAAATGTCGCGTGTCCGCCTGCAACTTGGTTTTCGGAAGGATCTCGCTCCAGCGCGCGCTAGGACCCGTCAGCTCGTCGGTCGAAGCACCCGGTGCAGCGCATCCTTCGATCGAGCACATGTCGGGGTAGTTTCCTTTGAAATGGTTGGTGTCGACTTCGATCTTTCGGATCGCACCCGGCAACCCGAGCTTCAGGATGATCCAATCGTAGCCGGGACCGCGCCGGCGTTTCGTTTCCCACCCGTCGCCCATGTTTTCCGAACGGCCTGGCATGATCAGATTGTTCATCGAACTGAAAAACATGTCGCTGCAAGCCAGGGGCACTCCTCCATTTTCCACGGCGGCCAGATCGATAAGTTCGCCCGGCTTCAGCTTGCTCCAGTCAGGCACAACAATGCCGTAGACGCGAAGACGGGCCACGCCGCCGTCCGGGATAATATTCAACCGGACATACGTCCAGGTTTGGCCGCTCGTAATCGCAAAAAGATTTTGCGATCCCGGACTTAAGGGCGATTGCGCGAGGATCGGCGTCCAGGGAAGGGCCTCGACGGCGCCGGCCTCACTCGGGAATGCATTCGTTAGGCAGAGCGCATCGAGAGACGCGAAGGGAGGATGATTCCCCAGAAAGTGGTTCGTATCGATATCGACCTGTTTGATGACGCCGCGCAGACCCAATTGGACGACACACCAATCATGTCCGGGCGTGCGGCGGCGGCGCGTCTCCCATCCGTCCATCCATTTACCGCGGTCGGTGTACTTATCCGCGATGAAAATTCCCCGACCGGGCTTCAGGAGATTCTCCTTCTCCGCAAAGAACTCATCGTTCGCGAGAAGCGCGGTGCCGCCGACGCGTGCCGCGGCCAGATCAACGAGGCCAGCCGGCGCCGGTACGGGTGAGTCAGATGTGCTCATCTGCGGTTCGTTAACTCCCCCGATAGGTGCTGTAGGCCCATGGAGAAACGAGCAGCGGAACGTGATATTTCGCGGTGGCATCGGCGATGACGAAGCGGACCGGCACGCGATCGAGAAAGCGCCGCTCGCCGAAATAATCGCCGACGAAAAAAATGAGCTCGAAGTTACCGGCAATCATTTCATCTCCCGCGAGCAATGGTGATTCAGTGCGCCCATCGGCATTCGTCTCGACGGTCTTGAGCAATTTCGATTGATCGAGCGACCAGAGCTCGATCTTCATGCCCGCCGCCGGACAGCCGCGCATCGTGTCGAGGACATGAGTGGTGAGTTGTCTCATCTGGGTAGCGCACGCGTCTCGCGTGCTGGTTTCGGTGTCTCACCGAAACAAGCTTGTCTGGAAGCGCGATAGCACAACGTGGGTTGAGCCCGCAATAAAAGTTCGTCGGCGCGAGACGCACCGACCAGCACGCGAGACGCGTGCGCTACCCGGAGATTAACGACGCACCGGTTCATTCAATAATCTCGCGTAAACGCAGGTCGGCGATCTTGTAAATTTCATCGAAGGCGGTTTGCATCTCCTGCTCGCGCGTATTCCGCAAACGAATCGGAAAGGCGCGGGCGATCGCCTCCTTTTTATGCAAGCGCGCGCAGATTACGAAGGGAAATCCGAACCGCTCCCGATATTGGCGATTGTATTCGAGAAACTGCTTCACTTCTGCGGGCGAAGCATGGTCGAGTCCGGCGCTGGCCTGTTCCGCGCGCGACGCGGCCGTGATCTCATCGTCGCCGATCAAATCCGGGTGCGCGCGAATGAGCGAGAGTTTCTCGTCGTCGCTCGCCTTGGCGACCGTGGCACAAAGCGCGGCGTGCAAATCTGCGCGCGACTGGAACGGACGTCGCGAGCAAGTGCGCGCAGCTACCCAGGGGGAATGCTCGAAAACCGGCCCGATGAGGCGCGTAAATTCTTCGCGTCCGAGCGCATTCAACTCCGCGAGCTTTGGCATCGCGTTATCGGAGTAAATGATTTAACGGTTAGGCGCAATGGCGAAACTGATCGGACATCGTTACGGCAAAGCAAAGGTGCGGGTGATGAAAATCCTGCGCGAGGCCGAGTGGCACACTCTGAAGGATGTCGAGGTGGCGGTCCTGTTGCGCGGCGATTTCGCGTCGTCCTACACCTCGGGGGATAACACCGAGGTCGTGGCAACCGATACGATGAAGAACACGATCAACGTTCTGACGAAGCAGCATCTCGCGCAGGAGATCGAGCGCTTCGCTCTCATCGTCGGCGAACATTTTCTGCAACGTTACCAGCAGGTGGAGACGGTGGAGATCGAGATCGCGGAGCGGGCCTGGAAACGCATGGAAGTGGAGGGCAAGCCGCATTCCCATTCCTTCGAAGCGGATGCGGATGCGAGAATGTTCACCCGCGCCGTTTGCCGTCGCGGCGCACAGACGGTCGAATCGGGAATTCGAGATCTGCTCATCTTGAAAACGACCGAGTCGGGGTTTGAAAATTATCCGAAGGACGAATTCACCACCCTGCCCGAAACGGCTGATCGCATTCTCGCCACGTCCCTGCAGGCGACCTGGTATTTCAAGGATCAGCCGAACGATTACACGCAGGCCAATGAAGCCATCCTGAATGCGATGCGGAAAGTTTTCGCGACCACCTACAGCCCTTCCGCGCAAACGACTTTGTTCCAGATGGGCGAAGCCGCCCTTGATGTTTGCCCGGAAATTTCCAAGCTCGAGCTCGCCATGCCTAACAAGCACTGCCTGCTGATTAACCTGGCTCCCTTCGGACTCGAAAACAAAAACGAAGTCTTTGTCCCGACCGACGAGCCGCACGGCCAGATCGAGGCTACAATAGCGCGCGATGACTGACGCGCTCCTGGCCGAATTAGTTGCCGCGCGCCAGGCCCGGACGTCTTGCGCGCTTGTGACCGTCGCCGCGACTTCGGGCTCCGTGCCGCGCGCGGCCGGATCGAAGATGCTCGTTTACGGCAGCGGCAAGATCAGCGGAACGATCGGAGGCGGAAAGTTTGAAGCGCTCGTCGTGGAGGAGGCGCTTGGAGTTCTTCGGCAAAAGGAACCCGTCCTCAAGACTTATCCGCTTCGCGAAGGTGAATGCGCTTCCTTCGGCGCGATCTGCGGGGGTGAAGTCACGGTCTTGATCGAGCCGCAAATGGTGAGCGAAGCCATCTACCTCATCGGCGCCGGTCACTGCGCGCGGGCCATTGCAAAGCTCGCCACGGAGTGCGGCCTTTTTGTTGGAGTCATCGATGACCGGGTCGAGTTGCTCGGCGATTTGCCTGCCAGTGTCGCGCGCATTTCAGACGCGACGCCAGCGCAGTTCATCGCGTCTCGCCAATGGCAGAGTGACGAAGCTCTGGTGATGGTAAGCCGCAATTACGAGATCGATCTGGAAGCTTTGGCGGCCGCGATCGAGCAAACGGGCGCGGGCTACATCGGCATGATCGGGAGCAAGCGAAAGGTCGCACGGGTCTTCGACCAACTTAAAGAGCGCGGTATGGCCGAAGAAAAGCTAACGCGGGTCTTTGCGCCCCTCGGACTGGACATCGGCGCGGACTCTCCCACAGAAATCGCCGTGAGCACCATCGCCGAGATTCTCGCTACACTCCGTCAAAGGACAGCGGCGCACATGCGGCTAGGACATAGCTAGCAACTCGGCTGCCAAGAATTTCCACACCGCTGAAGCGAAGACCGCGCCCTTTCCATCCACGTTTGTATCGTTTCCACGGGGCGGACGCCGTGTCGCGGAACTGTGTAACGCCGCCCTGTCAGATTTATTCCTCTCTTGCCTGTGGCAAGCGCGACCAGCGTTTTCACCCGCCAAACAATTTGCTTGCACAGTCTATCTTGTCTTGGTTAGCATCATATTTCCCCAGAAAGTCCCAACCCTCCCATCGATATGCCTCCCGCTGCCGCAGTGATTAGCCCACTTAGAGCCAAGAAGATCCCCATCTCCAACCCATCCTTAATATGGCACTAACTAAATGTCTTGAATGCGGACATGAAGTGAGCACATCCGCTG
>Ga0209118_1000445_pt1 | contig 22790 bp, 19 predicted proteins | sample BlaSpr_A8_Ref_M1_FD_187988 | JGI IMG/M metagenome (GOLD analysis project Ga0209118, IMG submission 187988) | Forest soil microbial communities from Thunder Bay, Ontario, Canada - Black Spruce, Ontario site 2_A8_Ref_M1 (SPAdes) (version 2) | ecosystem: Environmental > Terrestrial > Soil > Boreal...
TGCGAAAAGTACCTGCATGAGCAGGCGCTCTAACAGGCAAAGCCAGTTAGGCGATGACCGCGTCCTTAGGACGCGGATTTCAAGTTGTTAAATTAAAATCTGGCAATCAATCCACGCGCCGCCGACTTGGCGGCCACATTGTCATTCAGATAGCCTGTGCTGGTGGAAATATTCTTTTGTGCCGCTTTGCTTAAATCGGCGCACCGGAGGCTGTGAATAGAAGTAAGGTTGACCCTCCCCGCCTGCCCGCCTGCCCTGTCCACGGCGAATTCGCAGTATGACGGAATCCGCCTCTGTCATGCAGTCTTGCACGCGATGGTAGTCGTAGTACCGTTCGCCCCATGCGCGAACTCCTCATTCTCGCCATTCACCTGCTTGTCACCGTCGCGCAAGCTCCTCCGCCCAGGTGGGTGCACGAGCCGTCGCCGCAGAGTCTCTACCCCTCAAGCATCAGCTACTGATCAGTAAGCGCTCCCGACATTGCGCACCGAATCTGACCACCCTCGATCGTGTTCCGATCGCGCTGACTACACTATTCCTGAGCCTCGGCGGATCCCGAAACTTGGCGTGCTCATCAAGCCTGCCACGCTATTCAAATTCCACAAAGGATTGGTAGATCGAAAATACCGTCTGCTCTTTTTCCTCCGCCGACCGTTGCCGCGACAGCCCAGTCTTGGCCGCGCACGTTGCCGGCCGCGCTCGGGAGTAACTCCAAGCGAGCTTGCCAAGGTGGCCCATCAATAACGCTGGCGGGGACTTAAGTAGGAGGAGATGGCCATGGACGTTCCCAAAGATCCGGATCCACTGGAGACCTGTGAATGGGTTGACGCGCGGGGGTCGGTTCGGCAGTAGCGGGGACCCGATCGGATAAACTTCCTGGTGGACAAGGTGGTGCAGGAGGCGAGGCGTTCGGGCGCCTGCATCCACGCTTCGCTCACCACCGCCTACTGCAACACCATTCCCCCGAGAGGGAGAGCGTTCCCCTGGCGCCGGGACATCGAGCACAAGGTCCGCCCGGCCATCCCGCTGGAACGCGGTGGCAATCATCCTGCGCGCTAACAAGGAATCCTCCGACCATCCATCCTCATCCGACACCCGGCGAATCGGTCGGCATGGCCGCCGAGGTGTTCGAGGGGGTGTGCACGATCTACCACCGACAAAGAAAGTAGACCGAGCGGGTCGCGCCGTTTTTCAGCTGCCCATGCATTTTTCTGCAGGAATGACATGGCTGAAGAACAGCCAAAAGCCGCGGCGCTCGAGTATCACCCGCTGCCGACACCGGGAAAGATCTCGTTGGCCCCGACCAAATCCCTCGCCAACAAACGCGACCCGTCCCTCGCGTACTCGCCCGGCATTGCCTACGCCTGTTCGGCCATAAGAGACAATCCCAGGAGGCCGCGAGCCTTACGGCGCGCGCGCCAATCCGGTCGCTGTGGTAAACAGTAGGACAGCGGTGCTCGGCCTGGGAGACATCGGCGCGCTGGCCGGCAAGCCGGTGATGGAGGGCAAGGGTTGCCTGTTCAAGAAATTTGCCGGTATCCATGTGTTCGACGTTGAAATTGGCGAGACCGATCCAGACAAGATCATTGAAGTCGTGGGCGGAGCCGACTTTCGGCGGCATCAACCTGGAGGACGTCAAGGCGCCCGAGTGCTTTTACATCGAACGCAAGCTCAGGGGGACGATGAAGATACCGGTGTGTTTCATGACGACCAGCACGGGACGGCCATCGTTACCGCGGCTGCGGTATTGAATGGCCTGAAGATCGTGGGAAAGAGCATTTCCGAGGTCAAACTGACGTGCTCCGGTGCGGGGGCGGCGGCTCTGGCGTGTCTGGATTTGCTCGTCAGCCGCGGCTTGAAGATGGATAATGTGCTGGTTGCGGATGGCAAGGGCGTGCTCTACAAGGGGCGCGCACAAATGGATGCGAGCAAGGCCCGCTATCCCGGGAGAGTGCGGCGCGCACGCTGGGCGATATCATGGTTGATGCCGACATCTTCCTGGGGCTATCGGCAGGGGGCGTGGTGAAGCCCGAGATGGTCAAAAACATGGCCGACAGGCCGCTCATCCTGGCAACGGCCAATCCGGAACCGGAAATTCGGCCCGAGCTCGCCAAGGCGGTGCGCCCCGACGCCATCTGTGCCACGGGTCGCTCCGACTACCCGAATCAGGTGAACAACTCGCTTTGCTTTCCGTTCATCTTCCGCGGTGCGCTCGACTGCGGTGCCACGACAATCAACGAAGAAATGAAGCTCGCGGCGGTGCGCGCGCTGGCGGAAATCGCCCAAGCTGAGCCCTCCGAGATTGTGGCCGCGGCCTACGGTGAACGGACCCCGGCGTTCGGTCCCGCCGATCTGATTCCACGCGCGTTCGATCCGCGCTTGATCGTCAAAATGGCGCCGGCGGTGGCCAAGGCGGCCGTGGACAGCGGCGTAGCGACGCGCCCGACCATGGACCTCGACGCCTACCGGCAGCGGCTTTCGCGCTTTGTTTACCGGTCCGGCACGCCCATGGAGCCGGTGTTCGAGGCGGCCAAGAAGGCGCGCAAGCGGGTCGTCTACGCGGAGGGTGAGGACGAACGCGTTCTGCGTGCTGCCCAAGTGGTAGTGGACGAGGGCCTGGCGCGCCCGCTGCTGATTGGCCGCGAAGAGGTGATCGCTGCCCGCATCGAGAGCTTCGGCCTGCGCCTCCAAGTGGGACAAGACTGCGAGTGCGTCAACGTACTGAATGACGCTCGCTATGCCGAAGCGTGGAAGGACTACTACGCCATCGCCAAGCGCTGGGGTGTTACCCGTGACTGGGCCCAGCAGGAGATGCGCACTCGCTCGACACTGATCGGCGCGATGCTCGTGAGACGGGGCGACGCCGAGGCGATGCTGTGCGGGACCGCAGGAGCCTACGCAAAACATTTGAAGTACATCCGCGAGGTGATCGGTTTGCGCGTAGGGGTGAAGACGCTTGCCGCCATGCAGATGCTGATCCTACCGGAGCGGCAGCTCTTCATCTGCGATACGCACATCAATCTGGATCCGTCTGTCGAGCAAATCGCTGAGATGACCTTGCTCGCGGCGGTGGAAGTGCGCCAGTTCGGTGTATCGCCCAGTGTGGCCCTGTTGTCGCATTCGAGCTTTGGCAGCTCCGAGGCTGCCTCGGCCCAGAAAATGCGCGATGCGCTTGGCGATGATTCGGCAGAAAGATCCTGCGCTCGCCGTGGATGGGCGAGATGCGCGGCGATGCCGCGCTCTCGAAGACCATTCTGGATGACGTATTCCCCGAATCGAATCTCAAGACCGAAGCGAATCTCCTTATCATGCCCAACGTGGATGCCGCGAATATTGCCTTCAATCTGCTTAGGATCGGCGCCGGAGGAGGGATTGCCGTAGGCGGCATCCTGCTCGGGGCAGCCAAGTCGGTGCACATCCTCACCCCGTCCTCCACGGTCCGCCGCCTGGTGAACATGACAGCGCTCGCCGTCGTCGACGCAGGCACACAACGCTAACGGAGGTCCCATGACCAATCAGCCCAACGATCCTGCGCAATACCTGGCGACCCTGTTGGCGGCCGGCCAGGAGCTGATGCAGAAGTTCGCCGCCGGTGTTCCCGGTGCCGCCGCGCCGCCGGGTGTCGATCCGGCGGCTACCTTCATGGCGAGTTCGAAGAGCTTCCTCGACATGCAGCAGGACTACCTGAGACTGGTGACCGGCTTCTGGTCGGGCATGCTCGGCGCTGCATCGCCGACAGAAGAGGCTGCTGTCCCGCTCGCCAAGGATGACGACAAGCGCTTCGTCAGCGAACCCTGGCGTAACGCACCGGGCTTTGACCTGGTGAAGCGAACCTACCTCGCCTATTCAGGTTTCCTCCAGGATTCGGTGGAGTCCGCCGCCATGGACGAGAAGGCCAAAGGCCAATTGCGTTTTGCGGTGCGCCAGTTCATCGATGCCATGAGTCCGGCCAATTTCTTTGCCACCAATCCCGAGGCGATCCAGTTGGCGATGGAGACCGGCGGCCAGAGCCTGACCGAAGGCATGGGCCTTTTCTTCCAGGATCTCGCCAAGGGGCGCATCTCGATGACCGACGAAACGGTCTTCGAGGTGGGCAAGAACCTCGCCGTGACCGAAGGCGCCGTCATCTTCGAGAACGATCTGATCCAGGTGATCCAGTATGCGCCGCGCACGGCAAAGGTGTACGAGCGGCCGCTGGTCATCATCCCGCCCGCCATCAACAGGTTCTACATCCTCGACCTGCAGCCGCAGAACTCGTTCGTGGGCTACGCCGTGGAACAGGGGCAAACCGTTTTCCTGGCTTCCTGGCGCAACATCACGCCCGATCTGGGTCATCTCACCTGGGACGACTACCTGGAGATGGGCGTGATGCGGGCGATCGACGTGGCCCTGCAGGTGAGCGGCGCAGACCGGGTCAATAGCCTGGGCTTTTGCATTGGCGGCACACTGCTCGCCTCAGCGATCGCTGTCATGAAGGCGCGGGGCGAGGACAAGGTGGCGAGCCTGACACTGCTCACCACGCTGCTCGACTTCTCCGACACCGGCGAGATCGGACTCCTGGTCTCCGAGGAAAGCCTGGTCTCGCGCGAAGCGACCATCGGTCTCGGCGGCGTGATGGAGGGCAAGGAACTGGCGTTCGTGTTCTCCTCGCTGCGCGCCAACGATCTCATTTGGCCCTACGTGGTGAACAGCTACCTGAAAGGCAAAGGCCCGCCGGCCTTCGACCTGCTCTACTGGAATTCGGACGGCACCAACCTGCCGGGCCCCATGTTCTGCTGGTTCGTGCGCAACACCTACCTGGAGAACAAGCTCAAAAAGCCGGGCAAGACGATCCAGTGCGGCGTGCCGGTGGATCTCTCCCAGGTGAGCGTGCCGGCCTACCTATACGCCTCGCGCGAAGACCACATCGTGCCCTGGCGGACTGCCTACCAGTCGACGCGGGTGCTGGGAGGAGAAACCACGTTCGTGCTGGGCGCAAGCGGGCACATCGCGGGTGTGATCAACCCGCCGGCGAAGAACAAGCGCAACTACTGGGTCGACGGCATGGCCGGGGCCGCCGCCGAGAACTGGTTCTCGGCGGCGCGCAGCGTGCCCGGCAGCTGGTGGCCGCATTGGGCGGGATGGCTCAATGCGTGGGGCGGACCCGAGGTAGAGGCGCGCGGGGCCCTGGGTAACGACAAGTACCGAATTATCGAGCCCGCGCCCGGGCGCTATGTCAAGGCAAAGGCAGACTAAAAGATGGAACTGTGGCGGTCAAATACGGCGCGACGATGTCGCGCACCTTCTCGACGAACAGCGGATCGCCGGAGAGCTTGAAGGTTTCCTGACGGTGCGGCTGCAAGCCGCAGACGCGCCGGCTGGCGCACCATTCGCAGCGCAGCCAGAACCCGGGGAAAGTCAGCACTGGGCCCGAGACGACGGGAACGATCATGACCGATACCAACAAAATCACCGCCCCCTTGCTTGGCACCGCGCTCGATCCCTTCAGTCAACGGACGCGGAAACACATTACATACACTGATGGCATTCCTCGGATGGGTGCGCCTGGGTGCCGATGGCCTGCCTTCGTCCTGTTACGGCGCAGAGGAGGCGCTTTTAGCGCTGGAATCTCACGCACATCTCGGCTTGTACCTGGCGTTGGCGACGGCGGTGACCGTGTTCATTCATCGCGGTCGCCTACGACCAGGTCATCGAGCGCTTTCCCAGCGCCCGCGGCTACAAGGTCGCCACCAACCTTGTCGGTCCCTGTACCGGGCTGGTTTCCGGGGCAGCGCTGATTGTCGACTATATGCTGACGATCGCCATAGATAGTCGAGTATGAATAGGCTCCCGGCAAGCTCTGTACTCTGCGCAGTCTTCCCCTTCTTGCGTTGGTGGCCGACAGTCAATCGACAAACTATCCGCGCGGATCTGCTGGCCGGTTTGACGGGCGCCATTCTGGGGCTGCCGCAAGGCGTAGCATTCGCGATCCTGGCCGGTCTGCCGCCTGAGTACGGTCTTTACGCAGCAATGATCCCACCTGCGTTGTCGGCGTTGTTCGGGTCGAGTTTTCACATGATCGCCGGACCCACCAACGCGGTTGCGATTCTGCTGTTCGCAAGCCTCACTCCAATGGCGCCAGCCGGCAGTCCCGAGTATATACGCCTGGTTCTCACCGTCACTTTCTTAACCGGCGTATTCGAGCTCATCATGGGCATGGCTCGATTGGGTGTACTGGTAAACTTCATTTCTCACACCGTCGTCATCGGCTTTAGCGCCGGCGCGGCTATCCTCATCGGCGTGTCCCAACTTAAGGCCTTTTTCGGCATTCCCATTTCTGCCACTGCATCGTTTCTAGAGACTCTGCACCAACTCGTTCTGCAGGCTGACCATATCAATCTCTACGTGACTGCCGTCGGCGTATTTACCGTGGTATCAGGAATTGCGGCAAAGAAGTACTTTCCCCAAATTCCCTACATGATCAGCGCCACGATTCTCGGCAGTCTGTTCGCGCTGGCTTTGGATTCTCATTTCGGTGCCACGGTGACTGCGATCCAAATGGTGGGGGCACTTCCGTCACAACTGCCCCCCTTGTCGTATCCGGACTTGTCGCTAGACGGCATCAAGAAAACCGCACCCGTGGCGCTCGCGACCACGATGCTGGCTCTGACATTGGCGATCAGCATCGGACGCTCACTGGGAATAAGATCCGGGCAGCGGATCGACAGCAATCAGGAATTCATCGGCCAAGGGGTGTCAAATATCGTCGGCAGCTTCTTCTCCTCATATCCATCAGCCGGCTCGTTTAACCGCAGCGGATCCAACTATGAAGCGGGTGCCAGGACGCCGCTCGCAGCCGTCTTTTCTTCCGTGTTCCTCGTGGTTGTTGTGCTTCTGGTGGCGCCGTTGGGCGCCTACCTGCCGCTGGCATCCGTGGCCGCGATCCTGTTCCTGGTCGCGTACGGGCTGATCGATTTTCACCATATCAGATCGATTCTTAAAACCAGCCGCTCCGAATCGGCGGTCATGCTGGTGACTCTCTTTGCCGCATTGTTCCTCGGGCTGCAAACCGCAATCTACGCTGGAGTCATATTGTCGCTGATGCTCTTCTTGAACCAGGCGGCTCGTCCCGGCATTCGCGACGTTAAGCCGGATCTTCGCGGCGGTAGCTTTCACTTCGATGCGGATACCGGCTTGCCCGATTGCCCACAATTCAAAATGTTGCGCCTCAACGGTTCAGTCTTCTTCGGCGCCACGGAGCACGTGGAGCAGGCATTGCACCAGGTCGATCACACCAATCCTCAGCAGAAGCACCTGCTGATTGTGGCGAGCGGGATAAACCTCATCGACATCTCGGGCGCTGAAATGCTAGCTCGCGAAGCGAAGCGGCGCGGAAACATGGGGGGTGGACTATATTTCTACTTCGTCAAAGACGCAGTTCACCAGTTCCTTGCAGGCGGCACCTACTTGAAGGATTTGGGCGAAAAGAATCTCTTCTCGCCTAAAGACGATGTCATCGGAACGATCTATTCCAAGCTCGACCCGAACATCTGCCGCGCCTGCGAGGCGCGCATTTTTGCACAATGTCATGTTGCCTTGCCCAATGGCGAGCCGCGGAAGAGTTAAGGCTGTGGAAGCCGGACGTCACGAAAACCAGTCGGCGAATGCTCAGTTCCTACGGGATTCGGTACTGGATGGTGCAGGGCAATAGTGAGCAACGCTGTCAGGCGGGACTGCGCGAGAGTAACGTCCTTCGAATGGAATGGCCCACTCGTCGCGCCCGGCACACATCCGGCGCCCAGCGCTCATTGGGAGCCTGGGCCACCGAAGCCAGGGGGCCTTTTGATCCATCGCGATCATTTGGCGCGCCTGCGGAGCTTCAGCCGATTTGAACCGCCAGCATCGAAATCGAACCGCCGTCGAACCCTTCTACCGGAAAACTCACCCTGTCGCCTTCCTGGTGTTGCGCGAGCACATAGAGGAGCGGCAGGTAGTGATCGGGGGTGGGCGCAGACAAGTGGGCATCGGGCCCCAGCGACTCATAGTCGACTAGGGGAGCGAAGTCCCCGGTGCGGAGCAACTCACGAGCGGCCGTTTCGAACCGCAGCGCCCAGTCGTAGGGACCGACGGCGCGATTGCCCCACGAGTAGGTGTGCAGGTTATGTACAATATTTCCGCTACCGATGACGAGCACGCCTTCGTCACGCAGAGGCTGTAGCTGCTTGGCGATTTCGTAATGCCAGGACGCCTCTCGTGTCTCGTCGATGCTCAATTGCACGACCGGAATATCGGCCTGCGGGTAAACATGCAAGAGAACGGACCAGGTGCCGTGATCGAGGCCCCAGCCGGTGTCCATCTGCACGGCCGCCGGCGAAAGCAGATCGCGGACGCGCTTTGCCACTTCCAGGGATCCGGGTGCCGGATACTGCACTTCGTGAAGTTGCCTAGGGAATCCGCCAAAATCGTGGATCGTCTTGGGGCGGTCAACGGCGGTGACGGCGGTTTCGGGCACGTACCAATGCGCGGAAACACTCAGGATGGCGCGCGGCCGCGTAATCGATTTACCTAAAGTCGACCAGCTTTCGGTGTAAGCGTTGCGCGCGAGCGCGTTCATCGGGTTGCCGTGTCCGAAGAAGATCGCCGGCATACGGGAATAGGTCGTCACCGAATCCTCCGCTGATCGGGGGCTTTGCGCAGCTGCCTTTCGATTTTGCCCAGCTTTCGCATCTGCGCTTTGACGGTGGCGAACTTCTCATCAAGGTGTGACGCACGCCTCTCCAGAACCAATATCGGGTCGCGGTCCCCGCGGTCCAATTCACTCAGGTAGCGCTCGATGCTCTCCTTGAATTGCTGCTTGCCTGCCTTGAGTTTGTGCTCCGTGAAATTCTTGTCTCGATTGTTGACGGCCGTGAATTGGCTGCTTTCAATTGCCACTATTCTGGCCTCAGAAAACAGGTTCATATGCCCGCACACCTCAATGAAATGCTGTGACCGGATCGCATAACGGCTCAGCGATTTCATCCCGTCGTGCCGATGAATCATCTCAGAGGGGTGACGCCAACAGCACGAGGGCGCCATCGCCAGCCGTGCAACCCAAGCGCTGGAAGTAGGTGATGGTGCCGGGAATCGCAAAAACGCGCCATTTCAACAAGGCGTGCGCAATGAACATCGCCCGGAGACACAGGCGCACCAACAATGCAGCGTAGAGTGCTGTTGCGGGATCGATCATCGCGATTCTCCGACAGCAAAGCTTGTTCCGGCAAGACAAACTCTGCCTGCAAAGCAACGTCGCCGTCAATGGCACGCTCTTCCATTGGATTCCGGTCAGATAGATCGATGCGGACACACGGCTGAGGCCAGTGTTCCAGGCTCCAAGCGCAGAATTCGTTGTCGCGTGCCGCAGAGCTACGATGGGTGGCCCCGGCCTTACAATTTCGATTCTCTATCGAATGTTTAGTGCGTTTCGTTCTGTACATTTTGGGACTAATATAGCGGCTGACCATTGCGACTTCGCCGAATCAACGCGAATTCTGTTGCTGTGAGCTATGTAACCATCAGTCGGATGATTGTTCGCACTCCTCACCTCGCAGCATACGCCGTGTCTCCCGAAGGAGATCATTTCATGTGGACCGAATGGCAACATGTGAACAGGTGCCTGCGCCGATCACACGCTGAACCGATGGACCATTCCCAATTTTCCAAGGCGGATGCGATCCACCGATCGCGGGCGGTCGCTGTGGGCGTCCTGGTCAGCATAGCGCTGTGCACTGCGTGCGCCGTTCCACAGTCAGCGCCGCCGTCGGCAGCTCCATTGAATATTGGCGCCGCCGCTCGCCAATCCGTCACGCAGGGTCCAACACAGGCGGAGTTAAATCGTGCCGACATCGACCCCCAGCAATGGCTCGCTGACAACAAGGGTTACCTCGGCTATCGCTATTCGAAGCTCGCGCAGATCAACGCACAAAACGTGCGCGGTCTGAAAGTGGTGTGCTCGTTCAAGCTCGGCGAGCAGGGCTCTTATCAGGGCGGACCGATTGTATATAACGGCGTGCTTTATACCACGTCCGCATTGGGAACCTATGCGATCGACGCGGCAACGTGCGCGCCCGTCTGGAGCTATCAGCACCAGCCCGGCGAGCACATGGGTCAGCACAATAACAAGGGTGCCGTGATTGCAAACGGCCGCGTCATTCGCGGAACTCCCGATGGGCATCTGATCGCGCTCGACGTCAAAACCGGTTCGCTGCTCTGGGATCGGACGATCATGGATGCGAGCGGCGGCGAATACGCGACCGCCGCGCCGCTGGTATGGAAGGACATGATCTTCCTTGGCAAGGCCGGAGGCGATCTGGGCATCCGCGGCGAAATGATGGCATTTCGAGCCACCGATGGGACGAAGATCTGGGGATTCCACACGATACCGGGTCCCGGCGAAACCGGATCGGACACGTGGGAGAATCCCGCCAGCGTCGAGCATGGCGGCGGCGGCACGTGGACGAGTTATAGCCTCGACCCGATCGCCGGCCTGTTACTGATTCCCGTCGGCAATGCGGGTCCGGATTTCAACAACGAAGTGCGACCCGGTACCAATCTGTTCACCAATTCAGTGGTCGCCTTGGACGCGATGACCGGGCAGTTGAAATGGTGGCATCAATTGATCGGGCCGGAAGATCGTGATTGGGATACCGCGGTCGTCGCGGCATTCGACACGGCGGACGGAAAGCAGCTCGCGGCAGCTGCCGGAAAGGATGGAGTCATGCACGTCGTGGATCGCGCGACAGGCAAACTCCTGTTCACCACGTCGCTTGTTTCGCAATACACCAATCGCACGACGCCGATTCCGACCGACACCAACATCCGCCTGTGCCCGATTGCCGCCGTGCAATGGAACGGCCCGGCATTCAGCCCTGATACGAATCTGCTCTACATGAATGGCATCGACTGGTGTGCAAAGGCGATCAAGGGTCCCACGCCGCAGTACGTCAGAGGCAAGACCTATCTCGGCTGGGCCACTCCCACAGGCTACGGTAATCGCGATCCGATCGATCAGGCGTTCGGTCTGGTCAATGCGATCGACCCGGCGAACGGACAACTCAAATGGCGCTACAGAATTTCTTCGCCACCTGTGGCTGGCCTGACAGCAACGGCAGGAGGTCTCGTCATCACGGCCGATGTCGATGGAGAGATTATTGCGCTCGATTCCACTACCGGCGCGCTGTTGAACCGGCTTCAGCTTGGCGAGGGAGCAATCGATGGCGGATTGATCACCTATGAAGCAAACGGAAAACAATTCATCGCAGCGGCAGCGGGCGACAACAATGGCACGTACAAGGCAAAAGGCGACAACGCGATCGTGATCCTTGGACTTCAATAACGGGGTATCCAGAATGAACGCGAGTGAGCCGCGGCTCCGGGCGCCCTCCGTCCGCCGGTGGCGACATTCGCGGGCCCGCCGTCCCGTTCGCACTCGGGATCTCGGCGGTCCGTCAGGCTTGCCTTGCCTGCTGTAGTATTTCCAGAGGAGCGCGCTGGATAGTCACGCGACGAAGACTGAAAACGGAAGGAGAGGTGAACCATGTCAAACCCGAATGCATGTCTCGATGTGATGTTTCGCAACGCGCGTTCCCACAACGCGTGGCTCGACAAGCCTGTTACGGACGCAACGCTGCGCGAGCTTTACGATGCGGCAAAATGGGGTCCGACCAGCGCGAATGCTTCGCCAACCCGCTTCGTGTTCCTTCGAAGCGCGAAGGCCAAGGAAAGACTCCGGCCGTCATTGTCTCCTGGAAACGTCGACAAGACGATGACGGCACCGGTGACTGTCATCATTGCATTCGACCTGCAATTCTACGAGAAGCTGCCGAAACTGTTTCCGCACAACCCGGGGATGCGGGACCTTTTCGCGACCAACCCTGCGCTCATCGAAGTTACGGCGCGGCGCAACTCCTCGCTGCAGGGCGCCTACATGATGCTCGCCGCGCGCGCACTCGGGCTCGACTGCGGGCCCATGTCGGGATTTGACAACGCGAAGCTGGACGAAGAGTTTTTCGGCGCGGGCAAGGACTGTGCAGGATGCGAGCAGGAGTTTTTCCCCGAGGGTCACGTGAAATCCAATTTCCTGTGCAACCTCGGCTACGGCGAAGGCGCAAGCCTCTTTCCGCGCGCTCCGCGGCTCGAATTCAACGAGGCCTGCACGATAATGTAATGTGCCGACGAAGCGTGCAGACGCAAGCCGATGTCGGGTGCGAGGTGTCTTCGACCAGCCACTGGCCATCCGTTTGCTTGAGGCCACCAACCCGGCGGAGGCGCCGTTCGGTCGCACCTGCAACAGAATCCGCGTTCACCGGCACGACCGGTTCGCTGCGCTCTTCAGGTCAGCGCTGCGAGAGGAGCGGGCCTGCCTTGGAAAGGTGCAGAGCGGCATGGTGAAGCCTCAGACCGACCGAGCCTTTCGCGAGAACGCGAACTCGCCACCCACACGTTACGGACGAACCACAGGATAGGGTGGGCGAAAAAGGCGCTCGCCGCGACCGCGAGGCGCGCATCCTATCGCGTTGCCCAAGGTGTCGAGCCATGCCGGCTGAGGCGGGGATGACTGGCGGCTCAGCTCGGCGGACACGGCGCGCCGGCCGCCACCCAAGACTTCACGGCTGCCACCGTGTCTTCCTTCGAGATCGGCACCGACGCGCGATTCCCGCCTGGATTCCATCCCCACGCGACCAGCTGGTCGTCCGCGATGTGGTGAATGAAGTCATCCATCGAGCGCTTGCCGTTGCGCTTCGGATCCTTGATCGTCATGCAGAGTTCGCGCGGAGAAAGATTGATGAATACCATCTTCATGTCGGCTGGCGGCAAGTGCCAGTTCGGCGCACCGGGTGGCGCATGCGAGCCCAGATCCGCCGGCGCGTTCCGAGCCTGATGGCAGGCACTGCATTGCAGCGCGGGTACGCCTTTGCCATCGATGCCGCGCTTGACGTTCTGCGCGTGGATCGTCCCCGCGTCGTATTGAAGCGGCGCATCGCCGGGAATGTGGCAGTTCTGGCAGCGCGGGCTCTGCAGTACGGTGCGGATCGGCTCGAACAGTCGCGTCGCATCGGTCGCGCCAGCATTTTGCGCCAAGGCCGGGGCCTGCCACGCAGCCGCCGCGACCATTGCACCCAGCGTGGCAGTTCGCCAATGCATCAGCGCCGCGCGGATCGGTGCCACGATGCACGCCGCCCTAAGCATCGAGCGTGAACGGCAGCTTGCGCAGCCGTTTCCCGGTCAGGGCGAAGATGGCATTGGCGATCGCCGGCGCAATCGGCGGCACGCCTGGCTCGCCAAGGCCGGTCGGAGGATCTGTGCTCTTCGCGAAGAACACGTCGACCTGAGGTGCGTCGGGTATGCGCGGCGGCGGGTAGTCGGAGAACTGGCTCTGCTGCACCCGGCCTTCCTTCAATGTGATCGCGAAGTTCGGCAGCGTCATCCCGAGGCCGAACACGGCACCGCCCTGAATCTGCGCCTCGGCCGTCATCGGGTTAACGACGCGATTGGCATGAACGCCAGCCGTAACGCGATGGATCTTCGCTTTGGCGTTGTCGATCGACACATCGACGACGTGCGCGACCACGGTGCCGAAGGATTCGTGGACCGCGACCCCCCAGGCGTGGCCGTCGGGCAGGGCCTTGCCGTATCCGGACTTGTCAACCGCGAGCTGCAGCGCCGCGCGATGCCGCGCATGCTTCTTCGCATCGAGTCTCGCCAGCCGGTACGCGACCGGATCCTTGTTGGCCGCCCTGGCGCATTCATCGATGAGCGTCTCCATCACGAAGGCTGTATGCGTGTTGCCGACGGAACGCCACCAGAGAACAGGCACCGGCACGTCGGGGTGCGTGATCGCTACCCGCATCGGCATGGCATAGATGTTCTCGACGACGCCCTCGGTCATCGTCGCGTCGATGCCGTCCTTCACCATCATCGCTTCAAACGGTGTGCCGCGCAGGATCGACTGCCCGACGATGGCGTGGTTCCATGCGACGACATTGCCGGAGTCGTCGAAGCCGATCTCGGCACGATGGACATGCATCGGGCGGTAGTAACCGCCCTTGATGTCGTCTTCTCGGCTCCACACGATCTTGATCGGTCCTTTGCCGTAAGCCTTCGCGACGGCGGCAGCTTCGCGGAGGTAGTCCGAGGTCGGCACCGCGCGCCGGCCGAATCCGCCGCCGGCCGGCATCGTGTTCAAGATTACCTGTTCCGGCTTCATGCCTAATACTTCCGCGATGGCCATGCGATCGACGGTCTGAAACTGTGTGCCGCACCAGACCGTGCACGAATCCGCGCGCAGGTCGAAGGTCGCGTTGAGCGGCTCCATCGGCGCGTGCGCGAGATAGGGGAATTCGTATTCCGCGACAATCTTCTTGGGCGCCGCAGCGAGCTTGCTGACGTCTCCCTGCAACGCGACTTTCGAGGGACTTTGCGCCATCGAGCGGTATTGGGCGAACAATGCGTCCGACGAGACGTTGGCCGAGGCTTCGGCTGTCCACTGTGCCTTTAGCGCGTGCCGACCCTGCAGCGCCGGGTAGTAGCCGTCGGCGATGACGGCGAGGCCGCTGGCGCCTCGATCGAGCGGCACCTCGAGGACATCCAATACACCCTTTACCTTCTTCGCATCCGTGGCGTCGAAACTCGCGAGCTTGCCACCGAAGGTTGGCGGCCGGGCCAGAAGCGCGGTACGTATGCCAGGCAGGCGCATGTCGATGCCGTATTTCTTGCTGCCGTTCGACGCGGATTCCGTGTCGAGCCGGCGGGTCGGCTTGCCGATGATCTTGTATTGCTTCGGATCCTTCAACGCAACCTCGGCTGGAACCGGCAGAGTTGCGGCCGCAGCGGCGAGGGAGCCATAGCTCGCCTTGCGCGTTCCCGACATCAGCATGCCTCTGTCCGTCTTGACCTGTTCGACCGGAACGTTCCACGCGGCGGCGGCCGCTTGCACGAGCATCAGGCGGGCCGCCGCACCCATGCGCCGATATTGCTCCCAGGAATTGTGCACAGCCGTCGAACCGCCCGTGATCTGGATGCCGAAGGCGGGATCTTTATAGGCGTCTCCGGCCGGCGCAAGCATGCCGCGCACATCGGTCCAGTCGCAATCGAGTTCTTCGGCGATCAGCATTGGCAACGCCGTCTGCGTCCCCTGGCCGAATTCGAGCCGGTTCGACATGATTTCGACCGTGTTGTCGGGATTGATCTTGATGAAAGCGTTCGGCTCGAGCGGGCCCTTCGGCATTGGCGCGCCGCCGCTGTCCTGCGCAAGCGCCTCAGGCGCTGCCCCCGGCAGGGCAAAGCCGAGCAGCATGCCGCCACTGGCCAGCACACTGGCTTTCAGAAAACGACGACGATCGACTGGCTGCGCGACCCGTGACGATTCGATCGCGGCCCTGCCGGCGAACGCGCGGCCCAATGCACCGAGCTCGGCATGCTCGCCAACTTCTTTCGGACCCGCGACGGCCATATCCTCGAAGCGCATGGGGTTCTCCTACTCAGACCAGGGAGCGCGCCGCATCCTTGACGGCGGCACGGACGCGCTGATAGGTGCCACAGCGGCAGATATTGCCGGCCATCGCGTTGTCGATGTCGGCATCGCTCGGCCGCTTGTTCACCTTGAGCAGGCCGACGGCGCTCATGATCTGGCCGCTCTGGCAGTAGCCGCATTGCGGCACATCGTGCTTGATCCACGCGGCTTGCACCTTCGCGCCGACGGCATCCTTGCCGATGGACTCGATGGTCGTGATCTGCTTGCCCGCAGCCGCCGATATCGGTGTCACGCACGAGCGAACTGCCTGTCCGTCGAGATGCACGGTGCAAGCGCCACAGAGAGCGGCGCCGCAGCCGAACTTGGTGCCGGTCAAACCGAGGTTGTCGCGCAATGCCCAAAGGATGGGTGTCGTCGGATCCGCGTCGACCTCAACTGAGGTGCCGTTGACGTTCAGCATGGCCATTAAATTCTCCTTCGGATCCGCGCACTGCGGTGTGCGGAAACGATGATACGCCCGAAGGCCGAAGTTGCGCCATTCGGTCCGCCAAGACAAGGCATTCTGCCAGCGGGCAATCGCGCACGTCTTTGGATGAGTGCGATCCCGCTAGGAAGAGCGAGTCGAGGAAGTCGCTTACTGTATGCCGCTTCTCCGCCATTCCGGACGGCCAGGAAGTCCCGCGATCGAAACCGGGACGGCAGATCGAGAAATGCGAGCGAGGCCCGGGTGGCAGATACGGCGCAAGCTGCCGACGCAGGAAGAAGATTTCCGCCTCGGTCGACCGTCGCCCTCTGACCGATAACGCAACCTGACGAGGTCGCTCAATAGCCGCACGAGGATCTGGCGGAAGGCGATCACGCCTGATCATGCCACGGCAGTAGGCTCAAGCCGACCCCGGCGGCTTCAATTATTGCGGACCACACGTATCGGGTAACCGGTATCCCTACCGCGATAAGCGCCGTCTCGACTCGGTCCGTCTGGACAACGCCGTCCCTTCGGTCACTTTTATTGTCTTCTACAGTAGCCCCTTGCTCTCGAAGCCATGGTTTCGTCTATCGAGTCAGGGAACACCCCCGTCACGCAAGGCAGTCGCGGCCAACCAGAATGACGTGCAAGCGGCGCGGCCCATGGGCTCCGAGCTGGATCGTCTGCTCCACATCGGCGGTGCGCGATGGCCCGGAGATGACATTCACGGCGCGCGGCATGCCCTGGGGCAACGCGCGCAGCAGCAGCCACACGTCCTCGAAGTGCGCGACGATTTGCTCCGTTCGAACGACGACGATGTGATTCTCCGGGACAAAATTGAGCGTCGTCGGCGACTCGGCGCCCGACAGCAGCACCAGGCTTCCACTTTCGCCCACGGCGGCGAAGCAAGCCGTGACCGATACGCACTCATCTGCCCGGGCTTTGCCTGTGTGAACGTCAAAGCCTTGCGGCCACGTGAGATCTGCGAGCGCTGGCGCAACGGCGATTTTTTTCGAGAAGCCGTTGCGGCCAAGAAAATCGGCGACTGCCGTGCCGACCTCGCTCATCGTTCCAACAAGGGTCGTCGTGGCGGCGCGCGAGCTCAACTTGTCGACGACGCGGCCTACCAGGTCGCCCTCGAACGCCGGACGAGTATGGCGCCGCAGCGTCGCGATGCGCGCCTCCAGCCGGTCCCGTTCCTCCGGAGTTGGCCGTTCGCGATTAAGTGACACGCGAACGGATCTCAGGACCTCTTCACGTCCGTCGCTCATCACGATTCTCCATGCGTTCGCGCCAGGCCTGCTGGAAGGTCTTGCCCTGCGGCGCCGGCATCTCGCGGCTCCTGGTCCAGGCCGATGCCAGCGGGAGACTCGCGAAGCTTCCCCTGCCACGCCCGAACCAACCCAATACGCCGACCGGAATGCGCATCACGGCGTGGTAGAGGCGTGGGCGCTTGGCGAGGAACGCCCAGGCGGAGAGTGCCAGTCGCTGATACGCCGGGGTGATCTTTTCTTCGTATTGGCGATGGCGCAACTCGCGCAGCAAGTCGGGCAGCGGGATCTTGACCGGGCACACGGACTGGCAACGACCGTTCAACGTGCAGGCGTTCGGCAGGTCGTAGGCCACATCCAGGCCGGTGAAGAGCGGCGTCAATACAGAGCCCATCGGCCCGGGGTAGACCCAGCCGTAGGCGTGTCCGCCGATGGCGCCATACACCGGACAGTGATTCATGCAAGCGCCACAACGGATGCAGCGCAGCATATCGCGAAACTGGCCCCCGAGCATTCGCGAGCGGCCGTTATCCACCAGCACGACATGGTATTCCTCCGGGCCGTCAAGGTCACCCGACCGCCGCGGACCCGTACTGATGGTCGTGTAGGTCTCGGTCTCTTGGCCCGTGGCGCTGCGGGCAAGCAGGCGCAGGAAAGTCGTCGCATCGTCCAGCGTCGGGACGACGCGCTCGATGCCCGAAGTGACGATATGCACTCGCGCGAGCGTCTGCGTGAGATCGCCGTTCCCTTCGTTGGTGACGATGATGCTCGATCCGGTTTCGGCGACCAGAAAATTGCCGCCCGTGATACCCACGTCGGCCCGGAAAAATTGTTTGCGCAACACCTGCCGCGCTTCGTTGACGAGGTCGGCGACTTCGGTGAGTCGCCTCGTCAGGCCGAACTTCGCGTGATGGGTGTGGAACAGGTCCGACACTTGGGCCTTGGTCTTGTGCACCGCCGGCGCGATGATGTGGGATGGTGGCTCGTGGGCCAATTGGATGATGTATTCACCCAGATCGGTCTCGACCACTTCCATGCCGGCCGCTTCAAGGACCTCGTTGATCCCGCACTCTTCGCTGACCATCGACTTGCCCTTGGTCACCGTCTTCGCGTTGGCCTTGCGGCAGATATCGAGCACGATGCGCTGCGCGTCCTCGGCGGTCTTCGCCCAGTGGACGTGACCGCCGTATTTCTTCACCTGCGCCTCGTAGCGCTCGAGATAGAAATCGAGATTGGCGAGCGTGTGGTCCTTGATCGCCTTCGCTTCCTCGCGCAGTTGCTCGAATTCGGGCAGTTCCGCTATCGCCGCAGCGCGCTTGCCCACGAAGCCTTCCTTCGCCTTGCCGAGCGCCGCCTGCAGGTTCGCATCCTTGATGGCGATGGTGGCGCGCTGCTTGAACTGCCGGCTGAGTGGTTGCATTGCTATTTCTCCGGATCGCCCAGGGCCGCCTGATCGGCCATGCCGGCCAGGACCTCGGCGGTGTGATAGACACGCACCGGATTGCCGAGGCGTTTCAACCGTCCCGCCATGTTGAGCAGACAGCCGAGATCGCCGCCGAGCAGCGTGTCGGCGCCGCTCGCCTGTATATTGGCTACCTTGTCGGAGACGATCTTTTGCGAGATGTCGGGATACTTGACGCAGAAGGTGCCGCCGAAGCCGCAGCACACCTCCGAGTCATCCATTTCGATGAGCGAGAGCCCCTTCACGCCGGCGAGCAGTGCGCGTGGCTGGGCTTTGATGCCGAGCCCGCGCAGACCCGAGCAACTGTCGTGATACGTCGCCGTTGCACTGAAGCTGGCTGTCACTTCGCGCACGCCCAGCACGTCGGTGAGAAAGCTCAACAGTTCGTAACTGCGGCGCGACAGGTCGAGCGCCTTCAGGCGCCACTCAGCATCGTCGACAAAGAGTTGCGGATAGTCGTTCTTGATGGTCGCCATGCACGAGCCCGACGGTCCGACCACGTAGTCGTAGCCGGCAAACGTTTCGATGACCTGCCTGGCGATATCGCGGGTATCGGCAAAGTCACCGCTGTTCAACGCCGGCTGGCCGCAGCAGGTCTGCGCGGAAGGCACTTCGACGCTGCAGCCGGCATCTTGCAATAGCTTCACCGCAGCGAAACCTACGCTTGGCCGAAACAGGTCCATGAGGCACGTCGCGAACAAACCGACGCGCGGCTTGCGTACCGGAGCGGTTGTCGCTGCGTCTGTCATCTTTGATCAGATCCCCGGCAGGGGCGCCGACGATGCCGCCTCCACGTTGGTGCGCGTTGGCTCGTCCACCGGGATGCAGCCACGGCCCGTCTGAATTGCGGCGAAAAATTTCCAGGTGCAGCAGCGGTGCCCGGGTGCTGCTGCCCGGCGTCTTGTCCATGTCGAGGCGGGAGCGCACGCCGGCTTCGAGCTGCGCCTTGCCATTGAACGTACCCAGACGCAGCTTCGGTCCCTGCAGATCGAGCAACACGTCGATCGAACGGCTGAACTCCTTTTCCAGTTTGCGAATGATCGCGAGTCGCACCGCGTGGTCCGCCTGCGTACGTGGCTGAAGTTGAGGCGGAATCGGTCCGCCCCGACTCGAACAATGCGCGGATCGCCTCGGAACTGGCCGGTCCCAGGGTGGCTACAATCCTGGCGCTACGAGCGCCTCTCATGATGGGTTCATCTTTCAGCGAAGGGGTTACTGCGCTATCAGAACCGCACGGAAGTCGTTTACGTTAGTCATTGTCGGGCCGGTCACTAATGAGTCTCCCAGCGCCCCAAAGAAGCCGTGGCCGTCATTGTTGGCGAGGCTGTCCTTGGGCCGGATTCCCTTGGCCCAGGCGCGCGCCAGGCTGTCGGGGCTGAGGGTCGCACCGGCAATCTCCTCCTGCCCATCCACGCCGTCGGTATCGCCGGCGATGGCGAAGATGCCCGCGTGGCCGTCCAGAGCAACTCCCAATGAGAGCAGAAATTCGACGTTGCGTCCGCCGCGTCCGCTACCGCGCACGGTGACGGTGGTCTCGCCACCGGACAGCAGTATGCACGGCGGGGCAAAGGGCTGGCCCCGTTGTGCCACCTGCAGCGCGATGCCGGCAATGACCTTGCCTACGTCGCGTGCCTCCCCTTCAATACTGTCGCCGAGAATGTGGGCCGGAATGCCAGCGTCGCGCGCGACGGCGGCGGCGGCTTCGAGGGCCATCTGCGGTGTGGCGATCATGCGCGTATCGATGCCGGCAAGACGGGGATCGCCGGGTTTCACCGTTTCGCCGCGGCCGCTTTCGAGAATATTGACGACCTTTCGCGACACTTCGATGCCGTAGCGTTTGATGATGTCCAGCGCGTCGGCGCAAGTGGTGGGATCGGGCACGGTCGGCCCGGAGGCGATATCTATAGGGTTATCGCCGGGTACGTCGGAAATCAGCAGGGTCACGACCTTGGCGGGGTGACACGCGGCTGCCAGCCGTCCGCCCTTGATGGTCGACAGGTGGCGGCGCACGCAGTTCATTTCGCTGATGCTCGCGCCCGACTTTAGGAGTGCCATGTTGACGGCCTGCTTGTCTTCCAGCGTCAGGCCCTCGGCAGGCAACACGAGTAACGAAGAGCCACCGCCCGAGATCAGGCACAACACCAGGTCCTCCGTGCTCAGGCGCTGCACCAGATCCAGGATGCGCCGCGCCGCCATGAGCCCCGCCGCATCGGGCACCGGATGCGCGGCCTCGACGATTTCGATGCGCCGGCACGGAGCCGCGTAGCCGTAGCGGGTAACAACGAGGCCGGAGAGCTCGCCCGCCCAGTGCTCCTCGACCGCCTTGGCCATCGCCGCCGACGCCTTGCCGGCGCCGATGACGAGCAGCCGGCCGCGTGGCAGTGCGGGCAGATGAGGCGGGATGCAGTGTTCCGGCTGGGCGGCGTTCACCGCAGCGTCGAACATTTTCCTCAGCAGTTCCCGGGGAGGCTGATTCATCATTGCCACTCCTCTCAGAACTTAAAAACAAACCTATTGCGCGACTGGATGGTTTCGTTGCTCACTCGCTCCTCCTCGCCCATCTATTTTGTGAATCTCGTCGTTCGCGCTAGCGCCTAGCGCTTGGTCGCTCGCCACAACGTCTTCACCAGGTCTCGGTGAAGCTAGGATTTCTGGCCGATGTCGAAGTTGGCCATTTTTTTGAGTGCACGCACCATCGCCGAATGGTCCCATTCCTTGCCGCCGTGCGGCGCGCAGGCAACAGGCGAATGCGCGTCTCCTGCAGCTGGAGGCGGCGAATTTGAGATTCTTCACGAAGGTCTCGCGCACTTTGTCGGCGGAGGCATCCTTTGGCGGAATGCCGGCCAGGCAGTTGACCTGCTTGCAGCCAAGCGCTGTGGCGTACTCGATCGCCTTGCCTACGCCATCCTGGAACTCTTTCTCTCGGCCCGGAATCGTTGCGATGCCACGCTCCCCGGCAGCCCAGTCACCCGCCGGCAGGTTGTGCAGGACCTGAGTCAGACCATGCTTTGCAAGGCGCTCGGCCAATTCCTCCCTTTGGTAGGGATAGGGAAACAGATATTCCACTCCCTTGAAGCCCGCGTTGGCGGCAGCTTCGAAGCGGTCCAGGAACTGGACTTCGTTAAACGGCATGGTCAGATTGGCATTGAACTTCGGCATAGCATATTTCCTTCTACGTCGCTTTCAGTCCAGCAGGCCAACCGCCGAGGGCGCGTCTTCGGGGCCGGCTGCGAGTTCCTCGAACTCGACGATCTTGTCGATCTCCGTACCCATGGAGATGTTGGTCACCCGCTCGAGAATTATCTCGATCACTACCGGCACCTTGTACTCGGCCATCCACTTTCCCGCTTGTTCGATGGCCGGGTCGATTTCTTCCTGCTTGCGCACGCGGATGGCCTTGCAGCCGAGGCCCTCGACCACGGCAACATGGTCCACGCCGTAGCCTTCAACCTCGGGCGCATTGATGTTTTCGAAGGACAGCTGCACGCAGTAGTCCATGTCGAAACCGCGCTGGGACTGGCGGATGAGCCCCAGGTAAGCGTTATTCACGACGATGTGCAGATAGGGCAGCTTGAACTGCGCACCCACGGCAAGCTCCTCGATCATGAACTGGAAGTCGTAGTCCCCCGAGAGCGCGATCACCTTGCGGCTGGGATCGGCCACGACCACCCCCAGCGCCGCCGGTATGGTCCAACCCAGCGGGCCTGCCTGACCGCAGTTGATCCAGTGACGCGGCTTATAAACGTGCAGGAACTGCGCTGCGGCGATCTGCGACAAGCCGATGGTGCTGACGTAACACGCGTCCTTGCCGAAGGCGTTGTTCATGCACTGATACACGCGCTGCGGCTTCATCGGTTTGTTCTCGTAGTTGGTCTTGCGCAGCATCGTGCGCTTGCGCTCGCGGCATTGCGCGACCCACTCGCTGCGGTCCTTGAACCTGCCTGCGGCTTTCCATTCCTTGGCGACTTGCAGGAACAACTCGAGCGCCGCCTTGGCGTCCGACACGATGCCGTAGTCGGGATCGAAGACGCGGCCGATCTGGGTGGGCTCGATATCGACATGGACGAACTTGCGTCCCTTGGTGTAAACGTCGACCGAACC
>Ga0209118_1000446_pt1 | contig 22736 bp, 16 predicted proteins | sample BlaSpr_A8_Ref_M1_FD_187988 | JGI IMG/M metagenome (GOLD analysis project Ga0209118, IMG submission 187988) | Forest soil microbial communities from Thunder Bay, Ontario, Canada - Black Spruce, Ontario site 2_A8_Ref_M1 (SPAdes) (version 2) | ecosystem: Environmental > Terrestrial > Soil > Boreal...
TCACTTTCATGTGCGCGGGCCCACAGGCGTTCTTGAATGTGGCGATTTCATCGTAGAGTGCCTGCCACTTTCCACCGAAGACGTGTGCTCTGGTGATGACCACATCGATTTCATCCGCGCCAGCCTCGACCGAACGTCGAATTTCGGCAACGCGCTCTGCAAGGGGTGAAAGACCAGTCGGAAATCCCGTCGAAACCGCGGCAACGTGGATGCCGCTCCCCTCGACGGCGCGACGCGCCGTTTCAACAAAGAGGTGATAAACGCAGACGGCAGCGACCTTGATGTCGAGGCTTTCGATCCCGAGTTTTTGCATGAGTTCCTGCTGAAGGGGCTGCCGCGCCTTCGCGCACAAGCGCCGAACGCGCTCGTCGGTATCGTCACCGGAAAGGGTCGTGAGGTCCATGCAGGTTATGGCGCGGAGCAGCCAGGCTGCTTGCCACTCTTTTTTAACCGTGCGGCGCGTGACCAGAGTTTGCGCGCGGCGTTCGACGGCGCTGGTGTTGACGCGCACCTCATTCACCCAATCCAGATTCAAAGGAACGCCGCGGTTTGGCTGGAGGTCACGACCCGCGTAATTCGCGATGGCGCTATCGGCTGGGGTGACCGGGCCTTGCAATGTTTGACGATCCAGGCTGAAGTCGCTGACAGTCGGCATGTTATCGCGCAGAGTCATGGGATTCTTCCCGCATCCGGCAGAGTAACCTGGAAAGGCCCATCTTATCACTTTGACAAAGCCGGTTTACAGGCGCTTGCGCCGATCCTGCCACTCTTTCTCAAACGCCTCCCGATTCCAGAAGGATTTCTGCGTGCCGACCTTGGTCGTGGAAAGCGCGGCGTAGAGATTCGCACGCGTGAGAGCTTCCTTTTCCGGAACTCCTTCCCCAAGGAAGACTGCGAAGCTGCCAATAAACGCATCTCCTGCGCCGGTAGTATCGACGGCCTGAACCTTGAACGCGGGAATAAGCTCCATCCCCTCCGATCCCGCTAAAAGCGAACCGCGCTCGCCGAGCGTGATGACGATACGCCGCATCCCTTGACCAAGTAAGTACTCAGCGCACTTTTTGGCGTCGTCGATCGAATGAACCGGCATTCCCGTGATGACTTCGGCTTCACTTTCGTTCGGAATGAAATAGTCTGCAGAGCCAACTTGCTTGAAGTCAACGGGCTGTGCCGGAGCGGGATTCACGATGCAGCGAATGCTCTTGGTTTTGGCAAATCGCACGGTGTGGTAGACCGTGCGCAGCGGAATCTCGAACTGCAAAACAATGGTATCTGCCTTGCCGAGGAGCGGCGCGGCTGCATCCACATCCTCGGGCGAAAGGGTATCGTTCGCCCCCTTCACGACAATAATGCGGTTTTGGCCGCCCGGGTCCACGAAGATGGGAGCGACGCCGCTGGAAACGCCTTCGGCAATTCTGACGTAGCTCGCGTCAATGCCTTGCGATTCGAAATTCCTGATCGTGGCCGGGCCGAAGAGATCACTTCCGACTTTCGCGACCATGCCCACGTCCGCGCCGCAGATGCGCGCGGCCACTGCCTGATTGGCGCCCTTGCCGCCAAAGCCGAGGTCGAACTTTTTCCCAAAGATGGTTTCGCCCGGGCGCGGAAATACATCGTTGAATGTGGTGAGGTCCACGTTGGCGCTGCCCACAACGGCAACAAAGGATGGCTTGGCCATCATCAGTCCTTTAGCAGTGGTTCACTATTTCATGCGAAGGCCTATGAGGCGAAAACATTGCGGACCATGAACCAGAGATTTGCTGGGCGTTCCGCCAGCCGCCGCACGAACCACGGATACCAGTAGCTGCCGTAAGCCACAAGCACGATCGATGTGCAGCCCTCGTTGGCGAGACGTTCCTGTTCGGCGCGCTGGATGCCGAAAAGCATCTGCACTTCGAAATCCGCCCTGGCAAAACCTTCCGCTGAACAAAAATCGGAAAGACGCCGGATCAGCGCCAGATCATGCGTCCCGAATGCTGCGCGCACGCAACGATTCTCTTTTTTGGCGATCAGCATCTCCTTGGCCAGCGCGAAATAGTTTTCGTCAACATCCCGTTTGCGGGAAAAAGCGATTTCAGGAGGCTCGTTGTACGCCCCTTTGACCAACCGGATGGAGGGACGCAAAGGCAAAAGTTTGGCAAGATCATCTTTTGTCCGATGGAGATAGGCCTGAAGGCAGATACCAACGTTTGGATGCGCCTGCAACGCGCGGCGGTAAAGGTCGAGAGTCGCGTCCACATAGTTGCTTGCTTCCATGTCCACCCAGACGATGGAGCTCTTCGGTGCGCGGCTAATGATGGCGTTCAAATGGTCGAAGCAGAGCTCTGGCGAAAGATCCAGGCCAAGTTGCGTCAATTTGACGGAAATCTCCGCTGGCAGATCCTTCTGCTGAAATCGCTCGAGAACCTCAAGATAGCGTTCCGTAACCTGCTGCGCCTCCGCGCGATCTTTTACGTTTTCGCCCAAGTGCGTGAGGACCGTTCCGATTCTCCTGCTCCGCAGATTCTCCGCCGCCCCAAGAGCATCGGCGAGCGTCTCGCCGGGCATGAACCGGGAAACGGAGTGCTTCACAAAGCCGTAGTTCGTCGCGTGATGGCGCAGCCACTGATTTTGGGATGCTGCGAGCAGCATCGAACGCACAATACTCATAATTGCTTCGCCCTTCCGGACAGGGGATTCGCGTACTTGGGGGTACTCCGAGCCACTCATTATAGACTAGATTGCCGGGCGGGTTGCTCGCCCATTTTCGAAAGACCTCGGGCTTATCTCGCTAATTCGCCCGGGAAAACGAGAAAGCCGGCAGAGCCAGGGCTTCCTTTGCGGCAGCTTCGCTGGAACGGCGGACGGCGGCGGCTTCACGGCCGAGACGTGTTTCGCTTTCGCTTCGAGCTTGCACGATGGCTGTGAGTTCGTCGCCGGGATAGGCTCTAACGAGCTCTTCGGCGTAAAGAAAACACGCGAAGACGAGACGTTCCGGCTGGTGTTGGCGGCGCAGAAATTGCCCGTAATTCACCCAATCACTCCCAGCGCTGCGGGGGTCGGAGAGCGAAGTGTCCAGCCTGAGAGCACGCTGATAGGCCTGCGCAGCCGCGGCGGCGTTTCCTCGCTTCTCCTGGAGACCGGCCAGATGGACGAGAGCGAGACTCTCCAGCGTCCTCTCAGCTCCCTTTTCCGCGAAGTTGATCGCCGCGTTGTAGCCCTGCAACGCCTCGTCCTGACGATTTACAACCGCGTCTGCGTCGGCAACCTTGATGAGTGCCGCAAGCACGGATGCGGCCTCGTTGCGGTGCTCGTTAGGATGAACGGCCACCATCTGCAAATAGACTCGATAGTGTCGAGCCGCGGCTTGTGCTTCACCGTGCTGATCGAGCTCCTGCGCAAGATAGAGCTGGGGATTTGCTTGACTTGGATCAACATCGACGGCGCGCTGCCAACTATCGATGGCCTCATCGCCACGGCCGAGACGTTGTGCCAAAAGCCCGTAATTTACGAGTGCATCGATGTTCCGTGGCCAACGTACCAGAATCTTCTGGTATTGCGCGTAGGCGTCCGCTTCTTGACGCGCTTCGATCAAGCCCCGTGCATACGCTTCCTGTTGGGAAAAGCTGCCTAAGCTGATCGCCGCCGCATGTTGGAGCGCCGCCAGCGAAGCATCACGCTTTCCAGCAAGCATCTCCGCACGCGCCAGACGGACCTGTACGGAGCTGTCATCCGGATTGAGCTTTGCGGCACGCTCCAGCGCCGGGACGTTGTCCACTTCACTCGACCAGTAAGAATGCAATTGGTCGACCGCGGCCCACGCAAAAAGCAGCACTGCGGCGCCGATCCGAACGGCACGCGCGGCCGGCGTGGAACCCGCAAACCAGCGAGCCGTGGCCTTGAGCGCACTTGGCGTGTTGGCCGCTGCGTCTTTGGCTTTCTCACTGGTGTTGAGCAGCAGTGCAGCCACGCGCGAATCACGCAGTTTCCAGAGCGCCCCGTCAAGAAGGAAGTGATGGATGTTCACCAGAGCTGTAAATGTCAAAAAGCTGGCGGCGAAGTCGGCGTGAAAGAGGCGGCTCGCGATCCACGGCCCGGGAACGAACAGGGCAATCCCTCCTGCAACCAGGGTCAGAAGGTATTTTGAATATCTCCACTTCACATCGCCCGATGCGCGGGCTTCGCGCTTCTGGTAGTAGCTGGTAATCCATAAATACTGAGTCGAATGCAGCACCGCGAGAATGCCGCTGCTGTAGCGCGTCTGCGGAACTTCGCGGCCGCTGAACAGCTCGACCATCGCGGGCAGCAGGAACCACAGGAATTGGGTGACGGCGAGCGTCAACGGAGCCATGATCGCGCGGAAACTGCTGCGGCGCGCCATCGAAAAAAGCGCCCAGCCCGTCGCGGCGACAAAAAACAACGCAAGCGCTGCTCGCGCTGGAAGCGTGAACTTTGCCGGCAAGCCAACTGAAAGAATCAGGGCGTCACCCGATAGACCGGTGTGAAAACTCAGCATCAACAAGAGAAAGGAAGCGACGAAAGACAAGTGAATGGCCTTTCTCTCGGCGGAGCTGGGCGCCAGCCCCGAACGGCGCGCGAACATCATCATTAAGCCGAAGTTTTGCCCCGTGTAGTGCCACGGACTCCAGCAGATGTACAGCGTAAAAATCCACGGCAGCAGCGGGTACCAGAGGTGTGCGACGAGACCAGCCAGTCCAAGCAGCAGCGCGGTATGCACCGTGAAAAGGCGATATTTCTCAAACTCCGTTTGCGTGTGATACGCGCGATAGACCGTGGCCATGAAGTGCGGATAGTTGAAGAGAAGCGCCAGGAAATAGAACGCGACGCCCCACGCCCTGGAATACGTGCTTGTCGCGTAAAACGAGAGCAGGAGAAGAGGCGCCGACCATGCGCCGCAGCCAACGAGCAGATCGATCCAGGGATTGTAAATCCAGGGGCTTTGCGTCGAAATTGGCGCAGCCGGAGACTGCTGCGGCGTGGATGTCAGTACGGCGCTCATCTCACCGAAGAGTAGCGCACCGGCCCCGGCTCTGGGCGGTAACGCCGCGGCGCGCTTGTAGAATTGGTTACTTGCGGTTTCGCGAGGCGATCAGGAAATGGCCAGGACGCGAAGAAGCAAGCCCGCCAGCACGCCGCCGAGGATTGGCCCGATCACAGGAATGGGCGCATAGCTCCAATCAGAGCCGCCTTTCCCGGCAATGGGCAGAATGGCGTGTGCAATCCGCGGCCCAAGGTCTCGTGCAGGATTAATGGCGTAGCCCGTGGAGCCGCCGAGAGACAGACCGATACCCCATACTAGGCTTCCAACGAGGTAGGGCCCGAGGCCCGCAGCGAGGCCCGTTGGGGCAACGCTCTTTGAGAAAATCGCCCCGATGACAAAGACGAGCACAAAAGTGGCGATGATTTCGCTGATCAGATTTGGGATAAAGTTCCGTATCGCAGGCGCAGTACAGAAGCAGCCGAGTTTCGCGGACGAATCCGGCGTTTCCTTCCAGTGCGGAAGGTAGTGAAGCCATACGAGTGCGGCGCCCACCATGGCGCCAAGCATCTGCGCGGCAAGATACGGCGCTAACTTCTCAAAGTTTCCGCCACGCACCGCGAAGCCAATTGTTACGGCCGGATTCAGATGTGCATCGCTGCTCCCGCAGGCGATGGCGGTGAACACACCGGCCATCACGGCAAGGGCCCAGCCCGCGGTGATGACGAGCCAGCCGCTGCCTTCAGCTTTCGAACGCTTCAGCAGAACCGCCGCGACCACGCCGTCGCCCAACAGAATAAGAACCGTCGTGCCAAGAAATTCGCCGAGCAGCGGTGATGTCATCAACAAAACCCCCGTCAGGATTCGATCCAGTCAAACGACCTCGTGACCGCCTTCTTCCACTGCTTGTAGAGCCGCTCTCGCTCCGCTCCCGCCAGATGCGGCTTCCACGTGCGGTCAACTGCCCAGTTGGCGCGCAGCTCGTCCAGCCCGGAAAAGAATTTCACTGCAAGGCCCGCGGCATAGGCTGCGCCGAGTGCGGTAGTCTCCTGAATCACCGGCCGAACCACTTCGCGGTCTAATATATCCGCCTGGAACTGCATCAGAAGTTCGTTGGTGACCATACCGCCATCGACGCGGAGACTCGAAAGCCTGATCTCCGAATCTTTCTCCATCGCTTCGACGACTTCCCGCGTCTGGAACGCAGTGGCTTCCAGAACGGCCCGCGCGATATGCCCTTTGTTCGCGTAACGGGTGAGGCCCGCAATAACTCCTCGGGCATTTTCCTTCCAGTACGGTGCGTACAGCCCGGAAAACGCAGGAACAAAGTAGACGCCACCGTTATCGTTGACCGCCCGCGCAACAGGCTCCACATCGGAGCTCTTTTCAATGATGCCCAGATTATCGCGAAGCCATTGCACAAGCGCGCCGGCAATCGCGACTCCTCCTTCGAGGGCGTAGTGCGCCGGCCCGCTGGCAAACTTATAGGCCACCGTCGTGAGCAGGCCGAACCTGGAAGGAACAAGCCGTTCGCCCGTGTTCATCAAGAGGAAGCAGCCCGTGCCATACGTGTTTTTGACTTCGCCGGGACGAAAGCACGCCTGACCGGCCAGGGCCGCCTGTTGATCGCCGAGAATCCCAGAGATCGGAACACCTGCAATCGCGCTGAACGATGCTTCGCCATAGACTTCGCTGCTCGAACGCACTTGAGGGAGCACCGCGCGCGGAATCTCGAATGCGGCGAGCAACTCTGGGTCCCAATCCAGTGTTTTCAAGTTTAGGAGTTGCGTGCGGCTCGCGTTGGTTACGTCGGTAATGTGGGCGCCCTTCTCTGGGCCGCCGGTCAAGTTCCAGAGGAGAAACGTATCGATATTTCCGAAAAGCAGTTCGCCTGCAGAGGCCTTCTCCCGCGCGCCAGGAACGTTTTGCAGGAGCCAGCGCAGCTTCAAGCTGCTGAAGTAGGTACTGAGCGGCAGCCCGGTCTGCGGCCGGAAGCGGTCTTGACCGCCGGTGCTTGCGAATCGCGACACATCCTCTGCAACTCGAGTGTCCTGCCACACGATGGCATTCGCCACCGGCTTGCCGGTCTTGCGTTCCCAGAGGACGGTGGTCTCCCGCTGATTGGTGATACCGATCGCAGCGAGGTCCGAGGCGCGCAATCCACGCTGCCCAAGCGCATCTCCAATCACTTCCTGGGTGCAGCGAAGGATTTCTAGCGCGTCATGCTCGACCCATCCCGGTTTAGGAAAAATCTGTTCGTGCTCTTTCTGGGAAACGGCGACGACGCGGCCTGACTTATCGAAAACCATGAACCGTGTACTGGTTGTGCCCTGGTCAATCGCTCCAATGTAATCTTTCACGGGACCGGTCCTCTTCGTTCGCGCCGCAGCATACTACGCAAGTGCCACCGATTGCTCCACGCAAAATGCCGCCAGTGGATGACCCGAGGATTCGATAATGGCATCTGTCCTTTTGGCCGCAGTCGGCATCTAACCAAATCGAAGATAAGTAAAAGGAGTCATTTCGATGAGGAACAGAAGAAAATTTGGCAGCTTGGCCCTAAAGATAGGAGCACAAGCTCTGGTCTTGGGACTTATTGTGACCGGCGCCGTAGCCGCGGGGCCAGGAACCGTCACCATGACGGTGACTGCTGTCGCGAAGAAAGGCTCCAACGTGCCTGCCGTCACCAAAGACGATGTCCAGCTTTTTCTAAACAAGGAGCGCACGCAGATCGCCGACTGGAAACGCGGCGAAAAGCTGTATCTCGCCGTCTTGATCGACGATTCGCTGGACAGCAGCATCGCCGGCCAGTGGGGCGATTTGAAGGCCTTCTTCGCGGCCCAGCCGGACACCACCTATATTTCTGTTGCCTACGCGCGCAATGGCACGGCCATGCTCGCCCAGGATTTCACCAACGATCACGAGCTTGCGGCCAAGGCTCTTCGTATCCCGCTCGGTGGAGGTGGTGCGTTTGCCAGTCCCTACCTCGCTCTCCAGGATCTGATGAAGCGTTGGCCCTCTTCGGGCGACCGCCGCTCCATTCTGCTGTTCTCCTCCGGCATTGACTACTTCCGCGGGGATTTCAGCCCGATGAGTCCTGACCTCGATTCGACAATCAGCCGCGCGCAAAAACAAAACATCAATGTCTGGTCGATCTATGCTCCCGACGCGGGGCACAGGTCGAGCGGCTTGTTCCGGATTTCGCGAGCGCAGTCGAACCTCAGCCAGCTTGCGGACGAAACCGGCGCCGAATCTTATTATCTTGGCACTGCCGCGCCTGTTACCTTGAAACCCTATTTTGACGAAATCTCCACGCACCTCAGCAACCAGTATCTCCTCACATTCAAGGCCAGTGGCGGCAAGAAGGGGCGTTTCGAACGCATCCGAGTTACGACGGAGCTTCCCAACCTCGAATTCCTTTCGCCCTCGCAAGTCTTTCTGCCCGCGGTTCAGTAGAATCGAATAGCGGCATACGCTCAAAAATGGAAAAAGGCGCGGACCCTCTCCGCGCCTTTTTCCTTCTCCTCACAAAAAGTTTCAGCGAATTCACCAACCGTCCAGCTTGATTCCGCTCTTCCGAACGGACTGCAGGCTTCGCAACAGGGAGAAAATCCTTCAGTCGTCTGAACCGGTGAGTACGGCCGCTCGCGTGGAATCCCGAATAACTAGCTCCGGGTTCATCTTGTGCCGAGATATATTCCAATCCCGCTTCTCGAGGCCCGCGTTCACTCCCTCCATGACGATATTTACCGCCAGGTTCCCCATCGCTTCCAGCGGTTGCCGCACGGTGGTCAAGGACGGCGCCGCCATCGCCGAGAGCCACACATCATCAAACCCCACCACGGAACAATGTTCCGGCACTTTCACGCCCGCCTTTGTCAGCGCGCGAATCGCACCTAGCGCCGTCAGGTCGTCGAAGGCCATCAGCGCCGTGAAGCGTTTTTTTCGTTGCAGCAATTCTTCCGTGAACCGGTATCCGCCTTCGAAGCCGGAGTTGGGGTCGAAAGAATCCGGAAGTTGCTGCACCAGTGCCGCATCGATTTCCAATCCCGCCGAATGAGCAAATTTTTGTATGCCGCGCCACCGCGGCGCGCTGTCAATCAACATCTTCGGCCCGCGAATGAAGGCGATCTTGCGGTGCCCGAGCTGATAGAGGTGCTCAAGCGCGAGCCGTCCTCCGGCTTCGTTATCCACCATTACCGAACTGACCGTGTCGCCCGGCAACTCCCAGCCAATCGTTGCCGCTGGAATATTCCTTTTGCTGAGGTCGGCGAGCAGGTGGATGTCCACAAAAAGCCAGTTGGCGACGACGATCAACGCCTCGACGTGGCGTTCGAGGAACATTTCAAGGTAACGCTCGAAGCGGCTCCTCTGATTATGCGCGTCCGCAAAGAACGGAACGTACGACGATTGATAGAGCGCATTCTCGATGCCGCGCAAGACCGGCGTGCAAAACGGGTCCGTGATATCGAAAAACATAACGCCGACGCTATGGCTTCTTTTGCTGCGAAGAAACCGCGCCATGGCATTCGGCCGGTAGCCGAGTTTCTTCGCCGCTTCCTCGATGCGCTTCTTTGTGGTCGCTGCAATGTACCGCGCCAGCGGCGCGCTGTTCAGGACGATGGAAACCGTGGCGGGTGAGAAGCCGCTGGCTTTCGCGACATCCCGCATCGTCACCGTGAGGTCCTTGCCGCTTTGCCGTTTCACGCCTGCGCCTCCAGAGGGACTATCATCTGGCGTTTGTGGCTCGAATTGCAATGGCAGTGGCTTCACTAGTTTGCGCGTTCTATTCGGCGGGCACTTCAAACGACATGGACTTACGGAATCCTGATGTTTTCCAGGCCCCGTAAATCAATCCTACGGCCACCCACACAGAGCCGAGCTTTTTTGCAGGCAGACTGAGTTGCAGGAAGATGTAGCCGCAAATTCCAAAGCCCAGCAGCGGCCAGAGCAGGGGCCACACTGATTTCCGCTCCGCACGCAGGAAGTAACGCACAAATGCTGCTGCGTTTACACCCATGAAGGCGATGAATGCTCCGAAGTTGAGCATTTCCGCGCCCCGTTCATAGGAGAGAAAAAACGAGCCTGCTAGTGCGATCGCGCCGATCAAGATCACGTTGTTTGCGGGAATGTGCCGCTTCGCTTCGATTTTGCCGAAAAATCCTTTCGGCAGCGCATCGTTGCGGCCCATGCCGTAAAGCAGCCGTGCGGCCGCCATCTGTGCGCCCATCCCGGAGCCAATGTTGGCGATCAGAATTGTGAAATTCAGTAACTGAAACAAGAAAAAGCCGCCTGCTTGCTTTGCCACCAGGGGAAACGCCGATTCCACTTGTTCAGCGGGAAACGGCCTTGAGCCCCATACTAACTGCGCCGCGTATACTTCCAGCGAAGACAAAACTCCCGTCACCACGCACACCAGCACCGTGGCCAGCAGGATATTCCTCCGTGGGTTCTCCACTTCTTCCGAGAATGTCGAAATGGCATCGAAGCCGATGTACGTCAATACCGCGATGGAAGTCCCGTGAAAAATGGAATTCAGATTGAATGTCGCCGGATCGTAAAACGGCCGCGAAAAGAATCCCACCCCGTATTCGTGCAAGCCGAGCAAGAACCGGATCACAAATCCGAAAAATACAATCACCACAATCGTCATCCCGGCTGCCAGCACGTCGTTGATTCGCGCCGAGGTCTTCACGCCGCGAAGGTTGAGGACCGTAAACGCCGTTGCGTAGAAAATCGCCAGCGACCAATACGGCACTCCTGGCAAAATGTTCTGCGTTAGCTTGCTGCACAGAATCGTGCAGATCAGCGGGTTGAGGATGTAGTCCATCACCATCGCCCAGCCTGTCAGGTAGCCGACGCCGGGGTGAATTTCCTGACCCACATAGGTGTACGCCGACCCCGCGCTCGGGTACACGCGCGCCAGCATCCCGTAACTGATCGCCGTGAACAGCATCGCCACCATCGCGATCAGAATCGTGGTCACCACGTGCCCGCCTGCCGCGTTATTCACCACGCCGTAAATCCCCATCGGCGCAATCGGCTGGATGATCACGATGCCGATGATGATCAAGTTCCACAACGTCAGTGAACGCTTCAGGCGTGGCCCGGAACTCCCACTGCTTTCGTTGCTCAAGCAATTCTCCTTTACGCCAAAAAGTTACAATTCGAGCCCGGCGACGCTGTGGCGTGTGAGTCGTTCCAATTCTCGCAACTCCCTGGCCCCGCGCGCCACACCCTCATTCGTCTGTATTCAATCGTTTCAATGTTGACAGTGTCCGCAATCTTGCTCTCCAGGGCAACTACAAAACCTTCCTCCGTGCCTCGCTCATCCCCGCTGGATTTCTATTGTCACATTTTGTCCTGCACTTTCGTACAGGCCGCGCAATCCACAGGACGGTATCTTTTGGCTCACTCTTGCCCCGATTCCACCGCAACGCAGAACACCCCTGAGGTGTCTAATTAAGTAGGCGCCGGCCCGGAGAATTAGGGAACAGACCAGAAAAGGAATCATGGGCGAGGCTCCTCTCACCAACGGCCACAGTCGTGCGACAATTTTCCTGTCGCACGTAGGTGGTTTCCTGTTTTTGATTCTGGCGGCTTATTGGCTGCGCCGTATTGCCGTTCGTCCTGATGCCCTTCTCCAGGGCTACCTCCAGGTCATCAGTGGCCTCCTCGCCTTTGTCTTCGCCGCCGTAACTCTCGTCCGCTTCCAGGGAACTCAGGATCGCATCTCCCTCATTCTTGGCGCCGGATTTCTTCTTTCCGGCGCCGTTCTCACCGCCACAAGCGTTCTCTTCTTTCAGTTTTTGCCGGATGCGCCTCTGCGGCTTCTTTGGGCGCCGATCGCCTGGTGGCTCGGCCGCATGGTTCTTGCTCTGCTGCTCGTTGTAGCGCTGCTCGTCGAGCGTTTCATCCCGCGTTCGCGGCATCCGCGGCGAGAGATCACCGGCGCGTTGCTGGCTGTGATCGTCCTTACCTATGTGCTCGCGGCCGCGCTTCGCCGCTTGCCGCCGGAAGTATCCCCGCATCCGGGCGCTTTCTTTCCCAGCCCGCAACAGTTGCTCCCTGGCGCAATTTTTCTGGTCAGTCTGATCTGGTACCGCCGCCGCTTGGCGGTCGAAGATTCCGCTTTCGACCGTACCATGTATGCGGCGGCCTGGCTGAACGTCGCCGCGCAGCTCTCCGCCGCCCAATCGGAGCGCCTGCTGGACGCTCCATTCGTTTTTGCGCAGGCGCTCATGGTGATGGGTTATACCGTTGCGCTGGGTGGCGCGCTCCTCGATAACGCGCGGCTCTTCGAACAAGTCCACCACCTCGCTGTCAGTGATCCGCTCACCGGCCTCGCGAACTACCGGCACCTTCTCGACGTCCTGGAGAGCGAGACGGAGCGCACCAACCGCACCGGCCGGCCTTTCGCTGTGCTGCTTCTCGACCTCGATGGCTTGAAGAAAATTAATGACAACTATGGCCATCTTGTCGGCAGCCGCGCCATCTGCCGTCTCGCCGGCATTCTGCGCATCCACTGCCGCGCCATTGATACCGCCGCGCGCTACGGCGGCGACGAATTCGCCCTGGTTCTGCCGGAATCCCGGGAAGAGGAAGCCAGGCGCGTCGCCAATCGCATCCGCGAAGTGCTGGCCGACAATGATGAAAAGCCCGCGCTTTCCGCGAGCATCGGCATCTCTTTTTATCGCGGCGACGGTGAACGGATCGAAAAGTTGCTCTCCGAGGCGGATCGCGATCTTTACGCGGAAAAGGCGCGGCGGGCAAAGCGCGTTATTGCCGCCTGCAATCCCCGCCGCCGCAGCCCGAAGGCTTGATCGAATCCCGCATCTTACTTGGTTGTTTGAATCACCAGGAAGCCCGTGCCGCGTAAGGGGCTTTCCTCAAACATCTCTGTTCGGGCAGGGAAGTCAATAGACCGCGCGCTTCTGGACGCTCTCCTTGGTTGCCAGCGAAAACCGCGGTTCCGCTTGGGCGCCATCCAGGAGTTGCCCGGTTACATATTCCCCCACCGCCGGGCCATGCTTGTAGCCGTGCCCCGAGCCGCCGCCCGCAAACCACACATTTTCCATCTCGGGATGCCGGTCAATCAGGAAATCACCGCTCGATGTATTTTCGTACGGGCAGACTCGCGTTTCCACAATCGGTGCATCGCGCAAGGCCGGGAACCGCCGCGCCACATACTTCTTGACCATCTCCGTCATCGCCGGCGAAGCGATCCTTGACTGCGTGTCCGGATCGACCCGCTCCCCGTGCTCGTCGAAGGCGATCTTCAACCCCCGGCCTTCAATATCCGGCATCCCATATACTAAGTCTTCCTGGAACAGCCACGTCGGAAGCGCGGGCGATGCAAAACTGCAATCGCCCGCCGGAACGCCGAAAAAGAAAACCTCCTGCCGCGATGGAAAGATGCGCGAACCGAGCACGTCCGGAAAAACTTGGCCGAGCCACGGCCCGCAAGCGAAGACGAATTGCCCGGCCGCAATCCGCTCACCCTGGCTCGTCGTAATGTGTTCCACGCGGCCGGCTTCTCTGGGATTGATCGCCAGCGCGCAGCGGTATTCCGTGCCGCGCCGTCCTGCATCTTCAACCACGGCGGCCACCGCCCGCCGTGCCATCAGCACGCCGCTCTTCGGCTCAAAAATCCCGGTTTTGATGCCATCAAATCCGATTTGCGGATATCGCTTCTCCAGCGTGGGGCGGTCGAACTCTTCGAAGGAAACTTTGCAGCGTTTCAGTGTCGCCGCGGTCTGACGCAAGCGAGCCTCATCGTCGCCGCCGAGCCAGAGCACTCCCGTTTGGTGAAAAAGCGGCTGTCGCACCGCCGCAAAAAACTCTTTCCATTGGGCCAGCGAACGTTTCGCCCAGCGCGTGTAGAGTTCATCCGCCCCGTAGCCCATTCGAATGATCCGCGATTCACCGCCGGAGCTGGCCCGGGCATTCGCCGGCCCGTAAGCATCGAGAAGCACGACGCGCTGGCCACGCTTGGCCAAATGCCAGGCCGTCCACGCGCCGAATACGCCCGCTCCGATGACCGCTACGTCGTAGCTTCTCTGGGTGTTCACGGCATCCGCATCCTATCGCAACCTGTACCCCAAGGAAAAACGCTTCCGTCAGAGAGTCCGTAGCGATACCATTCTTCGTTTTGTGCCATTCTCCGCGGAGGTGTGTGTGACCGTTTCTCGCCGGCCTGTTCTTTCCCTCATCTGTTCTCTTGTTTTCCTATTCCTGACTACGCTGGCCTTACCTGCGCAACAAGTCGACCGCTCTGCGGTCGCCAGTCCAAAAGACCGCTCTGCGGTCGCCAACTCAAAGGACCAGTCCGCGGCCACCAAGCCCGTCGACCACCCTGCGGCTGCCAATACGGTTGACCCCAAGACCTACGGCGGAATGAAATGGCGCTTGATCGGCCCATTCCGTGGTGGCCGCGCCCTTGCCGTAACTGGAGTCGCGAGCCAGCCGAACACGTACTATTTTGGCGCCGTCGCTGGCGGGGTTTGGAAAACCACCGACGGTGGCGTTTCCTGGGACCCCCTTTTCGACAAGCAGACTACCTCTTCGATCGGCAGCATCGCTGTTTCGGACTCCGATCCCAACGTTATTTACGCTGGGACCGGCGAAGCCTGCATACGCGGCAATATCTCCTTCGGCGATGGCGTTTATCGCTCCAGCGATGGCGGCAAGACTTGGACCAACGTCGGTCTAAAGGACTCGCGCCACATCGGCAAGGTCATCGTCCATCCCACCAATCCCGATGTCGCCTTCGTCGCCGCTCTCGGCCACGCTTACGGCCCGAACAACGAACGCGGCATTTTCCGCACCCGCGATGGGGGCAAAACCTGGGAGAAAGTTCTCTACCTCGACGAGCGCACCGGCGGCATCGACATCGTTTTCGATCCGCAGAACCCCCACGTACTCTTCGCCGCAATGTGGGAGGGCTACCGCACGCCCTGGACGCTCAACAGCGGCGGCCACAAAGATGGCCTCTACCGTTCGAACGACGACGGCACGACCTGGAAGCGCGTCGAAGGCAACGGCATGCCCGAGGGCCCCCTGGGCCGCATCGGCGTTGCCGTTTCCGGTGCCGATTCGAACGTTGTCTACGCGCTCATCGAAGCGAAGAAAGGTGGTCTCTACCGCAGCGATGACGGCGGCACGAACTGGTCTGTGATCAACGACGACCATCGGTTCCGCCAGCGCGCTTGGTATTTCACGCACGTTTGGGCCGACCCCAAAGATTCGAACAAAGTGTACATCGCCAACACCGGTCTTTTCCGTTCGACCGATGGAGGCAAATCGTTCGAACGCCTCAATGCCCCCCACGGTGATCACCACGGCCTGTGGATCGATCCCCACAATCCCAATCGCATCATCAACGGAAACGACGGCGGCGCGACAATTTCCATCGATGCCGGCAAGAACTGGTCCACGCAAAATAATCAACCGACGGCGCAGTTCTATCACGTCACCGCGGACAACGACTTCCCATACCGGATTTATGGCACGCAGCAGGATAATTCTTCCGTCGGCATCGCCACTGCCAGCGACCGCGGCTATATCGACCGCGCGGACTGGGACGCCGTCGGCGGCGGCGAAAGCGGCTACGTTGCCGTCGACCCGCACGATTCACACATCGTCTATGCGGGATCCTACTTCGGCTACATCTCGAGGCTCGACCGCCGTACCAACCAGGTGCAAAACATCCAGCAATGGCCCCTCGATCCCGATGGCTACAACGCTTCGGTGCAGAAGTACCGCTACACCTGGACGATGCCGATCGTCTTTTCTCCTCACGATCCCAGCGTTCTTTATCACTCCGCGCAGGTTCTTTTCCGTTCGAACGACGGCGGTCATTCCTGGCAAACCATTAGCCCGGACCTTACACGTAACGACAAATCGAAGCAGCAGGACTCCGGTGGTCCCATCACCAAGGACCAGGCCAGCATCGAATTCTACGACCTGATTTTCACCGTTGCGGAATCACCAAAACAGAAAGGCTTGATCTGGGTAGGCACCGACGACGGTTTGATCCAGCTCACGCGCGATGACGGCAAGACCTGGACGAACGTCACGCCCAAAGGCTTTCCCGAGTGGGCCATGATCAGCCTGATCGAGCCCTCGCCATTCGACGCAGGTACAGCCTATGCCGCCATCGACGCGCACAAGCTCGATAATTTCAAGCCGTACATTTTCAAGACCGCTGATTTCGGCAAGACCTGGTCTCCAATCATCACTGGCTTGCCTGACGGCTCCTACGTCCATGCCGTTCGCGAGGATTCCAAGCGCAAGGGCCTGCTCTATGCCGGCACTGAAACCGGCGCCTGGGTTTCCTTTGATGATGGCTCATACTGGCAGGCGCTGCAGCTCAACCTGCCGACTACACCCGTCCACGATCTGATCATTCACGGTGACGATTTGGTTGTCGCGACGCACGGTCGTGCGTTCTGGGTTTTGGATGATCTCAGTCCGCTTCGCCAGGCGAGTCCTTCTATCGCCGCCGAAGACGCGCATCTTTTCACGTCTCGCACCGCCACTCGCACGCGCATGGGGCATGCCCGGCGCCGCCGTTATGCTATCGGCGAAAACCCGCCCGATGGCGCGGCGCTCTACTACTATCTGAAAGACGAGCCCAAGGATCCGGCAAAGCTCGAAGTGCTGGATGCCGAAGGAAAAGTCATCCGCGCCTTCTCCAGCGAAGAAAAGAAAAAAGAAGGTGGCCCCGACGAGTGGGAAAAAGATGAAGCAGAGGAGCATATTCCTGCAAAGGCCGGATTGAATCAATTCACTTGGGACTTGCGATTCGAATCTCCCAATAAAATTGCCGGCGCCATCTACGACGAAGGCGAACCAAGCGGCCCGCTCGTTTTGCCGGGCAAGTATCAGGTGCGGCTGACGGTTGCCGGGAAGAGTCTCACCGCGACGGTCGAAGTGACGATGGATCCTCGTGTAAAAACTTCAGCCGAAGACCTGCGCAAACAGTTTGACCTGATGCTCAAGCTGTGCGACCGCCAGGACGAAATGAACAAAGCCATCTTGGCGATCCGTGACCTCCGCGGCCAGCTTCAGGCGCTGGAAAAGCGCCTCGGTTCGAATGAACCAGCAAAGTCCGTTGTCTCCGCTTCCACCGATCTGCGCAAGAAAATCAGCGCGATCGAAGAAGAACTCATTCAGGTCAATTCGAAAGCCAGCGAAGACGAACTGAACTACCCGACAAAACTCAACAGCAAAATCGGCTACCTGCAAAGCGCCGTTGACAGCGCCGATGCCCCGCCCACCGAGGGCGAGCTCGGCGTCTACGCCGAACTCGATCAGCAGTTGGAAGCCCAGCTTTCGAAATGGCGCGACGTCCTTTCGAAAGACATCCCCGCGTTCAACGACACCATGCAAAAGAACAACGTCCCGCTGATCGCTCCGGCGGCAGCGCCCGTGCACTAGCGCCGAAACGCCGCTTCGATCGGCGTGGCCCAGTGGGAGAGGTGATTGAGCGACTCGGTGTGCGTGGGATCAAGGTGCAGGGGAGTGATGGAGACCGCGCCGGCGAAAATCGCTTCGTAATCTGTGTCCGGCTCCACATCTTTGTCCATTTTCTGTTCGTACAACCAGAAGTAACTGCGTCCGCGCGGGTCTTTTCCCTCGGTGAGCTGGTTGCGCGTGATTTTTCTCGATTGCCGCGTGAATTTCACTTCGCCGTTCCATGGCTCCGGCACGTTCACATTCAGCAAAACTTGATCCGGCAATCCTTCCTTCAAAATCATTTCCGCCGCGGCCCGCGCCACCCGCGCGGAGTTCTCAAATTTCACTTTCGCGCCTTTCGAACACAGCGACATCGCCACCGACGGAATGTGATGCAACGCCCCTTCGCGCGCCGCGCCCACAGTTCCCGAATAGTAAACGTTTTCTCCAAGGTTAGCCCCATGGTTGATCCCGGAAATTACCATGTCCGGCTTTTCCGGCAAAAGTTTGTGCAGCGCCACGATCACGCAATCCGCCGGCGTCCCCTCGATGGCCCATTCCCGCTCGGCGATCCGGTTGCACACAATCGGCTGCCGCAACGTCAGCGATTGCGCCGTCCCGCTCTGTTCTTTGCTCGGCGCAACAATGCTCACCGTCGAAAAATCTTTGAGCGCCTCGGCCAGCGCCCGCAGCCCTTCCGCTTGATAGCCATCATCGTTGGTTAGAAGAATGTGCGGCATGGTCCGAATGTTTTCGCTGCTTCACTTTCTTGATAAACCAGAGTACGCGGCTTACCACCGGCGGGAGTTTGGGGCGGCTGTTCGGTGTCCGAAAAAGAAATGGTCGGGACGACTGGATTTGAACCAGCGACCTCACGCACCCCAAGCGTGCGCGCTACCAGGCTGCGCTACGTCCCGACCGATAAGCTGACGACGATGCGGCAGGAAAACGAGAGGACCGAATCGCAGCAGCGTCTGCATCCACAAGGCTATCACCGCCGTTCGAGAAGCGTCAAGAAAGCTCTCAGCGTGTCGCGCAAATCGAGCAGCATCTTGCGGCTGAGAAGCTGTGCCGAGCCCTCAGCTGCATGATTGGCGGCTCCGCTCTCCGCATCAACAGCACCTTCATGCTCTCGCAAATGCCGGCGCGCGCCCGCAATCGTGAATCCCTCGTCGTAGAGCAACCGCTTGATGCGAAAGACCATGTCCACGTCTTCCTGACGGTAGAGGCGATGGCCGTTGGCGCTCTTCACCGGCTCGAGCATGGGAAATTCGGTTTCCCAGTAACGAAGGACGAACGGTTTCAAGTCCGCCAGGCGGCTTACGTCGCCGATGCGGTAGAGGCGCTCTTCCGTGGCGGTTCGTGTGGCGGTGCCGTTGCTTGGCATTTTGCGTTCCTGCCGGGAAGGGGACGCCGCTATCGTAGCAGTTTGCGGGCGATTGAAGTAGAGGGAGGCGTTCATTGGTCACGGTCGGCGTCGCCGCCGGATCTCTTATCGCGTTTGCGGAGGCGCTGGATGAAGCGGATGGGCGTGCCGACGAAATCAAATTTGGCGCGAAACTGATTTTCGAGGAAGCGCTCGTAGCTGAAGTGCAGCGGCGTCCTCTGATTGGTAAACATGAGAAACGTCGGTGGCGCGATTTTCGCTTGCGTGATGTAGTAAATGCGCACGGGCCGCGCTTTTGGCGTGGTGCCGCGCTGCAGGTCGACTTCTTCCTTGAGCCAATTGTTAAGGGCCGGTGTAGGAATGCGGCGGCGGCGCGCTTCCCAACATTGATTGATGAGCGGATAAAGTTTATCCGAGCGCTCGCCGGATTTTGCGGAGAGAAAAACGATCGGCGCGTAGCTCAGGAATTTCAGCTTCGCGCGGATCATTTTCTCGTAGTCGAACATGAGCCGGCCAGGATCAAAGTCCTCCGGCCTGTGCCGCTCACCGGGCGCTCGCTTGGATTTGCCTTTGGCAGTGGCGGCGTCTCGCGTGGCAGCTTCGCGAGCGGCGGCGACAGCGAGGTCCCACTTGTTGATGACGATGACGACGGAGCGGCTGGACTCTTCGGCGTAGCTGGCGATCTGCGCGTCGCCCTGGGTAACACCCTGTTGGCCATCGACGACCAGCAAGGCAACGTCGCAACGCTCAAGGCCGCGGCGCGCCATCACGACGCTGAGTTTTTCCGCGACGAGCGTGGTTTTGCCTTTGCGGCGAATCCCCGCGGTATCGACGAAGCGGTAGGTGCGGCCGCCGCGAGTCACTTCCGTGTCCACGTTGTCCATCGTGGTGCCCGGGATGGGAGAGACGATGGAGCGTTCCTCACCGACCATGCGGTTCAGCAGCGTGGACTTGCCCACGTTGGGCCGCCCAATGATGGCGACCTCGATCGTGTCGGGCTGCTTTTCCTCTTCGACAGAATTGACGACGCTGACTTGCGCGAGGGCGGCGTCGAGGAGATCGTCCACGCCAGTACCGTGCTCGGCCGCAATGGGAAACACCGGCACGCCGATGCGATGGAAGATGGCGGCGTTCGCTTCCTGCGACATTGCATCAATTTTATTGACGGCGATCACGAATGGTTTTCCGGTGGTGCGCAAGAGCCGTGCCAGTTCTTCGTCGAGATGCGTGAGGCCGGCCTGGCTATCGACAACAAGAACGAGCAGCGCCGCCTTCTTAATGGCGACATGCGCCTGGCGCAGGATTTCCTGCGGGATCAAGGCTTTGTCGTCCGGGACGATGCCGCCGGTATCGACAACCTCCAGCGCGCGGCCGCGCCACTCGGCCTTGCCGTAAATCCGGTCACGAGTGATGCCGGGCTCGTTGGTGACGATGGAGCGGCGCGTGCCGGTCAGGCGGTTGAAGAGCGTGGACTTGCCCACATTGGGACGTCCGACGATCACCAGGGATGGGAGGACTGCATTCATAGAGTTGGCGACGTGACTCGCGGAATAGAAACCGGGCCGCGGAGCAATCTTCCAATGTAGCGCATTCGAGGTTGCACAGGAAGGAGCGGTACTCGTCCAGTAGATTGGGAAGACTTCGCCATTGGCAGACTCCCTCCTCGCTGAGCACCCGGTGGGAGGAGCAAGAGTTTGCGGCTGCTTGAGGCATTTTGTCCCTCGTAGAGGCGGAGAGGTACCCCCACCCCGGGTGTGTTGAGCAAAGAGTGCGGAAGCGTTTGAAAAGAAACGAGTTGAGTTTTTGTTGCGCGCAAAAGAGTGCGCAAGAATTTGAAAAGAAAGGGGATAGATCTGAGAATCGTCCCGCAGTTGCGTCCGGGATGCACACGACGCATCTGATCGTCTGAACGTCGAAACGTCGCCAGGATGTGCAGCGGACTCGATGTCGTGCGCTAGGATGCAGACTCCCTGCACGACAAATTCGGCACTCGCTTCCGTCTCTTGGAAAGCTCGAAGGAACTGCACCAAACTCCCTTCGGGACGACCCAGCAATTTCTCTATTGCTACTGCCGGATCGAATGAGTGCTGTTCGTGAAGTTCTAGTCGTTTTCTGTAGACGAGCAAAGATCCTCGGGTCGTGGCTTGCTGCACAGCGCGTTGCTAGGCAGGTGGGACAGGCCTTTGAATTGGGTGCGGCTTTTGACTTTGTTTTTTCTTGTTCGTCGCGCATGCTGAGCGCGCGGCGGAGCGGCCCCTCCGCCGCCAAGGAATCAGGCGGAGCTAGGCTGCGATTGATCTCGGAGCCGTCTTGCGGCGGACTTTACCCGAATTGGCGAGCAACTCACGTTCTGCACGAGTCCAATCCTCAAGCTCACTTCCCGGCACACCGCCGCGCTCAAGATAAATTTGGTAGGCACGTAGGGCGATCTCTTCCGGTGCCGGATGATTTTTTGCTGTTGATGTTTTTCTCACCATGGGCAAGGAGCTTTCCCTCATCTTGTGCATAGTTTTCTCCTTTCGGCTGAGGCCTCCATTCTATTCTATCTTTGACGAAAATCGTCAGCTATTCAAAATTCGGATTCTTGTCATTTGTGTAGCTGTTTGATCAGCGTGGCTGCCTCAAACGGTGGGAAGGGGCTGTGCCGCCATGGAGAAGTGCGGGCCGCTCTTGGATCGGCGCTGGTGAACGCCTCGCCCCTTGATGTAAACAATGTTGTCAAATATAGAAGATCGCGATAGCTTGAGAAACGATCGGCTCCAAGGCGCACTACAGATCGGAGGAAGATTCCATGGTATCCAACCTCTTCACCCGCAGAGATTTTTCCGTTCGTCTGGCCGCATGCCTGTCCGGGCTCGGCGTCGCCGGAACTGCATTCGGATCCACCGGCAGCTCCCGGCCGGCGCGGTCCGCCGGAAGCGAGGAGATTTCTCATACGGGTGAAGCCATTCACCAAGAAGTCGTTTTCAAAGCGAGCCGGAAGCGGGTCTATGAAGCACTCACCGACGCCAAACAATTCAGCAAAGTCGTGCAGCTCAGTGCGGCCATGAAGTCCGGCATGCCACTGGGAGCCACACCCACGGAGATCAGTCGTGAAGTGGGCGGCGCCTTCTCGCTTTTCGGCGGCTATATCGTGGGAAGACATGTCGAGCTCGTGCCCAACGAACGAATTGTGCAAGCCTGGCGAACGGCTAGCTGGGATCCGGGCGTCTACTCGATAGCGAAATTCGACCTCGCGGAGCAAGGCTCCGGAACCAAACTCGTTCTTGACCACACGGGCTTCCCAGGTGGTACAGGGCAACACCTCGCCGACGGATGGAAAGCAAACTATTGGGAGCCCCTGGAGAAATACCTGGGTTAGGTTAATCGGAGAAGTCGTTCTCAGGAAGTGGTCGGGCAAATGTCCGGAAACCCGGCTAACCAGATGGCAAGAGGCTTCTCTTTGCGTTTTCTGGGGGATTCCTGGCTGGGAGCGGCTACCCAGATTCACGAATCTTGAACACAGCTGCCAAACGCTTATAGAGGCCTTCGATGGCTCGAAACAGATCTCCAGCTCCGGTGGTTCCGTCGGTCACTTCGTGGGAGTCCAAGTCCGAGGCGATCGCCTTGCTGAGCTGGGTGGCGCGGCGGACACGCTCCTCGGTGAGCAAGGAGCGCACCGTCGCGGTATCCCGTTGGTGAGACTGGCGCTCCTCCAATTCTTGAAGAGCCCAGGCGGTCTTGCGTACATAATCGACGGCGTCGCGAAACTCACGAAGCACGCGAGGATCCATCCCACCCGGCCTGATGGCCTTCTCCAGTTTCAGCAGATCGTCGATCGCCACCTTCAGCCGGAACGTCACGCCCCAAAAAGTTTCGCTGGGAGTAAGCAGCTCGACGGCCACTCCCAACACCTGGCTCTCTTTGGAGGGA
>Ga0209118_1000447_pt1 | contig 22721 bp, 19 predicted proteins | sample BlaSpr_A8_Ref_M1_FD_187988 | JGI IMG/M metagenome (GOLD analysis project Ga0209118, IMG submission 187988) | Forest soil microbial communities from Thunder Bay, Ontario, Canada - Black Spruce, Ontario site 2_A8_Ref_M1 (SPAdes) (version 2) | ecosystem: Environmental > Terrestrial > Soil > Boreal...
CCATTGGTCAGGGCCAAGGCGGCTGGCGGGAAGATTATCAGTATTTCAGCCAGGAGGCTGGGATTTGATTCGCTAGGTACCGCGGTTCCCCGAAGGAAACGAAGACAGCATTTGATCCAGGCAGGTATCGGAAGGAGACCAATTATGAGCACTGCTGCGGCGTCACCTGGTTTCATCTGCAAACTGAAAGATCGCAAGGAAGTTGCAGAAGGGACCATGGCCTTTCGGTTCGAAAAGCCATTAGGATGGGCATTCAAGGCCGGCCAATATCTCGATATGACTTTGCTTGATCCTCCGGAGTCGGACGCCGAAGGAAATGTGCGCAGTTTTTCAATTGCAAGCGCCCCTCACGAAGACACCTTGATGGTGGCTACCCGGATGCGCGATACGGCGTTCAAACGCGTATTGAGGACGATGCCGATCGGTGCCCCTATTAGGATTGAGGGGCCATCCGGAGATTTGATTCTCCAGAGGGATTTGACGCGCGCGGCCGTTTTTCTCGCAGGTGGGATTGGCATCACTCCGTTTCGAAGCATTGTCCATTGGGCAGCGAAGGAGAAGTTGCCCCAGCTTGTTTTTCTCTTCTATTCCAACAGGCGGCCAGAAGATGCAGCATTCCTCGCGGACCTTCAGAGCCTGGAAAAAGACAATCCAAAGTACAAGTTAATCGCCAGCATGACGGAAATGGAGAAATCGCATCAACCTTGGAACGGTGAAACCGGTTTGATCAATCAAGAGATGCTCGGGAGACAGTTGAAGGGTGCAGCGTCGCCCATCTACTACATTGCTGGTCCTCCGGCGATGGTGAAGGGTTTACAGGAGATGTTGCGCAAGGCAAGAATAAAAGATGACGACATTCGCGCGGAGGAATTTGCGGGCTACTGAGCCGATTCCTCCTACATGACCCTGTGACCCGAAGTCGCGCGCAAGAGTTCGGAGAACACCTAGAAAAAGGCGCAACAAGATAAGCGCGAGAAAGGGCGGTTGACAATGTCGAATCTCCAATCGGATGCATTTGTTTTCTTTGGCGCCACGGGGGATCTGGCTTCCGGGTCAGATCGGGCAGCCAGTGATAAGTCAGTTTAAGATTACATAACCTAGAATATTCATTGTCGGTTAACTTCCCACATCGGGACTTGTCCGGTTCGCGTTTATCAGGCGGTAGTGAGCAAGAGGCAACGACATCGACAGCTCATCTGGGTTGCTTGTGTTCATTAAGTTGAAGATGGGAATCAAAGTCCATCCGCATTGAAGTCCTCTAGCCGAATCTTACAGCAATTAGGTAGTGGCTCATTTTGAATTTAATGGCACCCAGACTTGCTTCAAGCGTTCGTCACACTTAGCACATTGCCATCGGGGTCCTTAAACCAAGCCACGCGCACGGTTCCCCCGGGCAGGGTCAAGTTACCAAGTTCATCTTGAGGGAAACCTGGATAGATATTGAAGGTTACGCCCTTTTCGCGCAGGGCTTTCACGGTCGGTGCCACGTCCGACACGTTGAAGCCGAGTATAGTGTGCTCATGCGGCGTGAAATCGGCCACTATAGAGATGCGTAAAGTGACTCCACCAATGTTGAAAACGGCGGCGAAGCTGTCCTCGTGGGCCACTGTCAGCCCCAGCGTGTCGCGATAGAACGCAGTGGCGCGTGCGCGGTCTCTCGTGCAAATGACAATAGCAGGCTTTGCAGTCTCCAGAATCCCCATCTGTTCCTTCCTTTCTTTTAAGCCGCCTTCTTCAAAATGCGTCACTACCAGCAATTAAGCGCACGTTTCAGGACCGTGGAGCTGACGGCGATACTTGTGAGGCGTGGTTCCCACAGATCGCAGGAACGCACGCCGCATCGAATCAGTACTGCCGAATCCGCAGGCGGCAGCGATTTGTTTGAGGCCTTGGTCCGTAGTCTCTAGCTGCCGGCGCGCAGCTTCAGCTCGCATTTCCAAAACATAATGGGATGGCGTTTTTGCCAACTCGCGCGTGAACACACGCTCGAAATTCCGAACGCTCATTGCGGTTCGGTCTGCGAGCTTCTGTACTGACAGATTGTTACGAAGGTTTTCCGCAATCCAAACCTGAAGCTCATGGATCGCCTTCATTTCCGATGCCTGTGCCGACAAGGAAGCGCTCAGCTGCGTTTGTCCGCCTGGGCGGCGCAAGAACAGAACAAACTCACGCGCTATTTCATGAGAAATCCTGCTTCCGCAATCCTCCTCGACCCACCCGAGCGCCAGATCGATTCCCGCTGAGATTCCGGCCGAGGTGTAGATGTTTCCATCTTTAACCCAGATCGGATTGAATTGCACCTTGACCTGAGGATAGCGACTTGCCAATTCGCGTCCGAATTTCCAGTGCGTGGTTGCTCTCTTCCCGTTCAGCAGACCCGCCTCGGCCAATAGAAATGAACCAACGCAAACCGCCCCCAATCGACGAACCACCGGGGCCATCTTTCTCATCCATGCGAAAAGGGCTGGGTCGCGCGCAGTACGTGTTCCAAGTCCACAGACGAGAAGAAGTGAGTCGACTTTCCCTTTGACATCCTGGAAGCACCCTTGCGCAGCGAAAGAAAGAAGTCCTCCCTCGCCCTGAACTTTCAGATGTCTTGCCTGGGTTACGATCTCGACTTCGTAGACGGCCTTGCGAACCAGGCGATTCGCGGCACCAAAAACTTGGATTGGTCCAACGAGATCAAGCTCGTCAACAGGGGGCACTACAACAACGATGATTCGCCTTCGCTTGAGGCGCGCAGTTCGACGCGGACCTGTGGTTGAGTTGGTCTTCGACATCTCTAAGTCAAATATGCAACGGGAACGGTTCCCCAGCAAGCAGAGCGTGGTGTTTTGGCGGAAAACGTCTGCTTTCTGTCGATAAACGGCGGTTCATTGTCATTAGAATCCAGCGCTGGAGACGGGCATTCCGATCGTGAGGATGCAGCGGCGGGTTCGTATGCCGAGGTGGGACCGTGGACTCTGTTTCAAGCGGGGCAGAAAGCGGGCCAGTAGTTTCGCTGACGGCTCACGTACCGAACGGGACGCCGCCTAAAGAAGCGGGAGACGAACGCAATGAACGAAACACCGCAGCAGTACACGCAGCGTATTCTTGGCTATATCGAAGGAAAGCAGCCTCTTGCAGTTCAGGCCGCTACAGCAAAGAAACTCGAGCGGATAATCAAGGGCTTGCCCACGGCCAAACTGCGAAAGCGTCCTGCTCCTAACAAATGGTCGATCAGTGAGATTCTCGCGCATCTTGCCGAGACGGAAATCGTCGTGAGTTTTCGTATGAGGCTGATTTTGGCAGCGCCGGGAACTCCCATTGCAGCGGTCGATCAGGATTCCTGGGTGACGAGCGGGCATTATGAGAAGCGCTTTCCCCGCAAATCGGTCGAGCAGTTTCGCGTGGTCCGCGAAGCCAACCTTGCCTTGCTCAAGTCGCTGACAGCCCAGCAGTGGAAGCACTATGGGATGCATTCCGAACGCGGGCAGGAAACGATTGAGCTCATTGTCCGCATGTACGCCGGGCATGACATCAACCACCTGCAGCAGATCGAGCGGATCTTGTCAGCGAAAGGGATGTAGGTGGAGCCGCTCAACCGGCGGCCTTGATCAGTTTGCTCAGATCGAGACTCCGGCAGCGCGCGTCGGTGGCGCCGACAGTCACATGAAGGTTATCGAAATTCGCGACAAGTTCGGAGTCGAGTTCTTGGCTGTCGCGGAGCGTCCTGAGCCGGTACCCGGACCGGAGCAAGTAGTCCTCAAGATGAAAGCCTTTTCGCTGAACTACCGTGACCTTTTGGTGGTGAACGGTGTGGGCCGATGGAAACCGTCCCTCCCGCGGATTCCACTATCAGATGGCGTGGGTCTTGTCGCGGCAATGGGCAGCGGCGTATCACGAGTAAAAATGGGGGATCGAGTAGCGCCGATCTTCTACCCTAAATGGCTAGACGGAAGAGTTGCATCCCAAAAAATGGGCTCGCCTTTGGGCGGAGCAGTTGCCGACGGTGTGCTCGCCGAGTACACGCTTTTCGATGAGACAAGCCTTGTGCACGTGCCCCGGCATTTAACCGACGAGGAGGCCGCCACGCTCCCGTGCGCTGCCGTTACTGCATGGAACGCAGTTGTTTCGGGCGGGCAAATCGCGCTGAGTGATACGGTTGTGGTGCTTGGGACAGGCGGCGTTTCGATATTCGCTCTTCAGTTTGCAAGGTTTCTTGGCGCCCGCGTCATCATAACCTCGAGCAGTGATCAGAAGCTTGCGCGCGCAAAGCAGCTTGGCGCTGCTGCAGTCGTCAACTACAAGACCACTCCGAACTGGCCCAAGGCGATTCTGGAACTGACGGGCGGCGACGGCGCAGATTACGTCGTGGACACTGTGGGGGAGTTGAGAGAGGCCATCGCAGCCGTGCGGTTGGGGGGCATAGTGGCGTTTGTCGGTCTCCTCAACGGGATGAGCGCGGAGGTCGACCTAGTTGCCCTTATGGGTAAGAGTGCTTGGGTCGAAGCTATCGATGTGGGTTCGCGGGAGATGTTCGAAGCGATGAACAAGGCGATTGAATTTCACGCGATGCGTCCCGTGGTGGATCGGGTCTTTGGTTTCTCCGAGTCGCGAGAGGCCCTTAACTACCTGAGAGAGGCTCGCCACTTCGGCAAGGTTTGTCTGCGAGCCTAGTTCGAAGAACTTTCGTGGACGTGACGACAGGAAAGCAACCCGCAAGTTGTGTCCTTGGCTATACAAGGAGATCGGCCCAATGAGTCAATTTTGGAAGGACATTCGCCGGAGCCTGCGCACCTTAATGAAACGGCCGGCTTTTCTGGCCGTGGCGTTGCTTACGCTGGCGTTAGGAGTTGGCGCAAATACAGCGCTATTTAGTGTGGTCAACGCGGTCCTTTTGCGGCAGCTTCCCTTCGCGCATGCGGACCGCACTGTCTGGATCACAGCGCTACGGCCAGACCGAAATGATGCTCCATTTTCGCTTCCAGATTTCCTCGATTACCGTGACCACACTGACTCCCTCGACTCGCTCTCTGCGATAGGTAATTGGAGCGCGAACGTGACGGGCCGGGGTGACGCGGAACGACTGAATGGCGTGCGTGTTTCGGCAAACCTGTTTGAGACACTGGGCGTCAACGCGGCTGTCGGCCGCACTTTCGAACCGGAAGATGATCGCCCGGGAGCTCCACGCGTTGCGGTCATGACCTACGGGCTTTGGCAGCGGCGATTTGGCAGTGACACTAGCCTTGTCGGTCAGCCGCTCGAACTCAACGGTGCGAGCTACACTTTAGTGGGCATTCTGCCTCCGAGTTTCTTCTTCCCGATCCCGGACGCGGAACTGGCAGTGCCTCTTGTACCTGATGCTGATCCCTGGCGTCAGAACCGAAACACAGTAAATTTTCTGATGCTGGTAGGACGTACTCGACAGGTTGCCCCATCCGAGCGCGCAGAAGCGGAGATGAATGCGTTGGCTCGCAAACTCCGCGAACAATTTCCTGATGCGAACGCGCGAAAGATGGGCGTGAAATTGACACCAATGCGCAACCAAATAACCGGCGGTTACCGCCGGGCGCTCTGGGTGCTCCTCGGAGCGGTAGGGTTTGTGCTCTTGATCGGGTGCGCCAATCTCGCGAATCTGAATCTAGTACGCGCCACCGAGCGGCGAAGGGAAATGTCGGTTCGTTCTGCCCTTGGCGCCACACGCTGGCAGGTCGTCAAGCAACTTCTATTGGAGAGTGCCTTGCTAGCGACCGGTGGAGGGATGTTGGGTGCATTGCTAGCGCCCATTGGGATACGGGGATTGGTTGCATTGAGTCCTTCAAGCATCCCTCGCGCGGGAGAGATCGGACTAGACGCCCCGGTGCTTACGTTTACTGTCCTGGTTTCGCTTGTGGCGGCCATCGTCAGCGGCCTGGCACCTGCGCTGGCGACCTCGCACGGCGATTTGACTCAGCAGTTGAACGAAGGAGCGCGGGGTTCGACGGAAGGGCGTCGAGGAAAGGCGCTGCGAACCGGTCTCGTGGCTGTTGAGGTGGCCCTCTCCCTCATTCTTTTGGCGGGCGCAGGAGTATTGCTCAAGAGCTTTTCCAAACTGCAGGCCGTAAATACGGGGTTTGATCCACACGGGGTTCTCGCGGTTAGGCTATCACTTCCAAAAGCCCGTTATCCTCATCTGGCAGATGTAACCCAGTTCTACGATGCGCTACTTCCCCGTATCCAAACGCTTCCTGGAGTATCGGCCGCAGGTGTAATCCAAATGCTCCCACTAAGCCGCCAAGTCGCGTCGACTCCCTTTACCATCGTTGGCCGCGCATTTTCAAAGGAGGAGGTTCCCCAAGCGCAATATCGCATCGTCAACCCGATGTATTTGAAGGCCATGCGAATTTCGCTCCTGGCGGGCCGGGAATTCAACGAGAGTGATATAGATCGCACCCCGCTGGTCTGCCACATCAATGAAACTCTGGCCAAGCGCTTCTGGCCCAAGGGAGACGCGGTTGGCGCTCACGTGATGCTCGATGACAACGACTCCAAACCGCGGGAGGCGGAGGTAGTCGGAATAATTCACGATGTTAAGGACAGGGGACTCGAAGCCGCGCCGAGTTTCGACATTTACATACCTCTCCGCCAAACGCACGAAGACGCGGTCGTCCAGCTTCAGAACAATCAGTATTGGGTATTGCGAACAGATGGAGATCCACTGGCTCTAGCCAACGCTTTTCGGGAGCAGGTCCGCAGCGTGGACAGTGATGTAGCCTCTTCGAATGTCCGTTCGATGGATCAGTATCTTTCACTCACCATCGCGCCTCGACGTTTCAATCTGCAGCTGCTGTCCGTCTTTGCGCTTGCAGCGCTCGCTCTGGCACTCGCTGGAATTTACGGCGTCATCTCCTATTCCGTAAATCAGCGGACGCATGAGATAGGCGTCCGCATGGCGATGGGAGCTCGGCGTAGCCACCTGTTGAGGATGGTGATCGCAGATGGAATTAAGCCGGTCCTCGCAGGACTAGCGCTCGGTATCCTCAGCGTGTTCGGGCTAAGCAAGGCGTTAGCGAGCTTGGTGTATGCAGTCAGCGCGTCGGACCCAGCCACGTTAGCGATTGTCACACTGTTATTCGGCGGCGTGTCTCTGGCCGCTCTGTACCTGGCGGCTCAGCGTGCCACGAGGATCGATCCACTTGTTATCCTTCGGGCAGACTAAATGGATCGGCCACTCGGAAGCTGGCCAGAAACGGCGTTCGCGGAGATGAGAGCGCAAGCCACTTTCGGCGGAACCTCACCTCCTCGATCGGGACTTGTGACCGTCTCGCCTGACTTACACCTTCATGGTTCGTTGTGGTTCGAAGAACCATGATTTATTCGTAGCGAAGAGCGATCATGGGATCGATCTTGGTGGCGCGGCGTGCGGGGATATAGCAGGCAACCATCGCGACCAGTGTGAGCAAGAGGGCAACGCTCGCAAATGTTAGCGGATCGGCGGCGCTGATGCTGAAGAGAAGACTGCGTAGAAAGCGCGTCAGGGCAAGCCCGCCGGCAACGCCGATCAATACACCGCTAAGCGTGAGTTTTAATCCGTGAGCGATCACCAATCGGAGTATCTGCGCAAGATCAGCACCAAGCGCGATGCGCATGCCGAATTCACGCGTGCGCTGGCTAACGGAGTAGGACATGACGCCGTAAATTCCAATACCACCGAGCAACAAGGCCGCCAATCCGAACAGTCCCAGCAGCAGGGTGCGAAATCTAAGCGCAGCCACCGAGGCTCCCATTACGTCGTCCATGGTGCGAATCTTTGATACCGGCTGGTCCTTGTCCAGTGCCAGAATCATCTCGCGTACGGGCCGAGAGAGCGCGAGCGGAGCGGACGCGGTGCGAATAGTGAGAGCCATAGTGCCCCAAAAGGGCGCCTGGAGGTACGGCATATAGACTTCCTCAACAGGTGCGTAATCCAGTGTCAGGTGGCTTGTGTGCCTGACAACACCAACGATCTCCCCGGTAAATCCGTTAAATCCCAATTGCAGGCGCTTGCCGATGGGGCTCTCGCGGGGGAACACGTTGTGCGCTACAACGTCGTTGATGATGAGGACGTGCGGAGAGTCCGAACTATCGCGCATGCCAAAGTAGCGTCCTTCCACGAGCGGGAGCTTAATCGCTTCGAAGTAGCCTGGCATAACTACGTGGCAAGAGGGATTGGCGTACTCATTGGGCAGCTTGGCGCGCCCTTCCACCTCCATATCGTAGCTTTCGATGTCTCCTCCCAAGGGAAGGTGCCCGATAGCTCCGGCAGATTGGACCTCGGGAAGCGCCCGAAGGTGCTCGAGAAGGAGGCTAAAGAAAGAGGCCTTCTGAGAGTTCGGATAACGGGCGTCGGGGAGAGAGATCTCCATCGTCAGGAGATGGTCCGGTTTGAAGCCCGGGTCCACCTGCAATAAGCGGACGAAACTGTGAAGCATGAGGCCAGTGCCAATCAGGAGGATCACCGCCAAAGCAACCTGCGAGATGACCAGGACGCTGCGCAGGCGATTGCGGCCGAAGCCTTCGGTCCCGCGATCGCCCTCTTTTAGAGATTTGGTGACATCGGTGCTTGACGCCCGGAATGCCGGCGCCAGTCCGAAGATCAAGCCTGTGGCCACCGAAGCCAGGGTGGTGAAGAGCAATGCCGATCCGTCCATATGAATGTCTGCGGTCCTCGGGAAATTATCCGGGAGAATCAGCTTGAGGGCGCTGATTCCCCAGGCCGCTATCAGTACGCCGAGGACTCCTCCCGCGATCGCCAGAGCCAGGCTCTCAGTGACTAGCTGGCGGACGAGGCGAGAACGACTGGCTCCCAGCGCAGTACGGATGGCGACTTCACGTCGCCGCGAAGTGGCGCGCGCCAAAAGTAGATTGGCTACGTTGGCGCAACCAATGAGGAGCACAAACGCGACTGCTCCGAAAAGGACGAGCAGCACAGAGCGAACGCTACCCACCACCTGGGCGTGCAGCGGAACAAGATTGACGTCCGAACCGATGTAGTCGCGCGGATATTCTTTGACAAGTTGATCTTCGATGGAATTCATTTCTGTCTGCGCCTGACTTGGCGTTACTCCGGGTTTCAGGCGACCGATGACCTCGAGGTAGTGCGAAGAGCGCTCGCTCCAGGCCTTGGGGGTCAGCGCCAACGGCACCCACAATTGGGCAGCAGGGGCCGTGAAAATGTTCAGGACCGTTCCCGTGTCCCCCGGAAAATGGAAGCCCAGAGGCATCACACCGATCACTGTGGAATTACTGCCGTCGAGAGTGATGGGCTTGCCCACGATCGACGGATTGGCATTGAAGCGACGCTGCCAGAGTTCGTAACTCAGGAGCACGACGCGGTTCTGACCCAACTGATCTTCCTGGGACGAAAACGCTCGGCCGATGAGGGGTGAGACACCGAGAAGTGCAAAGAGCTCGGGGGAGACGGCGGCACCGTCCACTCGCTCAGGGCTGCTGTTGCCTGCCAAATTGAAGGTTTGGGTGGAGTTAAACGCCGCCATTTGTTCAAACACGCGGTTATGGTCTCGCCAATCGCGAAAGTTACCTGCGGCAGGAGGGTTTTGTTCGTAACCCATTCTTGCATTGCGCTCCCAGAGCGTGTAGAGACGCCCTGCATCCTTGAACGGCAGGGGTCGCAAAACGACGCCATAGACCATGCTGAACATGGCCGTGTTAGCGCCGATGCCGAGGGCTAAGGTCATGACGGCGACGGCAGTGAAGCTGGGATTCTTGCGGAGTTGTCGAATACCGTAACGACAATCGGAGATTACGGAGTGGAGCCAATTGCCGATCCGTTCTTCGCGAACCTGTTCTTTCACCTGTTCGATACCGCCGAGTTCAATCCGCGCGGCACGTTGCGCTTCCTTCGGCGGCATGCCCGCACGCATGTTTTCCTCGGTCAGTAGTTCGAGGTGGGCATGAACTTCCTGGTCGAGGTCTACCTCCACACGACGAGTGGAAAACAGATTACGCAGGAAACTTCGGGCTTTCACAAAGAGTGGCATACCAAATACCGCTCTACGATGCTTCCAAAGCTTGAGCGATAGCCCAAGAAATGCGGCCCCATCGTGTGGTTTCGACTTCGAGTTGCTTCCGTCCCGCCTTGGTCAAGCGGTAGTATTTCGCGCGGCGGTTGTTTTCGGAGTCCCCCCAAAAGGAGGAAATCCAACCCTCTTCCTCCATGCGGTGTAGAGCGGGAAACAGCGAGCCGGGCTTAACAACAAAGGTGCCGCCCGTGATCTGCTGGATCCGGCGCGAGACTCCCAATCCGTGCATCTCGCCAGTAACAAGCGATTTCAAGATCAGCAGGTCCAGAGTTCCTTGCAAAAGGGTTGTCGGTTCAGAGTTCAAGAGATATCTCCTATCGGCTCTCGATAGGAATAATACTGATCCACGTATAGAGTGTCAATAGGAGGGGACCAATCAAATGGCCGTCACTCGCCAGAAACGGCGTTGTGAGAAACGAAGCAATGTATCGGCGCCCTCGGAGGTGTAACGGTCCCCGAATACCCCGAGCATCCACAACGGTCTGGCCCTGCCTTTTGAGTTTTTGGAGCAACTTTGGAGCAGGCCAAGGATGACTCGGAACTCGTAAGCGCAACCGCCGCAATGACTTAGATTGAATTTGCGTCCACTTAGAAGGCAGACGCTCTATCCAACTGAGCTACGGGCGCACTAGCCGTGTTGATTCTAAATCATTTATCGCGGGTGACGATACCATTTTGCAGGCCTTGAGCCTCTGCCGAAAGGGCAGACGCTCAATCCAACTATGCTAGGGGCGCATCCGTGGCTAAATATTTGATTCTACTAAAATTGCAAAACCAATCGATCAGGCGATTTTTCCGAAACCCTGCAACCAGGAGCAATCGGAACAGGCGGAGCAGTGAAACCGACGTCCATTGACTCCGCTGCCACGCGAAGAAGTTCAAGGCCCTTTGGCCGGCGGCAGTGACCTGATCAGTTAATATCTGCATGTCAACTCAAGCAAATTAAAACGATAGCCCGAGGACCTGATCTGCGATGTGACGATGATTTTCTCCGCAGCGTTCATGTTGGCGCGACTATATGACCCGACGAACGCGGGAGTCTATAATCCAGTCGGAAGGAGAACTAATACCTCTAGGAGGAGATCCCCAACCGTTCAGTTAGACGGAGATCGGGCAAGGATCGCACTTGCATCTTTCGCATGACCTGCCCGCGATGGATCTTCGCGGTCATTTCACTCATACCCAGTTGAGCGGCGACTTGCTTATTTAGAAGCATCGCGACTACCAAAGCCATGACTTCACGTTCTCTAGGCGTGAGACTGTTGAAGCGCTTTCGGAAAGAATCAGAAGACTGCGGCTCTTCGAGTAAAATTGCGACGATGACGGCAGCGGCAAATTCACGGTTGCGTGCCGTAGTGGCGCTTGGTTTCGGCGGCTTGCTCGCGCTTCTCGTTTACTCGGGGTCGAGCGCGCTGCACACGCTGCGCCAGCTGCACGAAACAGAGGAGACGGCCCGCGCCAGTTCGCTGGAGCGCAGGCGGGTTCTTGCGACCGTGGTCCTGTCGGCAAACATTTACACCGACCATATCGAAGAAGTTCTGCTGAGTTACAAGATACCAGACGCCCCGGACGTTGCCGGAGAGACCTCGAAGAAAGCGGAAGCGGCGCGCGCTGCGCTCGAAGCCTATCCTGGGGACCGAACTCCCGAAGAACAAACACTCTGCGAGCAGCTCCAGGCGTTCTTGCTCGAGCAAGACAGTCTGATGCGGACGGCTGGCGCGTGGACGCCTGCGGGGTGCCGCGGCCGCGCACAACAACTCGTCAGTGATGAAAACCTTCCACGGAAGCAGCGCTTTGTCAACATCGTGCAAAGGTTGGAATTGCTGAACGACAACCAGGCCGCGGCGGCGAACCTGGGAGCGACTCTCCGATATCGCCTTCCATTGTTCGTTGCACTAGTCTGTGACATCCAGCGTTATCACCGAAACAGAATGCCTGGGTAAGTCCACAACGAAGCGAGAGGCCGCGCGAATTCTAATCTTGTGCGTGGAGACGGCATCGGGGGATGCAAAGCCGTTGGCCGCCGTCAGAGAATCAGAGCTGATGGTTTCCATTTCCGCTTGCGCAGAAACACGGACGCGAGAAAGCTCGACGGTAGTTCGAAGGGTGTTGTCAGGATCCGTGTTGACGGCTTTGATGAGTATTTGCTTTCCATTGGCCACCTTGCTTACGACGACATCCAAGTAGGGAACATTTTTACCTTCGCGGTCCGAGTCGAACACTGGGCTATCCACGCGGGCATCTAACAGCTGCGCGCCAAGGCGGCGGTTATAAAGCTCGTTAACAAGATAAGTCGGCGTCACAAACACGCCTTGTCGGCTCGCTTGCACGATGCCTCCCGACCAGCCATTTACCATGTCCGAGACCGCGCTCATGGCCACGACGTCGTTGCGTTCGAAGACATTCATAAGCCGCGCTGCGTAGAGAGCGGACTCCATAGAGTGCTGGCGGGGAAGGGGCAATGAGGTATTCCATTCGTTGATGCTGAGCCTGATATTGCGCCCCGGTGCGAGCTCATGAATTAGTTGTTGAGTTTGGCGGTAAAACGTCTCGTAGTGGAGTGGATGGGCCATCAAATTACGTGCGTCATTGCCCATTTCCGCGGTGCCGTAGTAATGATGGATGGCGAGATAATCCATGTTTGCGCCAGCGATGCGAAGAACGGTGCGGTCCCAGTCCAGGTCGTTGTCGCCCACCGCAATAAGGCGGATGGAGGGATCGACGGCACGCATCGCAGCGGCATAGCGGTTGAAGTTGTTCGCGTACGTCCACGCATCGCTGTGTCCGCGCACCCAAGTTCCCCAAATTTCGTTGCCAACTTCCCAGTATTTCACGCGCAACGGTTCGGGATGGCCATTGGCTGCCCGCATGGCACCGTACCTGGAATTGGCAGGCCCGTTGGCGTATTCGACCCACGCTGCGGCCTCCGCGGCTGTGGCTCCACGACCTTCCACGTTGACAGTGATCGATGGTTCCGCGCCAAGGTTGCGGCAGAATTGTATGAATTCGTCAGTCCCGAAATCGCTAGGTTCCAATTCATTGGCCCAGGAGAGATTCACCCAGGTGGTGCGCTGATCGCGGGGTCCGATGCCCCACATCCAGTGGTAATCCTGAGCCACGTTTCCACCAGGCCAGCGTATGAACGCGGGGCGCAACGCTTTGATCTTCTCGAAAACGTCGGCGCGCACGCCGTCCAACGCATCGTCGGGCAAGAGTGAAACCTGATCCAGCCAGAGGCGCCCCTTTCCATAAAAGAGGATTGCGAGTTTCGCAAGCGGGTCGCTCTTTGATGGGGTCATAGAGAATTCATATTTTTTCCAGTCTCCGGATACACCGTTGATCTGGGCGGTCGCGTACGTTTCTCCGCTAGTCCAGTCCGCTTCCAGAACAACGTTGAGATGTCCTTTGAATCTATCCGTCTTGATCCACACATAGCCGTGGTAGGTGACCCCCCGCCGGACAGGGACACCACCTTGTCGGACCCCACGCCGTTGCCCATCTTCGTAATTAAGATCCACACGTAGGGAATGTTCGGCGCGCTCGCCGCCGATTTGGTCGTGCGTCGGATAATAGACCGAATCGTCCCAGAGAAGGTGCAATCCGGGGTCGTCGTTGCGGTCGTCGGGATCACGCTCCCAGTTGCGCGGCAACCCGACGGCAATTGGCCCTTCTTCAAAGCTCCGGTCGCGGATCAATTCAGCGGTCAGTCCGCGCTTCACGCCCTCGAACATGAATTCGTCGAATTGGCCGTAGAGCATCGGACTGATGCTTCCCTCGACTCGATCCGCATCTATGACCACGCTGGCAGCGGCCTGGCCAGACCGGGATTGAGCAAGATGCGTGGACGAAATGAGGAAACTCCCGCACAACAGTAGCCCAACCAAGACTTTCGAAATTTTCTTTCCTCGGAGATTCTCTGCTTGATTCAAAAGTTTTCCTCGTTGAAGGTGATCGTGCGTTGGAAAGTATGCCCAAGCGCGCGTTGTCCAGTGCTTGTTCATTGCTGGGTTTGCTTTACGGTGACGACCCGAACCGAACTGCAATTGTTTTCCGATGAACTGAAGCCGTAGAGCATCACCCAGAATTCATTCGGCAGGTGGTCCGAGAAGAAAGTCGATGCGATATTTTGGGCAGCTCGCGGATCGAGAGATCTTTCCACTGGGCCGTACCCTGGAAAGCCCGCGCTTGGAAAAGCAAGATTTTGCGTGGCGTTCGCCGGCATCCCCAGTTCCACAGAAGGAATATGGCCAAATCCGGTGTTTTGATCGGTCACGTCCGCGCGACTCCAGACCAGGTTTAAGTGATTCACCAACGTCTCCCTGAAGTGTTTGCTTGCCTTCATGCCTCACCCCGCGGCTCTGCCCCTGAGACCGCAATCGGAGCCGGAGTTTTAGATTGGCGTGCCGCGAGTGCAGCCGGATGACCCCTTGTTCTGGAATGTTATCGTTAACATTCTCGTTTCATAGCCGCAGAAAGTACTCCTGGCACCCCAGCCTGTCAACTGCTGCCGGCAGTGGCGGAGATGAGCGACGAACTCTTCGTGCGTCAGCTTTGGATTCCGGCAAGGAAAATAGGACCAGTATCCGGGAGCGCGCATCATCCTCGCGCATGCCGGCGGCTTTGTGCACTATGCCTCGCATCGCTTCGCCGAGCTCGCGCGTCTTCCGGCCCGATGCCGCGAAACCGGCCGACATTCTGGCGAGTTTCCAGCGCTTTTATTTCGACACCGCGCTATCATCGAGGGCGGCGGCGTTGCCAAGTCTCAAGTCTTTCGGCGTAAACGGGCGCATCCTGTTCGGCACCGACTTCCCCTTCGCACCCGCCGACATCAGAGCGTCCTTCACTGCCAAACTGGGCGGCTATGACGGCTTGACGGCTGACGAGCACGCAGCGATCCACCATGGCAATGCGTGGGTTCTGTTTCCGCGTCTCACGGTGGCCGACGCATCAAAAGAGGTCGTCAAACTGGCAATGTGATCGAATGACGAACAGAAGCACTCAGTCAAAAACTATCAGCATCAAATCACCCTCAACCTGAAACAAACGAGAAAGGAGAAGTTCAATGTCATACGTTACTGTCGGTAAGGAAAACTCGAGCAATATCGATCTCTACTATGAGGATCACGGCTCTGGTCAGCCGGTTGTCTTGATTCACGGATATCCACTGAGCGGTGCGTCCTGGGAGAAGCAGGTGCCGGTTCTTTTGAGCGCAGGACACCGCGTCATCACCTATGACCGCAGAGGGTTCGGCAAGTCCAGCCAGCCAACAACGGGCTACAACTACGACACCTTCGCCGAGGATCTGCACAAACTGATAACACATCTCGAATTACGTGAATTTGCGCTGGTTGGTTTCTCCATGGGTGGCGGCGAAGTGGCGCGCTACCTGGGGAAATACGGATCAAAGGGCGTGAGCAAGGCGGTCATCATTTCCGGAGTCCCGCCTTTCCTTCTGAAGACGCCAGACAATCCGGAAGGGGTCGACGGCAGTGTCTTCAAGGGGATCCAGAAAGCCGTCGCCGCGGATCGCTACGCGTTCTTCACGGAGTTTTTCAAGAATTTCTACAACACTGACCTCCTCCTCAACAAGCGAGTCAGCGAACAGGCTGTGCAGGCAAGCTGGAACCTAGCAGCCGGCGCCTCAGCTACCGCCAGTCTCGCTTGCGTGCCAACCTGGCACGAAGACTTCCGAAAGGACCTGAACAAAATTGATGTGCCAACGCTGGTCATTCACGGGGACGCAGACAGGATTCTGCCGATCACTGCCTCGGGGCTCCGGACCGCCAAGCTGATCAAGGGCGCGCGCTTAGCGATGGTGAAGGACGGGCCACACTGCATAACCTGGACACACGCCGACGAAGTGAACGCTGAGTTGGTGAACTTCCTTGGGAGAGCTGCGGCGCGGCGCGCCGTCTAGGCGCCTCAAGTGCCAGAGTAAAGGATTACGGGCGCGTCGCTCCGAGTAGAGGAGAGGCCGGCGCGATGTAGGTGTTCCTTCTCTGCATCCACTGTTTCCGGCTTACTGCCCGGTTAGGTCGTCCATGTCGTCATCGGCTCTCGCTGCTGGCGACTGAAGGGGAAGAGTGTGAGTTCCTTCGCTTGCGAAACTTGACTCTTGGAATCGCGAAGATGAATGCTCCCTGCCCGATCGCACCATTCTTTTTCTGAACGATGAGTTAGCAATTTCCGGCGGCGACAAAAGGCGACAATAAGAGCCCCAGGGTGGCACCGATGGCTCGGATGAACGCGAAGTCGACAGCAATGCAGAAGTGCTGTAAAACCTTCGCGTCAAGCGTGCTTGATGAACGTGCCGTCATTCAGCTCGGACACGGCTTGGCGTAGCTGCTCTTGGGTGTTCATCACGATGGGGCCATACCACGCCACTGGCTCCTCGATTGGCTTTCCGGAGACTAACAAGAACCGAATTCCGTCAGGCCCGGCCTGCACCTTCAACTCATCACCGCGGTCGAACAGCACCAGGGAGTGGTTACTGACGTCGTACACGGGCGGAGCATCGGGTTTCGTGACCTGTTCGGTCAGAACAGCGCGGGGATTCGAGGCGTCGCGAAACGTGCCGGAGCCCGCGAACACGTAGGCAAAGGCGTTGCGCGTAGTCTCGACTTTGAGCCGCTTCCGCTGCCCGGGCGGAACGAAAATATCGACGTAATGCGGATCAGCGGCCACGCCCTCCACTGGCCCCTTTTTGCCCCAGAATTCGCCGCAGACGACGCGCACTCGCGTGCCGTCATCGTCGGTGATCTCGGGGATCGCGCTCGACGGAATGTCCTGATACCGCGGGTCAGTCATCTTCAGTGATGAAGGCAGGTTGGCCCACAGTTGGAAACCGTGCATCCGGCCTTGCGTATCACCCATGGGCATCTCCTGGTGCAAGATACCACTGCCGGCGGTCATCCATTGCACGTCGCCAGCGGTCATCTTGCCCTTGTTGCCAAGGCTGTCGCCGTGCTCGACAGAGCCGGCGAGCACGTAGGTGATCGTCTCAATCCCGCGGTGCGGATGCCATGGAAATCCGGCCAGGTAATCTTCCGGGTTGTCATTGCGAAAATCGTCCAGCAGCAGAAACGGATCGAAATCCTTCGTTTGGCCAAAGCCGAAGGCGCGCTGCAGCTTCACCCCAGCGCCCTCCATAGTCGGCTCCGTTTGAATTATCTGCTTGATTGGGCGGAGTGACATAACTTTCTCCTTTCTGCGCCACGCTGCACTTTCGATACATGCCGAGCGGCAAATGATTCAGCCCTTCACGAACTGGACGTCGAGGGTGATGGTCACATCGTCACCCACTAGAATGCTGCCGGTCTCCAGCGCGGCGTTCCACGTCAGGCCGAACTCTTTGCGGTTGATCTTTGTGGTCGCCGAGAGCCCCAGGCGGGTATTGCCCCAGGGATCCTTGGCGGGCGGGGTCGGTCCTTCGACGCTGAACATCACGTTGCGGGTGGCGCCGCGAATGGTCAGGTCGCCAGCGACGGCAAGTTCTCCGTTGCCGGTGCGGGTGATGCGAGTCGACTTGAAGGACAGCGTGGGATACTTCTCTGCGTGAAAGAAGTCCTCGCTTTTCAGATGGGTGTCGCGCTGGGCATCGCGTGTGTTGATGGAGGCCGCTTCGATGGAAGCCTCGACACGAGAGTTAGTGTGATCAGTTTCATCCAGAGTCAGCACCCCCGCGACAGTTGCGAATTGCCCCTTCACATTGGAGATCATCATGTGCTTGACCTTGAATTCGGCCACGGAATGGACCGGATCGAAGTTCCAGGTAGTGGTTGCGGTTTGCGATGTAACCAGTGCGCTCATAGTTGCCATCCTTTCTCCTTGCTTTAGATGCGTTATCACGATAATCGTTACAACAAATATATTGCAAGGCGTAAGGACGAATGCGACAAATTATGATCTACAAGCTAGTGAAACGCGACCTGCTGCGTGACAGGCAGACGTTCTATGCGTACTAGTATCTGTGCAATAACTGTGCAGATCCTCTTTCCCATGCATTGGGGTTAGCTTTGAGCACTGGCCACCCCCGCGGGGTGGTTGTATGAATCTGAAACTCCCTCAGAGAGCTTCTGTTTAGGGAATGGCCCAACTAAAATCTGAAGCACAACATGGCCCGACAGCTAAGGCCGTTTTTTTTTCGCACTGGAGCGTTCCTGCCCGACTTTGAGCATGGCTCCTGTATTGGCGATTGTGAGTATGGTGGCGGCGTACCGCATGCTGCGCTACGGGATGAAATACGTGGACCAAGGAGCGCGAAAACATCGTCACCGCACTCGAACGCACGGGATGGAAGATCTACGGGCGTGGAGGCGCGGCGGAACCGCTGGGCCTTAATCCCAATACTTTGGCAGCGCGCCCGAAGCTGGTAGACATCCATGATCTCAGGCTGGCCTACGGTGGACGATGACTGCTGACGCGTGATCGAGGGCTGAAGATCGTCCATCAAGTACTATTGCCAACTCTACGCCTCTCATGTATGCTTTTAATATGTCATTTTTTCCCCAGAAGAACGCGCAGCTCTGCATCTGTTGTACATGCTGTATGCGTGTGTCTTCTGGCACGGGGAGGCTAAGCTTCTGAAGATTTAACTTAGCCTCAAGACTTCTTCAACCCACCGCCAGAAACGAACTGGCAGGTGGGTTTTTTGTTTTTGCATCAAACGATTTTCCAAGCTGAACGCAAAAGGAGAAAGCAATGTCCGACTACAAACATCCCGAAGTTCTGGTCTCAACCGATTGGGCCGCTCGCAATCTCAATTCCCCCAATCTCCGCTTCGTCGAAGTCGACGTGGACACCACCGCCTACGACCAGGGACACATCCCCGGCGCCGTCGGCTGGAACTGGCAGACCCAGCTCCAGGACAACATCCGCCGAGATCTGATCGATAAGTCCACCCTCGAAAAACTTCTCAGCGCCTCCGGCATTTCCAATAACACAACGATTCTTCTCTATGGCGACAACAACAACTGGTTCGCCGCCTACGCCCTTTGGCAATTGAAGCTGAACGGCCACAAGGACGTCCGCCTCATCAACGGCGGCCGCAAGAAATGGCTCGAAGAAAAGCGCCCGGTCACCAAGGATCCCGCAAACGTAACGCCCACGTCCTATCACGTCTCCGGCACCGACGATTCCCTTCGCGCTCGCAAGGAAGAAGTCTTTGCCATCCTCGAGGGCCGCAAACCCGGCCAGCTCGTCGACGTTCGCTCCGTCGATGAATTCACCGGCAAGATCATCGCCCCTCCGGGCATGACCGAAACCGCCCAGCGCGCCGGCCATATTCCCCAGGCCGCGAATATCCCATGGGCACAGGCTTCTAACGAAGATGGCACTTTCAAGTCCTTCGACGACTTGAAAAAACTCTACGAGTCCAAGGGCATTAGCGGCAAAGACGAAGTTATCGCCTACTGCCGCATCGGCGAGCGTAGCTCGCACACTTGGTTCGTCCTCAAGTATCTGCTGGGCTTCAACCAGGTCCGCAACTACGACGGCTCCTGGACCGAATGGGGCAACCTGATCGGCGCCCCCATCGTCAACGAAACCCGTGCCGCGCAACCCGAGCTGGCAGCCTCAGCCCGCTAGCCAGCGCCGCTGTTCCTTGTAGGGGTGCAGCACGCTGCGCCCCATCTCGGCTCAAAATTTTGATCAGGAGAACTTTTCACTAAGGAAGACAGAGTTGACAGTTACAGCAAGAAAGCAGTCACGCATTTTTCTTTCTGACTGACAATAGGGAACTGACAACCGAAAACCATTCGGAATGGAAAGGAGAGTTCATCACCAAGAGTTTGCAGGTGCAGAACAGAAGCTTCGGCGCAATTTTTTTCTGACTGATAACTGATTACTGAGAACTGAGAACTGAGAACTGAGAACTGACAACTTTTCAGTCCGGTGGCGCGGTCGCCAAGTGGTAAGGCAATGGTCTGCAAAACCATTATCGGCGGTTCGATTCCGCCTCGCGCCTCCAAAATTTTCCTCTCTAACTGTTTGATGCCGATGGAGGCCATGGTGCCGATTTCAGCGGCAAGGGCAAGCTGGCTTTGCCGCCCGTCGAGACCCGGGAGAAAGTAAGGCTATGATTGATTTCTCGCCGCGCAGTCGTTCCATGCGGTCATATATGCTTGCAATGCGACTTTTATTTTGTGCTTTCGTCAGCGTGTTTTTCTCCCATTCGCCGCCTGCAGAGACAAAGATTGACGGCCTCTGGGATGCCTCGGTTCTCGTCGGACAAGCCGAAATCCCGTTTCGCTTTGAAATTGCCTCGAACATTGGCCAAATCCAGGGCTTCTTCTTCGAAGGCGATAAGAAAATAGGCTCCACTTCCGGCCGCTTCGTCAACAATGAACTCCAGCTTCAATACGAGTTTCTCAACGCCACGCTCACCGCTACTTTTGATGGAGAACAATTTCAGGGCTCCTACCGCTACAACCGTAAGAATGGCAAAGTGTACGTCTTTCAGGCTCGCCGTTCTCGCCCAGCCGGCCCCGAGTCTGCCTCCCACCCGCAGATTGCCGGCAGTTGGGAAATGAAACTGGTGGGTGAAGACAACAGCTCCACGAAAGATCCGCGCTTTGTTCTTTCTTGGAAACTCTATCTTCGCCAATCCGGTCCTGAAGTTTCCGGCTCCATTCTGCGCATTGACGGAGACACTGGCACACTCACCGGCCGTTGGCGCGGCAATACTCTTGTCCTCAGCCACTTTGCCGGAGAGCGTCCCGTTCTTTTTGAAGCCTCTCTCCAGCCGGACAGCACTCTCGATGTCACTTACAACCGGCTCAACAAATACTTGGCCGCTCGCATTGCGGAGGCGCGCACGAAAGGCATTCCCGAACCTCCGGATTCTGCGCGCTTCACCAGCGTCAGAGATCCCAGGGAGCCATTTCAGTTTCAATTTCCCGATCTCGACGGCGAGACGGTTTCAAACACCGACGAACAATTCCGAGGCAAGGTCGTTCTGGTCACCATCGGTGGAACCTGGTGCCCCAACTGCCGCGACGAAGCTCCCTTCCTCGTCGACCTGTACCGGAAATACCACGCCCGCGGCTTGGAAATTGTCAGTTTAAGTTTTGAAGCCGCAGGCGATCCACTGCAAGGCAAGCCCCGCATCGCCTCTTTTATCAAGGAGTTTGCCATTCCGTATCCGGTCCTGCTCGCGGGCGCCATCGAGGAAGTCCCGGACAAGCTTCCTCAACTCGTCGGTTTCGGCGCCTATCCCACTACCATCTATCTCGGTCGCGATGGCCGCGTCCGCGGCATTCACGCCGGATTCGCCAGCTCCGCCACCGGCGAAGCCAGCGCCCTGCTCGCCCGCGAAACTCAATCCACCATCGAGCACCTTCTCACCGAAACTCCAAGCCCCGCCACCCCAGCCCGCTAATTCCTGCTGCACAATCTTGTCGGGGCGCCACTTCTGAAATTCACCGTTCGTTGAAGAAGCGAGGGTGCCTTACTTTCGGTTGCGAGTGGGGGGGGTTGAATTTTTCTTCCATCTGTTCTCGTACCTCCAATTCCCTCTTGATCTTCGTTAGGTAGAAATGCTGGGAGCATGCCTCGCGATTTCTACCCGCTGGCCAGTTCCTTCAATAGCGCCTTACCTTTGCGGAACCATGGCCGCTCACGCCTCTGCATGTACCGCGGCAGCGTCCGCTTCTTCGCGAACAGTTTCTGCAACCACTCCCGCGCCTCTTCTCGACGGTTCGTCGTCTTCAAAAAACTTGCATAGTTGTAAAGGGTCTCCGGAGTCGTCGAAATCTGTGTGACTTCCGCGAAAACCTGATCCGCGCGATCCAGTTGGCCCGTTTGCGCATACGCATTCGCCAGCAGTCCCGCCGCCCGGTAATAATCGAACTTCCGGTCGCCTGCGACCACCCTCTCCAGGTCCGGAATCGCTGCCGCCAGGTCACTCATTCCCAGCGACGATTGCGCCCGCGAATAGAACGTGTAGATCGAATCGCTTCGCCCGGTGATCGCATGATTGAACGCCTCGCGCGCCTTCTCATACTGCCCTTGATCTTTGTAGAGTTCGCCCAATTCCTCGTAATTTGCCGGCGAGGGATTGTCCAGAATTTCCGTCTCCACCCTCTGAATGCGCGACCTTCGTCCAAGTCCCTGAAACAGGCCACGAAGCAGACCCAGGTCCGGCAGCACTTCCGCGACGATATACACGCTCGCCCCCAGGAACCCGCCGAAGAAAATAATGTAGAACCAATAGTTCTCCGGCCGGCGCCGCACGAAGTGCACGATCGCCAGGCCCTGCACGATGAAGCCCCACGGATAGAAAAGATAGCTCAGCCCAAACATGGATGACCATCCCGTCAACAGAATCGCTTGCCTTTACAGGCGGGTCATACGGAAACTCCGCTCAGTACATGGGGAAGTTACTGCGTGTTTGGACGATTTCCCGCCTGCTATGATAGTCCTGCATGAATCCCATCGAAACACTCGGCCTCGCCCTGGGCGCTGGATTTTCCTCCGGGTTGAATCTCTATGCCACCATCGCCACGTTGGGGATTCTCCAGCGCTTCGGCGTGCTCCATCTGCCGCCGAAATTGCAGGTTCTTTCTCATCCCTGGGTACTCGGAATTGCCCTCGCGCTCTACCTGCTGGAATTCTTCGTGGACAAGATTCCGTACCTTGACACCGCCTGGGACGCCATCCACACCTTCATTCGCCCGCCCG
>Ga0209118_1000448_pt1 | contig 22708 bp, 16 predicted proteins | sample BlaSpr_A8_Ref_M1_FD_187988 | JGI IMG/M metagenome (GOLD analysis project Ga0209118, IMG submission 187988) | Forest soil microbial communities from Thunder Bay, Ontario, Canada - Black Spruce, Ontario site 2_A8_Ref_M1 (SPAdes) (version 2) | ecosystem: Environmental > Terrestrial > Soil > Boreal...
AGCGCCCGCGCTCATGCAGCTGCTATGGCACGGGCGTCTCTGGGTTCTTCCGCTACTGGCCGTCTTGCTGGCGCCGCTGGCGCTGGTGTTCAAGCCGGCAGCGGATCCGGCCGCCAGAGAGCGGACGGCGCGCATTCTCGTCGCCACCGGCGCGGCGGGACTCGTCTCTATCGCGGCAATCGGGCTCTCCATCGACATCAACGGCTGGACGTGGAAACCGCTTGCGCTGGTCTTCGGCAATTTATCGGGGCGACAACCCGGATTGGGTTATGGCGCGGCGTTTGTCGGCGCGGCCGCTCTGGTCTTTCTCTGCCACGGTCTCGCGCTCATCGGATGGGTCAAGGGCGACACCTTCGTCACCGGCGCAATCGGCGCCTCGATTGCATTGGTTGGCATGTTCACGATCTATCCCCTCGGCCGCCTGTTCGCCAACGCGCTCCTCGACTCGAGCGGACATTTTTCGCTTGCGTCGCTGACCGCGCGATTGGTCAGCAGCAGGATCTGGGGCTACGGAGGAGTCGTCTGGAACACGATTCAACTCGGTCTCATGACCGCGTCGTCGGCCACACTCCTCGCGCTGTGTTTCGTCTTCATCGTGACTCGGACCCAGTTCCGCGCACGGCGCCTGATCAGCGTCTTGTCGATCCTGCCGATGATCACGCCGCCGTTTGTCATCGGCCTGGCGCTGATCCTGTTATTCGGACGCTCCGGTGCGCTGAACGCATTCCTGGAATGGAGCTTCGGCATCCGGCCGACGCGCTGGATCTACGGCCTGCCGGGTGTATGGCTCGCGCAGACGCTGGCGCTGACGCCGGTCGCTTTTTTGGTGCTGGTCGGCGTTGCCGAGGGCATCAGTGCATCGCTCGAAGAAGCTGCGCGCACGTTGCGGGCATCGCCGATGCAGACTTTCACCACCATCACCCTGCCGCTGATGGCGCCCGGCATCGCCAACGCGTTCCTGATCGTGTTTATCGAAAGCCTGGCCGATTTCGGCAACCCATTGCTGCTCGGCGGAAACCTGGAAGTGCTGTCGACCGCGATTTACTTTGCCGTCGTTGGCGTGCAGCAGGATCCGGGACGCGCTTCGGTGCTCGCCGTCATCCTGCTCGCGTTCTCGCTGGGATTGTTCCTGGTGCAACGGCGGCTGCTCTCGCGGCGCAGCTTTGTCACCGTCGGGGGCAAGGGCGACGGCGGCATGCGCACGCCGCTGCCGCGGTCGATCGTCGCGCTCGCCGCCGGCCTGGCATTGCCCTGGGCCACGCTGGCCGTCGTGATCTATCTGATGATCTTCACCGGCGGCTTCTTCGAAAAATGGGGCCTCGACCACGCGTTGACCTTGCGCCACTACGCGACCGCATTCGGCGTTGCATTCGATCAAGGCAGGCTGCTCTGGACCGGCGGGGCCTGGAGCTCGTTTTTCACGACGCTGACCATCGCCGTGATCGCAGCCCCGCTCACCGCGACGTTTGGACTGCTCGTCGCGTTTCTGCTCGATCGCCAGCGCTTCGCAGGCAAGCACGCGTTCGAATTCATGGCCATGCTCAACTTCGCCGTACCCGGCACCGTTGTTGGCATTGCGTATATCCTTGCCTTCAACGCGCCGCCAATCGAGCTCGCCTATTCGGGTCTCATCCTGGTCGCCTGCTTCGTGTTCCGCGACATGACGACCAGCATGCGCGCGGGTCTCGCCGCGATGAGTCAGATCGATCCCAGTCTCGACGAGGCTTCGGCGACGCTGCGCGCAGGTACGCCCACCACGCTGCGGCGGGTGATCCTGCCGCTGATTCGCCCCGCCGTTGTGGCCGCGCTGATCTATAGCTTCATCAGCGCCATGACCTCGATCAGCGCGGTGATCTTTCTCACCAGCCCACGCTTCGACATGGCGACGGTCAACATCGTGGGGCGCGCTGAAGTTGGGGAATACGGCTATGCGACCGCGTATGCGTCGGTGTTGATCGTGCTGATGATCCTCGCCGTGCTTTTGATCCGGGTGCTGGTGGGAACACGCCGGGTATCGCGACGCGAGGCTGCGACGGCGGCCTGAGCTTGGGCAGCCTAGCGCGGCGTTGGGCGCCACGCGGTCTGCTCATCAGGCGCTAGAGATGTACGATTACGACTGTCCTGTCGTCGGTGTTCATCCGGGCGGCGCTGCCCTTCACTGAAGGATAGAGACCGATCTTGTCGGGATCGACGCTTTCCACCTCCGCAAAGGCGGCCTCCCAATCGACTAGCGTGGCTGCGGCACCCGGCTTGAAATAGCCGTCAGTGAAGAGCTCGATCGAGTGGATCGTCGCACGCGGTCGATCGAATACCCGTACCAGCGGCAGCGGAATCTCGAAACCGTCGAGCGCCGCGTAGCTCAAGGGGCTTGCGGTGTTGTTGGCGAATTGCGACTGTCCGCTGATCGCCGTGTCGAGCAGCAGGCGGAAATCAGCGTCAGGAACCTCGGGAAAGCGCGCGCGGCACCATGCGAGGCTCTGCTCGTACAGTTGGGCGCGCCTCGTCTCGTCCAGCCAGGGCCGCATGTCGGGATGAAGCTTCGCCGCGCCGTAGAAGGCGCAGGCGCGGCCGGCGCGCGCGCGGTCCTCTGCTCCACCGCCCGCGTCTTGCACCATTCGATACGCTTCCACCCGCAGCCGCGCCGTCACCAGATCGAGCGCCGTGTCGTTGACGAAGATTTCCGTCCCATTGAGGCGCAAACCGCTGTCACCGATCAGCACAAAGCGAAAGTTGTCGCCGAGATCGGCCGCCAGCGTCAGCGTAGCGCAGAAGCGGCGGGCAGGATCATCGCGCGCGATATCCAGCATCTTGTGATGCTCATAGGAGGCGCGGATCGCGGCCGATACGTGGTCGACCAGCCGTTCGGCCCTCAGCTCGCGCTCGGCCGGATCGAGCAGGAACCGTGCGACGGCGTGCATCGCGATGTGGCTCGCGAGCCAACCGCCGCGCTTGCCGTCATAGAGCTGCCCGGTGATATCGGTGGCTCCGTCGAAGACGGCATAGCCTGTTCCGGGCAGCACCAGGAGCTGGTCCTCGTTCGCCTCGGGAGCATCGAGGCTCTTGCCTTCGCTGAAAGCCTCGATCTTCATGCGGAGTTGGAACTGCTTGGAAGCTCACTTGGTTGCAATTGCGTGCGCTAGGTGCATGTTATAGGATCGGGACAAGCGCCGCGAGAACGACGGTGGCGAGCGACGGTGGCGAGCTTGGCAAGGTGAAACTCATGACGTTCCAACGAATTTCGAGGATCGCGATCGGTGCCGTGCTTGGCGCCTGCCTCGCGGTTCCAGCGGTGGCGCAACAACGCGTCAGCATCTATACCGCGCATAACGCCAATATCGTCGAGCGGCTGGTTCCGGAATTCGAAAAAGCCACGGGCATCGGGGCTGACGTGGTGAAGGCCGGATCAGGCGACATCATCAACCGCGCGCGCGCCGAGGCCGCCAATCCCAAGTGCGACGTGATCTGGAGCATCGGGGCTGAGCTGCTCGAAGCCAATACCGAGCTGCTGGAGCCGTATCAGCCGAAGGAAGCCGCAATGATTCTCGACGCGTTCAAGTCGAACAGCGCGTGGATTCCCTACACCGGCATCCTCAACGTCTTCGTCGTCAACACCAAGAAGCTGAAGCCCGAGGAATATCCCAAGAGCTGGGCCGATTTGGCGCAGCCGCGTTTCAAGAATCTCGTTTCCATGGCCGACGCTGAGAAGTCGGGCTCGGCCTATATGCAACTCAACACCTTCCTGGCGATCTACAGCGACAAGGCGGCCGGCTGGGATAAGTTCAAGGGTGTGTTCAACAACGTGAGCATCTCCACCAGCTCGGGTGCTGTGCCGCGATTCGTCAACGACGGCGAGGCCGTGGTCGGCATTACGCTCGAGGACAACGCCTATCTCTATCTGAAGGGCGGCGGACCGGTCGCCATCGTCTATCCCGAGGACGGCACCTCGGCCATCGCCGACGGCATGGCGCTGTGCAAACGCGCGCCGAACCCGGCGGCGGGCAAGGCGTTCATCGACTGGGCATTGAGCGCGCCCGTTCAGGAAATGGTGGTGCAGGAGCTTGGCCGCCGGCCGATCCGCAAGGATGCGAAGCCCATGGCGGCGTTGAAGCCGATGGACCAGATCAAGCTGGTCAAGTACGACATCCAGAACGCGGCCAACAAGCGCCAGGAATATATCGACAAGTGGCGCGCCTTGATGCTCGCCCGCTGAGCGCGCGCGCGATCCACGCTCACCGCCGGCGGCCCACGCAACAGCGCCGCCGGTCCGCATTGCACCCGCGCGGTTAGCTGCGATAAACGCATGGCCCGCGTCGAACTGCGGCATATCAGCAAGAGTTACCCAGGCGTGCAGGCGCTCGACGATGTCGACCTGGCCATCGAGTCGGGTGAGTTCTTCACACTGCTCGGACCGTCTGGTTGTGGCAAGACCACTCTGTTGCGTACGGTGGCGGGATTCATCCGCCAGGACAGCGGCGACGTGCTGGTGGCCGGTCAGCGCATCGACGACATGGCCGCCTATCGCCGCAATATCGGCCTGGTGTTCCAGGATTACGCCATCTTTCCGCACATGACGGTGGGCGACAACGTCGCCTTCGGTCTCAGGAACCGTCACCGCCCGCGCCAGGAAATCTCCGATCGCGTGGCCCGCGCACTCGATCTCGTGCGCCTCGGCGGCCATGCGGCGCGCCTGCCGCACCAGCTGTCCGGCGGACAGCAGCAACGCGTGGGCCTGGCGCGTGCGGTAGTCATCGAACCGCAGATCCTGTTGATGGACGAGCCGCTGTCGAACCTCGACGCGAAATTACGCATCGAGCTGCGCGACGACATCCGCGATTTGCAGCATTCGCTCGGCATCACGACGATTTATGTCACGCACGACCAGGAAGAAGCGCTGGTCATCTCCGACCGCATCTGCGTCATGCAGGGCGGCCGCGTTCACCAGATTGGCACGCCGTGGGAGGTTTATGCCCATCCGGCAACGCTGTTCGTCGCTGCCTTCGTCGGCGCCATGAACGTGGTCGAAGACCTGCCGGTCGGCGCCGACGGCACGCTGTCGCTCGGCGCGGCACCACGGCTAGTGCTCGCGCTGGCCGGTCGCGACCGCGTGACGCTGGCGATCAGGCTCGAGGACATGACACTGGCCGCGCCGGCCGACGCCGTGCCAAGCGACGCGCTGGCCCTCGACGGCGCCGTCGACAAGGTCAGCTTTGCCGGGCGCGAGGCGTTCTATCGAGTGCGACTGGACGCTGGGCCGCAAATCCAGGCGCATGTGCACCGGCCGGAGCGCCACCTGTTGGAACAGGCCGGGGCGCGATTGCGATTGATCCTGCCGCTCGCGCGTCTGCAGATGTTCGATCCGGCGACGGGTCGGCGGATCGAGGCCATATCATGAACCAAAGGCGGCGGCTCGATTTCTGGTCGGGTGTCATGGCCGTCGCGCTGGCCGTGGTCGCGTTGCTGATGGTGTGGCCGCTCTACAGCATTTTCGCGGCCAGCTTGATTGACAATCGCTCGGGCGTGCTGACCCTTGCCAACTTCGCCCAGATCCTCGGCCACCCGGCCTATCGCGGCGCGCTGATCAACAGTCTGATTGTCGGCGCGGGCGGAATGCTTGGCGCAACGCTGCTTGGCATCCCTCTCGCGATGTTGACCACCCGCTTCGTGATCGCGGGACGCGACCTGCTGGCCACGCTCGCGGTGCTGGCGCTGGTGTCGCCGCCGTTCATTGGCGCCTATGCGTGGATTATGATGCTGGGCTCGAACGGCTGGCTGCGCGCGCTCCTGTCGGATATCGGCATAAAGCCGCCGCCGATCTACGGAATGTTCGGCATCCTTCTGGTATTCAGCCTGAAGTTCTATCCCTTCGTATTTCTGCTGACGGCAAGCGGACTTGGGGCAATCAGCCCCTCGGTCGAGGAGGCGGCGGAAAGCCTCGGCGCCGGGCCGTGGCGGCGCTTCTTCAAGATCACGCTACCGCTGGTCTTTCCGGCGGTCAGCAGTGGGGCGCTGCTCGCCTTTGTTCTGTCGATCGCCGATTTCGGCACGCCGTCTATCGTCGGCGGCAAAGTGCGCCTCCTGGCGACGACCGCGTTCGATTTGTTCACCGCGGAGATGGGCGGCAATCCGGGGCTCGCCTCGGCAACGAGCGTGGTGCTGATCGCGGTTTCGATGTTCGCGGTGGCATTACAGCGCTGGGCAGTGCGTCGGCGCGACATCGCGGGATCGCTGATTCGGCGTCCCTTGCCGCAGCGGCTAGGGCCTATCGGTTCGGCCGCCGCGCATTTCGTTTGTTACGCTATTGTGCTGGCGGGCTCGCTGCCCTCGCTGGTCGTCATTTACACCTCGTTCCGCAAGACCAGCGGACCGGTGTTCCATCCGGGTTTCAGCCTGGACAGCTATGCCAGAATTCTGGGCGAGGTGCCGCACGTCATTGCTAATAGCTTTACGTTTTCGACCGCCGCGGTGGTGCTGATCGTGATCCTGGGCACATTGATCGGTTACCTCCTCGCCCGGCGCGAAACGCTGGCGGCCGGCGTGCTCGACAGCATGCTGCTGGTTCCCTATATCGTGCCGGGCGTGGTGATGGGACTTGCCTTCGTGGTCACGTTTAACGTGCCGCCGATGCAAATCACCGGCACCGCGACGATCATCGTCCTGATGTTGTTTATCCGCCGGCTGCCCTATGCCGTGCGATCCAGCGCGGCGATTCTGAAACAGATCAAGGGCGGCATCGAGGAAGCGGCGATCAGTTTGGGTGCCCGGCCCGGGCGCGCGTTCCTAAAGGTCACCTTGCCGCTGATGTTGCCCGGCGTCATCGCCGGCGCGTTAATGAGCTTCATCACCGCGATCAATGAACTGTCCAGCTCGCTGATCCTCTATGTCGGCCGCACCATGACCATGCCCGTGCGCATCTATCTGTCGGTGCTCGACGGGCAGTTCGGCACGGCATCGGCGCTGTCAACCGTCCTTCTGGCCGCAACCGGCCTCGCGGTTTTCGTCGTGTTCAGAATCTCGGATCGGAAGGAAAGCGCCTTCGTCTGATCGGCGCGAAACACGGTATATGCGTCGGTGTTGATCGTGCTGATGATCCTCGCCGTGCTCTTGATCCGCGTTCTCGTCGGAACACGCCGCGTGTCGCGACGCGAGGTTATTGCGACGGCCTGAGGATATGAAGCGAGTCCGAAGATTGGCTGAGTTCTCGCGTTAGCTCCTAGCCGAGTCGGCTGAGCTATGCCATCAGTTCCCAAAGTACTCTTGAACGAAATGCGCTAATTCGTCGCGAAGCAATAGAGCAAGCCGTTGCCGCCCGTGCTCTTGAGATCGTCCTGGCTACAGCCGCCGCCGGGACCGCGAGACGGATGTGACGAATTCCAGGACTTGGCCACGGGAGTTTCGTCGAGACCGGTGCGATCGGAATGTCCGACCATCGCGACGCCCTGACCGCTCTTGGTCCAGTTGCCGCAGGTACGATCCTCGCCAGCGGGAAACGCGGTTCCGTCGGATTGCGAGCCCGTAAGAATGTCGTGCATGTTCGGTGTATCGCCGCGACCGTTGACGATGTCGCCTTTCTCGGTGAGCGCGGTCTGCTTGGTGAGATTGTTGGCGCCATGCAGCTCGGCAACGTCCTTCGCGATGACGACGCCTTTTGCATTTGTCCATGGTCCGCGCCCGATGCGGTCGCGGGCATTCACGGCACCCGCGCCTTGCGTACTCAGGTAAGCGTGCCAGGTTTTGCCGCCGGCGCCCGCGGCCTGCGCCAGCGCTTGGCAATACCGATCGGCGCCTTCGAGCCCGCCGAGATCGGCGCCCTTGCCCATGGGTGTGCTGGTGACGAAGAAGCTCATGTTGCTCTGCTGCGCCTGCGCAACGCCGACTGTGCCGAGTGCGATGAGCGCATACGAAGCGACGATGCAAACCTGTGTGGTCTTGTTCATGCCGGAGCTCCAGTGGTTGTAGTTGCCAGAAAACGCACCGATCGGCGATTCCAAACTGCTTATGGTCCGCGGACTTGCGCCTATAGTGGCTGAAATCCGATCCCATGATATTGCGATAACGGCACAACGTGCAAACGTGCCGTGTAGCAAGCGAGAGACCCTGCATGCAGCCCGCGCTCGCCTCATCTTGTGTGTAGGGCTTCAGGTCTGCATCACCACCGGCACGCCGCTTTTGGCGGAGCGCACGCCTGCCTCGGCAATCATCAGCGCGCGGCGGCCATCTTCGAGACCGATCGCCGGCGTTGTGCCCGCCTCGATAGCCTCGACAAACGCATCGATCTCGCGCCGGTACGACTCGGCGTAGCGGTCGATGAAAAAATACAGCAAGGGATCGCGGCGCGTCCCTTCGCTGCTGTGGCGCTCGAGCGACGTCGGCTGATGGTTGCCCGAGATCAGCATGCCTTTTTCGCCGAAAGCCTCGATGCGCTGGTCGTATCCGTACACAGACCTGAAGCTTGAGTTGACATGCACCAGCGCGCCACTCGCCATCCGCAGCACGACCATCGCCGTGTCGGGATCGCGGTGCGGGTTCTCCTTCGCGTCGAGCATGCACGCCGTGCGCGCGTAGATCTCGACCGGCTCGTCCTGAAGCAGCCAGCGCAGCATGTCGAAATCGTGGATCATGGTGTCGTAGAAAATGCCGTAAGGCATGGCCGCGACCGCGTCGGGCGGCGAGATCTCGGGATCGCGGCTGGAAAGGATCAGCATCTCGGGTCGGCCAATGTCGCCGGTGCGGATTGCGTCGTGCAGGGCGCGGTGAGTCGGATCGAAGCGCCGGTTAAACCCGACGCAAAATGGCACTGCGGATCGAGACAGAACGTCCGCGCAGGCGTCGACACCCGCCAAGTCGAGATCGATCGGTTTCTCGCAGAAGATCGCTTTGCCGGCCTGCGCCGCCGCCTGAATGATAGTCGCGTGCGTGCGTGGCGGTGTGCAGACGATGACCGCGCGCAGGGAGGGATCGGCCAACGCCTGCGCGAGGTCGCGCCCTGCACGCGCGCCGTGCTTTTTAGCCAGCGCGTCCGCCGCGTCGAGATTGAGGTCGATGACCCATGAAAGACGCGCGCGCGGATGCGCAGCCACGTTTGCGGCGTGAACCGGGCCGATGAAGCCCGCGCCGACCAGACAGAACTCGATCACGCCGGCTGACGTCCGACGGCGGCGCTCATCACGATTCCGGCAAGATCCCGACCGCAACCAGCTCCAGCCGCAGCTGGTGCGGCGAGCGGAAATGGATGCCGCGAACCCCGAGCGCCTCGGCCGCCGCGGCATTGGCGGCCACATCGTCGATGAACACGGCCGACGCGGCCGTCACAGCGTGCCTCTCGAACAACACTTGGAAGATGCGCGGGTCGGGCTTCATCACCCGCTCGTTGCCGGAGACGACGATTGCCTGAAACCACGACAGGAACTCGAAGCGCTTTCGCAGCGAAGGGAAGGTTTCCGCAGACCAATTGGTGATCGCATACAAAGGCACGCCCCGGCTTTTCAGCTCCGCAAGCACCTCGATCGCGCCATCGATGGCGCCGGGGACCATCTCGTCGAAGCGCTTGCCGAACGCCTCGATCAATTCGATCTTGTCGGCATGGTGCGGCAGCAACTCCTGTGTCGCCTCGGCGAAGCTTCGGCCCGCGTCCTGCCGCTCGTTCCATTCCGTCGTGCAAACGTTGGCGAGGAAATGCTCCATCGCCGCGTCGTCACCATCGAAGAGCTTCCGATACAGGAAGCGCGGGTCCCACTGGAGCAGCACGCCGCCGAGATCGAAGATCGCAACGCTGCGTCGGCTTGTTGTCTCGGCCGCGAAGCGCGGCGCCGGGGTGGGGCACAAGCTTGGACTTCCTAATGCGTAACAGCACGCGATCGAGGCAGCTTGATAAGAACGTTGCGCAGGAATTCGACCGATTTCTCGACGCCTTCCAGCGCGGGCAACATCGGATCCTCGTGCTCGATGCTGAAAACGTCGTCGTATCCGACCGCAGCGAGGACGGCGATGAGCTCCCGCCACCACAGCTCGCCATGGCCGTAGCCCAGCGTGATGTAGTTCCAGGCGCGGCCCTGGAAGCGATCGCCGGGCGTCGTTTCGATGACACCGTTTATGCCGGCGATCACGGGGTCGATCCGCGTGTCCTTGGCGTGGAAGTGATAAATGGCCTCGCCCAGGGCGCGCACCGCGGCGAGCGGATCGGCGCCCATCCACATCAGATGGCTCGGGTCGAAATTCGCGCCGACGGTCTCGCCGACGGCCTCGCGCAGCTTCTGCAGCGTGCGCACGTTGTACACATTCTGGTGGCCGTGCAACTCCAGGCAAAGCTTGCGCACGCCGAGTGCGTTGGCGTAAGCGACCAGGTCGCGCCAGTAAGGAATGAGGACCTCGTCCCACTGCCAGCGCAGGATCTCGCGAACTTCGGGCGGCCAATCGGTGGTGATCCAGTTGGCGCTTGCGTCGCCCTTGGCACCCGGACAGCCCGACATCATCACCACGCGCTCCACGCCCATCAGGCTTGCCAGCTTGATCGTCTTGCGCGTCACCTCGTCGTGACGGCGTCCGTGCTCGCCGGGGTGCAGCGGGTTGCCGGAGCAATTGAGCGCGCTGATGCCGATGCCGTGCGCGGAAAGACGCGACCTGAAGTCGCGCCGCTCGGTGTCGCTTTCGAGCATTCGGTCGAGCTTCAAATGCGGCGCCGAGGACCAGTTGCCGCAGCCGAATTCGAGCATGTCGAGCTCGAGCTTCGCCGCGGTTGCGAGCAGCGTTTCGAAGTCGGTGTCCGGCAGACTGTCGGTGATCATGCCGATCTTCATCGCAGTCGCCTCGCGGCCATGCCGCACAGGAAATCGTCCGAAAAGCGCATTTGCTTGAGTGTGTCCACGCTTGCGGCGCCAGTGGGCCACTGCCCGCGCGCTTCAACGAACCTAACGCAAAAACAGCAGCCTTGCAAATGCGACTAAGCGGATCGTCGCCGATGCGCTCGGTCGCCGAAGCTCGCCGCGCTTTAGTCGGCGGCGGCGTGCGCGGGTTCGTGCTCGGTTGGGGGTTTGGCGCGCCGCGCGGCGTACCACTGTTGCAGCCGCTCGAAGTAAATATATATCACCGGCGTGATGTACAGCGTCAGCAATTGCGACACGACCAGGCCGCCGACGACGGCGAGGCCCAGCGGACGCCGCGTCTCGCCGCCCGCACCGAGGCCGAGCGCGATCGGAAGGCTACCCATCAGCGCTGCCATCGTGGTCATCATGATCGGACGGAAGCGCGTCATGCACGCCTGGAAAATCGCTTCGTCGGGCGGCAGGCTTTCCTTGCGTTGAGCCTCGATGGCGAAGTCGATCATCATGATCGCGTTTTTCTTGACAATGCCGACCAGCATGATGATGCCGACGAACGCATACATGTTGAGCTCGATCCCGAAGAGGAGCAGCGTGACCAGTGCGCCGAAGCCTGCGGTCGGCAGGCCCGAGAGGATCGTGAGCGGATGGATGAAGCTCTCGTAAAGGATGCCGAGCACGAGATAGATGACGAATATCGCCAGCACCAGCAGGATACCCATCCCTTGCAACGACGATTGGAATGCCTGGGCCGTCCCCTGGTAGACGCCGGTGACCGTCGCCGGCAAGCGCATCTCGGCAGTCGCCTTGTTGATCTCCTTGATCGCATCGCCGATCGCGACTTCGGGCCTCAAGTCGAACGAAAGGGTGACCGCTGGCAACTGGCCGAGGTGGTTGATCGCCAGCGGACCCACGGTCGGTTTCAGCGTCGCGACGCTGTTCAAGGGCACTAGCGCACCGGTCGCGGAACGCACATAGAGCAGCGACAACACCGACGGGTCGGTCTGATAGCGAGGCAGTAATTCCATTACCACCCAATACTGGTTAGTCGGCGCGAAGATGGTCGAAACCTGGCGCTGGCCATAAGCGTCGTAGAGCGTGGCCTCGATCGCCTGCGCCGAAACGCCGAGCGCCGAGGCTTTGTTGCGGTCGATCTCGACGGTCACCTGCGGCTTGGCGATCTGCAGGTCGCTGGTCACGTCAACGAGCCCGGGCAGCGATCGAAGCTTCTCCTCGACCTTCGGCGCCCATTGGTACAGCTCGGTCGTATCGGTACCCTGCAGCGTGTATTGATACGCGCTCTTGGTGATCTGGCCACCGATCCGGATCGCCGGAATGTTCTGCACGTAGGCCTTGATGCCGCTGACGCTTGCGAGCGGGCCGCGCAACTGTTGAATCACGACATCGGCCCTCGGGCGCTCGTCGCGCGGCTTCAGCGCGACAAAAATCCGGCCCACGTTGAGCGATGCGCTGGGGCCGCCGGCGCCGACGGTGGACATCGCGCCGGCCACATGGGGATTCTCCTTGACGATCTCGGCCACCTGCCGCTGCATGTTCACCATCGCCGTGAAAGACACGTCCTGCGCAGCCTCGGTGAACACCAGGATTAGTCCCTGATCGTCGGCCGGCAGGAACCCCTTCGACATCGTGCTGAAGAGCACCCCTGTCGCGACGGTGACCGCGAAAAATACCGCCAGCGTCAGCCGCCGGTGCGCAAGCGCCAAGGTCAGCGTCCTCCGATAGCCACCGAGCAGCGCGTCGAACATCCGCTCGCTCAAGGCGTAGAAGCGGCCGTGCTTCTTCTTGCGCTCGTCGACCAGCATGCGGTTGCACAGCATCGGCGTCAGCGTCAGCGAGACGACGCCGGAGATCAGCACCGCCACAATGATCACAACTCCGAATTCGCGCAGCAGACGGCCGAGAATGCCGCCCATGAAGAGCACTGGAATGAACACGGCAATGAGCGAGAGCGTCATCGATACGATCGTGAAACCGACCTCCTTGGACCCGTCGAGCGTCGCCTGCAGCCGCGACTTGCCCATTTCCATGTGGCGCGTGATGTTCTCCAGCATGACGATCGCGTCGTCGACGACGAATCCGACGCAAAGCGTGAGCGCCATCAGCGACAGGTTGTCGAGGCTATAGCTGAACGCGTACATCACCGCGAACGTGCCCACGATCGATAGCGGTAATGCAAGGCTGGGAATGATCGTGGCGGACGCACTGCGCAGGAAGACGAAGATGACCGCCACGACGAGCCCCAATGCGAGCAATAGCGATTCCTGAACGTCGCGGACGCCGTTGCGGATCGGAATCGAACGGTCGTAAAACATGGTGAGCTGAATCGCCGGCGGGAGTTGCGACTCGAAGGTCGGCAGGATCTTCCTTATCGAATCAACGATCTCGATGGTGTTCGTTCCCGGCTGGCGCTGCACGCCGAGCATGATGCCGCGGGTGCCGTTGTGCCATGCGGCGATCTTGTCGTTCTGCACGCTGTCGAATACGCGTCCGATCTCATTGAGCCGCACCGGAGCGCCGTTGCGATAGGCGACGATAATCGGTGCATAGGCTTGCGCAGTCATGAGCTGGCCCGTCGCCTGGATCGACGTTGCCTTGTCGCTCCCGTACAGCGTCCCGGTCGGCAGGTTGACGTTGCTGTTTCCGACGGCCTGTTCGACATCGGTCAGGGCGATGCCGCGAGTGGCTAGCGCGTTCGGATCGAGCTGAATGCGCACCGCGTACTGCTGCGAGCCGTAGACCTGCACCTGCGCAACGCCGCTGACCGTCGATATCTGTTGGGCGAGCAGGTTCTCGGCATATTCGGCAACGGTCGACAGTGGCAAAGTCGACGACGACAGCACGATGTTCATGATCGGCGCGTCGGCAGGATTCACCTTGCGCTGCGTCGGTGGCGTCGGCATCGACGAGGGTAGCGAGCGCGCCGCGGCGGCGATCGCCGACTGCACGTCCTGCGCGGCGGCATCGATGCTGCGGTCGAGCGAGAATTGCAGCGTGATGGTCGCCAGGCCGTCGGTGGAGACCGACGTCATGGTGTCGACGCCGGCAATCGTCGAGAACTGCTTCTCCAGTGGCGTGGCGACCGCGGAGGCCATCGTATCCGGGTTCGCGCCCGAAAGTTGCGCCTGCACCTGGATAGTCGGGAAATCGACATTCGGCAGCGCGTTGATCGGCAGCAGCCGATATCCGATGATGCCGAAGATCAGGATACCGACCATGACCAGCACGGTCATCACCGGGCGGCTGACGAACAGTTGCGAAATATTCACGATGCGCGCAAATCCTTGCCGACGTTCACCTTGGTCCCCGGAGCGAGCCGCAGTTGGCCGACAATGACGACTTGCTCGCCGGCCTGCAGGCCGTTTGCGACGACCGTGTCGTCGCCTTCCGCGCGGGCGATCTTGATCGCGCGCATCTCGACGGTTTGATCAGGCTTCACCACGTAGACATACTGGCCCGCCGGCCCGTTCTGAATCGCGGCCGACGGGGCGACGACCGCGTCCTTCTGCTCGTAGAGCGTGAGCACGACGTTGACGAATTGCCCGGGCCACAGCGCCTTGTCGGTGTTGGGGAACTCGGCCTTGAGCTTGATTGTTCCGGTCGTCATGTCGGCCGTGTTGTCGATGAACGAGAGCTTGCCGGTAACCGGAGCGTGCGCAGCGTTGGTGAACGCAGCCTCGACCTTGAGCTCGCCATCGGCCTGGTACTTGCGGATGTCCGACACGTTCTGCTCCGGGACCGAGAACGAGGTGTAGATCGGGACCACCTGATTGACGGTGACCAGCGGATTGGTGTCGTTGGCCTTAACCAGGTTGCCCTGCTGGATCTGGATGCGCCCCGCGTAACCCGTCACGGGCGAGCGTATCGTGCAGTATTCGAGCGACAGCTTGGCGTTCTCGATCGCCGCTTCGTCGGCGCTCACCGTCGCGGCGGCTGTTGCGGTGTTGGTACGCACCTGCTCGTAGGCATCCGGTGAAATGAAGTTTTTCGAGAGCAGGTCCTTGTAGCGCTTCTCCTGCTCGCTGGCGCGGTCGAAAAGCGCCCGGTCCTTGGCCAGGTTGGCCTGCGCCTGTTTGAGGCCGGCGGCAAACGGCCGAGGATCGATCTCGAACATCACCGAGCCCTGGCGAACTTCGTCGCCTTCCTTGAACTTGACCGAGATGAGCTGGCCGTCGACCCGTGCCTTGATCGCGACCGTGGTGAACGGCTCCACGTTGCCGATGGCCATCAGGCGTACCGGCATGGACTTGACGACGACCTGCGCGGCACTGACCGGGACTGCCGCGGGCGTTTTCTGAACCGCGGCGCGAGACTCCTTGTTGTATTGCGCGACGACACCGACGACGACGACGAGGCCGACGAGCCCGGCCAGTATCGTGAACAGTTTCTTCCGTTTCGCCATGGGTGCCTGATGTCGCTTCTGCGTTGCGTCGGCGAGTTGCGTCGGCAAGTCGGAGGTGAGCACGATCGCGCGCCCCGCAAGCTATTGACCCGCGGATACCAGGTAGATTCCGGCTCACGCCCGGCCGGCTATTGTCGCGCAATTGGGACGGTACGTCGCGCGGGGCGCAACGACTGGTTACAACCGCTATCGCTACCGGTGAAAACCGCGTTTTCGGCGGCCGGTGCTATGTAGCCTACGGCCCGTTATGGCCGTTCGCTATAATTGCCGGCAGCGCGGGTGTAGCTCAATGGTAGAGCAGAAGCTTCCCAAGCTTACGACGAGGGTTCGATTCCCTTCACCCGCTCCACGACAGTCATGACCGCATCCCGCACTGCGGCAATCGCCTCCGCCACGGCCTGGTTCGATGCCGGCTCGCTTCAGGCCGAGCTCAAGCGGCGGGTCGCCTTTCCGACCGAGAGCCAGAACCTCGCGCGCGCGGACACTCTCGTCGCGTACCTATCGGACGAGATCGGCCCCACCGTCGAGCGGCTGGGGTTTCAATGGCAGCTTTGGCCCAATCCGGCGGAGGGTGCGCCACCAATGCTCTTTGCCGAGCGGCACGAGGATGCGTCCTTGCCCACCGTGCTGATCTACGGTCACGGCGACGTCGTTGCCGGCTACGACGCGCAGTGGAGCGACGGCCGCTCGCCGTGGGAGCTCTGCGCGATCGAGGGCAAGTGGTTCGGCCGCGGCACGGCCGACAACAAGGGCCAGCACACCGTCAATCTCGCCGCGCTGGGGCGCGTGCTCGAGCAACGCGGGAGGCTGGGGTTCAACGCCAAGCTGCTGCTCGAGATGGGAGAGGAAATCGGCTCGCCGGGCCTGCGCATGGCGTGCGAGCGGCACGCCGAACGCCTAAGCGCCGACGTGCTGATCGCCTCCGACGGCCCGCGGCTGTCGTCTGATCGGTCGACCATCTTTCTCGGCTCGCGCGGTGCATTCAACTTCGAGCTCGACGTCGCGCTGCGCGATGGCGCTCACCATTCGGGCAACTGGGGAGGGCTGCTCGCCAACCCCGGAACGATACTCGCCAGCGCGATCGCGTCGATGGTCGATGCGCGCGGGATCATCCTGGTCGATGCGCTGCGTCCGCCGCCGATTCCCGACTCGGTGCGGCGCGCGCTCGCCGATATCGAACCTGGCGAGCCCGGCGGCCCGGCGATCGACGCCGGCTGGGGCGAACCTGCGCTGACGCCGGCCGAGCGCGTCTTCGGCTGGAACGCGCTGGAAGTGCTCGCGTTTCGCACCGGCAATCCGGGGCGCCCGGTCAACGCCATTCCGCCGCGCGCCAGCGCGCATATGCAGCTGCGGTTCGTCGCCGGATGCGATTGGCGCACGTTCATTCCGGCCATACGGGCGCATCTCGATGGCCGCGGGTTTTCCATGGTGGAGGTGCGTCAGGCGAGCATGGAGCCGATGGCAGCGACGCGGCTGGATCCGGAGAACCCGTGGGTGCATTGGGCGAGTGCATCGATCGCGGCTACCACCGGAACGCCGCCGGCCATACTGCCGAACCTCGGCGGGTCCTTACCCAACGATTGTTTCGCGGACGTGCTCGGCTTGCCGACGATCTGGGTGCCGCACTCCTATCCCGCATGCTCGCAACACGCGCCCGACGAGCACATGTTGGCGCGGGTCGCGCGCGAAGGCTTGCAGATCATGACCGGGCTTTTCTGGGACCTCGGTGCATCGGGCACGCCTGCCCGCGCTCACGCGCAATAGCGTCCGGGTCCCGCTTAGTGGGCCGTAACAGCCAAATCGGTAGTGTCTGGCTTGCACTCCACGCTGATCGCGGCGTTGCTGAAGCTCGCAAGGGGACCTCCCCTTACTTCGCTTCGGCGCCTTGCGCTCGACGCGGATCGCGGCGCCAGAGCGCTACGCTCACTACCGCTTCGACTGTTACGGCCCACTACGGCCGGATATACGCCCACCCCTGCTGCTGCCGGGACATCAGCTCGACCACCCCGGCGGGGACGTAGCCTATGCCGTTCACCATGTCGGCTCGGGTCAGCTTCTGGCCCCGCATGGTGTTCTCGCAAGCGATGACCTTGACGCCGGCGGTGGTTGCTTCGCCAATCCGTCCGCCCACCGGCGAATCGAGCTTCAGCATGTCGATGCCAGGGCCGTAGGTAACGATTTCGATGTCGACGTTGGCCGCTCCGAGGTCGGTCTGAATGTTCTTGGCGTTGTTGAGGGCGAGATTCCATTTGCCCTGATCGGAATCGCTGACCTGAATGACCACTCTCGCCCGCTGCGTTGCCGCAAGCTGCGCCTGAGCGTGCGATACGGCGGCGGATAAGATTCCAACGGCGGCGAGCACGGCGATGGCGCGCGCTGCAATGCTGACCTTCGCAAGCTGTCTTGCAATCATAATGGCTCCTGATCGTCCAATTCTTTTTATCGTTCATTATCCCCCTTAGCCGATCCATCCTCCAGGCTTCCGATTGCCTGCCGCCGGCGCTTGTCGTCTAGCCGCGTATTATCGAGAGGCGCTCAGTCTTGCAACTGGCGGACGATACTCAAAAGATGCAGTTTTCCACGCAGTTTCCCATTCGGTATTCGATCTCCGCCGTTTCACGCGCGCGCGCCGCGCTACCATCCCGCTGATGCCACGATCGGCGCAAATACCGTTTTCGGCGATCTTGATGATCATCGCCGCCATGGCGTGCTTCACCTCGCTCGATGTCAGCGTCAAATATTTGAGCCAGCGCTATCCGGTGCCGCTCCTGGTCTGGGCGCGCTGGAGCATGCAGGCGCTGGTGATGGCCGCGGTCCTCGGTCCCACCATGCGCTGGGGGCTGGTGCGCACCAAGCGGTGGAAGATGCACGTGGTGCGGGGCATCGTGTTGATCGGCTCGTCAATGAGCTTCTTTTCGGCGCTCAAATTCCTTCCGCTTGCCGAGGCGACCGCGCTCAACTACTCGACCCCGATGATCGTCACCCTGATGGCAGCGGCGTTCCTGCATGAGCGCATTACGATTCCGCGCTGGGCCTTCGTGATCGCCGGCTTCATCGGCATGCTGCTGATCGTTCGGCCCGGAAGCGAAATGCTGACGCCTGCGTCGCTGCTGGCGCTCACCGCCGCGGCGCTGTACGCGACTTTCCAGATCCTGACGCGCAAGCTCGCGGGCGAAAATTCGATGGTGCTACTTTTTTTCCCGGCGCTGGTGGGCACGCTGCTCATGTCGGCACTGGTCCCGTTCCTCCACTACGACACCTGGTTTCCGGCCGCCGACATAGCGATGTTCGTCGCCATCGGCGCGGTCGGCACCCTGGGCCATTTTCTTTTCATCCTCGCGTTTCAACGCGCCTCGGTCTCGGCGATCGCCCCCTTCACCTATATGCAGCTGCTGTGGTCGACGCTGGCGGGATGGCTGGTGTTCGGAACGTTTCCGGACGGGTGGACGCTCGCGGGGATCGTCACCATCGCCGGCAGCGGAGTGGTTCTGACTTGGTACGAACGCTGGCGGGCCAGCTTGCCGCCCTCGGAGCCGGCGGCGGTCGACTGAGGTAGAATACGAGCGACTCCAAGATAAAACCGAGTCAATAAACTGCCGCCGGATCGGCGACGAAGGTGGATGCCCTCCGTTCGCGGCTGGTGCCTTGCCACGGCCCGGGTGGCCCCGGAAGCGTTTTTCCGAAAGGACGATCATGAGTACGGACAAGCCGCGAATCGGCTTTGTTGGCCTGGGACTGATGGGTCACGGCATGGCCAAGAACCTGGTCGCAAAAGGCTTCCCGCTGACGGTGCGTCTGCACAAAAATCGCAAGCCGGCCGAGGACATTCTCGCCGCGGGCGCAAAGGAAGTGAAGACTGACGCCGAGCTGGCGCGCGCCTCGGATGTCGTGATTCTCTGCGTCACCGGTTCGCCACAGATCGAGGAGATCGTCTACGGCGAGAAGGGAATCCTGAGCGCGGCCCGAGACGGACTCGTGGTGGTCGATACGTCGACCGCCGAGCCCGCGTCGACGGCGAAAATCCGCGACGATCTGGCGAGGAAGGGGACCAAGTACGTCGACGCGCCGCTCGCCCGGACGCCGAAGGAGGCCGAGGAAGGCCGGCTCAACACTATGGTCGGGGCCGACGACGCGACGTTCGCACGCTTGAAGCCCGTGTTATCCGCATACAGTGAAAACGTCATCCATGTCGGCGGCCCTGGTCATGGCCACATGCTCAAGCTGGTCAACAATTTCATCGCCATGGCTATCGCGACCGCGACCGCCGAGGCATGCGCAGCATGCGCCAAGGCGGGCGTGTCGATCCGGAAGCTGCACGAGATCGTTTCCGCCGGCGGCGTCAATTCCGGAATTTTTCAGATGATGGTCGGCAAGATGCTCGAGAGCGGGGACTTGAACGGGCTTAAGTTCACGCTTTCGAATGCGATGAAGGATCTGCGCTATTACACGCACTTCGTCGAGGCGCTGCCGTCGCCGGCCATCATCGGCGAGGCCGTGCATCAGAGCATGGTCAACGCCAATATTCTGGGCTTCGGCGACAAGTACGTTGCGTCCCTGCTCGAGGCGCAGGAAAAACTTGCTGGCGTGAACATCGTGCGGCAATAGCCGGAACGAATGCTTTACCGATGGCGCGCGATCACGAATTCGCAGGAGAACGATCGATGGCAACGGCCGGTCCCTCGCTCTGGGAAAATCCGCTTCAAACCGACGGTTTCGAATTCGTCGAATACGCCGCCCCGGATCCCGCGGCGCTCGGGGTGCTGTTCGAGCAAATGGGATTCAGCGTGATCGCCAAGCACCGATCGAAAAATGTGCTGTTGTACCGCCAGGGCGAAATCAACTTTATCGTCAATGCCGAAAAAGACAGTTTCGCCCAGGGATTCGCGCGCGTGCACGGCCCGTCGATCTGCGCGATGGCGTTTCGCGTCAAGGACGCGGCGCATGCCTACCACACGCTCATCGAACAGGGCGCGTGGGGAGTGGAAGCGCACCCAGGGCCGATGGAGCTCAACATTCCGGCAATCAAGGGCATCGGCGATTCGCTGATCTATCTCGTCGATCGCTACCCGGGCAACGGCGGCGGTGTTTCCATTTACGACATCGACTTCGTCCCTTTTCCCGGCGTCGACCAGCATCCCCAAGGCGCGGGGCTGGTCACGATTGATCACCTGACGCACAACGTTCATCGCGGCCGGATGGAAGAATGGGCGAGTTTCTACGAGCGACTGTTCAATTTTCGCGAGGTCCGCTACTTCGACATCGAAGGCAAGCTGACGGGCCTGAAGAGCAAGGCGATGACCAGCCCCTGCGGCAAGATCCGCATCCCGATCAACGAAAGCTCCGACGACAAGAGCCAGATCCAGGAATACCTGGTTGCTTACCGCGGCGAAGGCATACAGCATATCGCGCTTGCCGCGCGCGACATTTACGCCACGGTCGCCATGCTGCGCGAGCGCAAGGTCGTGTTCCAGGACACCCCCGACACCTACTACGAGGCGCTGGCGACGCGCCTTCCCGGGCACAAGGAAGACACGCGGAGGCTTAAGGAGCAGCGCATACTGCTCGATGGCGCACCGGTCAAGGATGAAATGCTGCTGCAGATTTTCACGTCGACCGTGATCGGCCCGATTTTTTTCGAAATCATCCAGCGCAAGGGCAATGAAGGCTTCGGCGAAGGAAACTTCCAGGCATTGTTCGAATCGATCGAGCTGGACCAGATTCGTCGCGGCGTGCTCGAGGATGGGCCCAATAAGCGGCCCGCGGACTAACGCGGCAACCTCGGCACACCGCGCCGGCGCCGGGCAAGCTGCACCGCGCTATCGCACTGCGAGATAACAACCGTGGCCGCCTCTTCCGTGCTCTCTCCTCTCGGTTTCGCCTTGCTCCGGCGGCTTTCTGACGGGCAACTCCATTCGGGCGAGGCGCTTGCCGCGGCGATCGGTGTGACACGTGCGCGCGTGTCGCAGATCCTCAAGGCCTCGGAAAGCGTGGGCTTCACGCTCGAGCGCGTTCGTGGCGTGGGCTATCGTCTGCTCGATCCGGTCCCCTTCCTCGATCGCGACGCGATCGTCGCGGCGCTCGGCAACGCGGCCCCACGGCTGAAGATCGAAGTCGCCGACAGCGTCGATTCGACCAGCACTGAATTGCTGCGCCGCGCAGCGCGCCAGGCTGTCGACCGCCAGCTACTCGTCGCCGAGTGGCAGACCGCGGGTCGCGGTCGCCGCGGTCGTGGATGGACGGCGGTCGCCGGCGGCAGTCTCACCTTTTCCCTTGGTTGGCGCTTCGAGCAGGGCGCGGGTTTTTTAGCCGGGCTGTCGCTTGCGGTCGGCGTTGCATTGGGCCGTGCGCTGGACGCAGCTGGCTTCAAGGATATACAGCTTAAATGGCCGAATGACCTCGTCTATCGTCACTGCAAGATCGGCGGCATCCTGATCGAGATATCCGGTGACGCGCTCGGACCCGCGCTGGCGATCATAGGCGTCGGGCTGAATGTGCGCCTGCCCCCGAAGGCACGCCACGACATTGCGCAGCCGGTCACCGATCTGGCGTCCATCGATCGCGAACGCGCGCTCGACCGCAATCGCCTGTTGGCCTTCATTCTCGGTGAGCTGTACGCGATGCTGGAGCGCTACGCGCGCGATGGCTTTGCGCCCTTTGTCGCCGAATGGCAGCGCCGGCATGCGCTCCAGAAAAAGCCGGTGCGGGTACTGCTTCCAGACGGCAGCGTCGCCGCCGGGGAGGTCGTCGGTGTTGACGCAAGCGGTGCGCTGGTGCTCGATCAGCGCGGTCGGCGCATAAGGTTCGTCAGCGGCGAAGTGTCGCTCAGGCGTGGCTGACCCGACGCGGCATGCTATTGCTCCTCGATTCCGGCCACAGCCGGCTGGCCTGGGGGCTCGCGAGCGAGCACGGCTGGGTTGCGCAGGGCGCCGTGCGCAACCAGGATATCGGCACGCTGGCCCTGCGCGAATGGCAGAACCTGCCGCGGCCGGCGCGGGTCATCGGCGTCAACGTCGCTGGCGAGGCCACGCGCGTTCGCGTCGAGGCGCAACTGCTGCGCTGGCGGACGATGCCGGACTGGCTGATCGCTACCGAGTACGCGGCCGGCGTGACCAACCACTACGCATTGCCGTCGCAGCTCGGCGCGGATCGCTGGGCGGCGATGGTCGCAGCCCGTCAGCGCGTGGCCGCGGAGCTCTTTCCCTCCCCGTGCGTGGTGGTCACCGCCCGCACTGCGGTTTGCGTCGATGCGCTCGACGGCGACGGCATCTTTCGCGGCGGCCTGATTCTTCCCGGACCCAATCTGATGCTGCAGGCACTGGCCGCGAACACACCCCATCTGAAGATGCCGCCGGGGCGCTACCATGATTTTCCCGTGACCAATGCCGATGCGATGTTTTCCGGCGTCATGCAATCGATCTGTGGCGCGGTCGAGCAAATGCGCGCGCGGCTTGCCACCGCCGACTCGCCGACAAGG